>Ga0184637_10000875_pt1 | contig 21473 bp, 21 predicted proteins | sample PLM3_127_b2_FD_133143 | JGI IMG/M metagenome (GOLD analysis project Ga0184637, IMG submission 133143) | Groundwater sediment microbial communities from an aquifer in East River, Colorado, USA - PLM3_127_b2 | ecosystem: Environmental > Terrestrial > Soil > Riparian zone | place: USA: East River... | reverse complement strand
CTCGCGTCGCGCGGCCGCCGCTCCCGGGCGCGGAGCGGCGGTCCGGAGCGCCTTCGCCACGGCCTCGACCAGCGACCCGTCCACGGATGGGGGTGCGACCGCGGCCGCGCCCGCCGCCTCGAGGTCGTCCTTCCAGGCGGCGAGCCCGAGGGCGACCACCGGCACGCTCGCGAGCTCCCGGTCGGCGCGCACCGCGCGCAGCGTCTCGCCGCCGTCGGCCGTGGGGGGCGCGACCACCACCACGTCCGGCTCGTACCGCGCGGCGGCGGCACCCGCGGCGAACCCGGGCGACGCCTGCTCGACGGCGTAGCCCTCCGCCGCGAGCTGCCGGGCGATCCCCTCGCGGCCCGGGCCGGCGTCGGCGATGACGAGCGCCTTGCGCCGCGCGGGGGCCACCCCCGAGAGCTCGGAGGGGACGGGCATCCCATGCCGGAGCATGAACGCCGCGAGGTCCTCCCGCGAGATGCGCCGGTGCCCTCCGGGGGTGCGGTGCGCCTTGATGCGGCGGGCCTTGATCCAGTTGACGACGGTCGGCAGGGACACGCCCAGGAGCTGGGCCGCCTCGAAGGTCGTGTAGTACCGATTCATCGGCGCGCGGAGTCTAACGTGAGGCTGCGGCGTGCGTGTTAAGGAACTCGGATGTCCCCGTCCGGCTACCTCATGGGCGCGGTCCAGATGACGTCGGGTCCGGACCGCGAGAAGAACCTGGCCACGGCGCTCCGCCTCGTGAACGAGGCGGCCGATCTCGGCGCGCGGCTCGTCGCGCTGCCCGAGAACTTCGCCTTCATGGGGCCCGAGGAGCAGCGGCTCGCCGGAGCCGAGCCGCTCGAGGGGCCGACGCTGGGGGCCGTGCGCGAGCTGGCCCGGCGGCGGCGCATCTGGGTCGTCGCCGGCTCCGTCTCCGAGAAGGTGGACGCGCCGGGCAAGACCGCCAACACGAGCGTGCTCGTCTCCGACGAGGGCGCGATCGCGGCCTCCTACCGGAAGATCCACCTCTTCGACGTGAACATCCCCGACGGTGCCCGCTACGCGGAGTCGGAGTCGGTGCTGCCGGGCGACCGGCCCGTCATGGCGGCGACGCCGCTCGGCGCGATCGGGCTCACCGTCTGCTACGACCTGCGCTTCCCGGAGCTCTACCGGAAGCTCGCCGAGGCGGGGGCGGAGATCATCACCATCCCCGCCGCGTTCACGCTCTACACCGGCAAGGATCACTGGGAGGTGCTCGTCCGCGCCCGGGCGATCGAGAACCTCGCCTACGTGATCGCGCCCGCACAGGTGGGGCGCCACTCGCAGAACCGGCTCACCTTCGGCAACGCGATGATCGTGGACCCCTGGGGCGTCGTGCTCGCGCGCTGCCCGGACGGCGAGGGCGTCTGCGTGGCGCCCTTCTCGCCCGAGCGGCTCCGCCGCGTGCGCGCCGAGCTGCCGGCGCTCTCGCACCGCAGGCTGTGAGGGCGCGGCGCAGCCGCGCCGCGGGGGATCGCGCGCGCACCCGCGGATGCGGGCGCGCGCGATCACGGGCCCCCGCGAGCGGGGTGGGCCTCGTGAGCTTCGCTCACGGGGCGGGGGCGCAGCCCCGTCACGATCAGAACACGAACATCAGGCCGCCGGAGAGCGAGAGGTCCTCGTCGGAGAGGTCCCAGCTCTTCGAGGAGCCGAAGTCGTCCACCTTCGTCTTCGTCACGTCGAAGAAGAGCCAGGTGTCGTTCACGCCCGCGTCCTCGTCGAGCTCGCGCGCGAGGCTCCGGTCGAGGAAGTCGAGCAGGAACGCGGCGCCGCCGGTGACCGACCAGCCGTTGGTCGCGCCCTTCTCGGCCCAGTCGCTCTGGTCGGTGACCCACCAGTTGTACCGCTCGAGCGCGCCGCGCGCGTAGAAGGCGAGCGGGATGTTGTAGCGCGTCGCGAGCCAGTCGAAGCGGTACGTCAGCGTGAGGCTCGTCGGGATGATCCGCAGCGACGTCTTGTCCGCGGAGCGCGTGCCATCCGGCAGGAGCTGATCACCGTCGTCCTGGAAGAACCCGGTGCGCAGCCCGACCTCGAGCGCGCCGACGCCCGTGTAGACCGCGCGCGACGCCCCCAGCCGGAAGGCCCACCCGCGGCCCGTCCCGAACAGCTGCTCGTAGGGCCCGGGCTTCGTCGTGAACTCGGAGTCAACGTCCGGCCGGTACATGCCGGCGCCGAGCTCGAGCGACCCGCGGCGCGGCGACTCGGCGCGTGCTGCGACGGCCACAGCGAGCGCGGCGAGCGCGGCGGCGAGCTTCGTCTTCACGAGCGCCTCCGGCCGAAGCCGCGCGCGAGAGCAGCGGCGAGGCCGAGGAGCGCGAGCGGGCCCGCGCCCGGCGCGCCGCAGCCGCCCTGCTCCGAGCCGTCCAGGTCGTCGTAGCGATCCCAGAAGTCGTCGCCGGGGACAGGTGTCCCCGTCAGCGCGTTGGACGCAGGGCTCGGGTTGCCCGCCGCCGACAGCGCGTGGACCGTCACGGTGTAGACCGTCGGCGGATCGTTCACGAGGCCGCCGACTTCGCCCGAGGTCGTCGCCGTCGTCGTCTCCTTCGCGTGCACCGTGCCGGTGGGAGACGTCGCCACCAGGCGATAGCGATCGACGGCGGATCCGGTCGCAGCCGGCGTCCAATCCGCTTCGAGCCGGCCGCTGCCCGGACGCACGGCGTTGAGCGTCGGCGCGTCGGGCGACGTCGTCGAGAGGACCAGCACTCCGGTCGCGATGCCGGTGGGATCGGTCGCCGGTGTGTTGCTGTTGATCTCGAGCGGATGGTAGTCGACGCACACGTAGATGTTCCGGTCCGTGCCTCCCGCGCAGGTCTGGCCGGAGGCGGTGACGAACGTCGCGGAGGGGAGAAAGCCGGTGCCGATCGTGGTGGAGGCGTTCGCCGTCACCTCGCCGACCGGGCCGACAGTGAGGCTGTCGTCGCTCACCTTCGGGCATTCCGTCGCGTCCGTGGGCGTCGCCTTGTTCGCGGCGTAGAACCGGTACACGCCGCCCCGCGCAACGGCGCCAGTGTCGAGCGCCACGTTCCACTGGAGCTCGATCTCTCGGCCGTTGCCGGGGGCGCACTCGTCGATGTTGATGTACTTGTCGTCCACCGTGCCGGAGCGGTTGAGGGGCAGCACGGAGCCCGACGGGGGCTGCTGCGCGGCCGCGAGCGCGGGCAGGACGAGGCCGGCGAGGAGGAGGGCGCGTGTCATGGTGGCGCCGGATTCTGCAACCGGAGCGCCACCCGGGCAAGCCATTGGACGGTGCGTGCCGCCGTGGGTTTTCGGCCTCGAAGCGGCGGGGCCCGGGCGGGCGGCGCCAAAATGGCAGCCGCCTCGCCGCGCGCTGCCAATTTGGCACCCGCGCTACGCGCCCCCGAGGTGACGCTCGGCGAGCAGCCGCGCGATCTGGAGCGCGTTGGTGGCCGCGCCCTTGCGCGTGTTCTCGACCACCACGAAGAGGTCGAGGCCGCGCGGCTGCGAGGGGTCCTCTCGCACGCGCCCGACCAGCACCGCGTCCTCGTTCGCGGCGAGCATGGGCATCGGGTAGATGCCCTGGGCGGGGTCGTCCACCACCTTCACGCCGGCCGCCTTGCGGAGGAGCTCGCGCGCGGCCTCCGCGGAGAGCGCCTCGCGGAGCGTCACGTTCACCGCGGCGGAGTGGCCGAAGAAGATCGGCACGCGCACCGCGGTGGCGGACACGCCGAGCCCCGGCAGCGCCAGCACCTTGCGCAGCTCACGGGCGATCTTGGCCTCCTCCGCCGCGGCGCCGCCGGCAGCGACCGGGCCGATGTGCGGGATGAGGTTGAAGGCGATGCGGTGCCGGAAGCGCGCGGCGGGCGCCGGCTCGCGGAGCGCGAGCAGCTCGCGCGCCTCGCGCTCGAGCTCGGCGACGCCGCTGCGCCCCGCGCCGGAGACGGCCTGGTAGGTGGAGACGACCACGCGCTCGAGCCCGGCCACGGCGTGGAGCGGCGCGAGCGCGACGGCGAGCGCGGTGGCGGTGGCGTTCGGGTTCGCGACGAGCCCCCGGGCACGGAAGCCCGCGACCGCCTCGGCGTTCACCTCCGGGACGACCAGCGGGACGTCGGCGTCCATGCGGAACGCCGGCGAGTCGTCCACGACGGCGCAGCCCTCGGCCCACGCCCGCGGCGCCCACTCGCGCGCGACCTCCGGGCCCGCGCAGAAGACGGCGACGTCGCAGCCGCGGAAGGCGCCGGCGGAGAGGGCGGCCACGCGCAGCTCGTCGCCGCGCAGCTCCACGGTCGAGCCGGCCGAGCGGGCCGACGCGAAGGCGCGGACCTCGGAGACGGGGAGGTCGAGGGCGTCGATGGCGTCGAGCGCGGCGCGGCCGACCTCGCCGGTGGCGCCGACGAGGGCGAGCTTGAACGGGAGGCGGGGCATGGTCGGGCTCGGGGGTCTCGGGTGAGGGTGGAGGGATCGGGGCGTGGTCGGACCGCGCTCAGGCCGCCTTGCGCAGCAGGTCCGTGAGCGCGGCGTCGAGCGCCGGGAACAGGAACCGGTAGCCGAGCTCGAGCGCCCTGCGCGGCACGACCCGCTGGCTCGCGAGCACGATGTCGGCCTTCTCGCCGAGCGCGAGCCGGACGGCCGCCTCGGGCGCGGGCACGAAGCTCGGGCGGCCGAGCACCTTCCCGATCGCGCGCGCGACGTCCCGATTCCGCGCCGGCTCGGGCGCGGCGGCGTTGAGCGGCCCCTCGGCGCGCGGGTCGTCGAGCGCGAGGAGCAGGAGCCCGACCTCGTCGTCGAGGTGGATCCAGGGCTGCCAGAAGTCGCCGCGCCCGAGCGGTCCGCCCGCGAAGAGCTTGAAGGGCAGGACCAGCTTCGGGAGCGCGCCGCCCGCCATCGAGAGCACGATGCCGGTGCGCACGGCGACGACGCGCGCCCGCGGGCGCGCGGCCCACGCCGCGTCCTCCCACGCCTGCGAGACGTCGGCGAGGAACCCCTGCCCGCGCTCGGCGCCCTCGTCGAGCACCTCGTCGCCGCGCGTCCCGTAGAAGCCGACCGCGCTGCCCGAGACGAGCACCCGCGGGCCGCGCTCGCGCAGCACGCCCGCGACGAGCTCGGTCGAGCGGACGCGGCTCTCGCGGATGCGCCGCTTCTTCTCGTCCGTGAAGCGCCCCTCGGCGACCGGCTCGCCGGCGAGGTGGACGCACGCGTCGCAGGCGGCGAGCGCCTCGAGCCACCCGCCCTCGACCGCGGGATCCCCCATGACCGCCTCGATGCCCTTCCCGAGGCCGCCCGGCGCCGGGCGGCGCGAGAGCGCCACGACCCGATCGCCGCGCGCGGCGAGCGCCGCGCACAGCGGGCGGCCGATGAGCCCGGTCGCGCCGGTCACGAAGACCTTCACCGATCCGCCCCCGGCCCGAGCCCCTTCGGGAACTTGAGCTCCGCCTCGCTCGCTCGCACGTAGTGCGGCTCGAGCGCGAAGAGGGCCTGCGCGTCGAAGGCCGCTCCGAGGAGCCGCGGCGCGGCGAGCGCGGCGACGGCGAGCGCGGGCGGGAACGCGACGGCGCCGCCGAGCCGCGGGACCGCCTCGAGCGCGTCGGCGTACGCGTCGAGGCCGCCGCCGAAGGCGAGCGGCGCGGGGAGCGTCGCGAGCCGCGCGAGCAGCGCCTCGGGCGGGAGCGCCGCCTCGGGCGCGACCGGCTCCACGCCCTCGCCCGCCGCGCGGAAGAAGCCCGCGTACACCTCGCCCTTGCGCGCGTCGAGGAGGGGCACCAGCGTCGCGCCCGGCGGCGCCGACGGCGCGGCCGCGAGCGCCATCGCGGCGAGGCTCGAGGCTCCTGCGATGGGCCGCCGGTTCGCGTAGGCGAGCCCCTTCCACGTGGCGAGCCCGATGCGCAGCCCGGTGAACGACCCCGGCCCGATCCCGATGGCGTACCCCTCGACGTCGGGCAGCTTCAGCCCCTCCGCCACGAGCAGGTCGCGCAGCGCGCCGGGGAGGCGCGCCCCGTGGCCGCCGGTCGCCGCCGCGCCCGAGCCGGCGCGCGGCGCGTGCTCGGTCCGCTCGCAGCGCAGGCGCGGCGCCGCGCCGGGCGCGACGTCGACGAGGGCGCAGGAGAGCGTGAGGGTGGCGGTGTCGAGCGCGGCGACCAGCACGGCGCTTCTCTACCCGATGACGCGCACGATGTCGTTCTTGAAGACGAAGATCATCAAGGTGAAGAGGAGGATGAGCCCGACCACGTTGGCGATCTCGCGGGCCCGCACGGAGAGCGGCCGCCGCGTGACGCCCTCGATCGCCGCCTGCGCGATGTGCCCGCCGTCGAGCACCGGGATCGGCAGGAGGTTCATGAGGCCGAGGTTCACGGAGATGAGGGCCATGTAGCCGAGGAAGACGAGCCAGCCCTCCCCGGCCGCGTCCGAGGCGATCTGGAAGAGCATGATCGGCCCGCCCACCGTCTTGAAGGAGATGTGGCCCGTGAAGATCCGCTGGATCGAGAGGGCGGTGAGCCGCACCACGCTCCAGAGCTTGCGCCCGGCGATCGCGGCGAGCTCGCCCACGCCGCGCTCGAGCGGGACCTCGGCGACGAAGCGCCCGCGCGGGTCGAGCACCCAGCCGCGGACCTCGGGGAAGAGGCCGAGCACGAGCCGCTGGGACTTCTCCATCGTCACCCCGTCGACGTAGGACTCCGCGCCCGGTACGAGCGTCACGGTGCGGCCGTCCGCGAGCTCGAGGGTCGCGGGCTTGCCGATCTGGAACTCGCGCCCGTGCGCGTTCACGTCCCGGAAGCTCCGCACCACCTCGCCGTTCACCTTCGCGATGGCGTCGCCGCGACGCAGGCCGGCCGCCTCGGCCGGGCTGCCCTGCGTCACCGCCGCGATGAACGTCGAGAGGTTCGGGTCTGCGGGGAGGAGCGTCGGCGCGCCCGCGGCGCAGGTGGGCACGGCGCGGAGCGCGATCGCCTCCGGCCGTGCGAGGTTCACGCCGGGGAGCGCGACCGGCGCCTCGCGCACCACCTCGAGGTCGAGCGGCCCGCAGGCAGCGCGCACGAGCGCGCGCTCGAGGTCGCCGTGGTGGCGCACCGGCTGCCCCGCGGCGGAGACCACGAGGTCGAACGGCTCGACCGGGCCGGCGATCCCGGGGCGGGCCGGCGCGACGAGGGCGGCGGCATAGTGGGGCGTGATGCCGATGACCCCGCGGCGCGTGGTCTCGACCGGGTCCGACTCCTCGTCCGAGGCCGGCACGATGGTGATCGGCGGGAGCTCGGCGCCGTCGCGCCTCACACGGAACGTGAGCGGGCGCTCGGGGTGTGGGGAGACGAGCAGGGAGAGGTCGGTGAAGTAGCGGACCGGCTTCTCGGCGGCGCCGGGCGCCGTCACCGCCAGGATCCTGTCGCCCGGCCGCAGCCCCGCCACCGCGGCGGGCGAGCCGGGATGCGCGGTGCCGACCGCGGCGGCCGGCTCGAGCGAGCCGTTCTGCGCGGCGTAGATCGCGAAGTAGACGACGGCCGGGAAGAGCAGGTTCGCCGCCGGGCCGGCGGCGGAGATGACCAGCCTCCGCCACGGCGACTGCTCGAGGAAGCCGCGGCCGCGATCCTCGGGGAGGACCTCCTCGCCCGGATCGTCGCCGGCCATCTTCACGTAGCCGCCGAGCGGGAGGAGCGAGATCCGGTACTCCGTGTCCCCGCGCGTGAAGCCGAACAGGCGCGCGCCGAACCCGATCGAGAAGCGGAGCACCTTCACGCCGAGCGCCTTCGCCACGACGAAGTGCCCGAGCTCGTGGACGAAGATGAGCCCTCCGAGGAGGAGGACGATGGCGCCCAGCTTCAGGAGGATGTCGGGCATGGCTCCTCGTTTGTAGCAACGCGGGCGGCGTGGCGCCGCAGCCGCGGCCTTCGGGGGGTGCCGCGCCCCTCCGCCGGGGGCTTCAGCGCGCCGCCCGCGCCACGCGCCGCTCCGCGTCGCGACGGCCCCAGTCGCTCGCGGCGAGGGCCTGCTCGACCGAGCGGACCGGCTCCGCCACGTGCGCCTCGAGCGTGGCGGCGCAGACGTCGGCGATGTCGGTGAACCGGCACCGGCCGGCGAGGAACGCCGCCACCGCGCCCTCGTCGGCGCCGGAGAGCACCGCGGGCGCGGTGCCGCCGCGCTCGAGGGCCCGGTACGCGAGCGTGAACGCCGGGAACCGCTCCGGGTCGGGCGGCTCGAAGGTGAGCCGCCCGAGCCGCGCGAGGTCGAGCGGGGGGAGCTCGAGCGGCAGCCGGCCGGGGTGTCCGAGCGCGTAGCTGATGGGGCCGCGCATGTCGGAGACGCCGAGCTGCGCGACCATCGAGCCGTCGATGTACTCGACCATCGAGTGCACGATCGACTCCGGGTGGACGACGATGTCGATCTGGCGGGGCTCGACGCCGAAGAGCCAGCGCGCCTCGATCACCTCGAGCCCCTTGTTCATCAGGGTGGCCGAGTCGATGGTGATCTTGTCGCCCATCGACCAGTTCGGGTGCTTGAGGGCGCGCGCCGGGGTGATGCCGGGCAGCTCCGCGGCGGGCACGCCGCGCAGCGGGCCGCCGGACGCGGTGAGGATGAGCCGGCGCACCTCGTCGCGGTTGTGGCCGACGAGCGACTGGTGGATGGCGCTGTGCTCGGAGTCCACCGGCAGGATCGGGACGCCCCGCGCCTGGGCGCGCGCGGTGAGCAGCTCGCCGGCGAGGACGAGCGACTCCTTGTTGGCGAGGCCGATCGGCTTGCCCGCCTCGATCGCCGCGGCGGTCGAGCGGAGCCCGGCGCCGCCCGAGATGGCGGCGAGCACGAAGTCCACCTCGGCGTGGGAGGCGACGGCGATCGCCCCCTCCTCCCCCGCGAGGACCTCCACGCCGCGCGGCGCCGCCGCGCGCACCTCGCGCGCGGCCGCCTCGTCGGCGACCGAGACGATCCGCGGGCGGAAGCGGACGATCTGCTCGAGCACGCGCACGGCGTTCCGCCCGGCGGCGAGGCCGACGACCTGGAAGCGCTCCGGGAACCGGCCCGCGACGTCGAGCGCCTGCACGCCGATCGAGCCGGTCGAGCCGAGGATGGCGAGCCGCTTCACGGGCCGGGTTGTAGCGTCCGGAGGTAGGCCGCGCACACGTAGACCCAGGGGGCGACGAAGAGCAGGGCGTCGATCCGGTCGAGCAGCCCGCCGTGGCCGGGGATGATGCGGCTCGAGTCCTTCACGCCGGCCGCGCGCTTCACCATCGACTCGGCCAGGTCGCCGAGCGGGCCGAGCACGGCCCCGCCCGCGCCCACCGCGAGGGCCACCCCGACCGAGAGCTCGCGCTCGAAGCCGGGCAGCACGGCGCGGGCGCCGAGGGCGCAGATCACGCTCCCCACCGCGCCGCCCACGAACCCCTCCCAGGTCTTCGCGGGCGAGATGCGCGGCATGAGCTTGTGCCGGCCGAAGGTGTGGCCGGCGAAGTAGGCGAAGGTGTCGTTCCCCCAGGTCACCACGAACGCGAGGATCACCCAGCTCACGTCGAAGCGGAGCCGCAGCCCGACGAGCGACGCGAGCAGGAGGCCGCAGTAGAGCCACGAGAGGGTCACGACCGCCATCGAGCGCGGCACCGTCTCGAGCGGCCCGCGGCGGAACAGGAACAGCACGAACAGCACCACGATCGCCCCGGCGAGCGCGAGCCAGGCCCACCCCGGGAGCAGATCTCCGCTCCGCTCCCAGGCGGCGACGAACGGGACGAGCCCCGCGACCGCCACGCCGAAGCCCTCGGCGACGCCGATGGCGCCGAACATGAGGACGAGCTCGGCGGCGGCGATCGCCGAGGCGGTCCCGGCGAGCAGCGCGAACGGGAACCCGCCCACGTAGGTGAGCCAGACGGCGAACGGGAAGAGCACCACCGCGGACGCCACGCGGAGGGTGAGGTTCCGCCGGTTCTTCGGATCGAGCGCGCTCATGCCGGGGCTACTCGCGGCCGGGGGCGACCTGCGCGCCCGTGAGGCCGAAGCGGCGCTGCCGGCCCTGGAAGTCCTCGAGGGCGCGGAGCAGCGCCTCGTCGCGGAAGTCGGGCCAGAGCACCTCCGAGAAGTGCATCTCGGCGTACGCGCACTGCCAGAGGAGGAAGTTCGAGATGCGGCGCTCGCCGCTCGTGCGGACGAGCAGGTCGAGCTCCGGGAGCCCCGCCGTCCAGAGCGCGGCCTCGATGTCCTCGGCCTCGAGCGCCGGTCCCCGGGCGGCCGCCGCGCGCCGGGCCGCCTGCACGATCTCCTGGCGCCCGCCGTACGAGAGCGCGAGCGTGAGCGTCATCCCGGCGTTCTGCGCGGTCGTGGCGCGGACCGCGGCGAGCCGGTCGCGGACCGAGGGCGGCAGCCGGGCGAGGTCGCCGATCGCGTTCAGCCGGATGGCGTTCTCCATCATCTCGGGCAGCTCGGACTCGAGGTAGTCGGCGAGCAGCTCCATGAGGGCGCCCACCTCCTCCTCCGGCCGCGCCCAGTTCTCCGTGCTGAAGGCGTAGAGCGTGAGCGCGGGGAGGCCGATGCGACGGGCGGTGCGCGTGACGGCGCGGACCGCCTCCGAGCCCTCGCGGTGGCCGGCGACGCGGGGCAGGCCGCGCGCCTCGGCCCAGCGGCCGTTCCCGTCCATGATGATCGCGACGTGGCGCGGCAGCGGGCGCGCGCGGACGCGCGCCTCCAGCTCGGCGAGGGTCACGGCGCGGCTTATAGCACGCCCCCCCGCGCGGCGGCGGGGCGGAAGGGCCGCGAGAAGGCTCGGTTTGATATCCCTGGCCCGGGGCCCGTATGCTCGATCGGTGCCTCCTCGCCGCGTCGGCCCGTACGAGATCCTGTCGGTCATCGGCCGCGGCGGGATCGGAACGGTCTACCGGGCACGCCACCGCGAGAGCGGCGAGCTCGCCGCGGTGAAGGTGCTCCCGCCGGCCCCCGCCGCGGACGCCACCGCCGCGCGGCGGCTCGCGCGCGAGTTCGAGGTGCTGAGCACGCTCGACCACCCGAACGTCGTCCGGGTGCGGGACGCCGGGGTCGCCGACGGCTACTCGTACCTCGCGATGGAGCTGGTCCTCGGGCTCGACCTGCGCGCCTACCTCTCGCCGGCGCTCGACGCGCCCGCCGGCCTCGCCGACCCCTCGCCCTCGGCGCCGACGGACGAGGACGAGACGCCGGGCGACTCCGCCGGGGGCGGCGGCGCGGACGCCATCCGCGCGCTCGCGGCGATGATGGACGAGCCGGAGACCGAGCCGGACCGCTGGCCCGGGGCGCGCGCTCAGGGCGCGCTCGGCGGCGGGGCGGGGCGGCTCGTCCCGCCGAGCGCGGCCCTGCTCGAGGCGCTCAACCACCCGGCCCGCACCGAGCGGCTGCGCGGCGCGCTCGCGCAGGTCGCGGACGCGCTCGCGTACGTGCACGGGCGCGGGCTCGTGCACCGCGACCTCAAGCCCTCGAACGTGATGGTGGACGACGCGCGCCGCGCGCGGCTCATGGACTTCGGCCTCGTGAAGAACGCGACCGAGGCCGAGGAGAGCCTGACGCAGCACGGGCGGGTCGTCGGCACCTACCGCTACATGTCGCCGGAGCAGGCGGAGGCGCGGCCGGTGGACGCGCGGAGCGACCTCTACAGCCTGGGGGTCATCCTCTACGAGTTCCTGGCCGGCGTGCCGCCCTTCGCGGCGCAGGATCCGGTGGCGCTCTGGCGGGAAATCCTGAACGGCTGCCCGCCGCCGTTGCTGTCCGTGAACCCGCACGCCGACCCGCGGCTCGCGGAGCTGGCCCATGTGCTCCTCGAGAAGGACCCGGCCCGGCGGCCGCCCGGCGCGGGGCTCGTCGCCGCGGCGCTGCGGGGCTGAGCCGCGCCCTCGTCCGCGCGCGGGTCGAGGTCGGACCCGCGCCGTATGCTCGGTGCGCCGTGTCCGACCTCCCGCTCGACGCGCTCGACTACCAGGCCGTCGTGGCCGAGTACTTCCTCGCGCTGCGCGGCGCCGGGCTCCTCCTCTCGCCCCTCGATCAGGACCTCGTCAGCGAGTGGGAGCGGCGCGGCGTGCCGGTGCCGGTCGTCTGCCGCGGGCTGCGGCGCGGCGTGGAGCGGCTCGCCGAGGAGCGCCCGCCCCGGCCCCCTCGCTCGGTTCGCGCGCTCCGCTTCGCGGTGGAGGACGAGTGGCGCGCCTACCAGTCGGGGCGCGTGGGCGAGGCGCCGGCGCCGCCCGGCGAGGCGGACGCCGCGCGCGCGCGCCTCGAGCGGGCGCGCGCGCTCCTCGAGGAGGCGGGCCGCACGCCCGACCCCGCCCGGTGCGAGGGCTACCGGGCGGCCTGGCGCGCGCTCGCCGCCGAGGGCGCCCACCCCGGCACGCCGCTCGAGCGCGCCGAGGCGGCCATCGGCGCCGCCGACCGGCGGATCCTCTCGGCGTGGCTCCGCTCGCTGCCGCGCGCGGAGCGGGCGGGGCTCGGCCGGCGCGTCCGGCTGCTCTCGGGGGCCCGCGCGCGGGGCACGCGACCGGCCGCCCACCGCGCCGCGCTGCGCACGCACCTGCTCGACCTCGCGCGCTCGGCGGGGCTCACCTGCCTCCGCGGATCCGTGTAGACTCCGCGCCCTCATGCCGGACGCCGCCGAGACAGGCTGTTCGAAGTGCGGCGGCGCGGGCTACGTCGTCGAGCAGGTGCTCGGCCAGGCCGCGCGCGCGCGGCGCTGCGACTGCCAGGCCGCCTGCCCCCGCTGCGGCGAGACCGGCTACGCGCTCGTCCCGTCCGGCGGCTCGATGATCGCGCAGCCCTGCTCGTGCCGTCACCTCGACGAGCGGATCGCCGTCTTCAACCAGGCCGGCATCCCGGCGGCGGTCGCGCGCGCCTCGTTCGAGAACTTCAAGGCCTACTCGCAGCCGCACGCGAGCGCGCGCAGCGCCGCGGAGGACTTCGCCCGCAAGTTCCGCAAGGACTCGCCGACGAAGGGCTTCCTGCTCTTCGGCCGCCCCGGCGCGGGCAAGACGCACCTGCTCGTCGCGACGCTGCGCTACCTCGCGCTCGAGAAGGGCATCGCCGGCCGGTACGTCGAGTTCATGCTGCTCCTCTCGGACATCCGCGCCGGCTTCGCCGCGAACCGCAGCCACATGGAGATCCTGCGGCCGCTGCTGCTCGTCCCGGTGCTCGCGCTCGACGAGCTCGGCAAGGAGCGCGGGACCGAGTGGGAGCGGTCGATGCTCGACGAGCTCGTGAGCCGCCGCTACAACTCCGGCCTCGCGACGCTCTTCGCGACCAACTACTTCCCCGAGGAGCACGCCGCGCCGCGCCCCGAGCACCCCGGCGGCTTCAAGAACACGAAGAGCGCCGAGTTCCAGCGGGACGCGGAGGCGATGACGCTGCAGCAGCGCGTCGGCGACCGCATCTACTCGCGGCTCGTGGAGATGTGCGGCTTCGTGAAGCTCGACCCCGGGCACGACCACCGCAGGGACGCCCACGGCAGCGGCTACTGGCAGCGGAGCTAGGGGCCGGCGCGCGCCGGCCCCCGGTCCGCGCCCACGCGCGCCGGCGCGCGGTGAGACGCGGTGGGGGCGTGGACGATGAGTGAACGTCAGCCGACGAGCCGCCCGTGGACCGCGCGGGCCGCGTCGGCGAGCACGCGCGCCTCGCAGCAGGCGGTGACGCGCAGCGCGGAGGTGAAGACCGCGCGCGGCGGGGCGCCCAGCGCCTCGAGCGCGGCGATCACCTCGCGCAGCACCCGGTGGGCCGCGGAGAGGCCGGTGCCCACCACCGAGATCGCCCCGAGCCCCTCGTCCGTGACGGCCACGCCCGTCCCCGCCGCGAGCAGCTCGCCGCGGAGCACCGGCCAGTCGTGCACGTTCTCGAGCGAGAGGACGAGGCCGGCGCGCTCGCCCGCCACCGCGAGCTCCGCCGCGGCCGCGCCGCGCGCCTCGAGCCGCGCGAGCACCGCCGGCAGCGCCGCCGCGGGGAGCGCGAGCAGCACGAGCTCCTTCTGCGTCGCGACCCCCGCGATCCGCTCCGGATGCGCTCCGCCGCGGACCACCGTCTCCTCGGGGCCGCCGAAGGTCGAGCGCGCGTGGACCGCGATCCCCTTCTCCTTCGCGAACTCCACCGCCTGCGCGTTCAGCACCTTCGCGCCGGCGGCGGAGAGCTCCTGCATCTCGTCGTAGGAGAGCGCCTCGAGCCGGCGCGCGTCGGGGACCACCCGCGGGTCGGCGCTGAAGACGCCCGCCACGTCCGAGTAGATCTCGCAGTCGGCGCCGAGCGCCGCGGCGAGCGCGACGGCGGTGGTGTCCGAGCCGCCGCGGCCGAGCGTCGTCACCTCCTTGCGCGTCGAGACGCCCTGGTAGCCGGCGACGATGACCACCTTCCCGCGCGCGAGCTCCTCCTGCACGCGGAACGGCCGCACCTCCACGATGCGCGCGCTGGCGTGCGCGTCGGTGGTGATGATGCCGGACTGGCTGCCCGTGAAGCTGATGGCGGGCACGCCGAGGTCCTGGAGCGCCATGGAGAGGAGCGCCATCGAGATCCGCTCGCCCGCGCTGAGCAGCATGTCGAGCTCGCGCCGGGGGGGCGCGGGCGAGACCTTCTTCGCGAGCGCCAGGAGCTCGTCGGTGGTGTCGCCCATGGCGGAGACCACCACGCAGACGTCCGCACCGGCGCGCCGCGTGGCGGCCACCCGCTCCGCGACCTTCCGGATCTTCTCGACGTCCGCCACCGACGAGCCGCCGAACTTCTGGACCACGACCGGCACGAGGACCTCCGCCCGCCTCCGGGCGGGCGGAGTGTCCCGCGCGGCCGGCGCCCCGGCAAGCTCGCGCCCGCGCGCGGGGCCCGGGCGGCGGGCGGGCCGGTTGACAGCCCCGCGGCGGTGGCCCATGGGACGAGGCGTGAAGCGCCCGCCCCGCGCCGCCGCCGTGATCCTCGCCGTCGCCGCGATCGCGGCCGGCGCCGCCGCCGTCGCGCGCCTCGGCGTCCGCCTGCGCGGCGAGGAGCGGCGATCCGCGCAGGGGCGCACGGCGCGGGTGGTGGAGCTCGACCCCGCGCGCGCGACCGCCCTGCGCGTGTCCGTGGGCGGGGAGGAGCGGCGGCTCGTGCGGGCGGGCGCGGGCTGGCGGCTCGAGGGGCCGGTGAACGCGCCGGCCGACGCGGCGGTGGTCGAGACGCTGCTCGCGCAGCTCGCCGCCCTGGAGCGGCGCGCGACCGTGGTGGCCGCGGGCGCCTCGCCCGAGCGGCTCCGCTTCTACGGCCTCGACGCGCCGGAGGCGGCGCTCGAGGTCCGGCTCGACGACGGCCGGTCGGTCTCGCTCGCGTTCGGCACCGGGACCGGCGAGGACGGGGCGATGTTCGTGCAGCCGGGCTCGGGCGAGGTGGTGCTGGTCGCCGCGGCGGCGCGGGGCGCGCTCCTCCCGAGCTGGGCGCAGCTCGCCGGCGACTCCTCCCCTGGCGCCAGGCGGGCGCCCGCCCCCGCCGCGGGTGACATCCTGACCCCCCCACTGCCGCGCGCACCTGCCGCGCCCCCCGACCGCGGAGGTTGACCCGCCCCGGACCTCCCTTTATGTTGCGCGGTCCCCGGGGCTCCGCTCCCTCCCCCGGCAGGAAGGACCGCATGGCTCGCGTCACCGTCGAGGACTGCCTCCCTCTCGTCGACAACCGCTTCGCCCTCGTGCTGCTCGCCACGAAGCGCTCCCGCCAGCTCATGGCCGGCGCCCGCCCCCTGCAGCCGGGGACGAAGAACAAGGCGCCGGTGCTGGCGCTGCGCGAGATCGCCACGGGCAAGGTCCGCTTCGACCGCTCGGTGCGCGACGCCCTCTCCGGCAAGTTCGACAAGGAGAAGGTGACGATCCCCGCGGGCCAGACCCGCACGCTTCGCTGATCCGTCGCCGCCGCCGGCGCGCGCCTCCGGGCGCGCCCGCGGCGCCGCGCTGCTACCCCCGCGCGCTACTGCAGCGTCCGCTGGTCGAGGTAGGCGATCTTCTCCCCGCCCGAGCGCCGGTAGGTCTCGCGCAGCTCGCGGAGCAGCCCCTCGATGTCCGCCCCCTCGACGTAGCGCCCCTCGAGCCAGCGCGCGTAGCCGCCCCCGAGCCGGTTCGCCTCCCGGTAGCGGACCAGCTCGTCGGCGCCGAGGTGCGCGTGGTAGCGGACCCGCTGGTAGAGCCGGCCCCGGAGCGCCCGCGACATCCGGCGCAGGCCGCGCCGCCAGAGGTGCAGGAGCAGCAGCGCGAACTTGTCGACCTCGGCCTGCACCTCGAGCTCGAGGAGGGAGACCGGCCGCCCCTCGGCGGCGCGCGTCGAGAGGTAGACGAAGTGCGAGACGCCCTCGGCCGCCTGCGCGACGCGGGTGAGCCCGCCGCGCGCGACGAGGCGCGGCCGCCGGTGGTGCGGCTCGGCGCGCGCCGCGCCGGCCATCACCTCGTCGTCGAGGTAGAGCCCGACGGCGAGCCCGCCCTCCTCCTCGAGGACGAGCAGCTCCTCCGGCCCGCGCGGGCTCGCGCCCGCGGCGCGCGCCACCTCGAGCCCGACGAGGAACGCGTGCACGCCTGGCGCCTCGACGCCGTAGATGACCTCGAGCTCGGACTGCAGGAACGCCAGCGTCTCGCGGGCGGCGGCGCGCGCGGCCGCGCTCACTGGGGCAGGCTCCCGCGCGGCCGCGCGGGAGGGCCGCCGAAGAGCGCCACGCCGCGGGCGCGGAGCTGCTCCGCCACGCGCTCCGACCGCGTGAGCAGGTACCGCTCGTAGAGCTTGAGGAGGCCGCGGTTCGACCGGAGGTGCGAGAGCTCGGCGATCTCGGCGAACAGGTCGACGAAGGTCGGGAAGCGCTTCGAGAGCTCGGCGAAGGGCCCCTCGCCCGGCCCGGGCCGCTCCGCGTCCGCGAGCGCGCCGTAGGCCCGCTCGCCCATCGCCATGTAGTAGTCGATGTCCACGGCGGAGCGCGAGAGCGAGTCGCCGAAGAAGCCGGAGACGAAGAGCGCGGTGTCGCCGAGGCGCCGGAGCCCCGTCGAGCGGGCGCGGCCGCCGCGGGAGAGGGCGTTCAGCAGGATCATCGCGAGCGGCTCCGCGTGCACCGTGCCGTCCGCGTCCTCGACGAAGAGCTTCTCCTTCTCGAGGAAGGTGGTGAGGAGGTTCACGAGGTAGAACTCGGTCACCTCCTGGACCTTCACGCGCCGGTGCGACAAAACGTCCGCGATCATCTCGCGGAACCACTCCTGCGCGCTCTTGCCGACGAGGATGGTCTCGTTGCTCACGGTCGCTCGGCCCTCCTGCGGGGCGCCCTACCCGTCGCTCTCCTCCTCGCGCGAGCAGCGGCCCACCCCCCTGACGGTACGCAGACCCTTGATGCAGGACAAGCCCCCGGCATTGAAGCTGAAATCCACCGCGGTGCGGCATCGCCGCCGGGGTTAGCAGGCGGACCCTGAGACCGCCAGCGGCGGGGCCGGCACTCGAAGGGGTCGAGTGCCAACAACGGTTTGTAAGGCATCGTTTCGTATTTGGTTTTTCGTTTCTCCGCCGCGCTTGACACCCCGCCGCCGCTGGTTACTATCCCCGCGCCGCTGGCAGTCCGACCACTCGACTGCCAGCGGCGCTGACCTTCGAACCCCCGGCCCGTCCCAAGGGCGGGATCACACCAAGGAGTCATCAATGTCGACGAAGATCCGTCCGCTCCAGGACCGCATCATCGTGAAGCGCGTCGAGGAGGAGGAGAAGACGAAGGGCGGCATCATCATCCCCGACACGGCCAAGGAGAAGCCGGTCGAGGGCAAGGTGATCGCCGTCGGCAACGGCAAGGTGTTGGAGGACGGCAAGGTCCGCCCGCTCGACGTGAAGGCCGGCGACCGGATCCTGTTCTCCAAGTACGGCGGCACCGAGATCAAGATCGACGGCGAGGAGCACCTCATCATGCGCGAGGACGACATCCTCGGCGTGATCGAGAGCTAGCTCCCCCTTCCCCACCTCTAGAGAGAGAACGGAGCATCAATGGCTTCCAAGGAAATCCTGTTCGACCAGAAGGCCCGTGAGGCGATCCTCAAGGGCGTGAACACCCTCGCCGATGCGGTGAAGGTGACGCTCGGGCCGAAGGGCCGCAACGTCGTCATCGAGAAGAGCTTCGGCTCTCCCACGATCACCAAGGACGGTGTCACCGTCGCCAAGGAGATCGAGCTCGAGAACAAGTTCGAGAACATGGGCGCGCAGATGGTGAAGGAGGTCGCCTCCAAGACCTCCGACGTGGCCGGCGACGGCACCACCACCGCGACCGTGCTCGCCCAGGCGCTCTACCGTGAGGGCTCGAAGCTCGTGGCCGCCGGCCACAACCCCATGGACATCAAGCGCGGCATCGACAAGGCCGTCGAGGTCATCGTCGCGGAGCTGAAGAAGCTCTCCAAGCCGACGAAGGACCACAAGGAGATCGCCCAGGTCGGCATCATCTCCGCGAACGGCGACACCACCATCGGCAACATCATCGCCGAGGCGATGGAGAAGGTGGGCAAGGAGGGCGTCATCACCGTCGAGGAGGCGAAGGGCCTCGAGACGACGCTCGAGGTGGTCGAGGGCATGCAGTTCGACCGCGGCTACCTCTCCCCGTACTTCGTGACCGACGCCGAGCGGATGGTCGCGAACCTCGAGGACGCGTACATCCTCATCCACGAGAAGAAGATCTCGAACATGAAGGACCTGCTCCCGCTGCTCGAGCAGATCGCTCGGTCCGGGAAGCCGCTCCTCATCGTGGCCGAGGAGGTCGAGGGCGAGGCGCTCGCGACGCTCGTCGTGAACAAGCTCCGCGGCACGCTGCACGTCTCCGCGGTGAAGGCCCCCGGCTTCGGCGATCGCCGCAAGGCGATGCTCGAGGATCTCGCGATCCTCACCGGCGGCAAGATGATCGCCGAGGAGCTCGGGCTCAAGCTCGAGCAGGTCACCCTGAAGGACCTCGGCCGCGCCAAGCGGATCACCATCGACAAGGACAACACCACGATCGTCGACGGCTCCGGCGCGAAGGCCGACATCGAGGCGCGCGTGAAGACGATCCGCGCCCAGATCGAGGAGACCACCTCCGACTACGACCGCGAGAAGCTCCAGGAGCGGCTCGCGAAGCTGGTCGGCGGCGTCGCGGTCATCAACGTCGGCGCGGCCACCGAGACGGAGATGAAGGAGAAGAAGGCCCGCGTCGAGGACGCGCTCCACGCGACCCGCGCGGCCGTCGAGGAGGGCATCGTCCCCGGCGGCGGCGTCGCGTACCTGCGCGCGCTCCGGGCGCTCGAGGGCGTGAAGGTGAACGAGGGCGAGAAGTTCGGCCTCGACATCGTCCGCCGCTCCCTCGAGGAGCCGCTCCGGCAGATCGCCGGCAACGGCGGCTACGAGGCGTCGATCGTGGTGAACAATGTGAAGGAGGGCAAGGAGGTCGCCTACGGCTTCAACGCGGCGACGGGCGAGTACGAGGACCTCGTGAAGGCCGGCGTCATCGACCCGACCAAGGTCTCCCGCACCGCGCTCCAGAACGCGGCGTCGGTCGCCTCCCTGATGCTCACCACGATGGCGCTCATCGCCGAGAAGCCCAAGGACGAGTCCGCGGGCGGCGGCGGTGGTGGCGGCGGGATGGGCGGCATGGGCGGCATGGGCGGGATGATGTAGCCCAGGCTTCACCCCCCGCCTCGCGCGGGTGACGAGAGGGGCCGCCGGGAACTCCCGGCGGCCCTTCGTCTTTTCCGGCCCGGGCGGGCGGCGGCCCCCGGGTTCACTCGGAGCGCGGCGCGGCGGCTGGTAGGCTCGCGGGATGCGCCCCATCCGCCGCTCGCCTCGTGCCCCGATGGCCGTCGCCCTGGCCGCGATCGCCGGGGTCGGCTGCGCTCACGCCCCGGAGCTCCGCTGTCCGGCGGCGGGCGGCCCGGCGTGGCGGCAGGTCGAGTCCCCTCACTTCGTGGTGCAGACCGATCTTCCTTCGAAGGAGGCCCGCGCGCTCGCGGAGGAGTTCGAGCGCGTCCACGCGGTGCTGCAGCGTGTACCGTTCCAGAACGTGCCGGACACGGGGCAGCGGATCCGCGTCGTCTCCTTCGGAGAAGACAGGCACTACGAGGCGTTCGCACCGCCCGGGGCCGGGGCCTACTACCTGCGCTCGCGCGCGGGCTTCCCGACCATCGTGATGCCCGGCCTGATGTCCGACTTCGCGCGCGCGACGATCGCGCACGAGCTCACGCACCACCTGCTCGCGCGCACCTTCGTCCGACAGCCGCCCTGGTTCGCCGAGGGGATCGCCACGTACATGGAGTCCATCGGCGCGACGCGCCCGTGGTGGAACAAGCCCGCGCTCGGCGGGGTCCCGCTCGACCACGCGGAGCGGCTTCACGGCTTCACCACGGGCGCGGGGAGCGTGCTCGTGGCGAAGCGGCTCGACGCGCAGCAGTACTCCGTCGCCTGGCTCGTGGTGCACTACCTGCTGAACGCACACGGCGCACGGTTCACCGAGCTGCAGCGCCGCTTCGCCCGGGGCGACGATCCCGCGGTCGCCTGGCGAGAGGTGTTCCCCGAGTGGAACCCGGCGGACGCGGCGGGGATGGCGTCGCTCGACCGCGCGCTCCGCGAGTACATCGAGGTGGGCCGGTACGCGTACCGCGAGGTGACGCTCGGCGCGCCGCCTCCCACCACGGAGCGGACGCTCGGATCGGCCGAGGTGCACGCCATCTGGCTGGACCTCCCGCGCCAGGGCTCGCGCGGGCCGGGCGCCCCGTCGGGCCTCTTCGAGGCGGAGGTCGCCGAGGCGCTCGCCGAGGATCCTTCCAACGTGACGGCCCTCGCCGCTCGCGCGTTCCTCGCGCCGGGCGAGGCCGCCGCGCTCGGGCGAAGGGCGACGGAGGCGCATCCGACCGATCCGCGCGCGTGGCTGCTGCTCGCGAGGTCTCTCCCGCCCGGACCGGAACGCGAGCCGGCGTATCGCAAGGCGATCGAGGTCGGCCCGGAGGAGGCCGACGCCCTGAACAGCTTCGCCTGGCACCTCGTGATGTCGGAGCGGGAGGGAGAGGCCATCCCGCTCGCGGTCCGGGCGGTCCGCGTCGCGCCGTGGAACTTCGCCATGCTCGACACGCTCGCGGCCTCGCTCCAGGGCGTCGGCCGCTGCAGCGAGGCGCTCGTCGTCCAGCGGCGGGCATCGGACCTCCTCCCGGAGGGGATGCCCGAGCAGGGGCGGGAGCCGATCCTCGAGCGGCTCCAGGCGCTCGAGGCGAGCTGCGGCAACGCCAAGGGCGCAGCGCCGGTGGTGAAGCCCGCCGGCGGGTGAGCCGCGGGCCACGGGACAGGCTCGCCGCGCGCCGGCCGACCCGTGCCGCGCGCCGCTTCAGGGGATGGCGCCCTGGCCCTCGGCGCCGGCCTCGGGCGGCGCCTCCGCGTTCGCCGCGGGCTCCGGCGCGGCCTCGACCGGCAGCGCCTGGTTCAGGATCTGGATCCGCACCGCCTCGACGCGGCCGTCCGTCTCCTGCAGCGCGGCGCGGACCGCCTGCCCCTCCTGCACGTCCTCGAACGACGCGTCGAAGTCGTCGACGAGGACGGCCGCGTCGTCCGCGAGCCTCACCTCGCGGACG
>Ga0184637_10000874_pt1 | contig 21494 bp, 28 predicted proteins | sample PLM3_127_b2_FD_133143 | JGI IMG/M metagenome (GOLD analysis project Ga0184637, IMG submission 133143) | Groundwater sediment microbial communities from an aquifer in East River, Colorado, USA - PLM3_127_b2 | ecosystem: Environmental > Terrestrial > Soil > Riparian zone | place: USA: East River... | reverse complement strand
AGCGCGATGGCTGGCGCTGCACGGTGCCGGGCTGCTCGTCCTATCGGAACCTGCACAACCATCACATCCGGTTCCGTTCGAAGGGCGGCCCGGACGACCTCTGGAATCGGACGGCTCTGTGCGCGGCGCACCATCAGCGCGGCGTGCACGAGGGGATCGGGCGCATCCGGATCCGGGGTCGTGCGCCCGACGGGCTGCGCTTCGAGCTTCCACTCGTAACCTACGGGCCGGGCGAGCGGATTCTCTGCTGAATGCGCGCGGCCGAGGAGCTCGGCTTCACGCGCGCCGAGGCCAACTCGCCGCGCGGCCAGTACGCCTTCGCTCGCCTGCGGCTCGCTGCGCGCTGGCGCTTGCGCGCGCGGGCGTTACGCCTCGATCTCGATCGCGCCTTCGGGGCAGTTCTGCTCACCGGCGCGCGCCTGGTCGGCGAGCGCGGGCGGCACGTCGCTCATGCGCAGCACGCAACGCCCCGCTTCGTCCTCGCCGAACACGTCGGGGCCGAGCACGTAGCATCGCCCGTGGCCGACGCACTTCACGTCGTCGAGTCGCAGCCGCATGCGGCTACACGTCCCAGACGAGCGGCAGGTACTGCACCTCGCGGATCCCCGGCGAATAGGTTGGCGTCTCGCCCGGCTTGATCGCGTAGTCGGGGATGCGCCGGTGCCACTCCTCCATCGCCACCTGGAGCTCCATGCGTGCGAGGTGAGAGCCGAGGCAGCGGTGCGGGCCGGCGCCGAACGCGAGATGGATGTTGCGGTCGCGCTCGAAGTCGACTTCCTGCGCGCCGGCGAAGTGATCGTCGTCAGTGTTGGCGGCGCCGATCAGGAAGGTGACCATCTCGCCCTTCTTGATCGCGAAGTCGCGCAGCGTGATGTCGCGCTTCGCGACTCGTGGCACGGCGGTCACTGGCGTCTCCCAGCGCAAGAGCTCCTCGACCGCACCGGGGATCAAGGTCGGGTTCGCGACGATCCGCCGGCGCTGATCCGGGTTCGACGCCAGGTAGGCGATGTTGCAGCCCAGTGTCGCCGTCACCGTGTCGAGGCCGGCGAGCAGCAGCAGGAAGCAAATGTCCAGGATGTCGTTGTGCGAGAGCTTCTCGCCGTCGATCTCCGCGACGAGCAGATCTCCGAGCAGATCGTCGCGCGGATTCGCGCGGCGCTTCGCGATCTCCTCGTCGAAGTACGCGTAGATCTTCTTTCCGGTGGCGACACGGATCCGCTGCGCCTCGGCGATGTCCGCGTTCCCTGGAACCAGGAACTTGTGCGGCCGTATGATCCCGTCCTTCATCTCCAGGAACACCGGGAGCTCCGAGGCCGGCAGGCCGAACAGGCTCAGGAACGCGGTGCACGGCAGCGGAATCGCGAAGGCCTCGTCGAACTCGCACTCGCCGTCTGCCACGAACGCGTCGATCAGCGCAGAGGCGTGCGCACGGATCGCCGGCATGAGCGGTGCCATCCTCTTTCTCGAGAAGTGCGGATCGAGCAGCTTGCGGTAGCGCGTCTGCGCCGGCGGATCGATCTGCTGCGGAATCATCGGGCGCTCGGTCCCGAGCGCGACCTGCAGATCCATCTCGGACGAGAAGATCTCGGGGTGGCGCAGCGCCCACGCGACATCTTCGAAGCGCGACACCACCGGCGAGTTCGTAAACGCCATGCGTCCCACCGGACACTTCGCTCGCAGCTCGGCGTATGCCGCTTGCGGACACCGCGCGACTCCGGGATTGAAGAGTCGGATCTGCCTGGTTTCTTCGTCGATTGCGCTCGCCATGTCCTGCTCCTTGCCGCTGCCGGAGCTTACTCCCTTCGGCGCGCCGCGCAGCGATCGTTAGCCTTGCGAACTCGCGAAAACACACGGTCAACCGGTCGCACCCGCCGGGGATACGCTGACGGCAGAATGGTGGATCGCGTTTGCGCGCGATCGGCAGGCCACGCGCTGGCACCGCTTTCGCTGACGCTGCTCGCGCTGGGCGGTGAGCCGATGTTGCTACGGCAGCAGCACGAATCCCGCGATCGCGGCGGCGAGCGCGATCGACACCGCCGCGCCGCCCAGCAGCGCGTGGACGTTGCGGGCGGAGAGGTCGCCCCGCTCGAGGCGACGCCCCTGAAGTGCTGTGCCGGTAAAGAGCACGGCCGCGATCCCGCCTAGCAGCGAGTGGAGTGTGCTCATCGGCGTCCAGTCGCGCAGCAGCGCCACCGACAGCGGACCGAGTGTTGCGCCCGCGAGCACGAGCGCCACGGCGGGCTTCGCGATTCGCAGGTGGAGCGCGCGGGCACCACGCGGCGGTGGCCGGTTCCCCGCGCGCGCGCGCCGCAGCGAGAGGCCGATGCGCAGCGTGACCAGGCACAGCCCGAGCGCCACGATCATCCAGGCGGGATGCCCGTAGACGAGCCAACGGGCGAGCGGCTCCGCCGGCGCCGGGTCCGTCACTCCACCCGGCGAACGGCGCCATCTGGCAGGCGCCCGAGCAGCGAGTCGAGCGCGCGCTGCACGTACCCGGCGTCGCGCGACTCGAGTGTCAGCAGCACGCGGAACGACTCCTCCTGGATGCGCGGGTAGGAGCCGAGGTGCAGCTCGGGAAACTCTTGGAGCAGTTCGTGCAGGTGCTGAGCGATCTCGCTCTCCATGCGCGTGACGTAGACGCGCTTGAGCACGAATGGCACACCGCGGAATCGCTCGCGCGCCGACTCGAACTTCTTGCGCAGCAGCTCCGGGATGCCGGGGAAGATGTAGACGTTCTCGACCACCACGAGCGGGAACCACAGGTCGCCTGCGTCGATCAGCGTGGCGCCGGCGGGCACTTGGGCCATCTTGAGCTGGCTCGCGTTGGGTGTCTTGCCGGTGGCGCGCTCGATGCGTCCGGCGATCGACTCGCTGTGCTCGAGGGGTCGGCCGAAGGCCGCCGCGATCCCATCGATCGTCAGGTCGTCGTGGGTGGGCCCGATCCCGCCCGAGGTGAAGACGAAGTCGTAGGCCTTGTGCATCGCCCGCACGTGTTCGGCGATCACGTCGATCTGATCCGGAATCGTGATGATGCGCTCGACGTCGACACCGAGCGTGCGGAGCTCGCGGCACAGATAGGGGGAGTTGGTATCGACGACCTTCCCGGAGAGGATCTCGTTTCCGATCACGAGGATGCCGGCGGTGGGCATGTCTTTTCGATCTCCGCTCGGCTCCGCCTCGCTGCGCGCGGAGGACCGCTTGCCGGCGAGTATACGGGGGCCGGGCGCGCCGCGGGAAGCAACCTGTTTTGCCGGGCGCGCAGGCCCGCTCTACGCTGGCACCGCGATGGACTTCCAGGTTCGCTTCCCCAAGCTCGGGCGCAGCGTTCGCGTTCCCGCCGGCACGCCGCTGATCGACGCGGTGCGGCGCGCGAACCTGCCGATCGCGAGCGCGTGCGGCGGCGACGGGCTGTGCGGCCGCTGCGGTGTCGCGATCGAGGAAGGACACCAGAGCGTCTCCGCCGAGACGCCCGAGGAGACGCGCGCCAAGCAGCGGAACCGGATCGCGCCGCAGCTGCGGCTCGCCTGCCGGATCCGGGTGGCCGCCGACCTGTCCGTCTCGGCGCCCTACTGGTGAGCCGCGCGATCCTGCTGCTGGATCACGGCAGCCGCCTCTCCGCAGCGAATCAACTGCTCGAACAGATCGCCGAGGGCGTGCGCCGGCGGCGGGGCGGGGTGATCGTCGAGGTCGCCCACATGGAGCTGGCGGAACCGTCGCTGGCCCAGGGCCTCGAGCGCTGCGCCGCTCTCGGCGCGAGCGAGGTGGTGGTGTGCCCGTATTTCCTGGTTCCCGGGCGCCACACCAGCCGCGACATCCCGCAGCTCGTCGAGCAGGCGCGCAGAGCACTTCCTGCGCTGCGCGTCGCGGTGGCCGCTCCGCTCGGTTTCGACGAGCGGCTAGTCGACGTGGTGCTCGCGCGCATCGACGCCGCCGCCGACTGATCTGGCGAGGCCCGCCTTCGCTCGCCTAGCCGAGTCGGCCTCCTTGCTCATGCAGCTCATAGAGATAGGCCACGGCGATGACGAGCGCGTGGTCGACGCGTCCTGCGCGGATCTCTCCTCGCATCTTCTCCAGCGGCACCAGCTCGACCTGCGTCTCCTCGGTGCTCTCGTTGCGGACCTCGCGGACGCGGCGGGCATCGCGCGCGAGAAAGCCGTGCAGGCGATTGCTGAACAGCGCCGGGTTCGGATTCACACCGCCCAGCGCCACCAGCTCGGCCGCCGCATAGCCCGTCTCCTCGAGCAGCTCGCGCGCCGCCGCCGCGGCCGGCGTCTCGCCCGGGTCGACCAGGCCGCCCGGGGTCTCGAGCGTGATCTGCCGAGCTCCGTGGCGATACTGGCGCACCATCACCACGCAACCCTCGGGCGTGATCGGCACCACGTTCACCCAGTCCGACGAGTCGATCGCGAAGAAATCGTGCTCGGCGCCGGTGCGCGGCGAGCGTGCGCGAATGCGCTGCACCGAGAAGACGCGGCAATCCTGAAGCGACTCGGTCTCGAGGGTGGTCCAGCCTTTCGGACCTTCGCTCGGCTCCGCCTCGCTGCGCGCAGAAGACCGCTTGCTCCGGGGCACCGCCATCGCGCGGAACGTAGCCCGGCAGCGGCGTCGGTCCAGGAACGCGCTCTACGCGCGGGTCGAATCAGCCGAAGAATTGGTGGCGCGCGGAGCTCCGCGCGAGGCGTGTCGAGACCGCTTCCGCTCGATCGTGATCGAGTTCGCCGCGGCTCCCAGCAACAGGCCGCCGGCGCAGAGCCCTGCGCCCGTGACGGGGAGCGCGCGCGCGACGGTCTGGAAGATTGCGGCGAGCGGCAACCTTTCGGCGCTCGCCAGCGCGATCCCGCCCACCGCGACCACGAGACCCGGAGCCAGCAGGGCCTCCCGGCGCAGCACCTCGCGCCACGCCACCGGCTCGTTGGAGACGGCCGGCGCGGCGCCGGGCAGGCCGATCCAGCGCGGCGTCGCGCGGGCGTAGGCCACGAACTCCTCGCCCGCGGTGCGGCGCAGTACGCTTTCCTCGTGGAGCACCACGGGCGTGTAGGCGACGATCGCCGCGGCGAAGAGAACACCGGCCTGCCACGCGGCGCCTGCATGCAGCGCGAGACCAGCGAGCACGATCGCTGCCGACAGGTAGAGCGGGTTGCGCGTCAGCGCGTAGGGGCCAGTCGTCGATAGACCGCCCCTCGCTGCGGCGCTGTGGACGCGAGCGCCGCGCCCGATGCAGCGGGCGGCCGCCAGGCGCAGCGCGGCACCCCCCACGACGAGCGCGGTTCCCAGCCACCACTCTGCGGTGGAGGGCGCGCGCGGGCCCAGCGTCCACGCGACGATCGGCCAGGTGAGCAAGAGCAGCACCGAGCTGCGGTGTCGGAAGTACGATTCGGATACCGGCACGTCCCCGATCATCGCCGTTCGGGGACCCTGTTGCCGTCGGATGACGACTTCGTCATACCTGCGCCGGACGCCGGGCTGCATCAGGCGCGGCGCAGCACGTAGAACACCTGACCCGACGCGAGGCGAGACAGCGGTATTCCCGCGGCGACCGCGAAGCCGGCACCGCGCGCGATCTTCTCCAGGTCGGCGCGCGCGGTGCTGTGCTTGCTCCGCTTCTGGTTGAAGCGCCGGCGCAGCTCCCGGATCCGATTCTTGAGCGAGTCGCGGTCGAAGATCGTGACGATCACCCACCGGCGACTGATGCGCATGATCTCGCGCAGGTAGTCGGCGCGGCGCGCGTCCGACTCGATGTGATGGGAAAGGCGGGCCGAGAACACGATGTCGAACGCCCGGTCGGCGAACGGGAGCTCGAACGCGCTCCCGACGAAACAGGGCGCGTGGTAGGTGCGGCGGAAGACGTGCAGCATCGCCGGTGAGTAGTCGCAAGAAACGAGCAGCGACGACACCGGCTGGAGCAGAGGAGTGAGTCGCCCGGCGCCGCACGGCACGTCGAGCACTGTTGCGTCACGCTCGCCGGTTATCGCCAGCGCCCGCCGGATCGAGCGTCGCTCGAAGAAGCTGGAGATCCGCTTGTGGAGCTGCCGGTCGTATTTCGTGGCATAGCTCTCGGCCCGCTCTTCGCGGCGTCGCGCACCCGCGTACACCTCGAGCTGACGATCGTCGAGACCCACGTGACTAGGGCTCCTCTCGATAGCGATGACCCGTTGCCCACTCGCCGATCCGGCTGTGTCGGAAGCGGCGCTTGGCCGACTTCGTCGCGGCGGAGAGCCCGGTACGGTGGCCGAGGCGCGCCGCGACGCGCTCGATCTGCTCCGCAGAGATCCGATCCGCGTCCCGCGCGGCCAGATCCCGCGCTTGCGCGCGATAGCCGGCGAGGAAGCGGTTCCAACCATCGGCGTCGAGGAAGCGCCTCGCCTCGAGGGAAAAGATCGCGAGATCGCGGATGCGCTGGCGCGCGCCGAGCCGGGTGACCACGCGAGCGTACGGTAGATCGATCAGCGCGACGCGACCGGTGGCCGGCTGGAGCAACGCATTCTTGCCGCGCAGCGTCCTGGCGACGACGCCGGCGGCGTGCAGACGTGCGAGCAGTCGCGGCAGCACTGCCTGCACGACGCGGATCGCCTCGTCCCGCTGCGGCGGGTCGAGCGTCTTGATCTGGCGCAGGTCGAAGCTCTCCTCGAGCTCCGTCGTGACCAGGTAGCCCCGCGAGACGAGGCCGAAGCGCCGCTGTTCCGCCCACGCCAGGACCCGCACCGGATTCTCCGGGAGCACCGATCCGACGAGGTCGAGCGCGCGGGCCTCCCGCTCGGCGCGGCTGCGCCGGGCGAAGGTGCGCAGCCGGAAGGCTCCGGGATCGAGGTAGCGCTTCACTACGACAGGGCCGGAAGACCAGCGCAGGCGGGCGACACTCGAGCGCGGCGCCTGGGCCAGCTTCGGGAGCGCCTGCCAGTGGGCTTCGTCGCTCGCGCAGCGCCGGAGCGCGTCGACGTCCGGGGCTGCGATCACCTCTCGCAGCCAGATCCGCAGGCCGTGATCGGCGCCGCGCGCCAGGGCCCACGCTCCCGATCTCGGCTGCGGTTCTGTCATCCTCAGAGCTGCGTGTCGAGCAGGATCACGACTCCGGTCGCCCCCGGCGCGACCGGACCGCCCCGCGCGGCACCCATCACGTCGCCCGGCGAGCGGCTGGTGGCGTTGCCGTCGGAGTCGATGCGGGCGCTCAACGCGATCGGGCCGGCGAAGGGCATCGTCTGGATCATCCGGTCGTCGGGGCCGATCGTGAACGGAAGTGGGAAGTGCGGATTCGGTACCCGCTTCACCGCGAGCGGCGGCCCGCCGCCGCGCCGCGCGATGATGAAGAGCACCGCGTCCGCGGGTGCCTTCCCCTCGAGCTCGGGCACGAGCTCCACGGTGCCCGTGACGGGCGCGTCCGAGCCCGTTCGATCTTCGCTCGGCACTCCCGTCCGATCTTCGCTCGGCTTCGCCTCGCTGCGCGCCAGCCGGCTTGCCTCGCTGCGCGCGGCCTCGGAGCTCGGCTCGCTCGCCAGCGGCGGCGCGCCGCGCGCCTCGCCCGGCGCCGGCGGCAGCGAGGGCTGCTGGGACTCTGCGCTCTCCGCGCCTTCGGGGAAGATCTTCGACAGATCGGGCTCGCGGGGCTTCTCGTCCGGGTCGTACGGCTCGAGATTGCGATCACACCCGGCGACCGCGAGCAGCACCAAGCACGAGAGCACAGCGAGGCGGCGCACGCGCGCGACGGTAGCGAACCGCCGAGTGCGGTACGTTGGGGTCTCGCAGCATGAGCACGCCCCCCTCGCGACCGCGAACCGCGCTCTACGCGCTACCGACCGGCGGTGGAAATCCGTCGAGCCGCGGCCAGGGGACGACCCCGGGCAGCTTCGCGAACCCGAGCCAGGTGGGACATCCGCTCGCCTACAGCTCGCCGGACACGCCGGGCATGCCGCCGCCGTCGCCGCGCACTGCGTGGGACTTCATGCCGCGGGATTGGTCGCGGCGGGCCGACGGAAGCTGCCACGCGCCGGAGGGCTTCGTCCCGGTGACGCAGCTCGAGCACGCGCGCCTTCGCAACGTGACGCCCGAGATGGAGCGCGTGGCGGAGCGCGAGCCGCATCTGTCGCCCGAAGCGGTGCGCGACGAAGTTGCAGCCGGGCGCATGGTGATCCCGGCGAACAAGGTGCATCTCGCGCGCGGCCTCGACCCGATGTGCATCGGCCGCGCGAGCGTGACGAAGATCAACGCCAACATGGGCGCATCGCCGGTGTCGAGCGGCACCGACGAAGAGGTGGAGAAGCTCCACTGGGCCGAGCGCTGGGGCGCCGACACGGTGATGGACCTCTCCACTGGTGGCGACCTCGACGCCACGCGCGACGCGATCGTGAAGAACGCGCGCGTACCGGTCGGCACCGTGCCGATCTACTCGATGATCATCGGGCGCCGGATCGAAGATCTCGACGCCCAGACGGTTCTCGACAGCCTCGAGCACCAGGCGCGCCAGGGCGTCGACTACTTCACGATCCACGCGGGCGTGTTGCACGAGCACCTGCCGTTCGTGAAGAACCGCCTGATCGGCATCGTCAGCCGCGGCGGCTCGCTGCTCGCGAAGTGGATGCTCCACCACGGGCGCCAGAACCTGATGTACGAGCTGTGGGACGACATCTGCCAGGTGCTGCGCCGCTACGACGTCACCTTCTCGATCGGCGATGGTCTGCGCCCCGGCGGCCTCGCCGACGCCACCGACCGCGCGCAGCTCGCCGAGCTCGAGACGCTGGGCGAGCTGACCGAGCGCGCCTGGCGCCACGGCTGCCAGGTGATGATCGAGGGCCCCGGCCACGTGCCGTTCGACCAGATCGAGTTCAACATGAAGCTCCAGCGGCGCCTGTGTCACGGCGCCCCGTTCTACGTGCTGGGGCCGCTGGTGACCGACATCTTCCCCGGCTACGACCACATCACGAGCTGCATCGGCGCCACGTCGGCCGCCTATCACGGGGCCTCGATGCTCTGCTACGTGACGCCGAAGGAGCACCTCGGTCTCCCGAAGAAGGACGACGTGAAGCAGGGCGTGATCGCGTACAAGATCGCCGCGCATGCCGCCGACGTGGCGCTCGGCATTCCGGGCACGCGCGACCGCGACGACGAGCTCACCAAAGCGCGCGCCGCGCTCAACTGGGAGAAGCACTTCGAGCTGGCCTGGGACCCGGACACCGCGCGCGCCTACCACGACGAAGACCTCGACGTGGACACCGACTTCTGTGCGATGTGCGGCCACGACTGGTGCTCGGTGCGGATCAGCAAGGAGATCAGCGAGTTCGTGTCCGGCAAGGACGCCGACTACGCCTGGGAGCTGCCGAAGGTGTCGGCGGCACTCTCCGAGGAGCAGCGCGTGATCCTCGAGCGGCGCGGCGTGCTTTCGCCCGAGGAGATCCACCGGCTGGCCGGCAAGACGCGCCGCGCGATGGGCGCCGACCGCGGCCATCAGGGGAGCTGCCACAGCGACCGCAGCTCGGACGCCGGGGCGCGCGAACTCCAGTCGCGGGAGCTCGACCCGGTGACACTCGAGCCGCTGGCGGAGCCACCGAACGCCTGAAGCATTTCGCCCCGGACCCAACATTGTGGGCCGGGGCGAAGCGTCCGAACCTTGCCCCCCCCTGGCTTGGCTCGAACAATTGACTCTTCGGAGCGGGGTTGCCGGCGCTTGAGCTTTTTCTGCAGGTGGAGTGCACTTTCGCGAGCATGCAGAAGATCCTCTCAGAGTCCAATGTTTTGGAGTACTTACGTGATCGATACCCGGCCGTGGTCGGCGCGGGCGCGCGCTGCGAGCCGGCCGGTGACGGCAACATCAACTGGGTTCGGCGGATCCGCTCGGACGCGGGCTCCGTGGTCGTGAAGCAGGCCGGCCCCCACCTCCAGAAGTTCCCGGAGTACGCAGTCTCGCCGGACCGGATTCTGCACGAAGCCCGCTACTACCGCGCGGTGGCGCCATTCGATCTCGACGGCGTGTGCCCCCGCGTGTTGGTTCTGGACGCCGACCACCGCGTGCTGGTGCTCGAAGACCTGGGTGCGTGCGAGCGCCTCGACGCGGCGTTGCGGCGCGGCGCCGACGTCACCGGCGCGCTGTCCCGGATCGCGGCGTTCCTCGGCCGCGTGCACGAGGGTACATGGAACCAGAGTGACATCGCTGCCTTCCCCGACGGCGCGACCGACGACGGCGTGCTGCGCCTGCACTTCGAGCACATCTTCCGCCTGCCCTTCGCGCAGAACGACTTCCCGCTCTCTCGGGCGTTGCGCGCCGCGGCGCAGGAGCTGGCTGGCGATGCCGCGTTCCGCCAGCGGGTCGCGGCAGTGGAGGCCCGCTGCCGCGAGGGAGGTCGCCTGGTCCACGGCGACGTGCAGCCCACCAACATCCTGCTCGCGCGCCGGGGCGCGGTGCTGCTCGACGCCGAGATCGCCCATCGCGGCAACCCCCACTTCGACGTGGGGCTCCTGCTCGGCCACCTCGTGCTCGCCGCGCTCGCACGCGGGCGGGCTGCAGACGCCGCGGACGGCGCCGCGCCAGTGTGGCAGGCCTACGTGGCTGCGCGGGGCGCCGGTGCTTCGGCATGCGACTTCGGCCAGGCGGCGGCGATTGCCGGCGTCGAGGTGTTGCGCCGGACGCTCGGCGCCGCCCGGGTTCCGGAAGTGGCCGACGAAGTGGTCGCGCGCGCAGCGGTGCGTGCCGGCGCGCAGCTCTTGCACGAGCGGCCACACCACCCTGAGCAGCTGCGCGGCTTGGGCTAGCGGTGCGGCGAAACCTCCACGTCGCGCTGCGCACCTGGCTGTGGCTCACCCTCGGCGGCTGGGTGGGCTCGTGGACGCTCTTCGCGCTGGTGATCACCAGGCTCGCGTTCCGCGTGCTGCCGTCGCCGGAGGTGGCAGGCCACCTGGTGAGCCCGGTGCTCTCCGTGCTCCACGGATACGGAGCGGCCGCGGGGGTGATGCTCGCCGGCCTGGCGTGGGTGCTGCGGCGCGGGCGACTGCTCGTTGCGTTGCCGCTGGTGCTGGCGCTGGCCTCTCTGGCGAACGAGCTGGGAGTGACACCCCAGCTCACGGCGCTGCACGATCTCGCCTTCGGTCCCGTCGGGAATCTCGACGCGACGGCGCGCTACCGGCAGCTGCACGGGATCTCGATGGCGATCTTCTCGGGGGTTCTGCTGGGAGCAATCTCATTGGTATTGCTCCACGTGAGGCACGAGACGCCCCAAACCGGCGATTCGCCGTAGGAAACTCCTGCAAATTTCCTTGGCCGTTTGCTGGACGCTGTTGTATCCTTTTGCGACTAAGGCCAAAAAGTCTTTTAATTTCAAGGCCTTAGCGTGTTTCCGCGCGACGTACGCTGGGTCGTTTCTCAGAGCAGACCCCGGAGAGGTTCGGGATTCGCGCCATCGTTCGCGGAATCGATCGCGGATTCGCTGCGGCGGACCCTTCCTGGGGACCCGCTGGATCGGGAACGAGGAAACTCCACTCCATGTCAGTCACGATCAAGGTCGCACTCGAGATCAAGGTGTCCGACACCGCGCTCGAGGACGCGATGGCCGAGTACGACGAGCTGAGCGTGGAGGGGCTGGTGAAAGAGATCCTCGACAAGGCGATCGCCTGCGACGACGTAACGGTGAAGGTCGACGAGGGTCCGAACACCCTCGAAGAGTACGACCAGCTCACCTCGTAGCCGTCCACCCGGGGGACACCGGCTACCCGAACAAGCTGAGCTGCTGCGGACTGGGTGCCGAGCGCCGCACCGGGGGCGGGGCCGGAAGCCTCGCGACAACGACCTGCGGGCGGCCCGGCCGGTAGATTCTCTGCACCCTCGCGTGCTCGAGAATCTCGAAGTAGAACGCCTTGAAGCGCGGCCCGTGGTTGAAGTGCCGCAGGTGCGCCAGCTCGTGGCAGAGCGTGTTGACCAGGCTCGAGTACTTGAGCGGAAGACCGGTCGTCGCGTGGCGCAGCCGGATCTTGATCGCGCCATCCGCGTAGCAGACGCCATAGCGACTGCGGACGCCCGCCCGCTCGGCGGTGATCGATTGGTATCGGAGACCGAAGCGGCCCGCGAGGCGCTCGGCGTCGAGGTTGAGGCGCTCGATCAGTCGTCGGGCGGTCGCTCGGTCCACGCGGGCACGAGTCTTCCAGCGCAGCGGATGACCGTCAACCGAGCGAGCTGGTAAGGTGGTCGCGTGAGCGAAACCGAGCTGCTGCCGATCTTCCCGCTGTCGAACGTCGTGCTGTTCCCACGCGTGAAGACGCCGCTGCATCTTTTCGAGCCGCGCTATCGCCAGCTCGCGCGCGAGGTGCTGGCGGGGGAGCGGCGGATCGGGATGGTGGTGGTGCGCCCCGAGCACGTCGACGACATGCCGGGCGACCCACCGATCTTCCCGGTGGGCTGTGCGGGCGTGATCTCCGAGTCGCAGCGCCTGCCCGACGGACGCTACAACCTCGTGCTCCTCGGTGAGCACCGGGTGCGCATCGTGGGGGAGACGCCCCCCGACGGCACGCGCCTGTATCGCGTCGCGCAGGTCGTGCGCCTGGAAGAGTCCTACCCGGACGCGGAGCGCGGGCGCGTGGCGCGGCTGCGCGCCGCGATCGTCGCCGACGTCGGCGTGCTGGTGCGGCACACCCAACCCGGACGCTCGCACGCCTTCGAAGCGGATCTGTTCGGCGGCGTGGACGACGAGACCTTCGTGAATGCGGTGTCCAGCGCGTTTGCATTCTCGGCTGATGAGAAGCAGGGCCTGCTCGAGGCCGAGAGCATTCCCGAGCGCTATGCGCGGCTCGCCAGCGCCCTCTCGTTCCAGCGCCTGGAGCTCGAGAGCAGCGCTGGCGGCGGCCGCCACCGGCTCCACTGAGCCAGCTGAGAATCGCCGAAACTAGTAGGAAACCTGTAAAAAAAGCAGGATCCACAAGATCGACCCGGCGGCTTCGGGGCCTCATCCGACCCGTGCAGAACTCGCGACCTTTTCTCCGAACCGGGGCGAAGTGTGCGGAATCCATTCGCCTTCGATTTCATCAACCGGCGTTTTTCGACGGACTGAGCTGGTGTTCTCCTGTTCCAGATCGGTGTCGGGTGGGTGGAGCCGGCGGCCGGTTCCGAGTTTGCGCGGCTGGGTGCGAAGTGGTCTACTCGCGCCCGCGCCGGGCTGAGTCGATGGGGATCCGGCGTAAAACGTCCACAATCGTCCATAGATCGAATGCAGACCTCACCCCCGAGGCTCTGGGATGGCGTTCTTCGCCGACTCGGAGCCGACATGCCGTCGTTTACGCGCGAGCTCGACGCCTGGATCGGCCCGCTCGTCGCCCGGATCGACGACCGCGCTGCCGGCGAGCCGGGCGATCGCCTGACGCTCGGCTGCCCGACCGCATTCCACCGCGACCGCGTGCGCGAGCGCTTCCTGGCCGAGATCGAGCGCTGCGCCGCGCAGGAAGCCGGCGGACCCGTGGCCGTGGACCTGGTGGTGGCGCCGCCGCTCCCAGCCGGCCCGCCGCGCGCGCGCTCGGGTGCGTCCGAGCGTCGCGAACGCCACGCCGCGCAGGTCCCGGACGCGGTAGCGCCGCCCGCGCGCACCGCGCCGGCTCCCGATCTGCAGCCCGAGCTTCCGTACCGCTTCGACAACTTCGTCGTCGGATCGTGCAACGCGCTGGCGCGCGAGGCCTCGCTCGCGGTGGCCCGCCGTACCCAGCACGCGCTCAACCCGCTGATGCTCACCGCGGCGTCCGGCCTCGGGAAAACGCATCTCGCGCGCGCGATCGTCAACGAGGCGCGCCAGCATGGCGAGACGCGCGCGATCTACGCGTCGGCAGAGGGCTTCACCAACGACTTCACCCGCTCGATCCAGTCGCGCCGAGTCGACGAGTTCAAGCGCCGCTTCCGGCACGGGTGCCGACTCCTGGTGATCGAAGACGTCCAGTTCCTCGACGCGCGCAAGAAGGCGACTCAGCTCGAGCTCTTCCACACGGTCTGTCACCTGCTCGACGTAGGCGCGCGCGTCGTGCTCACCGCCGACCGCATGCCGCGCGACATCGAGGGCCTCGACCCGCGGCTGCGCTCGAAGCTCAGCTCGGGGCTGGTGGCCGAGCTGGAGGCGCCGGATGCGATCGTGCGCCGCGAGATCCTGCGCCAGAAGGCAGCCGACGGCGGCGTGCGACTGCCCGACGAGTGCCGCGAGCTGCTCGTGGAGTCGGTGCGGGGCAGCGTGAGCGACCTCGAGGGCGTGCTGATCCAGCTCGTGGCGACGGCGTCGCTGCTCAAGCGCCCGATCGACACGGAGCTCACGCTCGTCGCGCTGCGCAAGCTCTCGCCGCTAGCGGTCCTGGCGCGCCGCCTCGAAATGCGCGACGTGGTGGAGACGGTGGCCGCCTACTTCAAGAAGCGACCCGACGAGCTCGCCACCCGCTCGCGGCGCCACGACGTGCTCGTGCCGCGCCAGCTCGCGATGTATCTGGGCCGCCGCTACACCGACGCCGCGCTGTCCGAGATCGGCGCTGCGGTCGGGCGCGACCATTCGGCGGTGACCAACGCGGTTCGCAAGGTGGAGCGCCGAATCCTGGAGCGCGTGCAGCTGCGCTACCAGGTGGAGGCGATGTGCGCGCGGCTCGACGAGATGGTGGGGAGACGGAGGGAGTAGGGAGCCGGAGGGCGGCGGGAATCATCGACGACGGCGCGGGCTCGCGCGTCGCCCCGCCCCCGGCTCGCCTACCTGCGACTGTTCTCGCAGCCACTCGGAGAAGGAGGCGGTAGTTTGACTTCCGAGCGCTCTTTCTTGACAGCCGAGTGGCGAAATCTCGCAATGCTGAACTACGAGATCGACCCTGCGATCCTGGCGTCGCGCGTTCCGGACGGCTGTGAACTCGACGATTGGAGCGGCCGCACCTTCGTCAGCGTCGTCGGCTTTCAGTTCGTCCGAACGCGCGTGCTCGGGGTTCCGATCCCGCTCCACAGGAACTTCGAAGAGGTCAACCTTCGCTTCTACGTCCGGCGCAAGGCCGATGGGATGTGGCGTCGTGGCGTCGTCTTCATCAAGGAGCTCGTGCCGCGGCGCGCGATCGCGTTCGTCGCGCGGAACGTCTACGGCGAGAACTATGTCTCCCTCCCGATGCGACACTCCGTCGCCACCCCGACCGAGCAGGGATCGGCCACCGTCGCCTACCAGTGGCAACGACTCGGGGCCTGGGAGGGCCTCTCGGTCGCCTTCTCCGGATCGCCCGTGCTGTGCTCCGAGGATTCAGAAGAGACCTTCATCACGGAGCACTACTGGGGCTACGCCCGCCAGAGAGATCACGCCACGGTCGAGTACCAGGTCGAACACCCGCGATGGCACGTCTGGCGCGCTGGAACGGCGGCGCTCGAGTGCGAGGTTTCCTCTCTCTACGGACCCGAGTTCCTCGAGGCACTCTCCGGGTCGCCGAGCACGGCTTTCATCGCCGACGGCTCCCCTGTGACGGTCCGCAAGGGCCGGCGGCTGCGCTGAGCGGAATCGAAGCGGTCCGCTTCTATCAGAGTCTGGGCTTCCAGGTGGAACCGCGCGTCAGCATGGGTAAAGTGTTGCCTGCCGATGGACCTGCCGCCGAAGATCTGCCCTGAGTGTGGCGCCGAGTATGTCCACACCGTCCTCGTGTGCGCGGACTGTGACGTCGCGCTCGAGGTACCGAATCCGCATCAGCGGCCCGCGCTGCAGCGGCAACTGCCGCCAGCTTCAGAGCTCGCGCTCGTTGCGGCTGGCGTCCCCCGGGAGATGGAGCGCATAGCCCTCGAGCTCCAGAGATACGGCATCTCCTGCCGCATCGACACCCATCCCGCCGGCAGCCGCGTGGCGGTCTATGTGCACCCCGAAGACGCCGGGTTCGCCGCGCAGCGGATCCATGATCTCATCCTTCCGCACGAGGACGATGCGGTCGAGTTGGCTTCGCCCGGTAGCGAGCTCGAGGCGTGCCCCGCCTGCGGCGCCGCGGTCTCCGACACCGACTCGGCATGCGCCGACTGCGGCCTCGCGTTCGTTGCCACCGAGGATCCCGGATGATCTCGGACGAGCCGGATCACTTCGGAAACAAGGACGCCTGTGGTTGATGCGTTCGGCCGATGAGTGACCCAGACAACTCCGAGGTGCGTGATGGGCAGACTCTTCGGCCTCGTTCTGATGCTGATCTCGCTCTACATCGGGATGACGATCTACACCAAGGGGATCGAGCACGCGTTCGGCGGAGCGCTGGCGCCGATCCAGCCGGTCCAACAGCGCGACACGCCTTTCGCCACCGAGCTGACACCGGCGGCCGGGCTCGCCGATGCTCCGGCCGGGCCCGTACGACCGGTCCGGATCACCGATGCGGTTCGCGAGCAGGTGTCTTCGGATCTCGCAGCTGGAGCAAGCCGCCGCGGCTACGATCCCGATCGGTGACGCAGCGCTCGCGGAGGTGGCCGTGGCCCAGCAAGCTCGCCGCATGCTCCAGCACGGTGTACTGCTGCTGCTGATCGGTCTGCTGACTGGCGTGGCGGTTCCCGTGCTCAGCGTGCCGCGGCTCGGAGTCTCGGCGCACATCCTCGGCGTGCTCGGCGGCGTGCTTCTGATCGTGCTCGGCCTGCTCTGGCCGCAAGTCCGGCTCACTCCGCGAAGCGCGGGGCTGGGATTCTGGCTCGCACTCTACCCCCTCTACGCCGGCTGGCTGATGCCGCTCCTCGGCGCCGTCTGGGGCGCCGGCGGGACGATGCTGCCGCTCGCCGCGGGCGAGGCCCGCGGCACCGCGTTCCAGGAAGGAGTGATCGGAGCGGGTCTCGTCACCGCCGCGATCGCGATCACCGCGCTGTGTGTCCTGTTGCTCTGGGGGCTGCGTTCTCCGGATCATCGGCGTTAGGTACGAAGGGGAACGAATTGGGCGGGACGACAGTGGCGGTTCTCTCCACGGAGCAGCTCGAGCGACTGTGGGCCGAACATCTCGAAGGAGAGTTCGAGACGAAGGATGTCGAGGCGACGCTGGCGACGATGGTCGAGGTTCCGCCCGGTCTGCGTGCCGCTCTCCGACGAAGACCTCGCCGGATTCGACGTTCCGATCGAGCAGCGCACGGATCGCGACCTCTACTTGACCGTGTTCCAGCGCCGCGACGGGCGGTGGCACCAGTGCAAGACCTGGCTGTCACGCCAGCTCTTCTTCTGAGCGTCGAAGCCGCGACGGCGATGGCTCTGGCGGCGCTGCTGGAGCTGCGATGAGAGCGCCGGGCTATTCGGGAATCAGCTCGTCGTAGCGCGCTTCGTGCTCGCCGTGCGCGCGCTCGACGGCTGCGCCGGCGCGCTGGGTGGCAGAGCCGCGCGGCGCCTGCGAGGCGTCTTCGTCGCCGATCAGCGAGGCGAAGCGTCCGCCGAACGCGCCATCTGCGCCCTGCGTGTAGACCTCGACGGTGATCCAGATCGCGACGACGGCCAGCAAGAGGCCGATGGCCTTGCCCATGGTGGGGTCCCTCTCGAGGGTTCGCTGTTCCATCGGCCAGACGCCGCCGCGTCTGTACGCGCCGGGGGCGGGTCTCCCGGAGCGGCGGCCCGGGCGCTCACGTACCCTTCGCCAGATCGCGGGCCGATCGGGCTGCGGCCCAGGCGAGAATCGGGCCACGCGTTGGGGCCACGGGATGGATGACGTCGACCGGTTCCTGACGGGCTGGCACCGGACCGTTGCCGAGAGGGATCTCGACGCACTGCGCGCTCTGCTCTCGGAGGACGTCTCGCTCGGGGCCCCTCCCTACTGGGCGCGCATCGAGGGCCGCGCGCTGGTGCATCACCTGCTCGGCCTGATCTTGCATACGATCGAAGACTTCACCTACCACCGCGAGTGGCGGAACGGCAGCGAGCTGGCGCTCGAGTTCATGGGGCACGTGGGCGCGGTGGAGCTGCAGGGTATCGACCTGATTTCGCTCGGCGACAGTGCGGTGATCCGGAAGCTCGACGTGCTGATCCGACCCGCGAACGGCGTCGAGGCGTTGACGGCCGTGATCGCGCCGCAGATGATGGCGTTCGTGACCGGCCGGCGCGGCGACGAGTGGCGACCGGCGTGAGGGTCGAGATGGAGCCGATCGGGATCGTCCGCTCGCCGCGCGAGCAGGTGCGGGACGACGAGTGGGGCGGAAAGGTGTCGCAGATCGTCCTCGACGAACGCTTCGAAGCCGACGCGCTCGACGGCATCGAGCAGTTCTCCCACGCCGAGATCCTCTTCTTCTTCGACCGCGTCGACCCCGGGAAGATCGTCGCCGGTGCGCGACATCCGCGGAACAACCGCGACTGGCCCGCGGTGGGGATCTTCGCGCAGCGCGGGAAGACCCGGCCCAACCGGATCGGGAGTACGATTGTCCGGGTGGTCCGCCGCGAGGGCCGCGTGCTGCACGTCGCCGAGCTCGACGCGGTCGACCGGACGCCCGTCCTCGACATCAAGCCGGTGATGCGGGAGTTCCTGCCCCGCGAGGAGGTGCACCAACCTCGCTGGTCGTCGGAGCTGATGCGGCGCTACTGGGAGCGCGGCGACTAGGAATTAGGAGGTCAGGATGGTAGGGATGGCCCCTAGCGCCGTGTAGGTGTAAACCAACAGGCCAGTCGGTCTACTGCTGTAGCCCGGCACCTAACGCTCATCTAACGCGCGCTTGCGAGGAGGCCGACTGGAGAGTCGGCCGACGCGCAGCGAGGGCAAGCCGTCCGGCGCGCAGCGAGGCGAAGCCGAGCGGAGATCGAACCGGATTGCCGAGCGGAGCTCGGACGGGAAGGCGAGCGAAGGCGGGCCCCCTGTGCAGGCTAGGTCGGGGCGTCGCCTCGGACCGCGCGGCGGGTGAGATGCTCGAACCGCTTCGCTGCCGACATGCGTCCGGTGAAAGCGTGCATGTGCTTTTTGCTAGTTTTTTGCTAGGTAGGCTGCCATGAACGAGTGGCGGCGGACGAGAAGTCGCTATGCTAAGCCGCAAACCTTCTTGCGGGGGAGATGTCGCTAGTGCCCAAGCCCAGAGACTGGTCCAAGGTCATTGATCGCTTGAATCGGAGTCGACAGGGAGAGCTGCGAGTGAAGATGGGCTCGCCTGGGAGCGCACAGGTAACGCGCTGCCGGTTGCTCGCCCAGTGGGCGAATCTCGAGGCCGAGACGATCGGCTCGACACTCGTCCTGCGGCTGCCGCGATCCTGAGCCCCGCCGCCGGCGCACCCGCTGCGGGTGCGGCTCGGTAGCCAGCGAGCAGCAGCAAACGCGCTGGGGAGGTCCGGTGCTGAAGATCCATCCGCGGATCGAGACCTCGCGTCTGCGGCTGCGACCGTTCGTGGCCGATGACGCTGCAGCGCTCGCCCAGCACGGGGGTGCAACCGCGATTGCCGACACGATGCTCGACTGGCCACACCCTTTCTCGGCGGCAAACGCGCGCTCGACGATCGCGGCGCAGGCGGCGAGCTACCAGACGGGGCGCGCTGTCCACTTCGCCGTGGAGCGCCGCGACCACGCCGGCCTGATCGGGGGGGTCGAGCTGTTCGATCTCGACACCCGGCACCAGCGCGCCGAGCTCCGCTTCTGGATCGCCGAGACCGAGTGGGGACAGGGGCTCGCCAGCGAGGCGGCGCGCGCGGTGCTGCGCTTCGGCTTCGCCGACCTGGGCCGGCACCGGATCGATGCGATGCACCTGGTGCGCTGTCAGGCCGCAGCAGCCGTGTTGCGCAAGATCGGCATGAGGCAGGAGGGCCTGCTGCGCGATCGGGTGCGCAAGTCCGGACGCTTCGAGGACGTCGCGCTGTGCGCGTTGCTCGCCGGAGAATCGGACGCGCTGCAGCCGCGGCCGGCCGAGGTGTCGCGGTCGGCATAGCGGAGCGCAGGCATCCGAGAGAAGCACCGCCCGTGGTATGGTTCGCTTCATGCAAGCACCCAGGATCTTCGCCGTGATCACCTCCGTCGCGATGTTCGCATTCTGGGCGATCGCCGCGGCCGCTTCGGGCGAGACGGCAACCATCACGCCCCGCGAGCTCTCGGAACGGATCGCCGCCGGTCGCGCGCCGCTGATCCTCGACGTACGTACGCCGGAGGAGTACGCGGCCGGCCACCTGCCCGGCGCGCGCAACATTCCCCACGATGCGCTCGCCAATCGCGTCGGCGAGCTCGCGCTCGCGAAGAGCGACGAGGTCATCGTGCACTGTCACAGCGGTCGCCGCGCCGCCGCCGCCGAGCAGGTGTTGCGCGACGCGGGCTATACGAACGTTCGCGACCTCGAGGGACACTGGCAGGGGTGGCGGGGAGCCGGGTTTCCGACCGAGTGAGCAGCGTCCGGGCCGATGCTGATTCCAGATGATGCGCTGATCGCGATTGCGATCGTCGCGGCGGCGGCAGCGCTCCAGGCGTCGATCGGCTTCGGTCTCGCGATCGTGGCCGCGCCGCTATTGGCGCTGCTCGATCGCGCCTACGTCCCGGGCCCGCTGATCGCCTCCGGCACTTGCCTGGCGCTGATCATGGCGCTGCGCGAGCGGCAGGCGATGGACCTCACCGGCGTGCGCGTGGCGGTGGCGGGGCGCGTGCTCGGCGCGATCCCGGCGGGTTACGCGCTGCGCGTCGCATCGCAAGAGACCTACGACCTGTTGTTCTCGACGCTCGTCCTCGCCGCCGTCGCGTTGTCGCTGCTCCACCGCGAGATCCGGCCGACACTGCGCGCGATCTTCGCGGCGGGAATCGCGTCCGGGTTCATGGGAACGATCACCTCGATCGGCGGACCACCGGTGGCGCTCGTGTACCAGCGCTCGCGCGGGCCCGAGCTGCGTGCCACGCTCGCGGGGATGTTCCTGCTGGGGTCGCTGATCTCACTGGTCGTGCTCGCGGCGATCGGGCGCTTCGGCGCCGCGGAGCTGGCGCGAACGGCCGTGCTGGTTCCGGGCGTGGTGCTCGGGGTGCTCGTCTCTCGCCCGCTGCTCCACCGCTTCGACAGCGGCGCGACACGCCCGCTCGTGCTCGCGCTGTCGGCCGGATCGGCGCTCGCGGTGCTCGCGCGCGCGCTGCTGTAGGCGTTCCCGCGCGCGTTACACTGGCTGAGTGGTGTGGCTCCCGCTGCTCGGTAGACGCGTTCTGGCGCTCGGCGCCGCGGGGATCCTGCTGGGTGCGGTCGCGACCTCGCTGGCCGAGGCCGATCCGGTGCGCTCCGAGCGGGCGCCCGGCGGCGAGCTGTTCGACGCCGGCGCCGCGGAACGACCCCTCCCGGGTGGAAGCGAAGACGTCGTGCTGCTCCACGGCCTGGGCCGGAGTGGGCGCGCGATGCGCCCGCTCGCGCGCGAGCTCGCCACTGCGGGCTACCAGGTACACAGCCTCGACTATCCCTCGACGAGTGCATCGCCCGAGGAGCTGGTGGACCATCTGCACCGCGAGATCGCGCGCTGCTGCGGCTGGTCGGGGCGGATCCACTTCGTGACCCACTCGCTGGGCGGGATCCTGGCGCGCGCCTACCTCGCCGAGCACACGCCGCCCAATCTCGGGCGCGTGGTGATGCTCGCGCCGCCCAACCACGGCAGCGAGTACGTCGACGT
>Ga0184637_10000873_pt1 | contig 21511 bp, 16 predicted proteins | sample PLM3_127_b2_FD_133143 | JGI IMG/M metagenome (GOLD analysis project Ga0184637, IMG submission 133143) | Groundwater sediment microbial communities from an aquifer in East River, Colorado, USA - PLM3_127_b2 | ecosystem: Environmental > Terrestrial > Soil > Riparian zone | place: USA: East River... | reverse complement strand
CGCGCGCGTGAAGCCAAAGCTCGAGCCGGTCCTCCAGATCGACGATTGGTTCGATAGGGTCGAGCACCAGAACCGCAGGCTTGAGTTGCGGGAACTCCTGCCAAAGCGTCTCGGAGTGACGGAAGTGCATCTCGTTCGTCAAAGTATCACGGCCAGAATAAGCCAAACGATTGCGCGTGCTTGCTCATGATGTTTTGACAGAAAACTATATACGTTTTTCTGTCGAAAACGACCCTATCTGGTCAATTTCCATTTTGTGGTCGCGGTCGCACCGCGAGCACAATGCGGTTGCGACTCACGCACTTGCTTGGAGCCGTCCAACCATGTGGCCAGCGCGTTGGCCAACCTACCGCAAGGAGAATCGATAACGGAAGTGCGTTGGCTCGGATACTTCAGGTGGTCGTCGGTTGGGGGCGCCCGAATCCATTTGCTTCCGCAATCAGCCGCTCGGGGCTATCGGTCGTTTTCCTTCCCCCCTGGCCCCGCCGGCCTGACCGGCCTTCTTCGTTTCCAGACCAAGGCGTAAACGACGGCGTTGATGGCAACGACCGAGAGCCCTAGAAGGACCTGGATGCCCCGCGTCAGTACTTCCGGGTAGACGATCGGAAGAAGGTAGTGCGCGACGAAGCTTTCCCGGTAGATCGCCTCTCCCGCCCGAAGCCGGAGCCAGTTCTCGAGCGGGGTGAGAGGACAGGTCCAGTTCGCGAGCTCGATGAGTACGCCCCACGCCGCCGCGGGAAGCTGGAGCCAGACGAGTCGCGGCCAACGAACGACGGTGAAGGCCCCGAGTGCCACGAAGAGGATGAACCCCAGGTGGAGGAGGAGGACGATGTCGGCGAGGATCCGGTAGCGCACGGCGGTGAAGCGGTCGGCCCCTCAGAGTGATGGATTAATGATGGATAGGAAGAAAATTCTATCCTGAGACGGAGCGAGAAACGAGAGAAATGTCGCGAGGGACGTGAACGGAGTCACGTCGAGGATCGGCTCACGAGGAGATGGCCAGACACCGACGGTCGAGTAGAAGAGGAGCGAGGGCTGTTTCGGGGGGTGGGGACACAGGGGGGGCGTTCGATTGAGCGTGGCGCTCAGTGAACGTTGGGCTCGGCCGGCTGGGGAGGAGCGCTTGGTCGCGAAAGTTTCTGGCCAACGTGAGCCAAGATTTTTCGGATGACGGGGGCTCGGTCATGAAAACGAGAATTTTCATCTGGCCCGTCTCACGTGGCCTCGGCTCCCAGGCGATGTCCCGCTTCCATGGCCTCGAGGTTGATGGCTTCGAACCCCCGAGGGCTCCGGCGGCGAATCGCCGCCTCCAGGGATTCGCGTCGACAGACGTTCGTCAGGGCGACCAGTGCGCCCAGGGCCACGATGTTGGCGACCCGAGGATTCCCGAGCCCACGCGCGGTTGCCACGAGGGGAAGCTCGAACTTGTGGAGGACGGCGTACGTCGCCGCGCGTCCGAGATCCCGATCCAGCAAGACCGTGCCCCCTGAGGCGAGCTCGAGCGGGCCCGTCTCGACCGCGACCGGATCCAGAACCAGCAAGAAGTCGGGCTCGGTGACCAGGGGGTAGTCGACTTCCTCGGTACTGATCACGACGTCGGCCCGGCTCGACCCACCCCGGGACAGCGGCTCGTAGGACTGGGACTGGGCGGCCCACTTTCCCTCGAGAACGACGGCATCCGACAGGATCATTCCCGCGAGGATGAGGCCCTGGCCTCCCGTGCCGCTCAAGCGGATCTCGAGCCTGTCCTCCATTACGAGCCTCCTTCGACAGAAACCCTTCGCCGGTAGGTCTCGCCGTACTCGGCCCGCTCGTTTCTCGCCAGAACTCCCGTTCGGAAGGGCGAGGCCCGGAACGGGACATCCACCCCTTCGCCATAGGACTGGGGCTTGATGGCCCCCTTCTGGCTCAGGATCATCTCGGCCGGATTCCCCAGCTCGTTCTTGCGGCCGTAGATCTCGGTGCAGTCGGTGATGATCTCAACGAAAGAGAATCCGCGGAACGCGAGGGCCTCCCGGATCAAGTTCTTGAGGGCCGGCGTCTGCAGCGTCAATTCCCGTCCCACGAGGCCCGCGCCCGCCGCCTCGGCGAGCCTGCAGGCGTCGAAGGGCGGCTCCACGTTTCCCTTCGGCGTCGTGGTTGTGTAGCGGCCGGTGAGGGTCGTGGGAGAGAGCTGGCCGCCCGTCATCCCGTAGACCTCGTTGTTCAAAAGCAGGCAAGTGATATCGAGATTGCGCCGGCAGGCATGGATGAGGTGGTTGCCGCCGATGGCGAGACCGTCGCCGTCTCCGGTGATGACCACGACGTGAAGATCGGGCCGGGCCAGCTTGAGGCCAGTGGCGAAGGGCAAGGGACGTCCGTGGGTGACGTGTACCGTATTGGCGTCGATATAGGCGGAGAGCCTCCCGGAGCAGCCGATTCCAGAAACCACCGCGAGGCGGTCCTTTTCGATACCGAGCTCGTCGACCGCCCAGAGAAGAGCCCTGAGAGCGATGCCGTGTCCGCACCCCGGGCAGAGAAAGTGAGGGAACAGTTCTTTCCGGACGTAGTCCCGGACATCGAACTCTCTTATTACATCCGTCGCAAGCATTCCAGGATTTCCTCCGGTGAGATCACCTCGCCGTCGAAGCGGTTGAGCCTGACAACTCTGCTCCCTCCCACGATCCTCTCCACTTCGAGGCAAAGCTGACCCGCATTCATCTCGGGCACGAGGATGCCCTTCGCTTTTCCGGCCATCTCCCGGAGCGCCCGTTCGGGAAACGGCCAGAGGGTGACGGGCCGCAGGAGCCCGGCGCGGATGTTCTCGTTTCGCGCGAGCCTCACCGCCCGTCGGGCCGCGCGGGAGGTGATGCCGAAAGCCACGACGATCACTTCGGCATCGTCGCAGGCAACGGCTTCATAGGACTCGATCGCATCGCGGTGCCGCTCGACCTTCCCCAGGATGCGTCCCATGACGCGGCGGACGGTCGAAGGCTTCTGGGTGGGGAATCCATCCTCGCCGTGGGTCAGTCCCGTAGTGTGGGTGCGGAAGCCGTCGCCGAAGCGCGCCATCGGAGGCACACCGTCATCGGTCTCGGCATAGGGTCGAAAGCCGCTCGTTCCCTTTAAGGGCGCCTTCCGCTCCGAGAGCGTCAGGGTCTCAGGAAGCACCGTGGTCTCCAGCAGGTGGGCCACCACTTCGTCGTAGAGAACGATGACGGGCACGCGGTAGGTCTCCGAGAGGTTGAAGGCGCGGAGGGTGAGCTCGTAGACCTCGCCCACCGAAGCCGGCGCCAGCACGATGACCGGATGATCGCCGTGGGTTCCCCAGCGGGACTGCATCACGTCGGCCTGCGAGGGCCGGGTCGGCATGCCGGTGCTCGGGCCGCCGCGCATCACGTTCACGATCACACAGGGAATCTCGGCCATCGCGGCATAGCCCAGATTCTCCTGTTTGAGAGAGAACCCCGGGCCGCTCGTGGCCGTCATCGCCTTCGCTCCCCCGAGAGAGGCGCCCAGGACCGCGCCCATGGAGGCGATCTCGTCCTCCATCTGGATGAAGACCCCGCCCACCCGGGGCATCTCCTCCGACAGACGCTCGGCGATCTCCGACGAGGGGGTGATGGGGTATCCGGCGAAGAAACGACAACCCGCCGCTACCGCCCCGAGCGCGCAGGCTTCGTTTCCCTGCAGCAAGCGGGGGGTGTGAGCGCCCGCCGTCATCTCGTCGCCTCCATCTGACGAACGTGCACGTTGATGGCGAAGTCAGGGCAAAGCATCTCGCAGATTCTGCAGCCGGTGCAGGCGTTCGGGTCGTCGAGCACGGCCACCCGCCGCTCGTCGAGGCGAAGGCACCTCTCGGGGCACATCTTCACGCAGATGTCGCAGCCTTTGCACCAGGCCGCATGGATCTCGAGCTCGATGGAACGTCGAGCCAGAGGCTCGAGCGGAGCGACCTCTCGAATCTTCGGTGGGGGAAGGACGGGGTTCTCGACCCACTCGCGTCCCTTGAGAAAAGCGGAGCGGTTGAGGGCTCTCGTTTTCGGAGGGACGATCTCGTCCAGAGTCTGAAGCCACTCGTCGACGGCGAACTCGACCGCAGGAACGGTCGAAAGCACGCCGAGGAGAAGACTGTTGGCGACCCGGGCGTCGCCGAGCCCTTTCGCCATGCCGGTCGCGTCGAGGGCGTGGCCCGTCTCGACTCGAGCCAGGATCTCCTCGACGGTCTCCCGGGCGTAGCCGGAAAGCGCGCCGGGACGCCGGTCCCGGCAGGCGAAGGGGGGCACGAGACGCTGGGTGTCGGCGATGAGGACTCCTTCCCTCGGCCTCAGGTGCGGAAGCCAGCGCACCGCCTCCGCCCACTCCAGAGCCAGAAGGACGTCGGCCTCGCCCTCGGGAATGGTCGGCGACCACACCTCGCTGCCAAAACGAACGTGGCTGAACACGACCCCCCCGCGCTTGGCCATGCCGTGCACTTCGCTCTGTTTCACTTTGAGGCCGCTCTCCCGGCACAAGTGGGTGAGCGCTCGCGACACCATCAAGACACCCTGGCCACCGACCCCCACCACCAGGACGTTCGTCGTCTCTCGCATCATGGTAAAGCTCACGATTCGCGGAGCTGAACGCAGTCCGTGGGACAGACCTGCGCGCAGAGCGTGCAGCCGATACAAGAGCGGTCATCGATCCGAACCTTGTGCCGGCCTTCGTACGACTCGTCGCTCCAGGTGATGGACGGGCAGCCCAGGTTCATGCATGCCTGACACGCGGTACAACCCGAGGCCTCGACCTCGAAGGGCGGGCCCTGGATCCGCACGGGATCGAGGACACAGGGCCGGTTGGAAATCACCACCGAGACGCCCTTGTGTCGAATCGCCTCCCGCAGTGTCCGCAGCACCGCGGCAACGTCATAGGAATCGACCGTCCGCACCCACGTGACCCCCAGGGCGCGAGCGACTTCGCCGATGTCGACGCGGTGAGTCTCCTCGCCCCGCAAGGTTCGTCCCGTTCCCGGATGATCCTGGCCGCCGGTCATGGCCGTCGTGCGGTTGTCGAGCACCACCACGGTGATATCGGCGTGGTTGTAGACGGCATTCATCAGGGGAGGAATGCCGGCGTGGAGGAACGTCGAATCCCCGATGGTGGCGACGATGGGGTGCGCATCGAAGCCGGAGAGCGACATGCCGGAGGCGACGGCGATGCTCGAGCCCATGGCCACGCAAGTGTCCATGGCCTTCAGGGGCTCGAGGGCCGAGAGGGTGTAGCAGCCGATGTCCCCGGCGACGCGAGCTTCGAGGGCGCGAAGCGCCATGAAGGTCGTCATGTGCGGACACCCAGGGCATAGAACCGGCGGTCGCGGCATGGAGCTGACGACGGGAAGACCAATCCCTGCGCGCGTCGAAGCCTTCAGCGGCACGCCCGCCCGCGAAAGGCCGTCCCGCACCGCTTCCGGGCTCAGCTCGCCGGTTCGCGAAAAATACTCCTTCCCCTCGACCGCGATTCCGAGGGCGCGGACTCCCCTCTCGATCACGGGCTCGAGCTCTTCCACGACGAAGAGCCGCTTCACCGAAGCGGCAAAGTCGCGGATGGTGCGCTCGGGCAAAGGGTAGGATCCGGAAAGCTTCAAGAGGCTGGCTTCGGGAGCGACTTCCTTCACGTAGGCGTAGGGGACACCCACGGTAATGATCCCGAAGTCGCCCCCTCCCCAGCGCTCGAGGCGCGACAGCTCGGACGAGTCGAGAAAGGAGGCGACGTTCCGCTCTCGAACGAGCACCAGTGGGTGGCGCAGCCGGGCGTAGGCGGGAATCATGACGTTTTTACGCGGATCGGAGACGAAGGCGCGTTTGGGCGGGTTGGTTCTTTCACCGACCACAACTTCGCTCCGGGTGTGGGAGAGCCGGGTGGTGCTTCGCAACAGAACGGGGGTGTCGAATCGTTCACTCATCTCGAAGGCGAGCCTGGTGAAGTCGAGGGCTTCCTGGGCGTCCGAGGGCTCGAGCACGGGAATCCTGGCGAACTCGGCGAAGAAGCGGCTGTCCTGCTCGTTCTGTGAGCTGTGAATGCCCGGGTCGTCACAGACCGCGAGCACCAAACCCCCGTTGACACCGATGTAGGCCTGGGACATGAGCGAGTCAGAGGCGACGTTCAGGCCGACGTGCTTCATGGCGGCGAGCGCGCGGACTCCGGCAAACGAGGCGCCGATCGCCACATCGAGTGCGACCTTTTCGTTGGGAGACCACTGGGCATGGACTTCTCCTTCGGGGTAGGTCGAAAGCGACTCGAGAATCTCGGTGCTGGGGGTGCCCGGGTAGGCGGCTCCGACTCTCACCCCGGCTTCCCAGGCGCCCCGGGCGATCGCTTCGTTGCCGCTCATCGTGAAAAGCCCGCGCGGTCGAGAGGCCTGCCTTATGTCCGCTTGCTCGGTGTTAGTCACACGTTCGCTCCAGGCAGGCACTCGACCTCACGACTCCACATGTTCGAGCGAGCTCTCCTCGCCTCGCGGCTTCATGAACTGCGGTTTGCTTTTCTGAACCGCTGTTCAGTATAGTGTGACGGTAGCACAGGGCCGAGTCCGAAAGCAATGGGAACCATGGGAATGAATCGACGTTCGAATCGCCGCGCGCCCGCGGGGCCGCCGGTGCGCCCAATGGGAGCGACGAGCTGGCGCGCTCGGCGGCGCGCCGATGGGCGCCTCGAGATCCTTCGCGCCGCCGCGAGGATCTTTCGCGTGCGAGGGTTCGCCGCCACGGGAATGCGGGAGATCGCGGAGGCTGCGCGCCTGTCTCCGGGAAACCTCTACAACTACTTTCACGGCAAGGAGGAGATCCTCTACTTCTGCCAGGATCGGGTCCTGGACCGGCTGCTGGAGGTCCTGGCGACGGTGCGCAAGAAGCGCGGGCCGGTCTCCGAGCGGCTGAGGGAGCTCGCGGTCGCTCAGGTTCTCTGTCTCATCGATGAGGTCGAGGGGTCGGCGGCTCATTTCGAGGTGAACGCGCTTCCGCCGCGGCTCCGCGCGCGGATCGTGGAGAAACGCGATCTCTACGAGCGGGGCGTGCGCGCGCTGGTCGCCGAAGGAATTCGGCGCGGCGAGCTCGGGACGGAGGATGCCACGGTTGGGACCCGGGCCTTCATGGGGGCGCTGAACTGGACGGCACAGTGGTTCCGTCGAGAAGGGCCCGAGTCGCCGGAAGAAGTGGCACGGATCCTTGCCGACTACGTCGTCGCCGGTTTGGTCGGCGAAAGGGCCCGTCCCGAGGACAAAGGCGGTGGCTCTTGACGGCCTTCTCCGCAAGCGGTCACATCCTCCCTCCCCCCGACGCCAGAACGTCCCGGTAATAGCACATGTAGCCGGAGCGGCAGTATTCGGGTTTTCTCCGGAGACCCTGGGCAAAGGCCTTGACGTCGTCCTCGCCGACGCGGGCGGAGCGCTCGATGACCGCCCGAACCATCTGGACGCTTCGGAGCTTGCGCTGGGTATTGGCCTCGCGTCCGACGACCTTGACCGCCGTCACACCGGCTCGCATCAGGAAAGGGATGGCGCACAGGCCGCAGGGCCCGTACGGAAGACCCTCGTCGGTCGCGCCGAAGCCGCAGCCGAAGTTGAACCAGAGCCAGGATCGGTACGCCTGCTCGTGCGCCTCCACGAGGCTTCGCTCGCCGCTTTCGGGCACGCGACCGTCCGCGCGTACGTACTCGAAGACATAGCGGTCGAGGCAGAGGGGGCCACCCATCTGGGGCGGAAGATGGAGGGTGTGACAGGCCCCTTCCTCGAAGACGCATCCGTCGTTGAGAATGAAGACCTCTATCTCGAGAGGGGAGGCCCTCGACGCCAGGCTCGCGATCTCCGAAAGGCGAACGTGTCGCGGCAGGATGACGCGTACCGCTCCCATCTCTTCGAGGAAGGAGGCCGCCGCCCGGTTCTGACAGGAAGCGAGAGAGCTCACGTGGATGCGGAAGTTGAACTGTGCTCGGAAAAGCTGCGCGAGGAGCCCCACATCGCTCACGATCACGGCATCGAGCTCCATCTCCCCGAGAGAGTGGGCGAAACCGAGGATGTACTCGCACTGCTCGCTCGAGTAGTGCTGGGCATTGAGCGTGAGTGAAACCGCCTTCCCCAGTGAGTGCGCCCGGTCGACGACGCGAGCGAGCTCCTCCAATGAGGAGAGATTCCCGTACACCCGGCGGTTGGCCGTCAGGATGCCGAATCGTCTTTCCCAGTCGGCGGAGAGGACGCCGCAATAGAGCTCGTCGGCCCCCGCCGAGGCGAGGAGCTCGACCTCGTCGACGCGGCTAAGCGGCGCCGCGATTCTCATTCCAGTCTCCAGAGACGACCAAGCGGTCGACGACACCGCTCTCCGTCAACTCCTCGAGCGTCGCCTCCATCTCGTCGCTGTGCCGGTAGAACACCGTGTTCCCGCGCTGGAAGGTGTGGAGATCGCCGGCACCCGCCGCCGCGCCCCGACTCATCGCCAACACATAGTCGAGGCATTCCTTCCCGCAGGGCTCGCCGGGCACGAACTTGCGCTCTCGGTCCAGGTGAAGCGAGCCCACGCGACAGATCCGGCCCTTCGCCGCGAAGCCATAAGGCCCGTGCATCGACAGGCGCATCGACGAACCGTGGAAGTCCTCCGGCCGGGCGTGAGGGGGCAGATCGAGATCCAGGCGCCCGATGCCGAACGAGGCCAGCAGATCGAGGAAGGGCGAGGCGAAAAACCCGTGGGGAACGAGCTTCGTCCAATCCCGCGAGGGGAGCCGCGGGTCTTTCATGATCTTGCACAGGAGCCGTCCCGCAACCGGAAGCAGGGAGGGAAACTCCGCGTGCGCCAGTCGCAGGACTCCCCAGTCGCTCACGATCACTTCCGAGCCTTCGGGAAGAATCCGAAAGAGGCGACCGAGGGCAGAGATTCCGGAGTCCGTGACCATGGGCGTGACGAGGCTGAAGTCGAGAGCCAACTCGCGGGCGCGCGCGAGAACCTCCGACAGAGTCCGCGGCGAGGGGATCAAGTGGTCGCAGAACTCGTTGCCGAAGTACAGACGGGAGGCGGAGTCGGCGCCGTCGTCGGATAGCCGCTCCAGAGAGCGGGGGTCGGCGAAGTGGAGGGCGACCTCGACCCCGGAGTCGGTTCGCAACATGCTCGTGGGGGGGGCTGTAACAGAGTCCATGCTCCTCACGGCGGAAGTTCTGCAAGCAAAGCACGCACCAAGTCGTCCGGGCGCGCCGACGCCTGCCAATGCCTTCATGGGCAACGGTGTGGCTCGAAGGGCGCCCGACGCCATCCCGGCGCTCCACCGCGCCGATTCGCGCAGGCAGCGGGGAATCCCGCCCCTCGCCGATCCTCGGTCCCGCAGTCAGTAAGTGCTTCGTAATGAGGGCCCGCCTCGAAGGCAAGCTGCCTTCTCGAGGCCGGTGGGCGGGATGCGCGACCGGCGCGAAGAAACTGCATCCGTCTCCTCATCTCTGGCGCGGCGTGCAAGCTACGCATCGGACCCGACGAATTGACGTGGCACAAGACGTGCAGGGTTCGCTCTTCATGGAGGTGACCGATGAGATTCCCTAAATCCTTTTGGATGGCCTTGGGCCTCATGGCGGCGGTGACCGCTCCGGTCCTTTCGGCTTTCGACTCTTCGCTTGGCCAGGATCGTCTCTGGGCCCAGTTCAGACTGCCCGTCAAGTTCGCCGATCAGCTGCTGCCTGTTGGCAACTACCTGATCGTCCATGACGACAGTAAGAGCGCGATGGCTGAGCCCTGCCTGTACGTCTATGGCGAAAGCAATCTCGACGAGCCGCTTATAGCGATTCACTGCCTACGAAAGGTCCAAGCCGTGACGGATCGCGACAGAATCGTCTGGGGGAACGTTCGTCGAGACAACTTGAGAGAGTTCGGGTACATTCAATTCGCGGGAGACGCGTTCGCCCACCACATTCAGTAACCCGAAACGCGGGATCCGACCTGATACCGGACCGCCCGGTCCGGTTTTTTTTGCGCTCGGCTTCCCATCCCCCCCGACAGCCCTTACAGAACGAGCCGCTCGGAGCCGGTCGTGGCGTAACGTCAATTCCCGCAGCTCCTGCGGAATCCCGCGCTCCCGCCGCCCCTCGGGTGAATCGAAGGCCCACATAGACCTCCCGATAGTGAGTAAGTACTTACTCTCTACGGGCACGGTTCTTGCATAGGGGAGGATGTCCTTTTGCGCCTTCGAGAAGGGAGATTCATGACGAGTCGCATCGACCGCGATCAGCAGTGGCGCTTGGCCCTTGCCCGGGCGACCTCGGCCTTCCTGGTCGGGATGACTCTCTCCGGGCTTTCCCTTTGGATGCTGCCCTTCAGCGTTCCGAACCAGTTCCTGGTGCTCGCTCACACCGTCGCGGGAGTCGCGCTCTTCCTTCCCGTGAGCTACTACCTCCTGTCTCACTGGCTCGCCTATCGCCGCCACCAGATGACCCACATCAAGCTCGCGGGCTATGTCGGCCTCTTCGTTCTTGCGCTCTGTAACGTCTCCGGCTTGGTGCTCACGGTCCAGGCGCTCGTCGGCCCGAGGATCAGCTACGGCTGGGACACCGTCCATATCGTCACCACGTTCGCCATCCTGGCGTTCGTGGCCCCGCACATCCTCGCCCTCGTGGTCCGCGACCGAAAGGCGCATCTCGTCGGGATGGCGACCCACGGAAAGGCGGTGGCGCTCGCAACGGCAGCGGCCCTCGTGGGCGTCGCGCTCCTCGTCTACGCGTACCCACCCCCCCGACTGTCGGAGGAGCTTCCTCCCGATTACAGCTATGCCTTCGGGCCCGACCGCCCGTTCGCGCCGTCACTCGCGGTCACCGCGACGGGAAAGGCTTACGACTCGCGCCTGCTCGCCGGCTCCGAGGGCTGCGGCACCGTGGGATGCCACGAGAAGATCTTCGCCGAGTGGCAGGTGAGCGCCCATCGCTACGCGGCGATGGACGCCGCGTTTCAGGCAATACAGCGGAACATGGCCGAGCAGAACGGACCCGACTCCACTCGCTACTGTGGAGGCTGCCACGATCCCATCTCTCTTTTCTCGGGGACGAAGAACATCTTCACCGATCCGGGGAAACTCACCGCTCTCGCCGGTTATCAGGAAGGCGTCTCCTGCCTCTCCTGCCACGCGATCCGCGAGGTGGACGTCAAGGGAAACGCCAACTTCGTCATGGGGCAGCCGGCGCGATACCTCTTCGAGATCGAGCACGACCAGAATCCTACCGAAGCACTTCGCTTCGCCCGGGACTTCCTCATCCGCGCCTATCCCCGGGAGCACGCGCGCTCGCTCGGGAAAACCCTGTTCAAGGCGCCCGAGTACTGCGCTTCCTGTCACAAGCAGTTCGTCGATCAGGAGATCAACCGCGTCGGCTGGGTGCAGCTCCAGAACCAGTACGACAACTGGCGCAAGAGCCGCTGGAATCATGCCGGGAACCCTGAAAAGACCATCGAGTGTCGCGAGTGCCACATGCCGCTCACCGCCTCGAGCGACCCCGCCTCCGGGGATGCCGCGGACTACAACCGGAGCGGCTCCGACGGCAAGCACCGGAGCCATCGTTTCCTGGGGGCGAACCAGATGATGCCCGCGCTCCTGAACCTCCCCGGCTGGGAAGAGCAGGTGTCGCTCATCGACCGGTGGCTGAAAGGACAAATCGAGATTCCCGAGATCGCGGACAAGTGGACGAAGGGCGCGGCCGTCGGAATCGAGCTCGTCACCGGAGACTCGGTTCGACCCGGCGAGACGCTGCCGATTCAGGTCGTGATCACTTCGAACAAAGTGGGCCACGACTATCCCACCGGGCCTCTGGACATCATCCAATCCTGGGTGGAGATCGTGGTCGAGGATGACTCGGGACGGGTGCTGTTCTCGAGCGGGACCGTGGGAGAAGACGGCTTCATCGCCCCCGGGAGCTTCATCTTCAAGGCCGAGCCCGTCGATTCCCAGGGAAATCTCATCGACCGCCACAACCTCTGGGAAATGGTGGGGGTGCGTCACCGGCGAGCGCTCTTTCCCGGTTTTTCCGACACCGCCTCTTATGACGTCGACTGCCCCGACCTCCGGCGGGTGAAGAAGGGCTTTCCCAACGAAAGTCTCGAGGTCGAGGCCCCCAAAGATGGGGAGAGGCTCCGCATCCGTGCCCGGCTTCTCTATCGCAAGATCGATCAGTACCTCCTGAACTTCCTGTACGGCCGCGAGAAAAACCTGACGTCGCCCGTGACCGAGATGGCGTCGGCGGTCAAGGACGTGCTGATTTCCCGCGATACCCGCATGGATTGATCGTGCTCGCGAAGCGCAAGAGGCTCATGGTCCTCTACGGAGCCTCGGGGCTCGCTCTCACCCTCGCGGCGACGGCCCTCGTTCTCTGGCTCCGACGGGAAGCGCCCGCGTACCAGGGTGGTGAGGACGTCGAAGGAATCACGAGCTCTCTCACACGCGACCTGCCGGAGGATCGCCCGCGGGTGACGTTCACCGACGCGACTCTCGATGCGGGGATCTCCTTCCGTCACTTCGACGGCGTCCGCTCCACAGAGCTTCCCGAGGACATGGGCTCGGGAGCGGCTTTCGGTGATTACGACAATGACGGCCGCCCCGATCTGTTCCTGGTGAACGTCTCCGGACCGCTCACCCGGAGCGAGGAGGAGAGGCGGCGTTCGCCGGCAACGAACCGCCTCTACCACAACGAGGGCGGCGGCCGCTTCTCCGACGCCACCGCGGCGAGCGGTCTCGGAGCGGCGATGACCGGCATGGGGGCCGCCTGGGCCGACTGGAACGACGACGGCTTTCTCGACCTCGTGGTTTCCGGCTTCGGGGAGCTCCGGCTTTATCGCAATGAAGCCGCCAAGGCGTTCGCAGACGTCACCGAGGCTTCGGGGCTCGGTGGCTTCCAGGCGTTCTGGACCGGAGTTTCGTGGGCCGACTACGACTCCGACGGCGATCTCGATCTCTACGTGTGCGGCTACGTCCAGTACAGCTATCGGCCGGAAGATGCGGCCCAGGGGACCCGACAGTACCAGGCGGTCGTCCCCTACACCCTGAACCCGTCCTCCTATCCGCCGGAGAGAAACCTTCTCTTTCGCAACGAGGGAAATGGAGCTTTCACCGAAGTCGCGGCACAGGCGGGAGTAGCCAATCCCGAGGGCAGGAGCCTTTCCGCCGCCTGGAGCGACTTCGACGAGGACGGAAAAATCGATCTCTACGTGGCCAACGACGTGTCCGATAACGCCCTCTACCGGAACCTCGGAGACGGAAGATTCGAGGACGTCTCCCATGAGGCCTGGGTCGCCGACTACCGGGGAGCGATGGGCCTCGCGGTCGGCGACTGGGACGGCGACGGCGATCAGGACATGCACGTCACTCACTGGATCGCGCAGGAAAACGCGCTCTACTCGAACCTGAGGCGATCCTTTGGAAAGGAGGCGCCCGAAGGCGACCTGCGCTTCATGGACGTCGCCGACATGGTGGGCCTCGGCCAGATAGCCCTCGACTACGTCGGCTGGGGAACGTTCTTCTTCGACTTCGATAACGACGGACGGCCGGACCTCTTCGCCGCCAACGGAAGCACCTTCCAGGAGGAAGAAGATCCGGAACGGCTCGAGCCCATGACGAGCTTCCTTTTCTGGAACGCCGGTCCCGAGCGGGGCTTTTTCGACGTGGCGCCGGCGAGCGGAGACGCTCTCCAGATTCCTCACGTTAGCCGCGGAGCGGCGTTTGCGGATTACGACGCCGACGGAGATCTCGACGTCGTCGTCGTGAATCACGGCGAAGGTGCGCTCCTGCTTCGAAACGACGGCGGAAACAGTGGCTCATGGCTCGACGTCGAGGCCCGCTCGGCCGGGAAGAACCGCTTCGGAGTGGGCGCCAGGGTCACGATCCGCGTCGGGCCGAGTTCCCAGACGATCCACATAGGCGCCCAGTCCTCCTATCTCAGCCAGAGCCTCTACGAGGCCCACTTCGGCCTCGGAACCGCGGAGCGGGTGAACCAGGTCGAAGTCGTCTTCCCGAGCGGAACGCGGGTCGTCCAGAAGAACGTCCCCGCTCGCCAGAGGCTCGTGGTGAGCGAGGAGTCGCGGTGAAACGATCGCTGTTGATGATGGCGGCGAGCGTCCTCGCGCTCTTCGCGATTGCGACCGCTCTTCGACAGCGGGGGGCCGAAGAGGACAAGGCGGATTCCTCTCCCGAGAGAGCGGAGCGAATCCGCCGGTTCTGGAAGGCCTATCACCAGGGCGCCGAGGCGCGCACCGGCGGCGATTACGAAAGCGCTTCGAGCTTCTTCCGCGAGGCGCTCGAAATCGATCCCGGGCACGAGGACTCTCTCTTCTATCTGGCGATCTCGCTCGAAGAGTCCGGACTATACCTCGAAGCGACGGAAGTCCTGCGCCGGCTCACGGCCGTCAATCCGGAAAGCGGACGCGGCTGGTCGCAGCTCGGGTCCGTCCTCGCTCGAAGGGCTCCGGGAAACGTTCCCGATCCCGAGGCGGCCGCGACCGCTTTCTTGCGAGCCGAGGAAATCAACCGCGAGCACAGCGGGCCCTTTCTCAGCCGCGGGGCTCTCGCGCTCGACCTCGGAAACCTCTCCGAGGCGAGCCGCCTCTTTCGCATCGCCTCCGACATGAGCTCTCCCGAGGGGGCGTTTCTCGCGGGGCTCGTCGCCTTTCTGGAGAGGAAGGACAGCGACGCCATCCGGTTCTTTACTCGCGTGCTCGAGTCAAGCGCCCGGGAGAAGGCCGTCACCGGTCGGGGCGTCGCTTCGGAAGGCGACGTCGAGCTCAGCGCCAAGCTGACGCCCCTCGAAAGCGCCCACGTTCGCGCGCTCGTCTTCCTCTACTGGACCGCGCGCCGCGACGGCGGTTATCCCGACGACGTGCCCGAGTCGTTTCGTATCGAGCTTCCGAAACGGATCTCGATGGGACGGACCGTCGAGGAGCCACCCGCAGCACGGGACGTTTGCGTGGTAGACCGAAGCTTGCGCTTCGAGGGGACGCCCGTCGACACCGCTTGCTCCGACTACGACCTCGACGGAAAGCCCGACCTGTTCCTCCTGCTCTGGAAGAAGCCGGGACGCCTTTTCCGGAACGACGGCGCCGGTTTCACCGACGTGACCGAGGAGGTCGGCCTGGGCGGCGTCGGGGGAGAAGGGCTGAGCGCTCTCTTCTTCGATTTCGACCGCGACCGGGACCCCGATCTCCTGGTCACCGCGCATGCGCCCCTCGCGCTCTCGCTCAGGCGCCTTCTCTCGCCCGAGGGCCACGCGAAGACCCTGACGCCGAGGCTCTTCGAGAACGAGGGCGGAAAACGATTCATCGAGGTGACCTCGGAGGTCGGTCTCGACCGCCAGTACGGCGTCGTCGAGGCAGAGGCGTTCGACGTGGACTCCGATGGATGGATCGATCTGGTGTTTGCCATGGGAGGGTACGAAGCGAGCCACCTCGAGCCGAGCGTGGTGCTCCGGAACCAGGCAGGCGAGGACTTCCTCGAGTGGGCCCACATCCCGTCGTCCGACGAGCCTCACAACGCGGTCGGAGTCGAGGTGATGAAACGAAACGGCAAGGTCGAGATTCTTCTCGCAACCACCGGGGGGGCGTCGTGAGATTCCTGTTACTCCTTGCGCTGGCCCAGCCCGTGGAGGATCTCCAGCGTTACCGCAACGTCGGAAAGGCCTATTACGAACGAGGCGAGTACGCGCTCGCCGTATCCGAGCTCGAAAAGACGCTCGCGTTCGATTCCGTCTCCGGGCGGGATTACTTCAACCTGGGCATGGCGTACCTTCAGAACCAGGAGGAGGATCGCGCCCTCGCCGCTTTCACCACCGCCGGACAGATGGAGCCGGGATTGATCGAGGTGGACTTCGGGCTCGGGGTCCTCCACAAGCGCGCGCTCCGCTACCCTCTCGCCCTCGAGTCGTTCCAGAAAGTCGCGGCGCGCGACCCTCAGGACCCTTGCACGTCTTACAACCTGGGCGCGGTCCTTTCGTCGATGCGCCGCGTCGAGGAAGCTGAGGCGGCGTTTCGCCACGTACTCGATCTGGGACACGCGCGCGCCCAGAACTTCTACGTCAGCGCCCTATTCCGTTACGCGACCCTTCTCGCGCAGCACGGACGGCGGGAAGAGGCTCAGAAGCTTTTCCCGGAGTTTGAGAGGCTCCGCAAGGAAACCCCGAACGTCGCGCTTACGGAAACGGCGCTCGAGAACGGCCGGTATGCCCGGGTCGAGCCGCCCCGGAGCCCGGCTCCGACGCCTCCTTCGCGTCCTTCTGGCGAGGTCTCCTCGGAGCCCGATCTCTTGACCGAGATCCTCTCGACCGGCTGCGAGAGCGGCGTCACGCTCGCTCTCGGCGACTACGACGCCGACGGAGAGATCGACACCTTCGTCACCGTCCGCTGCGGAGAGAACCGACTCCTCCGGAATCTCGGCGGCGGCGAGTTCGAGGACGTCACCCGAGCTTCCGGCCTTTCCACGTCCCGCGCGGGCCGGGGTGCCCTCTTCCTGGACGACGAGAACTCCGGAGTCCTGTCCTTATACGTCTGGGGAGAGAGCGAGCATCATTATTATAGGAACCGGGGCGGCCGATTCGAGGACATCGGCGCCTCTGTGGGAATCGCAGCCGTCCGCGCGCCTGCTTTCGCGTTAACACAGGATTTCGACAACGACGGCCAGCTCGACCTCCTGCTCGCGGGCCCCGAGAAGCGAATCGAAGTTCTGCGGAATGAGGGAGATGGAGCGTTCTCCCGCGACTTTGCCCTCGAGGCGCCCGGTCGACCGCGAGGGGCGGCGGCGGCCGATTTCAACGACGACGGCTTCTCGGACGTGTTCGCCGTCCTGGACTCCGGCGAGGCGCTCCTCTTCGAGAACCAGGGCGGCGTCTTTCGAGCCCCTCCCCTCTCCGTAGGAAGAGGCATCGAAGCAACGGAACGAACGCGGGTCGAGGTCGCGGAAATCGATGGTGACGGGTGGCTCGATGTACGGGTCTACGGCGACGCGGCAGCTACGACGTTTCTGAACCGTCGGGGGCGCTTTCACGAGGACAGAACCGGCCTCGCGCATCGCGACGTCGCGGGCGCCGACCTCGATGGCGACGGCTCCATCGAGGATCTGGTCGCGGGAAGCGACGGGACGGTCCGACTCTTCAAGCGGAGGAAAGCCGAAAGCCAAAGATTCCTCCGCATCGCCCTCGAGGGCAAGCGAACGAACCGTCAGGCGACGGGGGCGACCGTGGAGCTGAAGGCCGGGCGCTTCTATCGTAAGGTGATCTACTCCGGGCATCCAGTCACCCTGTTCACCGGGGATCGCGAGCGCCTCGACGTGGTGAGGGTGACCTGGACCAACGGGGTGATTCAGAACCTGGTCGACGTGCCCACCGGACAGAACCTCAGGATCCAGGAAGAAGATCGCCAGACGAGCTCCTGCCCCTTCCTCTACGTCTGGGACGGCCACTGTTTCCGTTTCCTGACCGACGTCGTGGGAAGAGCACCCCTGGGCGAGATCCTTCCCGACGGGAGCGTCCTTATGCCCAATTCCGAGGACTACGTGCGCATCCCTAAAGGAGCGATGGCGGAGCGAGAGGGTAAGCTCATCTTCCAAATCACCGAGGAGCTCCGGGAGCTGGCCTACCTCGACTCGGTCGAGCTTCTCGCGATCGACCGCCCTCGCTCCGTAGCGCTCTACACCAACGAGAGGTTCTCGGGGCCCCCCTTCGAGCCCTTCCGGTTGTACGCGGTCTCGAAGCGCCAGCCTCCCGTCGAGGCGACGAACGATCGAGGGGAAGACGTGCTCGGCCTCTTGCGGGATGCGGACCAGGAGTACGTCTCGGACTTCGCCCGCGATAGAGTCTTCGGGTTCGCCGAAGAGCACGCCCTGGTTTTGACTCCGCCCGCCGCCCCGGAAGGGTCTCCCCTCTGGTTACTCCTCTCGGGTTGGGTCTACTGGCCGAGCTCGAGCGGCATGAAGGCGCTCTCCGGGAACGATAGGCTGGTTCCCCAGGCCCCTCGTCTCCAGGTAAAAGGCCGGGCGGGAGAGTGGGTCACGGTCATCGAAGACCTGGGGCTTCCCTCGGGCATCGATCGCACTCTCGTCGCCGACCTGTCTCGATCCTTCCTCTCCCCCGATCGACGCGTGCGGGTGGTGACGAACTTCGCCGTCTACTGGGATCAAGCTTCCTTCGCCGAGCCCGCGAGCGACGCGGAGCTCTCCACTCGGACTCTCCTTCCGATCGCCGCCGATCTGCATTACCGCGGTTTTTCCGAAGTGACGCGCGAGGAGGGAGGGCCCGAGCGCTACGACTACGAGAGGCTTCTCACTCAAGCGCCCTGGAACGCGGTCTCGGGTCTCTACACCAGCTACGGGGACGTCGGTCCCCTGATCTCAACGCGGGACGGCCGCCTGGTGGTGATGGCGCCGGGAGACGAGATGACGCTCACCTTCGACGCGGACGACCTTCCCGTTCCAGCCGCCGGCTCCGAGAGGGACTACTTCCTTCATGTCAAAGGCTGGGCCAAGGACCAGGATCCGAACACCCGGAGCTCGAGGACGGTCGATCCCCTGCCCGGAGGGGCGAATGACGGCGTCGATCCTCTGCGAACGAGGCGGGCACCGGCCCTCATCCCGAGACTTTCTCTCTCCGCGGCCGCCGAGGAAGAGCAAAAGAAGTCGCTCACCGACTCTCTTACCAAGGGAACACCCTCGGTGGGCCTCCGCTACCGCTACGAGCTCGTCGACGACGGTGGCTTCGACAAGGAAGCTTATGCTTCGACCCTGAGAACCGTTCTCGGGTATCGCACCCTTCCCTACCGGGGTTTCAGCTTCTTCCTCCAGGCGCAGAACGTTGCCGCCATCGGCGACGATCGGTACGACAACCGAGGCGCGGGACACCTGACGAATGGTGTCTCGGACCGCCCGGCGGTCGTGGATCCCTCGCAGACCCGGATGCAGCAGGTCTACGGAAGGCTCGACGCCTTCGACACCACGTTCGACGTGGGACGGAGGGAAATCGCGTACGGGGACCACCGCTTCATCGGCGACGTCAATTGGCGACAGAACCACCAGGCGTTCGACGCGGTTCACCTCTCGAATCGCTCTCTCCCGAAGACGACTCTTTCCTATACCTTCGCCGACAAAGTGATCCGCATCGATGGAGGTACGAAGGACATGAGCTCGCATTTCGTAAACGCCCTCGTAGCCATCGACCCCAACCTCTCCCTCGAGCTCTTCTCCTATCTCCTGGACTACGACCAAGCGGCGGACGCTCCCCTCTCGAGCCAGAGCTACGGCGGAAAACTTTCCGGTAGTCGGCCCCTTCTCGAAAAGCACCGTGTGCTCTTCGAGGCTCAGTATGCGAAGCAGATGGATTTCGGCGCGAATCCCGCCGACCGCATCGCCGACTACTTTCATCTCGTCGGGGGTGTCGGCTTGTCAGGAAAGCTCACCCTCAGGCTCGGCCGCGAGCTCCTCGGCGGCTCCCCCGAGAACGGAGTCTTCCAGACGCCGCTCGCCACTCTCTTCAAGTTCAACGGCTGGGCCGACAAGTTTCTGACCACGCCTCCGAACGGTCTCGTGGACTGGTACGTGAGCGGCGAGGGGCGCCTCCGCTCTCTCGGCTGGATCGTGGCCTATCACGATTTCAGCGCCGACGCGGGAGGAGACGCCTATGGGTCGGAGCTCGACGCCCGGGCGGTCTTCTCCACCTCGTGGAAGCAAAGCTTCGCCTTCCAACTGGCTCTCTACCGCGAGGACGGATTTGGAACGGATACCACGAAGCTCTGGATCTGGACGGAGTATAGCTTTTAGTGCAGTAATGCCGCGGGGCCCCACCCCCGCGGCCCGGCCTTTCGTCGGCGCGCATTCATCAATGCGCGCTCACTCTTCGTTCGCGCGCTGTCCTCCGCTCGCGCAGGGTGCGGGGTGAATTTTTCAGCACCCTGCTAGACTAGCGCCCGGCATGGCGCCCCATCCCATCCTCTCGAGCGTCGAGCCCGTAATCGCCGCAGCCCGGCACGTCCACATTCACGAAGGGCGAATCGACGAGGTCGCCGCGTGGATGGCCTACGAGACCCTCGGCTGGCCCGACTTCCGCTCGCCCCTGATCCCGGAAGGCAACGACGCAGACACGATGGACTTCCTCTTCCTTACCTCGACCATCAACTTCGCTTTCACCGATTTCGAAGCGCACGTCGTCTTCCGGACGAGTTATCAGGGCCGCGAGTACTCCGACTCCGACGCCATGATGGCCTGTCTGAAGCGCGCTCACGATATGAGGACTCCCATCCTCGAGGGACAGTTTCTCCGCGGTCTCAGCCGCGCCGATCTCGCCCGGATCTTTTCGGGGAACATCGAGATGCCGATGCTCGACGAGCGCCTCGCGATCTTCCACGAGGTCGGGGAACTGCTCGAAGGGAGTTACCAGGGCCGCTTCCATCGTTTCATCGCCTCGAGCCCCAGGATCGTCTTCCCTCTCCTGGAGCGCGTCCTCGAGGATTTTCCCTCGTTCCGCGACGCGAGCGAGCACCGGGGGCAACGGGTCCGCTTCGAAAAACGGCCCCAGCTCCTCCTCTGGCAGCTCCACGCGCGTTTTCGCGCGAGTGGGTTCTTCGTGCTCGAAGACCCCGAGGAGCTGACGATCTTCGCCGACTACATCGTTCCCGTAGCGCTTCGTCTTCTCGGCATCCTGTCGTATTCAGAGACGCTCGAGGAGAGCATACGGGAACGACGTCTCGTGCCGCGACACAGCGAAGAGGAAGTCGAGATCCGCGCCGCCTCCATCTGGGCCTGCCATCTCCTGACGCGTGCCCTCAACGCGAGAAGACCGCCGGACCGGCAGCTCATCGAGCCCGTCGTGGACGGCCGCCTCTGGACCCACTACCACGAGACCCACTGGCCTCATCACCTGACCATCACCACGGCTTATTGACTTCCCACTTGTACCGGAGACCCAAAGGATGAGCAGAACAGCAGACAGTATTCGGAAGGGCTTGGAACAGGCCGTTCGATACGCGAAGGGTCGCGCTTCCAGGAAGGCGTATCGCGTCCACGTGCCCGCCCATCTCGATGTGAAGGCGATCCGAAGGAAACTCGGGATGACCCAGCAGACGTTCGCCGCGCGATTCGGCTTCAGCGTCAATACGCTGCGGCACTGGGAGCAAGGCAAGCGCGAACCGGAGGGGCCGACGCGGGCGTACCTCCTCGTCATCGATCGCGCACCGGCGGTCGTCCAAAGAGCGCTCCGCATAGCTTGAGGCGGCCTTAAGCCGGCCTATCTTGCCGCGCGAGATCAGCGCTTCGCTGGCGGGGCGATCCGGCGGAGCTCGGCGACTGCGATTCGTCCTGCCCAGAAGGCGGCGCGTCTTCCAGCGCCTTGGCCAGGCCGAAGTCCAGCACCTTCACCGCTCCTTCGTCCGTCAGCTTCACGTTCGAAGGCTTCAGGTCCCGGTGCACGATCCCCCGCTCGTGCGCGTACTCGATCGCTTCCGTCATCTGCCGCGCGATGGCAAGCGCCTCTTCCACCGGCATCGCCCCCGCCTGCAGTCGCTCGGCGAGCGTCGGCCCT
>Ga0184637_10000872_pt1 | contig 21515 bp, 23 predicted proteins | sample PLM3_127_b2_FD_133143 | JGI IMG/M metagenome (GOLD analysis project Ga0184637, IMG submission 133143) | Groundwater sediment microbial communities from an aquifer in East River, Colorado, USA - PLM3_127_b2 | ecosystem: Environmental > Terrestrial > Soil > Riparian zone | place: USA: East River... | reverse complement strand
GATCGGCGCGACCGGCGCCGTGCTCACGATCAAGGCACTCTACGAGCTGCAGCGCACCGGCGGCAAATACGCCCTGGTGACGATGTGCATCGGCGGCGGACAGGGCATCGCCGCGGTATTCGAACGTCTAAATTAGCCGCCAAGCACGGTTAAAGCCGGACGCCCAGGGCACGGGAGCCGCGGCTCCCGTACCCTAATCGCCGGTTTAACTCCGCGTGTTCGAACGGACGACATCGTCGCCGTTCAACACGCGGGGGACTCATCACTCATCACCCATCACTCATCACGGAGTCGGGCGCTGCTCGGCGGCTCTCTCAGGGGTCCCAAGATCAAAGTAAAGACCCGGAACCGTCATTCAAGTGGACTGCAACCCCTCAGAACCTGTCCTTCAATTTAGCAGTGTGTCGCCCGCTGGCTCGGCAGATCATGATGGTCGCGGCCTGCGGGACACGGTGCGGAACCCAAAGTCCGACACACTGCTAGGGCTTCATGATGAGTTTGCCCATGACTTGCCCCGACTCGAACAGGCGGTGCGCGCGCGGCGCCTCGGACAGCGGCACGCGCTCGTATATCGGCACCTTGATCGTGCCGTCGCGCAGCATGCGTATCAGCTCGTGAGTGGCGCGGGCGCGCAGCTCGGGCCACTCGTCCAGCGTGTGCATGGTGAAATGACGGAACGCCAGGCTGCGCACCGGCGCCTTCTCGATGGCGCCGTGCAGGTTGCCTTGCGGCGGCCCTTCGAGGCGCCCGTACAGGAGCAGCAGCCCGAACCGGTCCAGGCAATCGAACAGCGCGATCATCCCCGCGCCGCCAGCCAGGTCGAGCACCAGGTCCACGCCGCGCTCCGCGGTCAACTGCTTCACCTGATCGACGATATTGCCGCGCTTGCGGTCGATGACCGCATCGCACCCTTGCGCGCGCGCGAACGCCGCGCGCGCGTCGGAACTCACTACGCCGATGACGCGCTTGCCGGCGGCTTTCGCGAGTTGCACGAGCGCCGTGCCCACCCCGCCCGCCGCCGCGAGCACCAGCACCGATTCATATTGAAAACCCTTGAGCGCGGTGTTGAGCAAATGCCAGGCGACCTGGTAATTGGATAACCCCGCCGCCTGGTCCAGATCGACTCCATCAAGCAAGGCGTAGACGGAGCGTTCCCCCGTCGCCAGGTATTCGGCGTAACAACCTGCCCGCTCCTTGAATTCGCGCGCCGAAACAAACACCGGCTGCCCGACGCGGAGAGCTCGCACCCGGCTTCCCGTTTCGACGACGGTGCCGCTCATTTCGATGCCGGGTATCAAGGGGAGCGGCGGCATCCAGCGATAAGTCCCCTTGCGCACCAGCGTTTCCGGCATGCACACGCCAATCGCATGCGCCTTGACCAGCACCTCGTCGGGTCCCGGCCGGGGCGTCGGCAGTTCCACGTACCGCAGCACTTCGGGGCCGCCGGTTTCGGTGATTTGTATCGCTTTCATGAAATTGCCTCAAAACAAATGTTTATGATCAATCCAATAGTCTTAGTTGACGGCCCGCATCCGCGCCAACCGCGCCAGACCATAATGCGTGAACGCCAGCGCCGAGAGCACCGGCACCAGCAGGTTGACCAGCGGCACATAGAGCAGCAGCGACAGCAGGATGCCGAGCAGGAACAGCTCGCCGCGCGAAGTGCGCAGGATGCGCGCAAACTCCTCGGCGCTTGCGTGCTCGGCGAGCGCGTCGTAGCGGAACAGGCGCTGGTTGAATTGCGCCGACAGGAGCGGCGGCAGCAGCAGCGCGCCGATGCCGGTCAGCCACAGCGGCAGGGACAGCAGCCACAGCACCGTGAAAATGGCGACCGCCAGCACTGCGTTCCACGCGCTGCCGGCGACGGTCCCGCCCTTGCGCCGCTCCATGCCCGCGAAGTAACGCTCGCCCACCAGCGGCACGATCGCCGGCATGGCGACGAGATCGGTCACCAGCAGCGCCGTAACCAGCATCACCGGCAGCAGCAGCGCGATGGCCGCGATCGCGCTGCCCCAGATGAAGACCGACGACAGCCCCCAATCACGCACCCAGGCGAGCCAGGGTGTGCCCGCGATCCAGTCCGCGACCAACCGCGCCCAGTCGTCGGCGAACGCCCACGCGAGCATGGCCCAGACCAGAATGGCGGCGAGCGGCGGCACCAGCGCGAGCGCGAGCACGCGCGGCTCGCGCAGGTCGCGAAACGCATTGATCAAGGCGCTAATAACCGAATTCACGAGCTTCTCCAATGCCGGAGGTTTACGCCCGCGCGTTGAACGGTGATCTGATTCCCGGGGCCGCCACCCCCGAACTCCATTCGTCCGTTCGAACGCGCGGGGTCAAACCGCGGCAATCGCCGTCCGGTTTGACGTATTCTAAAGGGCGGAGCGGTTGAATGCGGGTACAATGCCTTCACAATAGCCGCGATTAACGCGCCGCGATCCGATCGGAATGCCCACTCGCTCCGCCCTTCCCTCCTGGCAGGCACTCGTCGAGCACCGGCGCGCCGCCTCCGGGCTGCGCCTGCGGGATTGCTTCGCGGGGGACCCCGCGCGCTTCCGCAAGTTTTCCCTGTCGACGGACGGGATCCTGCTCGATTATTCCAAACAGCTGGTCACGGAAGAGACGATGCGGCTGCTGGCGGCGCTGGCGCGCGAGTGCGAGCTCGAATCGTGGATCGGGCGCCTGTTCGCCGGCGAACGCGTCAATTCGACCGAGAACCGCGCGGCGCTGCACATTGCGCTGCGCTCGGACCAGCCGGTCAGGCTCGACGGCCGCGACGTGACGAAGGACGTCAACGGCGCGCTTGCAGCGATGGGGCGCTTCGTGCGCGGCATTCACTCCGGGCGCATCAAGGGCGCGACGCGGCGGGCATTCCTTGACGTCGTCAACCTCGGCATCGGCGGCTCGGACCTCGGGCCCCGGCTCGTCTGCGAGGCCCTCGCGCCGTACGCCCGCGCCCGGCCGCGGCTGCATTTCGTCTCTAACGTGGATGGCGCCGCCCTCGCCGCCGTGCTCGCGCAGCTTGACCCCGCGACCACTTTGTTCATCATCGCCTCGAAGACCTTCACCACGGCCGAAACGCTCGCCAACGCGCGTAGCGCCCGCGCGTGGCTGGCGGGAAAGCTCGGCGGCAAGGCGGACATCGCAAGGCACTTGTGCGCCGTCACCGCCGACCCCGGGCGCGCGGGCGGATTCGGCGTGCCCGCCGCGCAGGTATTTCCCACCTGGGACTGGGTGGGAGGACGCTATTCCCTGTGGTCGGCGATCGGGCTGCCCATCGCGCTCGCGGCGGGCATGGGCCGATTCGACGAGTTGCGCGCCGGGGCACGCGCCATGGACGGGCATTTCGCGAGCGCGCCGCTGGAACGCAACCTGCCGGCGGTCATGGGACTGCTCGATGTATGGAACGTGAACTTCCTCGGTGCCGCCACCCGCGCGGTGCTGCCCTACGACGAGCGGCTGCGACAGCTGCCGGCCTACCTGCAGCAGCTCGAGATGGAATCCTGTGGCAAGTCCGTCACCCGGGAGGGAGCCCGGGCCGGCCATGCGACCGCGCCGGTCACCTGGGGCAGCGCCGGCATCGACGGCCAGCACGCCTACTTTCAGCTACTGCACCAGGGAACGCAGGCGGTCCCGGCGGATTTCATCGCCTGCTGCCGCCCGCACCACCGGTTGCGCGGCCACCACGACAGCCTGCTCGCCAACTTCTTCGCGCAGACGGAAGCGCTTGCCTTCGGCATGACGGCCGGCGAAGCGACCGCCGCTATGCGGGCCGACGGCCTGCCGGAGCCGGAGAGCCGCCGCCTGCTGCCGCACCGGACGTTCGAGGGCAACCGCCCGACCACCTCGATCCTGCTCGACGAGCTCAGCCCGCGCGTGCTGGGGGCGTTGATCGCGCTCTACGAGCAAAAGGTGTTCGTGGAAAGCGTGCTCTGGGACGTGAACGCATTCGACCAGTGGGGCGTGGAGCTGGGCAAGCGCCTCGCGGGACGCATCCTGCCCGAACTCGACGGCGGCAGAGCGGTCTCAACGCATGACGGCTCAACCAATGGGCTCATTAATCACTACAAATCGAGCCGCTAGCCTGTCGGACTTGTCCTTATGAACGGTTGGCGTGAACGCATGGGTAGTCGTTCTTGGCTATGGCGGAGCCGACAAGCTGAACGAATACGCCTTGTTTGCCTAACGACGGAGCATCATTAATTCATAATAAACTCACCCGAAGCAGTCGAATTTGAGGAAAAGCACCGGTGAATTCGCATATGGATCATCCTCTTCAACAATTCTCCCAGGGCCGGTTTTGCATCAGGAGTTTGTCGGAACCAAGCCCGACAAACTCCTAGGCGTGCGACAATTCGCAAGGCACATTACGGTAGACCGGGATTGCTGGAACCAGCCGAACACGTGAGCGGCAGAGGCGACGGAAATTCTTCCGGCCGCCTGGCCGGAATTATTTTTTGTCCGGTCCCTCGCGCGTGCGGCTGATCAACGATGTTGGAGGACAAAAAATGAACGACGAAGCATTGAACATGAGCATCCGCAAGTTTCTCAAGACCGTCGGCGTGAATTCCCAGCTGGCGATCGAGAAGGCAGTGCACAAGGCCATCGCGGACGGCAAGCTCAAGGGCAACGAGAGCTTCCCCGCCTCAATGGCGCTCTCGGTCGGGAAATTGAGCCTGGATGTGAAGTTCGACGGGGAAATCCGCCTGGAGTGAATTCGAAATGCGAAGGACGGTCGTCTTAACCAAGCTTTCGCTGCCCGAGATCCTCCAGCATCACCAGGCGGATTTACTATTTAACATTTTCTCAAACTCGGTCAGAGTTTGAGAAAATGTTCCCGGTAGTACTTCAACTCCGCGATGGATTCCTGGATGTCGGCAAGCGCTTCGTGCTTGCCGTGCTTCACCAGCCCCGCCATGATCGCCGGCTTCCAGCGCTTCGCCAGCTCCTTCAGGGTGCTCACGTCAAGGTTGCGGTAAAGAAAGTACCCCTCCAGCGCCGGCATGTGGCGCGCGAGAAAGCGGCGGTCCTGGTGCACGGAGTTGCCGCACATCGGTGACATCTTCGGCGGCACGTGCTCGGCAAGGAACGCGATCATACGCTGCTCCACGTCGGCCTCGGTCAACGTGGAAGCCTTGACGCGGGTCACCAGGCCGGACTTGCCGTGCGTCGCCTTGTTCCAGTCGTCCATCCGGTCCAGCACCGCGTCCGCCTGGCGCACCACCAGCACCGGCCCCTCGGCCACCGTGTTGAGTTGCGAGTCGGTGACGATCAGCGCCACTTCCATGACCTTGTCGGTATCGGGGTCGAGGCCGCTCATCTCCATGTCGATCCAGATGAGATTGTTAGGATCCTGTGCCATTATTAGGGTCGGTAACGAGGGGATACTCCCCTCATACTCCGCTGCGTCAGGGGCTGTTCCGGTTGTTCCGAAACAGCCCCTTATCGAGGGGTGGCGGGGGTTTTCGGCGATAATTGTGTCACAGTTCGCTCGGTGTTGTTAGGCTGACCCACTCCCATGAACACTTTCGGCATCGTCTTTCTCGCGGCGCTTGCACTCGCCACCGCCATGCGACTGTTTCTCGCCAGCCGACACCTGAGTCACGTCCGCGCTCATCGCGATCGGGTGCCCGATGCATTCGCCAGCGAGATCGGCCTCGCCGCGCACCAGAAGGCCGCCGACTACACCTGCGCCAAGACCGGCTTTGCTATGATCGACCTGGTCGTCGGTGTCGTAGTCGTCCTGGCCCTCACCTTTGGCGGTGGCCTGCAATGGCTCCACGACGTCTCCGCGTCGTGGGTGGCGGAAGGCATCCTGCGTGGACTGCTGCTGATCGCCCTGGTCGGCCTCCTGACGACGCTCGTCGACCTGCCGTCAGACCTCTACCGGACTTTCGTCATCGAGCAGCGCTTCGGTTTCAACAAGACGACGCCCGGGCTGTTTTTCGCCGACCTGTGCAAAAACCTGCTGGTCGGCGCGCTGCTGTTGCTGCCGCCGGCCGCCCTGATCATCTGGCTGATCCGGGAACTGGGGGCGTACTGGTGGGTAACCGCGTGGGCGGTCACGGTGGCATACGGGATTTTCGTGCAATTCATCGCCCCGACCGTTATCGCGCCGCTGTTCAACAAGTTCTCGCCGATGGAAGACCCCGAATTGAAGGCGCGCGTCGAGCGCCTGCTCGAGCGCTGCGGCTTCAAGGTAAAGGCGTTGATGAAGATGGACGGCTCGCGCCGCAGCGCCCACGGCAACGCCTATTTCTCCGGCTTCGGCAACTCGAAGCGCATCGTGTTCTTCGACACACTGCTCCAGCAGCTGAACCCGGCCGAAGTGGAAGCGGTGCTGGCGCACGAGCTGGGCCACTTCAAGTTGCGGCACATCGTGAAAAGGATTGCGCTGACTTCCGCGCTGAGCCTGGGGTTCTTCTGGCTGCTGGGATCCCTCATGCTGCAGGAGTGGTTTTTCACAGGCCTGGGCGTGGCGTCCCCTTCTGCGGCAATGGCGCTTGTTCTGTTCATGTTCGTCCTGCCCCCGTTCACGTTCCTGTTGCAGCCGCTGGGCGCGCTGTATTCCCGCAAGCACGAATTCGAAGCCGACCAGTACGCCGCGCAGTACGCCTCCGCGCGCGACCTCGTCTCCGCGCTGATCAAGCTCTACCGCGATAACGCCTCCACGCTCACGCCGGACCCCCTGCACTCGGCGTTCTACGATTCCCACCCGCCGGCCATCGCGCGCATCGCGCGCCTGCAAAAGGCGTGACTAAGTAACCAGGTGATTAAGTGATTGTGACAACCCAAGAATGCTCCTCCTGCTCACTCAGTCACTTAATCACTTAGTCACTCAGTCACTCAGTCACTCGCAATTGGAGCAGCCATGACCAGGACCGCTTCTGATCTCGCTTCCGGCAAGTGCAAGCCCTGCGAAGGCGGCGTCGCGCCGCTGAAGGAGCAGGAAATCAGGAGCCTGCTCAAGCAGCTCGACGGCTGGGCCTATGCAAACGGGCGCATAGTCAAAACCTTTGACTTCAAGAATTACTACCAGACCATGGCGTTCGTGAATGCCGCCGCCTGGATCTCCCACCGCGAGGACCATCACCCGGACATGACGGTCGGCTACAGCCGGTGCCGCGTTGAGTACGTCACCCATGCCATCGGCGGCCTGTCCGAGAATGACTTTATCTGCGCGGCCAAGCTGGATAAGTTATTTGAGCTGTGATGCAGGGCGGGAAGAAAAAGCCGTCCCCCGCCCTGCATGACGGCTGGATTGTCGCCAGCTTCGGGCGACGCTACCTGGTCGAGCTCGCCGATGGGACCAGCCTCGACTGCGTCACACACGGCCGCCGCGGGGCGATCGCGTGCGGCGACCGGGTGAGCGTCGCGGCGCGTGGCCCTGGCCAGGGCGTGATCGAGGCAGTGGCGCCGCGCACGACGCTGCTCTACCGCTCCGACCGGGTGCGCCAGAAGCTGGTCGCCGCCAACGTGACGCAGATCGTGATCGTGGTGGCGCCGGTGCCTGCCTTCCACGAGGACTTGCTGAACCGCTGCCTCGCCGCCGCCGGGCACGGCGGCATGAGCGCGCTGATCGCGCTCAACAAATCCGACCTGCCGCAGTCAACCGCCGCACTCGAGGCTCTCGGGATCTACCGCAACCTCGGCTACCGCGTGGTGGCGCTGTCAGCCAAACGCGATCTGTCCCCGCTCCAGCCCCACCTGCAGGACCACACCAGCGTGCTGGTCGGCCAGTCCGGAATGGGCAAGTCGACCATCATCAACGCGCTGATACCGGGGGCGGCCGTGCGCGTCGCGGAGATCTCGGCCGCGCTCGATTCGGGTCGCCATACGACGACGCACACGCGACTCTTTCACCTCGATGCCACGAGCCATCTCATCGATTCACCGGGCCTGCAGGAGTTCGGGCTGCACCACCTCGACCCGGACGAGCTGGCGCACGCGTTCGTCGAATTCCGTCCGCACCTCGGACAGTGCCGCTTCCGCGACTGCCGGCACGTGACGGAGCCCGGCTGCGCGATAACTGCCGCGAGTGAGCGCGGGGAGATCAGCGGGAAACGCCTCGCGTCCTATCGCGGACTCGTTCGCGAGGGAGAACAGTGAATCGCGGTATGCGGGTGACTTCCCTCCTGCCGGAGGAGGGGAGCACACCGGCTCACCCCCCGAGCGAAGGGGAGTCATTCCGCTAGCGCGGCGGGCGCGTTCAACCCAGCGCGCGGGCAACGCCCACCAGCAGCACCAGGAACATCCACAGTACCAGCGAGCGCCAGATGAGCCCCACCGCGCTTTGCAGGTGGTCCACTTCCGCTGCGACGCCGGTGCCCAGCTGGGGACGGAACTGCAGGCTGCCATCCTGGTGCAGCGTGTCGCCGAGGCGCACGCCCAGCGCGCCGGCGCCGGTGGCCAGTACGACCCCCTGCGACCGCGGGATCCATCCGGTGGCCTGGGTGCGCCAGCAGTAGACCGCGTCCTCGAAATCCCCGGCGACGGCGAAGCTCACGGCAGTCAGCCGCGCCGGCACCCAGTCGAGCCAGGTGAAGACGCGCCCGGCGAAGCGCCCGAACTCGGTGAATTCCGGGTCGTTGCGGGCGCCCCACCGTTCTGCAAGCAGGGTGGAAGTGCGGTAGAGCATGGCCCCTGCCGGCCCCAGCACCAGGAACCAGAGCAGGGTGCCGAACACGCAACGGTGGGATGCCATCAGGCCCTGCTCGATTGCCACGCGCGCAATCTCGCCGGTGTTGAGCTCGGCGGCGGATTCGCCGCGCCATTCCCCGAGCCGGTCGCGCGCGGCGGGGAGATCGCCCGCCTGCAACGCCAGCTGGATATCTCTGAAGGCGTGGCTGAACTGGCGAAAGCCCATGGTGAGGTAGAGCACCGCGATATTCCATGCCAGGCCGGCAAACAGGCTCATCTGGTGGAGCGCCACGGAAACCGCCACGGTCATCGCGAGCAACGGCGCCACCGCCAGCGCCCAGGCAATCACCCCGTGACGGTACTGGCCGCCGTTGCAGCGGCTCTCCAGGACCAGGGCAAGCTGGTCGAACCACCCGTGGATAAGGTTGCCCTGCCGTAGCGGCCAGACCTGCTCAAGCAGCAGCGCCGCCAGCAATGAAAGGAACGTCACGACGCGTGACCGGTGACCCGTGACGGGTGACCGGTTAAGCGGAGTGAACAGTCGTAACTGCCCGTCACCGGTCACCGGTCACTAGTCACCGTTTTGGATAGTTTATCTCGACGATCTCGACTTCGGCGTCACCGACAGGGCGGCGCCATTTGACGGCATCGCCGGCCCGCGCGCCGATCATCGCCTTCGCCAGCGGCGACGCCCAGCTGATTTTGCCGGCCGCGACGTCGGCTTCGTCGTCGCCGACGATCGTGAAGCGGTGCTCCCGGTCGTCCTCGTCGCGTATCTTCACCGTAGCGCCGAAATGCACCTCGTCCCGCGGCCGGCCAGCCGGGTCAACGACGGTGGCGCGCTCGAGCTGGGCGTTGAAGTAACGCTGGTCGCGCTCGACCTCGCGCAGCTTCTGCTTGGCGGCCGAATCTTCCTCCGACTGCGCCGTCAGCTTTTCGTGCTGCTCCAGCAACGCTCTCACCCGCGCCTGCAACTGCTCGTGCCCGTGCGGCGTCACGTAGTTGACGTGCGCGGGAACCGGCCGCTCGGGCAGTTCGCCCGCGACCAGATCGTCGGTGCTTTCCTTGGTAAAAGCCCGGCTCATGGGAACACCTGCAGGGGGAGGAAACTTACTATACACCGGCAAACGCCGCGCGTGGCAATAACCGGCGCGTGATGGGTGATTATTCATTACCCGTTAATAGCCGAGAAACGCGACTAGGTCGTCCTTGCGGTCCATGGTGTCCTGGTAGCCAAGCTGGATAAGGGCCCGGCAGTAGGATTTCTCGAACAGCAGATAGGTCAGCAGGTTGGCGCCGCTGCGGCGCAGGGCGCCAACCGTGTAGAGCAGCACGCGAATGGCCGGCGGCAGCTCGGCTGCGTGCGCCACCGCGATGCGCTCCAGCTCCTCGCTCGGCGCGATCACCCGGAAGTCCACGCGGTGCAGGGGGTAGTTGGTGCGCTCGAGCACATCGCCCGGAATCATCTCGATGGTGCGGTTGATGCGCTGCAGGCGCTCGAGGTCTATTTCCAGGCTGTCGAGAAAGATGCTGTTCAGCGCGTGGCCCGCGATCTGCGCCAGCGAGGGATGCGTGTCGACACTAACGCGCTCTGCCTGCGGCTGCAGTAGGCGCGCCACGCCGATCACCAGCAGGCGGTCCGCCCCCAGGTGCAGCGCCGGGCTGACCGGGGCAATCTGGCGCATCGAGCCGTCGCCGAAGTACTCGCGGTTGATGTGCACCGGCGGGAAGATGAACGGCAGCGCGCTGGAAGCGAGCAGGTGATCGAGCGTGATCGTCATCGGCACGCCGATGCGGCGCGCGCGCTGCCACGGCTGCATGCCGGGCGCGCCCTGGAAGAAGGTCACCGACTGGCCCGAGGTGTAACCCGAGCAGGTGACGCTGAAAGCAGCGAGATCACCGGCGTCGATCGCGCGCTGGATCGCCGAAAAGTCGAGATGGCGCCCGAGCAGGGCGCCGAGCGGGGTATTGTCGAGCAGCGAAACCGCCCGGCGGCTGAAGGCGCCGCCCGTCAGCAGCGCGAATATCCAGCGCGCGCTGTTGGAGAACGCCCCCCACGGGTCCGACCGGTAGACGTGATGCGCGCGGAAATGCTTCCACACCGCCATCAGCCGCCGCACGCCGCGACGGAAATCGCCCGCGTCCATCGCCAGCACCGCGGCGTTGATGGCGCCGGCCGACGTGCCGCAGATGATGGGGAAGGGAGTGCGCACGCCCTCCGGCAGGATCTCCGCGAGCGCCCGCAGCACGCCGACCTGGTAGGCGGCGCGGGCGCCGCCGCCGGTCATGATCAGCCCCACCCTGGGCCGGTTGTCGTTAGCCACTTTGGTATTCAGCCGCGCAGCATGCGGCAAAGGTTGTAGAGCATGCCCGCCGTCGCGCCCCAGATGTAGCGGCCCTCGTATGGGATCGCCAGGTAATGCCGGTGCCGGCCGCGGAAGCGGAACTCGCGGCGCTGGTAGTGGGTGGTCTCGAGAAAATAGTCGAGCGGCGCCTCGAACACGGCCGCAACCTCCAACGGATCCGGCTTGAGCGAGAACGGCGGCTCGATCCAGCCCACCACCGGCGTGATGCGGAAGCCGGAGGGAATCTCGTACACGGGCAGCCTGCCGAGCAGCGCCACCGTCCCGCGTCCGAGCCCGATCTCCTCCTCGGTTTCGCGCAGCGCCGTCTCCTCACGGTTCGCGTCGGCCGCCTCCACCCGTCCGCCCGGAAAGCTGATCTGCCCGGCGTGATCATCGAGGTGCAGCGTGCGCTGCGTCAGCAGCAGGTGAACCCGGCCCGGGCGGTTGACGAGCGGCACCAGCACCGCCGCCTCGGTGACGCGCATGCCCTCCTGCAGCGCGATAACGTGCAGGTCGTCCGGCTCCGACGGCGGCGCGGGCCGCTGGAGCCCGGCGGCGATGCCTTCCCGTGTCAGCGGGAATACCAGATCCTGCGTTAGTGTTAACTGTCGGGAAGCCACGCTATAATCGCCAATGCCCTGGTGTTGCAGGGAATCTTACCCGGGCCTGACAAGCAGCGCATCCGGTGGCGTCCCCGGCACGTAGAATGGCGGGGTGCCGGCTTGTGGCTGGCAACCTTATTTCAACCAGAGAAGGAGATAAGCATGAAGTTTCGCAGCATCATGATCGCATTACTGTTCGCTCTGACCAGCGGCGTCGCGTACGCCGCTTCCTGCCCGAAGCACATGAAGGCGATCGACGCGGCATTGCCCACGGCCAAGCTCTCCGACGCTCAGATGGCGGATGTGAAGAAGTACCGCGCCGAAGGCGAGACGCTGCACAAGGAAGGCAAGCACGCGGATTCCGTGGCGACCCTGGCCAAGGCGGAGAAGATCCTCGGCATCAAGATGTAAGCCGGGTCTCAATCCCCTCGAATCCCCGCCCACGCGGCGGGGATTTTTTTGTACTGCGGCGGCTTTTGAAGTAGCCCGTTACCGCGATTCGAGACCGCTCACGGATCACATCTTCTTCAGCTTCACGGGGAGGTACGGCTCCGCGCACTTGATGATTTCAGTGTTCGTCGATTGCTCCAGGCAGTGCCGGGCGTCCTCTTTCACGCTGGATTGTCCCGGTCCCTGGACCAGCGTCACATCCTTCTGCGCCGGCTTGGCCTCCGGATCCCTTGCCGCTGCCGCAGGCGCCGCAGGCGCCATAGCCGCAGGAGCCGCAGGCGCCACCGCCGCGGGGGCCACCACCGCAGGCGTCGGCTTTACAGCCGGTTGGTCACCCTGCGCTGCCGCTCGCGCGAAAACGGGCGCGCAGATCAGCGCCACCACAGCCGCCATCAACAGGATGCGTTTCATGGCTCTACTCCTCCCCAACAAAAACATATATTAATCAGTAGGATAAAGGATAATCTTCGGCTCGTTCCCACTGTCACTCCGAAACTTTACGCCCAATCAACACTTTAGTCACCATCGGCACGTGCGCCTCCACTTGCGCCGCGCGTTGCGCGAGCATTACCAGGGAATGGGCCTGCGGTCGCGGAAAAAGCCGCCGCTGGGCCCGTCGTCGGGCAGTGTGGCGAGCCATACCGCCGTGTCGGCCCCCTGCTCCACCGTCCGCGGCGCGCCGGGCCCGCCCATGTCCGTCCTGACCCAGCCCGGGCACATCGAGTTGACCAGTATCCCGCTGCCCGCGAGCTCGGCCGCGAGGACGCGCGTCAGCGCATTCAACGCTGTCTTGGAGACGCGGTAGGCCGGCGTGCCGGTGCCCATGTCCGAGAGCTGGCCCTGCCCGCTCGAGACGTTCACGATGCGCCCGTAGCGGTTCTTCTTCATGAGCGGCACGAGCGCCTGGGAGAGCAGCAGCGGGCCGAAGAGGTTGGTGTCCAGCGTCTGGCGATAGGTGGCAGGCTTGGAATCGAGGAAACGCGAGCCGCGCGGGTCGGCGAGGATGCCGGCGTTATTGACGAGGATGTCGCAACGTTTGCAGGTGCCTTCCAGCCAGCCTGCAAGCGTTTTGACGCTTGGTTCGCTCGTGACATCGAGAGGATAGAACTCCACGTCGAGTCCCTCATCACGAAGCTTCTGGGCGGCCGCGTTTCCTTTGGTCCCATCCCTTGCGGTAAGGACGACGTGGACACCTCCGCGTCGTCCCAGCTGGCGGCAGATTTCAAACCCGATGCCGCGGTTCCCGCCGGTCACGACCGCGACGCGCTTGTCCATGAAAGCAGACCCCTAACCGCCAGAGACGCCAAGGAATACAAGAACAGAAATCAAATAATTCGTTTTGCCTTTGTTTCTCTTGGCGTCTTGGCGGTTCGATCGCATTTCGTTTCACTTGGCGTGTTTGGCGGTTCGATTATTGTCTTGCTTTTCTTGGCGTCTTGGCGGCGTGTTCCGGTTTCCCTACCATCTTCTCCGGCCGCACCCACTCGTCGAACTGCTTCGCCGTGACGTAGCCAAGCGTCAACGCCGCCGCCTTCAGCGTCGTGCCTTCCTTGTGCGCCTTCTTGGCGATGGCGGCCGCCTTCTCGTAGCCGATATGCGGGTTGAGCGCGGTGACCAGCATCAGCGAATCGCGCAGCAGCTGCTCGATGCGCGCGCGGTTGGGCTTGATGCCGGCAGCACAATGCTGATCGAAGTTTTCGCACGCGCGCGCGAGCAGCTGCGCGCTGTGCAGGAAATTGCGGATGACGAGCGGCCGGAACACGTTCAGCTCGAAATTGCCGGAGGCGCCGCCAAGGTTGACCGCAACGTCGTTGCCGAATACCTGGCAGCACACCATGGTCAGGGACTCGGACTGCGTGGGATTGACCTTGCCCGGCATGATCGAGCTGCCCGGCTCGTTCTCGGGTATGACCAGCTCGCCGATGCCGCTCCGCGGCCCCGAGGCGAGCCAGCGCACGTCGTTCGCGATCTTCATCAGGCTGGCGGCAAGGGTCTTCAGCGCGCCGTGCGCGTGCACCACGCCGTCGCAGGACGCCAGTGCCTCGAACTTGCTGGGCGCGGTGACGAACGGCAGCTTCGTCAGCCGCGCGATCTCCGCCGCCACCTTCTCCGCGAACAGCGGGTGGGCGTTCAGACCGGTTCCGACCGCGGTGCCGCCCAGCGCCAGCTCGTAGAGGTGGGGCAGTGCCGCCTTCAGGTGCCCGAGCCCGTGGTCGAGCTGCGAGACGTAGCCCGAGAACTCCTGCCCCAGCGTAAGCGGCGTCGCGTCCTGGAGGTGAGTGCGGCCGATCTTCACGATCCGCGCGAACTCCCGCGCCTTGCGGTCGAGCGTGTTGCGCAGCTTCGTCACCGCCGGCCGCAGGTCCTGCACCAGGGCGATCACCGCCGCGACGTGCATCGCGGTGGGGTAGGTGTCGTTGGAGGACTGCCCCCGGTTGACCTGGTCGTTGGGATGGACCAGTCGCTTCTCGCCGCGCTCGCCGCCGAGGATCTCGGAGGCACGGTTGGCCAGCACCTCGTTGACGTTCATGTTGGTCTGGGTGCCGGAACCCGTCTGCCAGACGACCAGCGGAAAGTGGTCGTCGAACCTGCCGCCGAGCACCTCGTCCGCCGCCTGGACGATGGCATCGCCCTTCCGGCGGTCGAGCTCTCCCAGCGACACGTTGACGAGTGCCGCGGCCTTCTTCACCAGCACCTGCGCGCGCACCACCTCGAGCGGCATCGTCTCGCCGGGAAAATGGAAATGATGCAGGCTGCGCTGCGTCTGCGCGCCCCACAAGCGGTCGGCGGGCACCGCGATATTGCCCATCGTGTCGCGCTCGATGCGAACCTTCTTTGCCATACGGACCTCGCCAGAAAATGGGAAATGGGGAATAGGCAATGGAAAAACCGCGGCTACGCGTCTGCGTAGTTAGCATTCACTATTCACCATTCACTGCTCGCTAGAGCAGCGAGCGCTGCTCGCCGCGCTGCGCGGCTGCGTCCACCACGGTCAGTGCGGTCATATTGACGATGCGGCGCACGGTGGCGGACGGCGTGAGGATGTGCACGGGCCGCGCGACGCCGAGCAGGATGGGCCCGACGGTAATGCCGTCACCGGCCGCGGTCTTGAGCAGGTTGAAGGCGATGTTCGCCGCATCCAGTGTCGGCATCACCAGCAGGTTCGCGTTTCCCTTGAGCCGCGCGTTGGGGAAGACCCGCTCGCGGATTTCCTGCGACAGCGCGGCATCGCCCTGCATTTCACCCTCGATTTCGAGGTTGGGGGCGAGTTTCTCGATCAGCTCCAGCGCCCGGCGCATCTTGACGGCAGTCGGCGTATTGGCCGCGCCAAAGCTGGAATGCGACAACAGCGCGACCTTGGGCGTGATGCCGAAGCGCCGGATCTCCTCAACGGCGAGTATCGTCATCTCGGCGATCTGTTCCGCAGTGGGGTCGTAGTTGACGTAGGTATCGCAGATAAACACGGTGCGGTTGGGCAGCAGCAGGGCATTCATCGCGGCGTAGTTCCTGACCCCCGGCCGCAGCCCGATGACGTGATCCACGAACCGCAGGTGACTGTCGTAGCGCCCAACGACGCCGCACAGCATCGCGTCCACCGCCCGCATCGACATGAGCATCACGCCGATCAGGGTGTAGCGCCGGCGCATCTCCAGCCGCGCGATCTGCGGCGTCACGCCCTTGCGCTGCGCGAGTTTGTAATAAGCCTCCGAGTATTCCCGGTAGCGCGGATCGTTGTTGGGATCCACCACGTCGTAGTCGACGCCCGCTTTGAGCCTGAGCCCGAGGCGCTCGACGCGCGCCTGGACGACTTCCCGGCGGCCGACGAGGGTCGGACGCGCGATGCCCTCGTCCACCACCTGCTGCACGGCCCGCAGCACCCGCTCGTCCTCGCCCTCGCAATACACCACGCGCTTGGGTGCGTTCTTGGCCGCCGCGAACACCGGCTTCATGATCAGGCCGGATTGGTAGACGAACTGGTTCAGGCGCTCGCTGTAGGCGTCGAAATCGGCTATCGGGCGCGTCGCCACGCCGCTTGCCATCGCGGCGCGCGCCACCGCCGGCGCGACTTTCGCGATCAGGCGCGGGTCGAAGGGCCGCGGGATGAGGTACTCGGGACCGAAGAAGAGGTGCTGCTCGCCGTAAGCCGCGGCGACGATGTCCGACTGCTCGGCCTGCGCCAGCTCGGCAATCGCCTTCACCGCCGCCACCTCCATCTCGCGCGTGATGGTGGTCGCGCCCACGTCGAGCGCGCCGCGGAAGATGAAGGGAAAACACAGCACGTTGTTGACCTGGTTCGGGTAGTCCGAGCGGCCGGTTGCCATCACCGCGTCGGGCTTTACCTTCTTCACTTCCTCGGGCCGGATCTCCGGCTCGGGATTGGCAAGCGCCAGGATCAGCGGCCGCGCGGCCATGCGCCTGACCATCTCCGGCTTCAGCACGCCGCCCGCGGACAGCCCGAGGAAAACGTCCGCGCCGTCGATTACTTCTCCCAGCGTCCGCGCCCGGGTCTTGACCGCGAAGCGCTCCTTTTCCGGGTCCATTTCCTCTTTGCGTCCCTGGTAGACGACGCCCTTGATGTCGGTGACGACGATGTTCGAGAGCTGCATCCCCATGTCCACCAGCAGATTCAGGCAGGCGAGCGCCGCGGCGCCGGCGCCGGAAACAACGAGCTTCACTTTCCCGATGTCCTTGCCGACCACCTGCAACCCGTTGAGGATCGCGGCGCCGACGATGATCGCGGTGCCGTGCTGGTCGTCGTGGAACACCGGTATCTTCATGCGGGCGCGCAACTTTTTCTCCACGATGAAGCATTCGGGCGCCTTGATGTCCTCGAGGTTGATGCCGCCGAAGGTGGGCTCGAGGCTGGCGATGATATCCACCAGCTTGTCCGGGTCGCGCTCGTCGATCTCGAGGTCGAAGACGTCGATGCCGGCGAACTTCTTGAACAGCACCGCCTTGCCTTCCATCACCGGCTTCGAGGCCAGCGGGCCGATGGCGCCCAGCCCCAGCACCGCGGTGCCGTTGGTGATCACCGCCACCAGGTTGCCGCGCGCGGTCAGGTTGCGGGCTTCCGCCGGGTTGGCGACGATCTCCTGGCAGGCGAACGCCACGCCGGGGGTGTAGGCAAGCGCGAGGTCGCGCTGGTTGACGAGACCCTTGGTGGGGGCAATTGCGATCTTGCCGGGGGTCGGCAGGCGATGGTAATCGAGCGCGGCTTTTCTCAGTTGTTCGTCCATGAGGCGTCCAGAAAGCGGCGCGCGTTGAGCGGCATGTCGTGTCTGCTCCAACGCGCGCGGTTAAACCAGCGACCAGGGAACGGAAGCCGCGGCTCCCGCACCCTAAGCGTCCGGTTTTAACGGAAATTATAGCGCGTCCGTCCCCGCGGCCCGTTTCGCGCCCGGCCATCGCCCTATGCTATGGTTTTGGCTTCCACTCATGGCCGACATCCCCCACCAGCCGCGCTCGGAACTGTATCCCGAGACCGAGCCCTACAGCGCCGGCATGCTGAAGCTGGACGGCGTGCACGCCATGTACTGGGAGCAGTCGGGCAACCCGCAGGGGGCGCCGGCGCTGTTCCTGCACGGCGGGCCCGGCGCAGGCGCCTCCCCCGCGCACCGGCGTTTCTTCGACCCGGCCCACTACCGCATCGTCATTTTCGACCAGCGCGGGGCCGGGCGCTCGACGCCGCTGGGCGAGCTGCGTGACAACACAACGCTGCACCTCGTGGCCGACATCGAAAGGCTGCGCCAGCACCTCAACATCGAGCGCTGGCTGGTGTTCGGCGGCTCGTGGGGCAGCACGCTCGCGCTGGCCTACGGCGAGGCGCATCCCGATCGCTGCACCGGGTTCGTGCTGCGCGGCATCTTCCTGTGCCGTCGCGGCGAGATCGAGTGGTTTCTCTACGGCCTGAAAAACCTGTTTCCGGAGCCGTGGCGCGCATTCACGGACCCGCTACCCGAGGCCGAGCGCGGCGACCTGCTCGCGGCCTATTACCGGCGGCTCAAGAATCCCGATCCCGCGGTGCACCTGCCGGCCGCGCGCGCCTGGAGCACGTACGAGGGCGCGTGTTCGACGCTGCTGCCGAGCCCGGAGACGGTCGCGTATTTCGCGGGGGACGGGGTGGCGCTGGGGCTCGCGCGCATCGAGGCGCATTACTTCGCCCACGACATCTTCCTGCCGGAGAATACCCTGCTCGACAATGTGCACCGGCTGCGCCGCATTCCCTGCGTGATGGTGCAGGGCCGCTACGATGCGGTGTGCCCGATCGTCAGCGCGGACGACCTGCACCGCGCCTGGCCCGAGGCCGAGTACGTCGTGGTGCCCGATGCCGGGCATTCGGCGTGGGAGCCCGGCATCAGCGCCGCGCTGGTGCGCGCCACCGAACGCTTCAAGGCGCGGCGATGAGCCTTGCCTTGAAGCGCTTGAGGCAGGAGGGGTGAGGAGTGAGGCGAAGACCGGTCACTGATCACCGGTCACTGGTCACGCCCTAAGGAATCAATACAGTCGATCCCGTGGTCTTGCGGGCCTCGAGATCGCGCTGCGCCTGCGCCGCCTCACGCAGCGGATAGGTCTGGTTGATCGCGATCTTGACTTTGCCGCTCTTGACCACTGCGAACAGCTCCCGCGCGCCGCTGACCAGGGCCTCCCGCGTGGCGGTGTAGGTGATGAGCGTCGGGCGCGTCAGGAACAGCGAGCCTTTCTGAGCCAGCACCCCGGGATTGAACTGCGTCACCGCGCCGGAAGCGTTGCCGAAGCTCGCCAGCAGCCCGAGCGGCGACAGGCAGTCGAGCGAGCCCATGAAGGTGTCCTTGCCGACGCCGTCGTACACCACTGGTACCCCCTTGCCTTTGGTAATCGCCTTCACGCGCTCGACGAAGTTCTCGCGCGAGGTCACGATGACGTGCTTGCAACCCGCTTTTTTCGCCAGCACGGCTTTTTCGTCGCTGCCAACGGTGCCGATCACGGTGGCGCCCAGCGCTTTCGCCCACTGGCACAGGATCTGGCCGACGCCACCAGCTGCCGCGTGCATGAGGATGGTGTCGCCCTTCTTCACGCGGTAGGTCCGGCGTATGAGGTAGTGGGCGGTGAGTCCCTTCAGCATCATCGCGGCGGCGGTCTTGTCGTCCACGCCGGCGGGAATCTTCACCAGCCGATCGGCCGGGCGCAGCAGCACCTCGGCGTAAGCGCCGAGCGGGCCGCTGTAGGCCACGTGGTCGCCCACTCTAAACTCCTTGACCTTGGGACCGACCGCTTCGACCACGCCGGCTCCTTCCGAGCCGAGCGTGAACGGCAGCGGGAGCTGGTAGAGCCCGCTGCGCTGATAGGTATCGACGAAATTGAGGCCGACCGCCGTGCTGCGCACGCGCACCTGGCCCTCCCCGGGCGCGCCGACCTGCACCTCTTCCCAGCGCAGCTTCTCCGGCCCGCCGTTCTCGTAAATCCGCATTGCGTAAGGCATGGGGTTCTCCTTGCTGAATAGTCGTATTTGGAGCGCGTGATTAAACCATATTTCGGCGTAAGACTATATTCAAACAGCCGCCACGGCGCCAAGGACGCCAAGCATCATGAGAATGCAAACCGCAAGGAAGCGGGGGCCCGGTTTGGACCCCGCGGTTTTGACCTATCGCTTTACCGGGCGCGCAGCACCCGCGATGCCCTGCCGACGCCACGCGGCTTGACCCAGAAGATCGCGCCGTAGCGTCCCCGGCCGGCGGAAACGGCGTCCATCGCCACTATGTTGATGCCCGCCCGGGCGAGCTTGCTGCAAACCCCGGCAACCGCACCGGCCTTGTCGGTGCCCTGGGCCAGGAATACCGTTTTCCGCTTGCTCACTTTCAAGCCCAGCCTGCGCGCGGCGCGCATGAACCGGGAGGCGTCGTAGGGAACGAAGTCCACCTGCGCGCGGCCGGCGTTGGGAAAACCGGTGAACGCAAGCAGGTTGACGCCGTGAGCGGCGAGCGCGTTGAGCAACCTCGCGCCCTGTCCCGAGCGGTTGGGGGTTTTCATACTGAAGTAGGCGGTTTTGCGTACGGTGGTAGCCATGGTTACCTCCATTGCGTGTAGGTATCCGACAACGTTATCCGGCGCACAGCGTCCGGATTAAGAACAAGTATGCGCCCCCCGTCTCTCGAAAGCACCCGGCAACCCGCCGCAACGCCCTCTTCCTCGGGCGCCGGCGCAACTCCTATATCGTCGGGATGCCGCTGGCCGAGAGCGAGGACCTGCTGAACCGCCTGTGGGCGCACGCCGGCAAGCCGGAGTTCGCCTGGTACCAGAAGTGGAACGTGGGCGACCTCATCATGTGGGACAACCGATGCGCGATGCATCGCCGCGACGCATTCGATCCGGGGTCGCGGCGGTTGATGCATCGCACGCAAATCAAGGGCGACAGGCCTTTCTTCGATCCCGCTTCGGTTGCGGCGTAGGGTAATACGCGGCGCCGCCGCGCGTTATTATTTCTTCCCGGGCTGGGCAGGCTTCGGCTTTGCGGTGGCGGCGATCGCTTGCAGCGCCGCCTTCTGCATCTCGAGCGTCTTGATGGTCATTTGCACGAAACCGACGTTCATGGTGAGCCAGGTCTCCACCGCCTTCAGCTCGGCGATCTTTTTCTCGATTTCCTCGACGTTGACGGTAGGCATCGCCATGCCGGGCATCGGGTACGACATCGGGTTCCACATCTTCTGCATGAACTCGAGCCAGTCCTTGGGCAGATCCGGTTGCTGCGCCATGTTCTCTCCGTTCGCGTGACCTGGCTAAGCGACGTGTCTATTATAGGGTTACAGCGGACGGCAAGGCCGCCGCCGTAACTGCGTGAGTACGAACGGACGCCCCGGCTACGGAAGCCGCGGCTTCCGCTTCCGGGGTCGCCGTTCAACTTGCGCGCGGGAATGCATCCAGCATCGGGTACAGACCATGAAATTCCTCAAGGCGGTGCGGCTCGACGATTCCGACGCCCGCATCTTCGCCGGGGAGGCGGGCGCGGCGGAGGACGGCGAGTGGGTGGTATCGGGCGGCTACGCGGTGTGCGACCTCGCGCAGGGCCACCGCGCGGCGCGCTGCCACTGCGACAGCACCTTCATCGTGGCCGGCGCCCGCCGCCGCTGCACCATCGCCGAGGTGGCGGAAATCGACGAGGCGGCCTTAGGGCAGTTGCAAGAGGCTTTGGCGCGGCACTTTCTCGAGGACCTCGGCGCGCCCACGCCCGAAGCCGCGGCTGCCGCTGCGGCGGATGAATGCACTTACACCGCCGAGCTCGCAGCGGGCTTTCCCGCCGACGTGTGGATCACGGTCAAGCGCGAACCGAGCGAGGACGGCGTCGGCGAGCGCTACTCGGTATTCAAGCGGCTGATGATCGGGTCACACAAACTGTGAGGGATGAGGGATGAGGGATGAGGGATGAGGGATGAGGGATGAGGGATGAGGGATGAGGGATGAGGGATGAGGGATGAGGGATGAGGGATGAGGGATGAGGGATGAG
>Ga0184637_10000871_pt1 | contig 21522 bp, 19 predicted proteins | sample PLM3_127_b2_FD_133143 | JGI IMG/M metagenome (GOLD analysis project Ga0184637, IMG submission 133143) | Groundwater sediment microbial communities from an aquifer in East River, Colorado, USA - PLM3_127_b2 | ecosystem: Environmental > Terrestrial > Soil > Riparian zone | place: USA: East River... | reverse complement strand
GGATGGCATCGTCTACCTTGCTGCTCTGGGTGCTGAGGCCGCGAAACGGAACACCGGCTGCGCGCGCAAGCTCTTCGAAACGCGACAGCAGCTTCTGCGCATGCGCCTCGACCTCGGCGTCGTGAATATCCACCGCGTTTCTGTATTGATAGCCATCGGCAATGCTCGCCGGCGGCGGCGCGAACGGCTCGGCAATGAAACCTGTGATGGTTGCGCCCAGCTTCTTCGCCAGCTTGATGCTGGCCGTCATTGCACGCTCGGACAGGTCACCGCCGTCCACCGGAACCAGTAGATGCTCGTACATGTGTGTTCTCCGTTTCGTGCCTCGACAACTTGACTGTAGGCAATCCGCTGTCGCAGACGTTGTCGCGGATCAAACCCAGGCCACTCAGGACCACTGCAAGAGCCGCAGCGTTGCCGATCGCGTCCATGCCACGCCCACGATGTAGCCGACGGTGGCCAAGGCGGCGGCGAAGGCAATGCGCTGCACGGCTGCCGGCACGCCGCGCCGCAGTGCCACGCTTCCCGCGGCGATGTAGATGCACAAGGCGACGACCTTGGCGGTCAGCCAGGGTTGTTGCAACGGGTACTGGCCGCTCATGACCGCCAGCGCGATGGCCGCAACGAGCAGCACCGTGTCGGTCATGTGCGGCACGATGCGCAGCCAAAGCCAGCGCCGCCAGTCGATCGCCGCCAGTTGCATCGTGCCGCGCAGCGGGAACAGCGCGATGCTGATCGCAACACACGTGATGTGGATCGAACGAACGGTGCCGTAGTCCAAAGCGTCACTGCACGAGCGGCGTGTCCGCCGCAACATTTGCGATCTCGACGGTGTGCATCGCATCGTGTGCGCCTTGCACGTAGGCGTCGGCGAGTGTGTGGCCGAAATCGTCGAGGCTCGGTGCCTTGCGCACCTTGCGCCAGCGCAAGTCGGAACTGAGAGTGGCCGAAGTTGATCGTCGTCAAGCTCGGACCGCTCGTCGTCACTAGAGTGACTCAGGCGCGGGCGAGATCAATAGCCCGCCACCTCTCTGGCTTCACTGATCAGGACACACGAACATGGATCACTTCAGCTTGCGCGAGATCGTCGCCTTCGTCTTCGCAACCGTCTGTGCTACCGGCCTGCTCGTCGCGGCCGGTCTCGCGGAAGCGAGTGCGCAGGCCGCGGACACGATGGATTGTCTGCCCGCCGCACAGCAGGTGGACCAGCGCTGAAGCTGCGGCCCGTCTTGCCGGCCGCCGGCATCACGCCGCGCGGCGGTAGTTCGCCAATGAAGGTTCGATGTCAGCCCTGCCTGCGGCCGGACCAAAGGGCGGCAGCAGGGTGCCGCGGTCGACGTCGCGAATGTCCGTGCGTCCACAGAATGCCATCGTGAGATAGCCCGAGCATTCGATGATCGGACACGACGGAAACGATCTGCGGCTCGAAAGCCCGTGTCAGCGAAAGCGCAAAGAAGAAAAGGATCAATACGCCCAACAGCGATGAAAGCGACGGCAGCAGGTCGCGTCGTGTGAGCTCCCCTTCGGTCATGGATTCAACTGCTCCTTGCGTCAGCGCGTGTGGCGTGCCACCCGTTCGGCGTGATGCCGTGCAGCCATCTCGCGCCCCATCTCGCGTGGCGCGTCGGTCGCCATCCGTGCGCGCGCTTCCGGATCGATGAAGGATTCCTCGAGTTCGATGTGGTCGTGGTACAGCGCGGCCAGCACGGCGACGCAATCGCGCATCGTGTCGATGTCGTACGAATGACGGCCGGCGATCGCCTGCACATGCGGCGCCAGTTCGAACCAGCCTTCCTCGAGCCAGTCGTGGTCTTGCTGCAGCCGCAGTACGGCCTGCACGATTTCCGGCCTGGCGCCTTGCACAAGTGCCGGGAATATGTACCGCTCCTCGTCCTCGTGATGCTCGCGCGCCGTCGTCGAGAAAAAGGCGGCGATCTTCGCCGCGCGGCTGCGAATTTCGGCATCGGGGCCATCGTGCTCAAGTTTCGTCACGAGCGCGGACAGTTCCTCGAGCATCGAGAACGTTTGCCGGTGGCAGGCGTCAAGCGAGATGAAGCCGTCGGCCGACTTGGCGGCGCGTGGAAGCGTCGTCGATGGGATGGTCGTTACGCGCATTGCGTTCATGACGTACTCCTGGTCAAGCGACTTGAGTTTGCTCGGAGCCCACTGCAGCCATCGCTTCCAGCGCCGGGCCCAGCCCAATCGGGGCCGCCAGCGTGTTCAGGATCTTCTGGAAGAGCGGCCGGTATGCGTCGTCAGGCTCGTGGCCGGTGAGCGGATCGCGGTTCTTCGTGAAGGCAGCGTCGAGCTCGGCCCAGTCCTGCGCCGTCAGCATCTTTTCGGCCAGCGGCAGCACTTCGGTCTCTTCGACGTGCATGTGGTCGAGATAGAAGGTGACGTATTGCTTCATTGAGCGCTCGAACTGTTCACGCCGCAGCGCGCCCTCAGTGCCTTGGCCCATCATCTCGAAGCCCAGCAGGTCGTGCTCGAGGTAGCGGATCGCACGCTCGCCGCGCAGATGGTCGCGCTCGAGCCGGTCGAGCACCGCGTTCGCTTCGGCGGTACGGGCACGCAGTTTCGGGAACAGCAGCTTGCTTTCCTTGGTATGGTGCAGTCGCTCGGGGAACTCGTCGACGTAGAACAGCATCGCGCGCAGCACGCTGAAGTCCGGCAGCGTATTGCGCCGGCGATGCTCGGAAAGGAGCAGGATGATCGAGCGCAGCATCGCAGACAGCGCGCGATGCTCGTCGCGAATGATTCTCAAGGTAGGGTGCGTCATGGCATGTGCCTCCACCGAAGAGCTTGACCCTCTAGCGCCTGCGCACATTGAGGCAGATCAAGGCGACTGACATCAATGCAGATCGGCTGGGCGCACCGCCGGCATCGCGAACTCGCGCCCGATCACCGTGCGCGCGTAGAAGTAGTTGTTGCGAATCCGGTCGCCGAGCGCGTCGATCTCGACATGGCCGGATGCGTCGCATGGGAAGCTGTAGCCGCGTCCCTCATCGAACAGGGAACGGAAACGCAGTTCGTAACCCACACGCCCTTGGTTGTTCGTGGTGCTCATGGCGTACCCTTTCAAACAGATGCCGTCCACTCGAATCAGGCGTGACTTGAACGTCGCCTGATATCAAGGTAGGTGCTGTTTGAAAACGTCGCGCCAACGAGTCGAATCGTTGCGAAACACTGCGTGAATGGCGCGTATCGGCCCTGTATCGGCGCTCCGCCTCAGGCGAGACTTGCCTTGGCCGCGATCCGTTCGCGCAGTTTGCGATAACGCTCGTCGAATCGAGCTCCGAACAGCGGGTCGAGGGTGGGCGAGACCGCGCCTGCAACGATGCGCCAGTCGTCGGGGGTGAGCAGCTTGGCCGCGAGGGGCAGGATGTCCCTTTCCTCTTTGGCCAGATGGTGTCGGTAGTACACCAGGAAAACATCGGCCGCGGCTTCCAGTGTTTCGCGTGCGATCGGCACTCCGTCGACGGCTTCGTTCAACAGCTTCAACAGCTCTTCGCCGGCCGCCGCGATGACACGATGCTCCTGCAGCAGGCGGTTGATCGGAATTTGCAGTCCTGGATTGCGTTTGACCAGACGCGCGAACGCCACGTCCTCGCGCGGATGGTGAAAACGGTCCGGGAAGTCACGCAGGTACGAAACGACATCCCGCATCAGGCTGTAGTCCGGGTCCCGCCCCGCGTGGCATGTGACCACCTGTTCCTCCAACACGTCGAGGAGGCGGGAGTAATCGGCATGCTCGGCATGCCACATCGCGATTGCATCGGCCATCGTCAAATCCTCGTGAGATCCAGCTTGCACAAGTCGCAAGGGGACACGATCTGCGCATCGGCTGTCTTGACCTGTGTCAATCGCCGCTCAACGCAGTGCGGTCGCGTCAAAGCAAGATCGCGACAGCTCACGAAGTAGATGAAGTGCTTTGATTTGGCGCAAATGTCGCATGCCAAGTGACTCCTAGACTCGATCGGACTGTTTCACCGAAAGAGCGAAAGAACCCGAGTCATGAACAAGAGACGCGCCGCATTCACGATAGCCGCACTTGCAGTCCTTCTCGCCACGGCAGCCGGCTGGTGGGTCACCGTCGAATATCAACGCGACATGCGCCGCGCGCGCGAGCATGCTTACGCCGGCAGCGAGCTTGCGCTGACGCGTTGCGGGCCGATCGAGTACGCGTCCTCCGGCAACGGCCCGCCAGTGCTGATCGTGCATGGCGCGGGTGGCGGATTCGACCAAGGCATGGGATTCGCCCAACCGCTGGTTGAGCAAGGCTTTCGAGTCATTGCGATGTCGCGCTTCGGCTATCTGCGTACGTCATTGCCGGCAGATGCCTCCGCCGAAGCCCAGGCCGATGCTCATGCATGCTTGATGGACGCGCTGCAGATCGATCGCGCCGCCGTGATCGGCGCTTCGGCAGGTGCGCCTTCGTCGATGCAATTCGCATTGCGCCATCCCGAGCGCTGCGCCGCTCTCGTGCTCCTGGTGCCAGCGGTCTACGCGCCGCGCGCGGCGAATGCCCCGTCGATGCACACGCCTGCCGGCACCGCCTTCCTGTTCGACACGGCATTGCGTTCGGACTTCCTATACTGGGCCGCCACTCGTGTGGCCCGCCGAACGCTGGTGCGTGCCCTGCTGGCCACCCCGCCCGAGGTCGTGGACAAGGCGCAACTTCAAGAGCAGGCGCGCGTTGCTGCAACGATCGACAGCGTCTTGCCGATCAGTCCGCGCCGGCTGGGGCTCGTCAACGACGCGCGCGTCACCTCCTCGCTACCACGCTACGAACTCGAGCGCATCGCAGCGCCAACGTTGCTCATCAGCGTGGCCGACGACCTGTTCGGTACATACGACGGCGCACGCTACAGCGCGCAGCACATCCCCGGGGCCCGATTCATCGGATACGCGACTGGAGGCCACGTGTGGGTCGGCCATCAGAACGACGTGACGTCGCAGATTGCATCGTTCGTGCGATCCCCCTTCGACGCCGCCGCAAACGATCAAGCGCTCAAGCCTTAGGAACCGGCCATGTACAAGCGCATCCTTGTACCGATCGACGGCAGTGCGGCGTCGCAAAGGGGGCTGCGCGAAGCGATTGCGCTGGCGCGCGACCAGGCCGCCACGCTGCGACTGCTTCATGTGCTCGACGAGTTCATGCCATTGATCGACCCATCGCTGTGGCCTGGCTTCGAAAAATTCAGCCAGGCGTTGAGCAGCGAGGGCCACAAACTGCTGGCCGAGGCGCAGACCATGGCTGTTGAGCAAGGCGTCAGCGTCGAGGTCGTTCAGCGCGGCACCCTGGAAAACCGCGCGGCGCCTGCCATCGTTGCCGAAGCGCGCGACTCGAACTGCGACCTCATCGTCATGGGGACGCATGGACGCCGCGGGATGGGTCGTCTCTTGCTCGGCAGCGACGCCCTGGCAGTGCTGCAGACGAGCCAAGTGCCGGTGCTGCTGGTGCGACCAGCGGGATAGCGGCTCCGCTCGCCAGTGAGGAAGCATCGGATGACGTGGCTGCCGACGACCGTACTTGCAGTGATCGCGTTCGTCGCGATGGTTGGCGGCTCGATCTTCTATGGCGCGTCGCGATGGCAATCGGGTACCGGCGAGCTTCGAGCCCGGCTTCAAGCGGCGCGCGTACCCATCACTCCACCGACCTACGACGCGAGGGAGATCGAAGGCTTGCCGCCTCCCGTTCAGCGCTCTTCCGCTCAGTGCTGCGGGACGGGCACCCCATCATCGCCGCCGCGCTTCTCTCGCACGAGGGGTCCTTCAACATGGGCGAGTCCAAGGCCAACTGGCGGCCGTTCACATCGACCCAGCGGGTGGTGACGCGCAGGCCCGGCTTCGACTGGGACGCACGCATCGCCATGGCCCCCGGTCTCGACGCGTTCGTGCACGACGCGTACGTAGCCGGCGAAGGAATCCAGCACGCCGAGTTGCTCGGCCTCTTCCGCCTCGCCGACCTGCGAGGTACCCCGGAAATGGCGCAAGGCGAACTGATGCGCTATCTGGCCGAGGCGATGTGGTACCCAACCGCTCTGCTCCCCAGCCAAGGCGTGCGCTGGGAAGCCGTCGACGAGTCGTCGGTACGAGCCACGCTGACCGACGGGGCCACCACGGCATCGCTCGTCTTTGCATTCGGCAATGATGGTTTGATCGACGGCATGTCTGCCGCAGCGCGCATGCGCACCGTGAACGGCCAGCAGGTCGCCACGCCGTGGTGCGGCCGCGGCTGGGCGTACGAGGTGCGCGACGGCATGCGCATCCCGATCGAAGGGGAGGTCGCCTGGCAACTGCCAGAAGGACCGTGGCCGTACTGGCGCGCGCGAATCACCAGCGTGACGTTCGAGTGGGCACAGTCGCAATGAATTGCGGATGTAGGTGCAGTCTTCGCGCTCGCTGGGGCGGAGGGGCTGACCGGCAAGGAACGGCCACTTGCTGACGGTCGTGCCGAGTCCCGAACAGCCGACGTTCGTTGTTTGGTAGGCAGCCACCGGCAGATCGTCGCAGGCATGTTGCCGAAGTCTGCAAACCCGTGATACCAGTACGGGCCACAAGAACGAGTGCAAACCATAGGTCAGGAGGCCCAGCGGGCCGGCAGGCAACCCTGTCCGCTACGAGCGCCGCCCTGAGCAAACCACGCCATACCGGCTGGTCCGGAAGCGCGCCGAGACCTTCCTTTCACAGGTAGCCCCGCAGCACCTTCGCTAGCCGCGCGAAGCTCGGCCCGATTTCTTCCTCGCGCACGGCGCCGTAGCCGAGCAGCAAGCCCTTGCCTGCGGCCGGCTGGCGAATGTGATACAGCGACAGCGGTCGCGTTGTCACGCCGGCGCGCTGGGCGTGCTGCGCGACCGCATGGTCATCGACCTGCTGCGTCAGGCCGAGCACCAGATGCAGGCCGGCGTCGCCGCCGATGACCGGAAGGCTCTCGCCGAAGTGATGCTCGATGGCCTGCATCAGCGCGTCGTGGCGTGCGCTGTAGACGGCGCGCATGCGCCGGATGTGGCTCGCGTAGTGGCCTTCGGCCATGAATCGTGCGAGCACGGCTTGCTGCATCGTCTGGCCCTCGCGGAACAGCTCGTTGAGCGCTCTGGCAAAACCTTCGACCAGATCCGGGGGCAGCACCAGGTAGGCCAAGCGCATCGCCGGGAACAGCGTCTTCGAGAAGGTGCCGAGATAGATCGTGCGGCCGTGCTGGTCCAGCCCCTGCAGCGCAGGCAGCGGCCGGGCCCCGTAGCGGAACTCGCTGTCGTAGTCGTCTTCGACCACCCACACGCCGTGCGCGGCCGCATAGTCGAGCAGCTGGCGGCGCCGGCCGTGGCTCATCAATGCACCGGTCGGGTACTGGTGCGAGGGTGAGACGAACATCAGCCGCGGCGGCTGGCGCAGCTGCTCCGACGTGGGCGCCAGGCCATCGCCATCCACGCCCACCGGGACCAGCTTCAGCCCGCTGGCGCTGAACACGCTGCGCGCACCCCAGTAACCCGGGTCTTCGAGCCAGACCGCGTCGCCGGGGTCGGCCAGCAGCTGCGCGACGAGGTATAGCGACTGTTGGGTGCCGCTGGTGATCACCACCTGCTCGGGCGTGCAGACCACGCCGCGCGTGCCTTGCAGGTATTCGGCCACCGCTTCGCGCAGTCCGGCGTCGCCGGCTCCGGTGGCGTAGGTCAGCTGCTCGGGCGTGGCGTTGCGCCACAAACGCGCATGCAGCCAGTTCCAAACCTGCGCCGGGAACATCCGCACCTCCGGCACGCCAGGGGTGAACGCGCCCCATTGGACCCGGGCGGCACCGGCTTCACGGACGGTTTGCCCGCCACGCCGCGAGAGCAATGCACGACGCGCCACGCTCGGCGCCGGCCTGGCAGGAGCGCCGGCACGGTCGACGTGCAGGCGCGGCCCGACGGTGGCGACGAAGGTGCCGCGGCCCACCCCCGCCTGCACGTAGCCTTCGAGCGCGAGCTGCTCGTACACATGCACGACGGTGTTGCGCGCGATACCCAAGGCCTCGGCGAGCAGGCGAGTCGGCGGCAGTTTCAGGCCAGCCGGCAGCACGGCGTCGCGGATGCCGCTTTGCAGAATGGTGTAGAGCTGGCGATGGTCGTGTTGGCTGCTGTGGTGGTCGAACTGGCGCAGCACGAAGTCGGGCAGCGCGGTGGCCTGCAGCGGCTTGGGCAGGGTCGATGTGAGCATTGGATTGGTTCTGTCAAACAGCCGAAGTTGGTTCCAACGATAGGGCCAAGTTGGTCCTAGACTCGCGCCTGTGTCAAGCTTTTTACGGGGCCGCACGGGCTCTGGCGTCAGACCCTCATGAACACTGCCACCCAGTTTCCGGCCGCCCACGCCGCCAGCACCACGGCCGCCGCCAAGCCGACCAACGCCGGCATCGACGCCCGCCGCATCGCTGCCACACCGCGCGGCGTTGGCATCGGCTTCCCGATCTACGCCAAGCGCGCGCTGAATGCCGAACTGTGGGATGTCGAAGGCAAGCGCTACATCGATTTCGGCTCCGGCATCGCGGTGCTCAACACCGGCCACCGCCACCCGCGCATCGTCAAGGCGATCAAGGAGCAACTCGAGTGCTTCACGCACACCGCGTACCAGGTGGTGCCGTACGAAAGCGCCGTGGCACTGGCCGAGCGGTTGAACCAGCTCACCCCCGGCACGCACGCGAAGAAGACCGCGTTCTTCACCACCGGTGTCGAAGCGGTCGAAAACGCGATCAAGATCGCCCGCGCCTCGACCCGCCGGCCCGGCGTGATTGCGCTGACCGGCGCGTTCCACGGTCGCACCTACATGGGCATGGCGCTCACCGGCAAGGTGGTGCCGTACAAGACCGGCTTCGGTCCGTTCCCCGGCAGCATCTACCACGTGCCGGCGCCGGTGGCGCTGCACGGCGTGTCGGTGGACGAAACGCTCCGCGCGATCGACAAGCTCTTCAAGGCCGACATCGACCCGGAGCAAGTGGCAGCGATCATCATCGAGCCGATCCAGGGCGAAGGCGGGTTCTACGTGGCGCCGCCCGAGCTCATGCGCGCGTTGCGCGAGATCTGCGACCGCCATGGCATCGTGCTGATCGCCGACGAGATCCAGACCGGTTTTGCGCGCACCGGCAAGATGTTCGCGATGGAGCACTACGACGTGCTGCCCGACCTGATGACGCTGGCCAAGAGCCTCGCCGGTGGCGTGCCGCTGTCGGCAGTGTGCGGCCGCGCCGAGATCATGGACGCACCCGCGCCCGGCGGTCTGGGCGGCACCTACGCGGCCAACGCACTGGCGATCGCGAGCGCGCACGCGGTGCTCGACGTGATCGAGGACGAGGGGCTGTGCGAACGCGCCGAAGCCCTCGGCCAGGCGCTGAAGGCGCGGCTGAACACGCTGCGCGCCAACGTGCGCGGCATTTCCGATGTGCGCGGCCTGGGCGCGATGGTTGCGATGGAATTCGCCAAGGCCGACGGCACGCCCGACCCAGAATTCACGAAGCGGGTGCAACAGCGGGCGCAAGAGAACGGTCTGCTGCTGCTGACCTGCGGCGTGCATGCCAACGTCGTGCGCTTTCTGTTCCCGCTGACGATCGAAGATGCGGTTTTCGAAGAAGGAATGGCCATTCTTGCCAAGGCCCTCGAGTCCTGAATCGGAGACACGCGAATGCTGAAGCTCAAAGACCCCGGCCTGCTGCGCCAACAGGCCTATGTTGGCGGCGAATGGGTCGACGCCGACGATGGCGCGACGGTGGCCGTGCGCAACCCGGCCAACGGTGAACAGATCGGCACGGTGCCGATGTGCGGCACGGCCGAGACCGCGCGCGCCATCGCCGCCGCCGAGGTAGCGCAACGCGACTGGCGCGACGTGCCCGCGAAGGAGCGCGCGGCGATCCTGCGCCGGCTCAACGACCTGATGCTCGCGAACCAGGACGACCTGGCGCTGATCATGACCAGCGAACAAGGCAAGCCGCTCGCCGAAGCCCGGGGCGAGATCGCGTACGCGGCCTCGTTCATCGAGTGGTTCGCCGAGGAGGCGCGCCGCATCTATGGCGACACGATCCCCGCGACCACCGACGACCGCCGCATCATCGCGATCAAGCAGCCGGTCGGCGTCACGGCGGCCATCACGCCGTGGAACTTTCCGACCGCGATGCTGACGCGCAAGGTCGGCCCGGCGCTGGCCGCCGGTTGTTCGATGGTCGTCAAGCCGGCGACGCAGACGCCGTTTTCGGCGCTCGCCTTCGCCGAGCTGGCTGCGCGCGCCGGAGTGCCGAAGGGTCTGCTGTCGGTGCTGACGGGTTCGGCGACGAAGATCGGCGCCGAGATGACACGCTCACCGGTCGTGCGCAAGCTCACCTTCACCGGCTCGACCGAAGTCGGCCGCACGCTGATGCGCCAGAGCGCCGACACGATCAAGAAACTCTCGCTCGAGCTCGGCGGCAACGCGCCTTTCATCGTGTTCGACGATGCCGATCTGGACGCCGCGGTCGAAGGCGCGATGATCTCGAAGTACCGCAACACCGGCCAGACCTGCGTCTGCGCGAACCGAATCTATGTGCAGCGTCCTGTGCTGAAGGCCTTCAGCGACAAGCTGGTCGCCAAGGTCAAGGCGCTGAAAGTCGGCCCGGGCGTGGAAGCCGGTGTCACGCAAGGCCCTCTGATCGACGCCAAGGCGGTGGCGAAGATCGAAGAGCACATCGCCGACGCGCGGGCCAAGGGCGGCGAAGTGCTGACCGGCGGCAAGCGCCATGCGCTCGGCGGCCTGTTCTTCGAACCGACGGTGCTGTCGGGCGCCACGTCGGAGATGCTGGTCGCGCGCGAAGAAACCTTCGGCCCGCTGGCGCCGATCTTCGCCTTCGACACCGAGGCCGAAGTCATCGCGCGCGCCAACGACACCGAGTTCGGCCTGGCCGCGTACTTCTACAGCCGCGACATCGGTCGGATCATGCGCGTGGCCGAGCGCCTGGAAACGGGCATGGTCGGCGTCAACACCGGCTTGATCTCGACCGCCGAAGCGCCGTTCGGCGGCGTCAAGCAGTCGGGCCTGGGACGCGAGGGCTCGAAGTACGGCCTCGATGAATTCCTCGAAGTGAAGTATGTTTGCCTGGGGGGCATCGACAAGTGAGCCAGCCTGCAGCCAAGCACGACACTTTCGGTGTGGCCGGCGTGCAGATGAGCGTGTCGGCGTTCGACGACAACGTCGATCGCATGGCGGCCTACCTGCGACACATCCGCGCCCGGTTTCCGTGGGCGCGCATGGTGCTGTTCTCCGAGCTGGCCGCGCTCGGCCCCAAGATCGCGAAGGCCGAGCCGTTGCCCGGGCCGACCGAAGCGCGTTTGTGCGCGCTGGCGCGCGAGTCCGGTCTGTGGCTGATCCCCGGCTCTCTGTTCGAGAAGGTCGCGGGCGCCGGCCCCGAGCTCGTCTACAACACCACGCCGGTGATCAACCCGCAAGGCGAGGTCATCGCGCGCTTTCGCAAACTGTTTCCGTTCCGCCCCTACGAGCGCGACGTGACCGGTGGCAAGGACTTCTGCGTGTTCGACGTGCCCCAGGTCGGCCGCTTCGGCGTTTCGATCTGCTATGACATGTGGTTCCCCGAGACCACGCGCACGCTGGTCGCGATGGGCGCCGAAGTGATCCTGCATCCGTCGATGACGGACACGATCGACCGCGACGTCGAGCTCTCGATCGCGCGCGCATCTGCCGTGACGAACCAGGTCTATTTCTTCGACGTCAACGGCGTCGGCGATGGCGGCGTGGGCCGCTCGATCGTCTGCGACCCGTCGGGCTACGTGCTGCACCAGGCCGATGGCGGCGCCGAGATCATGCCGATCGAGGTCGACTTCGCGCGACTGCGTCGCGAGCGCGAGCGCGGCCTGCGCAGCAACCTCGGCCAGCCGCTGAAAAGTTTTCGCGACCGCGATTGCGACTTCGATGTGTACCGTCGCGACAGCGGCATCGACAGCTACCTGAAAACCCTGGGCCCGCTCGCAAAACCGGACTAGGCATTGACCCGGCCCACTGCATGGCCACAACAACGAAACGAAGTCGGGCGCCACGCAGCGCCCGACTCACTGGAGATGAACATGGCTGAAACAAGATCCGCCGCAGGCGCATATGACACAGCCAAATCGCTGAGCCGCCACCGCAGCGTCTGGGAGATGCGCGCCGATGGCTGGATCGTGCTGGTCGACGATCTCGGCCGGCTCGCCACGCTGCAGCGCGAACACGCCGAATGGGAGCCACGCATGGCGCGCGTGCGGCAGATCACGGCCGCGCTGGTGCCGATCGAGAGCTATTGGGCCTTTCCCGGCGGGCGCGTGTTCGGCGAGCTGTGCACCTGGATCGAACGCGGCGAGCTGGCGCGCGCGCACCAGGCGGCGCGGCGCATCCACCGCATGCTCGCGGCGCAGACCTATCGCCATCAAAGCACCACGCCGGACAGCGAAGGCGAACTGCCATCGCAGATCGAAACCGACAGCGAACGCCAGGCGCAACTGTCGCGCCCGTACTTCGAGGTGCTGATCGTCGACGAGATGTCGGCCAGCGAAGAAGAAGCGCTGCGCCGCCGGGTACAGCACAAACGCAACCTCGACGACGACTTCGTCTTCGACGTGGTGATCGTGCCGAGCTTCGAGGACGCGCTGATCGCCACGCTGGTCAACTTCAACCTGCAGGCGGTCGTGATCCGCCACGGCTTCCCGTTCCGTTCGATGTACCACAACGACAGTTTGCGGCGCTTCCTCGACGGGTTGGACGAGGGCATCGAGAAGATGCCGGAGTCGGAGCGCGGCCCGTTGCTGGGCAGCCAGATCGCGCAGCTGCGGCCCGAGCTGGACCTGTACCTCGTCACCGACGTCAACGTCGAGGACATCGCCGCGCGCCTGGGCGAAATCTTCAAGCGCATCTTCTTCCGCGAGGAAGACCACATCGAGCTGTACAGCTCGATCATGAAGGGCGTGGGCGAGCGCCACCGCACGCCGTTCTTCAACGCGCTGCGCGAATACGCCAAGCAGCCGACCGGCGTGTTCCATGCGCTGCCGCTGGCGCGCGGCAAGTCGATCATGAACTCGAACTGGATCGGCGATCTGGCGCAGTTCTACGGCATGAACCTGTTCATGGCCGAGACCTCGGCCACGTCCGGCGGGCTCGATTCGCTGCTCGATCCGGTCGGTCCGCTGAAGACAGCGCAGGAGTACGCGGCGCGGGCCTTCGGTGCCAAGCGCACCTTCTTCGTGACCAACGGCACGTCCACCGCCAACAAGATCGTCGTGCAGGCGCTGGTGCGGCCGGACGACATCGTGCTGGTCGACCGCAACTGCCACAAGTCGCACCACTACGGGCTCGTGCTGGCCGGTGCTCAGGTGGCCTACCTCGACTCGTACCCCTTGGACCAGTATTCGATGTACGGGGCGGTGCCGATCCACCACATCAAGCGCACGCTGCTCGACTTCCGCAAGGCCGGTACGCTCAACCGCGTGCGCCTGGTGCTGCTGACCAACTGCACTTTCGACGGCATCGTCTACGACGTCGAGCGCGTGATGATGGAGTGCCTGGCGATCAAGCCCGACCTGGTGTTCCTTTGGGACGAGGCCTGGTTCGCATTCGCGTGCTGCCATCCGATCTACCGCCAGCGCACCGGCATGGCGAGCGCCAGGAAGCTGTGTGAAACGCTGCAGGACCCGGCCTACGCAAAGCGCTACGCCGAGTTCGGCGCGAGCTTCGGCCCCGACGCCTGGGACGACGACGAGCGTGTGCTCGCCACGCGCTTGCTGCCCGACCCGGCGCGCACGCGCGTGCGCGTCTACGCCACGCACAGCACGCACAAGACGCTGACCTCGCTGCGCCAGGGTTCGATGATCCATGTGTGGGATCAGGACTTCAAGGACAAGGCCGAAGAGGCTTTCCACGAGGCCTACATGACGCACACGTCGACCTCGCCGAACTACCAGATCCTGGCCTCGCTCGATGTCGGCCGGCGCCAGGTGGAGCTCGAAGGTTATGAGCTGGTGCAGCGCCAGCTCGAGCTCGCGATGAGCTTGCGCGAGCAGGTGCTGAACCACCCGCTGCTCAAGCGTTACTTCCGCTTCCTGCGCGTGGGCGACGTCGTGCCGCCGCAGTACCGCGAGTCGGGCGTCGATTCCTACTACAACGTCGACACCGGCTGGAACAACTTCGAGACGGCCTGGCGCACCGACGAATTCGCGCTCGATCCGACCCGCGCGACCTTGTCGATCGGCGCCACCGGCGTCGACGGCGACACCTTCAAGAACAAGTACTTGATGGACAAGTACGGCATCCAGATCAACAAGACCTCGCGCAACACCGTGCTGTTCATGACCAACATCGGCAGCACGCGTTCGGCCATGGCGTACCTGCTCGAGGTGCTGGTGAAGATCGCGCGCGACGTCGACCAGCGGGTGGCCGACATGAGTGCGATCGAACGCCGCATCCACGAAAAGCGCGTGCGCTCGCTGACCCTGGAGCAACCGCCGCTGCCCGACTTCTCGAGCTTCCACTTCGCGTTCCGCGGCCGCAGCGTCGAGGGCCGCGCGCAGACGCGCGACGGCGATATTCGCAGCGCGTTCTTTCTCTCGTACGACGACGAGAACTGCGAATACATCGGCATGGACGAAGCGGCCCGCGCGATCAAGGCCGGGCGCGACCTCGTCTCCGCGCTGTTCGTGATTCCGTACCCGCCGGGTTTCCCGATCCTCGTGCCCGGGCAGGTCATCAGCGCAGAGATCCTGCAGTTCATGGCCGCGCTCGACGTGCGTGAGATCCACGGCTTCCGGCCCGAGCTGGGTTTTCGGATCTTCAACGACGCGGCGCTCGCGCGCGTCGCCGAGGCCACTGCCGCTCGCGCCGCGCTCGCCGTGGCGGGGCGTGCGGCGTTTCCGATCGAACGAGACACGCAGACGCGTTCCCACGTCAGCGATGTCAGCGACGCCACCCCCGCCCCTTCTGCCACGAGGACCGAGACATGAGCATGAACAAGGTCAAGACCGTTTCCGATCTGCTGCTGATGTTCCATCGCAACGAGCGGCCGATCTATTTCATCAGCGCGACGAACTTCAACCTGCTAGGCATCGACCGCTGGGTCAACCGCTTCCGCTACATCAGCTACATCGACTGTTTCGACGGACGGCACCCCAACGTGTGCGTGCCGAGCGAGACGCCGCACGCCGAGTTCCAGTCGATCGAGGACATCAACAACCACCTGCTGCAGCACAAGGAGGTGATCGACCTGATCGAGCGCCGCGGCGGCAAGCCGGTCGCGACCTTCCTGATGTTCGACGAGAAGACCGAGGCGCTGGCCAAGGAGATCGGCATGGAGGTCTGGTTCCCGCCCGCCAAGCTGCGCCAGCGTTGCGACAACAAGATGGAAACCGTGCGCATCGGCAACAAGGCTGGCGTGCTCTCTGTGCCCAACGCGCTGGAGAAGGTCGACAGCTTCGAGCACCTGATGCAGATTGCCGAACGTGCCAGGCTGGGGCCCGATCTGGTCGTGCAGTCGGCGTTCGGCGACTCGGGCCACACGACGTTTTTCATCGCCAGCGAAGACGACTTCAACAAGCACAAGGATGAGATCGTCAACGATCCCGAAGTCAAGATCATGAAGCGCATCAACTGCCGCGGCGCGACGCTGGAGGCATGCGCCACGCAGTCGGGCACGCTGGTCGGGCCGCTGCTGACCGAAGTGGTCGGCGCGAAGGAGCTCACGCCGTACAAGGGCGGCTGGTGCGGCAACGAGGTGTTCCCGGGTGCGTTCTCGGAAGGCGTGCGTGCCAAGGCGCGCGACATGGCCGAGCGCTTCGGCAACCAGCTGCTCTCCGAAGGCTATCGGGGCTACTTCGATCTCGACTTCCTGATCGACCAGGACAACGGCGAGGTCTACCTGGGCGAGCTGAATCCGCGCATCTGCGGTGCCAGCCCGATGACCAATCACGCGGCGTTCGCGTATGCCGACGCGCCGCTGTTCCTCTTCCACCTGCTCGAGTTTTCGGGCGCGCCCTTCGAGCTGAACGTGCACGAGATCAACGAGCGCTGGGCGCAGCCGCACTTCATCGATTCGTGGTCGCAGGTGGTCATCAAGTACACCGAAGACAAGGTCGATCAGGTCACGCGCGCGCCCGCCACCGGCATCTATCGCATGGGCGAAGACGGCAGCGTGGCCTACGCGCGCTTCGACTACGAGCGTCGCGACATCGACAGCGAACGCGAAGCGTTCTTCATGCGCATCACCGGCCCGGGCGACTACCGCTACGAAGGCGCCGACCTCGGCATCCTGATCACCCGCGGCCGTTCGATGGACGAGAACTTCAAGCTCAACCTGAGGGCGCGCGACTGGATTCGCGGCATCAAGCAGCACTACGACGGCAAGCCGATCGTGACGACGCAACACGAGGCGGCGCCGGAACCGGGGGCGTTCAAGATCCTCTGACGTCCCCTGCAGCACAACCTGCGGCGATCATGGCGATCCAGCTCGCTTTCGAAACGCTCATCGAAGACCGGCCGGGCGGGCGCTGGCGAGCCGCGTTCGAGCGCATGTGGCCCGGCTATCGCGCCTGGTTCCTGCGCAACGGCGCGGTCGCCCGGCCGAGCTATCTGGAAAGCCGGCGCGCGCTGCGCAAGCACATGCCCGAGCTGGTGCCGACCTGGCAGCGCCTGGTCGAACTGGCCGGCGGAGGTGATGTGGAGGCGCGCTTCCTGTCGCTGTGGTGCCCCCCGCCGTACATCGTCGGCTGTTCGCAGGCGGTGTGGCTCGATCCCACCGGTGCCGACGAGCCTGCGCTGCTGCGCAACTACGACTTTGCACCGGCGCTGCTCGAAGGCACCTGGCTGGCCACGCGCTGGTGCGGCCAACGCGTCGTAGCCATGGGCGACTGCATCTGGGGCGTGCTCGACGGCATGAACGAAGCCGGCGTGGCGGCATCGCTGTCGTTCGGCGGGCGCACCGTGTCGGGCACGGGCTTCGGAATTCCGCTGGTGCTGCGCTATCTGCTCGAAGTGGCGCAGAGCACCGCCGAGGCCGTCGCGCTGCTGCAGCGTGTGCCGGTCAGCATGAGCTACAACATCACGCTGCTGGACCGAAAGGCCGAGTGGGCAACGGTGTTCGTCGCCCCCGACCGTCCGACCGAGGTGACCGCTCGCAAGGTCACCACCAACTTCCAGCACGAGGTCGAATGGCCCGAGCACGCGCGAGCCACTCGCTCGGTGGAGCGGCTGGCCAGCCTGCAGCAACGCATCGATGCTCCGGACTCGTTGCGCAGAACTGTCGACGCTCTGCTGGAGCCGCCGCTTTTTCAGTCGGCCTACCTGCGTGGCTACGGCACGCTCTACAGCGTCGTCTATCGCCCGCGCAGCAGCCACATCGAGCTGCTCTGGCCGGGGCAGCGTTGGGCACAAACGGTGCAGTCCTTCGCCGAAGGGCGACGAGAGATCGTCTACACGCCGGGCGCCGATGCCTCTGCGAGCCCGGACGAGAGCGCTGTCACGCAAATGTTGGCCGAGTCCCGAAGCTAAGAAGTCCACAGTCCACCCTCCTAGAAAGGACGTCCCCATGGCAACGATGACAAATCAGACTAAGAAGGGCATACCCGCCGCATTCTGGATCCTGATCGCGATGGTGATCGGCATCCTGATCGGCTATGCGATCTTCAAGAGCTTCCCCGACAAGAAGACGGCATCGCAAATCGCCGGCTATATCGCGCTCATGTCGGACGTCTTCCTGCGCCTGATCAAGATGCTGATCGGGCCGCTGGTGTTCGCGACGCTGGTGGTGGGCATTGCGCACATGGGGGACTCCAAGTCGGTCGGGCGCGTGTTCGGCAAAGCGCTGCTGTGGTTCATCACCGCATCGCTGGTGTCGCTCGTCCTCGGTCTGATCATGGCCAACTGGCTCAAGCCGGGCGTCAACCTGGGCCTGCCGCTGCCTGACATCGGCCAGTCGGCCAACCTGGCGACCTCGAAGTTCACGCTCAAGGACTTCGTCATACACCTCGTGCCGAAGTCTTTCGCCGAGGCGATGGCCCAAAACGAGATCCTGCAGATCGTCGTGTTCTCGATGTTCTTCGGTGTCGCGCTCGCCGCCATGGGCGAGAAGGCCCGAACGCTGACCAACATGATCGACGAGCTCGCGCATGCGATGCTGCGCATCACCGGTTACGTCATGAAGCTCGCGCCGCTCGCGGTGCTGGCTGCCATGGCCGCCACCGTGTCGGTCAACGGTCTCGAGATCCTGGTCAAGTTCGCGGTTTTCATGGGTGACTTCTACATCGGCCTGTTCCTGCTGTGGGGCGTCCTGATCGCGGCGGGCTTCGCTTTCCTCGGGCCGCGCGTGTTCAAGCTGCTGGTGCTCATCAAGGAAGCCTTCATGCTGTCCTTCGCCACCGCGAGCTCGGAAGCCGCCTACCCGAAGATCCTCGACGCGCTCGACCGCTTCGGCGTCAAGCGCAAGATCTCGAGCTTCGTCATGCCGATGGGCTATTCGTTCAACCTCGACGGCTCGATGATGTACTGCACCTTCGCCGTGCTGTTCATCGCCCAGGCCTACGGCATCGAGCTGTCGATGGGCACGCAGATCACGATGCTGCTGATCCTCATGCTCACCTCGAAGGGCATGGCGGGCGTGCCGCGGGCATCGCTGGTCGTAATCGCGGCAACGCTCAACCAGTTCAACATTCCTGAAGCCGGGCTGTTGCTGATCCTCGGGGTGAATGTCTTCCTCGACATGGGCCGCTCGGCGACCAATGCAGTCGGCAATTCGATTGCGACCGCGGTCGTCGCCAAGTGGGAAGGCGAGTTGCTGCCCGAGCGCGAGGCGGAGGCCAATGCGCTCACGCTCGATACCGCGCCGACCCTGCAACCAAGTCGCGCCTGAGGCTGCGATGAACACCCCAATCATCAAGGTCGCATGGTCCCGGTTGGCCGTCGCATGTCTGCTGGCGGCGGTCGCGGGGCTGGCCGAGGCGCAGTTCGAGTCGGGGCCGGCGCCGGTGGCGCCGGCGCAATCGGAAGCGACGCCGATGCAGCTCACCGGCACGCTGCGCAAAGTGCGCGACAGCGGCACCATCACGATCGGCCACCGCCAGGCATCGGTGCCGCTGTCGTACGTCTCGCCGCGCGGCGAGCCGGTGGGCTACTCGATCGACCTTTGCAAGCTGCTGGTCGAGGCCATCAGCGAACAGGTCGGCCGGGGCATCGAGATCAAGTGGCTGCTGGTGACGCCGGAGTCGCGCATCGCGGCCGTCACCTCCGGCCAGGCCGACCTCGAATGCGGCTCGACGACCAACAACCTCGAGCGCCAGAAGCAGGTCGGTTTCTCGCCGACCATTTTCGTTTCGGGTACCAAGCTGCTGGTGAAGAAGGGCTCGCCGATCCGGTCGTTCCGCGACCTGCCGGGCAAGAAGGTGGTGGTCACGGCGGGCACCACGAACGAGAAGGCGCTGCGCGACCTGATGCAGAAGTTCAAGCTCGACTTCACGCTGCTGACGACGCCCGATCACGCTGCCTCGTTCGCGATGCTGACCGGCGGCCAAGCCGACACCTTCGCGACCGACGACGTGCTCCTCTACGGCCTGATTGCGCAGCACAACGTGCAGGGCGACTACATGGTCGTGGGCGAGTTCCTGTCGTACGACCCGTACGGGATCATGTACCGCAAAGGCGACGCGCAGCTCGCGAAACTGGTCAACGACACCTTCCATCTGCTGGCCGCTGACCGTGAGATCGAGCGCCGCTATACCCGCTGGTTCCTGCGCAAGCTGCCGGGCTCGACCGTCAGCCTCGACTTGCCGATGAGCCCGCATCTCGAATCTGTCATCCAGACTCTGGGCTTGCGTACCGAATAGCCCGCACCCCCAACTTGGACCGGGCCGCGCCGACGAGGGCGCGGCGGTCTTGTTCATCCTCACCTTGGAGACAAAGCCATGCTCACACTGCGATCCCTGCTGCGCGGCGCCGTTGCCGCCGCCTTGTCCGGTACGCTCGGCCTCGCCGCCGCGCAGCCCGCAACCGCCACCGCGCCGCCCGCGGCCGCGGTGGCCAAAGCCAATGTCGTCGTGCTCGCCACCGGCGGCACGATCGCTGGCGCCGGCGCCACCGCCGCGAACAGCGCCACCTACCAGGCGGCGAAGGTGCCGGTCGACAAGCTGATCGCCGGCGTGCCCGAACTGGCCAACGTGGCCAATCTGCGCGGCGAGCAGGTGTTCCAGATCGCCTCTGAGAGCTTTACCAACGAACGCCTCGTGACACTTGGCAAGCGCGTCGCCCAGCTCGCCAAGGATCCCGGCGTCGACGGCATCGTCATCACCCATGGCACCGATACGCTGGAAGAAACGGCGTTTTTCCTGACGCTGGTCGTGCGCACCGACAAGCCGATTGTCATGGTGGGCTCGATGCGCCCGGGCACGGCAATGTCGGCCGACGGCATGCTGAACCTGTACGACGCGGTGGTGTTGGCGTCCGACAAGGAGTCGCGCGGCAAGGGCGTGCTGGTGGCAATGAACGACGACATCCTGAGCGGCCGCGACGTGACCAAGCGCATCAACATCAAGACCAACGCCTTCGTAAGCCAGTGGGGTGCGTTGGGCACCGTGGTGGAAGGCAAGACCTATTGGTTTCGCGCGCCGGTGAAACGCCACACGATGGCCAGCGAATTCGATATCGAGAAGATCGATGCGCTGCCGACGGTGACCATCGTCTACGGCTCCGGCGACATGGGCACCGCGCTGTACGAAGCCGCCGGCAAGGCCGGTGCGAAAGCGATCATCCACGCCGGCACCGGCAACGGGTCGGTGGCCGATTACGCGGTCGACACACTGCGCAAGCTGCGTGCGCAGGGCGTGCACATCATCCGCTCGGCGCGGGTACCCGACGGTTTTGTACTGCGCAACTCAGAGCAGCCCGACGACAAGTACGACTGGATCGTGGCGCATGATCTGAACCCGCAGAAGGCGAAGATCCTGGCCGCCGTTGCGCTCACCCGCACCAGCGACTCGAAAGAACTGCAGCGCATCTTCTGGCAGTACTGATCTGGACCGATCCGAACCGAGTCGAAGTGAACGCAACGCTGAAAGGTCGACCATGAGCGATTCCACCCCACTCGTTCGCCGCGAAACCGACTTCCTCGGCGCCAAGGACATTCCCGCCGATGCGTACTGGGGCGTGCACAGCGCCCGCGCGGTCGAGAACTTCCCGATCACCGGCAACAGCGTGTCCCAGCTCGGCGACCTGATTCGCGCGCTGGCCTTCGTCAAGAAGGCGGCCGCGCGCGCCAACGCCGAGCTCGGTGTGATCGACCGCAAGCGCGCCGGCGCGATCATCCTCGCCTGCGACGACCTGATCCGCGGCGAGCTGCACGACCAGTTCGTCGTCGATGTGATCCAGGGCGGCGCCGGCACCTCGACCAACATGAACGCCAACGAGGTGATCGCCAACCGCGCGCTCGAACACCTCGGCTCCGAAAAGGGGCGCTACGACGTGCTGCACCCGAACGACCACGTCAACGCGTCGCAAAGCACCAACGATGTC
>Ga0184637_10000870_pt1 | contig 21527 bp, 21 predicted proteins | sample PLM3_127_b2_FD_133143 | JGI IMG/M metagenome (GOLD analysis project Ga0184637, IMG submission 133143) | Groundwater sediment microbial communities from an aquifer in East River, Colorado, USA - PLM3_127_b2 | ecosystem: Environmental > Terrestrial > Soil > Riparian zone | place: USA: East River... | reverse complement strand
GGCCTGCGCGGCCGAGTAGGGATCGAGCTGACCGGAGGCCACCTGCTCGAGGGTGGAGGCGAGATCGTTTCCGCGAATGTGGCGTTCGACCGCGGCGGCCACCTCGTCGACGAGGAGCGTCTGCAGCTCCACGCGCCGGCGGGCCCGCCGGCGCGCCTCGAAGGCGCCACTGGCCTCCAGGGCTGTCCGGTGACGCTGGATCTCCGCGAGCAACTCCAGCACCCCGACTCCGTTCTGCGCCTCGGTGGCCAGCACGGGAATCTTCCAGTCCACGTCCTTGGGCGAGGTGACACTCGCGTAGTGCAGGTGGGCGGCGAACGTCAGCTCGGCCATGAGGCCGTGCGCGCCCGTCCGATCCGCCTTGTTGACCACGAAGATGTCGGCCGCCTCCATGAGGCCAGCCTTCATGGTCTGCACGGCGTCCCCGGACTCCGGCACGAGCACGACCACCGTGGTGTCGGCGAGCTTCATGATGTCGAGCTCCGTCTGGCCGACACCCACCGTCTCGACGAGGACCCACCCGTGGCCGAATGCGGCGAGCAGCCGGCTGACATCGCGCGTGGCGCGCGCGAGGCCGCCCAGGGAGCCACGCGTGGCCATGCTGCGGATGAACACGCCCGGATCGAGAGCGTGCGCCTGCATGCGAATGCGGTCACCGAGGACGGCCCCCCCCGTGAAGGGGCTGGAGGGATCGACCGCCACCACACCGACGGTGGCGCCCTCCGTGCGCAGGAGCGCGATGAGGCGGTCCACCACCGTGGATTTCCCGCCACCCGGAGGGCCGGTGACGCCGACCACGTACGCCCCCAGGCTCCGAGCGTGCACCGCCTTCATGACCGCCGCCACCCCTGCCCCGCGGTTCTCGACGAGGGTGATGAGACGGGCCAGGGCCAGGCGATCGCCGCCCAGCATGCGGTCGACAAGGTCGAGAGGGTCGCGATTCATCGGTCGGAAGCGGCTCGCGCGCGGCGTCGCCGCGGAACGCGCTCAAATTCTAGCAGACCCACCACGCGCCACGCCCGCGAGAGCCCCGCGATCCGTCGGAGAGTCGAAGGCCGTCAGGGCACGCCACGCGTCGTGGGATGTCGAGGAGCGCCGCGGCTCCGCCGTGGCGCTCCGAGCGTCGCGGGGGTCGGGGGGTATGGGGGGCCCTTTCTGGGCCCCCCATGTCCCTAATTCCGCACGAAGGTCAGGTCGGTCTCGAGCTGAAGGTCATTGGCCACCTTCAGGAAAAGGAGTTGCGGCACCTGCATCCCGTGGTCGGTGAACGTCGTGGCGAACTTCGCCCGGACCTTGATGTTGTCGCTGGTGAAGCCGAAGCGCTTCTGTGCCTCCACCTGCTCGGGCGTGAGCTTGATGTACGTGACCGTGGCGTCGACCACCCGCTCGACCGGCTTCTGCTTCACGGTGAGGACGCCCCGCACCTTTGCCGGCACGGTCTTTCCGGGCTCCAAGGCCCCCACGATCTCGACGCTCTTGATCTCGAAGGTCACCCAGCGGTTCGCGTCAGTCTCCGTCTCGAGGTAGGGCTTGCCACGCATGTCGGCATCACGTTTCTCGATGCCGGTCTTGACCGTGTTCATGTCGATCTTCACCGTGCCCTTGGCCTCCTGAGGCCGGGCCGGATCAACGGCCAGAGTTCCGGCGACACCTTCTGCCGCCGTGTTGCCGACGAAGGTTTCCAGCGGCGCGTCGCTCTTGAAGGTCGCGCGAGAGTAATTGGGGAGCAGTTTGAAGGTCATGGTGTCGGCCCAGCCTGCCACCGGAAGCGCGAGGCTCACGGCAAGACCCAGGGCCAAGGCCCTCACGAAGCGGATCATCCTCTCCTCCTCCAATGGCGCCGCGACGCGCGTCGCGCCAGGGCTACGACTTGGGCGGGACCCGGAAGGGCGTGTGGCAGCTCCCGCACGCGTTCTTCCCGAATTCCCGCATGACGGCTTGGGTGGCGTTCGCATCCTTGCTTCGCGCCGCGTCGCGAAGCTTCTCGGCCCAGGTCTGGAAATTCTTGACCGACGCCTCGAACTCCGGCCACTTCTGCCAGATCTCGGGCTTGGCCGCCGACTTGTCGCTCAGCGACCCTTCCGGGAACAGGGCCGGGATCCTGGGCGTGTTCAGGGCCATGGCCTCCGCGTCGACGGCGATGGCCTCGAACTGGCCGGCCTTGGCCTTGGCCTGAGCGTCACTCCAGAGCGCTCCGTTGAGCTTCATCAGCCTCTGCCGCTGCGCGATGGCATCCGCCGCGCTCATCTTGGGCGTCTCCATCGTTGCGCACCCCGCCACCGCGAACACTGCCAGACTTCCCAGGACCACGCTGCGCCGCCACTGCCTTCTCTGGGTCATGGTGCTCCCTCCTGTGAGTGGGTTATGACGACGGCTTCCGGACCTTGTTCTGGATGGGCGGAATCGACTTCAAGTATCGCGCGATGGCAAGCCGGTCGGCCTTGGTCAGATCCTTGTAGCCGGCCGTGGTGCCGTGAATCACCTCCTCCATCAGGCCGCCCGATACATCACCGTCGGGCTTGTTGCCGCTGGCCAGGTACTCGGCGATGTCCTCCTCGGACCAGTCCCCGATGCCCGTGGCCTTGTCGGGGGTGATGTTGGACACCACGGAGTTCTCCGGTCCGCGCGCGTTGCCGGCGAGGAAGCGCGAGTTGTCCACAGCCTGCGTCATGCCGCGCGGGGTGTGGCATTCGCCGCAGTGGGCGACGGCGCGCACCAGATACTCACCGCGGGCTGGCCCCGACGTGGGTGCGGTAGCCGGGGGTGTCTCACGCGGCGAGAAGGCCGCGAGCCACGTGGGCAGAAACACAGACTCGAAGAGGGGCACGCTGATCTTCTTGGGCTGGTTGGCACGGTTGACGGGCGGCAGGGTCCGGAGATACACGGTGAGAGCCTTGAGGTCGGGCTCGGCCATTCCGTTGAAGGTCGTGTAGGGATGCACGGGAATGAGGCGCTCGCCATTTGGTCGGCGACCCGACCGGATGGCCTCGATGATCTGCGCGTCGGTCCAGCTGCCGATGCCCGTCTTCACGTCTGGGGTGATGTTCGTCGCGTATACCGTTCCGAAGGGGCCGTCGTAGCGCCGCCCCCCCGCATTCACGAGCTTCCCCTTCTCCGTGTGACATCCACATCCACCGGTGGCGCCGAAGATGTACTTTCCGCGCGCGATCTCCTCAGGAGTGGCCCCGTCCGCGGGGACCAGAAGGGCGACCAGCAACCCCACGGCGGAGACGGCGACGCCACAGGCCTTTGCGATCACGGACAGTCTGATGCGCACGCGTGATCCTTCAACGGCAGGCTCGCGCTCAATGTTCCCGCCCGGGAGGGGCCGAGACGGCGGTGGACAGGCGCGCCTCCATGATCAGCGCGTCCTCACCGGTGTCGTAGTAGTAGCCGCGGCGCCGCCCCACCACGCGGAAGCCGAACGACTCGTACAGGGCGCGGGCCTCGGCGTTGGTGGGGCGCACCTCCAGACCCACCATGGACAGGGCGCGACGGACGGCGTCGTCGAGGACGTGGGCCAGCAAGGCGCGGCCGATGCCTCGGCGCCGGGAGGCCGGATGCACGGCGACGTTGGTGATGTGCAGCTCGTCCGCCACTTCCCACAGGCACAGGTAGCCGACCACGCGATCGTGCTCGCGCATCACCCAGCAGCGCGCCACGCGGTTGCGCTCGATCTCGTAGGTGAAGGCGCCACGGGACCACGGCATGCTGAAAGACGTGCGCTCGATCTCGAGGACCTCGTCGAGGTCCTCCACGCGCATGGGCTCAGGCGAGGGTGCCGGCACGGCGCTTCAGCTCCGCCTGTGAAGGCCCCACGTACAGCGGCACCAGTTCCGGGGCGCCCACGGTGTCTCCCGCGCGCAGGCGCTGCACTCCCAGGTGACCGACGGTGGCGGCGGACGGCAGGCATCGCCACGGGGGCGCCGGTCGCGCGAGGGGTGAGGCGATCGCCGCGGCGCCCTCCCCCACCACGGTCACGGGCTCCCGGAGCCGCTCGGCGAGCTCCCTCGGCGAAAGGGCCAGATAGTCCCACTCCCTTCGCATCGCTGTCCCGTCCCAACGGTAGAGGCTCGCATACACCTCGTCGCGCCGGGCGATGACCACCGGACACACCGGGAGCGCGGCGCCGGCCTGCCCCGCCGCGAGCGCGTCGAGGGTCGGCACCGCAGCGATGGGAATGCAGAGGGCCAGAGCCAGTCCCTTGACCGCGCTAACCCCGATGCGCAGACCAGTGAAGGAACCAGGCCCCACGGCGACGGCGAGGCCCGTGAGATCGACGGGACTCCAGCCGGCGTCGTGCATCACCCTGTCGATGGCCGGCATCAAGCGCTCCGAGTGGGTGAGGCGAATGTCGAGCAGGTATTCCGCCACCGTGCGCTCGCTGTCCACGAGCGCCACACCGCCCGCCAAGGTCGATGTGTCGATGGCGAGGACGCGCATGTCGGGCCAGTCTAGCATGCGGCCGGCGCGCCGCCCTCGAGGCGCCGTGCGATAATGCCCAGCGGAGGAGACCCCCGATGACGACCGCCCCCAGGCAGGATCCGGCCGCCGTGGAGGCCGAGGTCCGCGAGAAGATTCACCTCGAGATCCTCAAGCGCACCGGCGCCTATCACGCCAACGACCACGTGCTCCTCCCCTCGGGCTACCACACGAGCGAGTACATCGAGAAGACCCTGGTCACCACGGAACCGTCGTTTACGGAGGGGCTGGGCGCCGTCATCGCCAAGCACTTCGCCCCCTGGCCCCTCGACGTCGTCCTCTCCACCGGTCACGGGGCGCTCATCCTCTCGCACTGCGTGGCCCGCGCGCATCCCTCCCGCCCCATCGTGGTGTACGGCCTCAAGCGGATCGCGGGGGGCAAGCGTCGGGTGACCCTGCCCGCCGAGTTCCGGCGCCTCCTGCGCGCGGGGACCAAGGTCCTGCTCGTGGAGGATCTGGTGTCGTCGGGCACGACCCTCAAGCTGCTCGTTCACCTCGTCGAGCGGCATGGTGGACAGGTGGTGGGCGTGGGGTGCCTGTGGCGGCGAACGTCGGTGGTCGTGGGCGACACCCCCGTGTTCAGCCTGGTGAGCCGAGACTTCCCGACCTACGCATCCGATCAGTGCCCGCTGTGCAAGAGAGGGGTGCCCCTCAACGAGGAGTTCGTCCGGCGACAACACCACCGTCGGCCGTTGTCGGTCCAGGAGCCGAAACCCTCCTGACCGCCCGCCGCGATCAGGCCGCTTCCCAGAGTCCTTCGGCGGCTCCCGCGCTCCGGTAGGCTTCGCGGATCCGGTCCAGATTCTTCGTCGCGAGCAGGCCAATCTTGGCGAACGGCTCGAAGACCGGCCCCTGCCCGTCGATGAGGGGGAAGCTCACGCGCGGCAGCTTCTCCCACCGGCTGTGCAGCACCGTGCTCACCGCGGTGAGCCGCGCGTAGAACTCCGCGCGCTCCTCCGCCGCCCGCTTGACGATCGGCGTGATCAGGCAATCGAGGCGCTGGCGCGCGGCGGCGGTCGCCTCTTCCACGGCCTCGGCGAGAGGGATGACCGTCACGCCCAACTCGCCCAGGAAGCGCTGGAGGAGCCGCCCGTACGTGTCTTGAAGGAGCATCGCGGGCAGGCCCACCGTCTTGACCGCGCGGTGGCCGAGCTGCGAGGCCTCGCCGTAGAGCTGGGCGCGGAGCCAGCTCACGTACTCGCGGTTCTCCTCGTCCTTCCACCACTCGCGGATCATCTTCTTGCCCCAGTAGCGGATGGTGGCGTAGTAGATATCGCGCTGGAGGAGCCTCTTGGCGATGCCCTTCCACCCGTAGAACTTCCCCATGGCCTTGATGGCCGCCACCTGCAGCTCGTAGGGCGACATCTTGCGCGGCTGGTGCACGACGTGGTGACCGTCGTAAAGGGACCAGTTGCGGCTGATGACGTACTTGTCGCCGTGGTGGTAGAGCGTCTCCCAGTCCGGCGAGCCCGGGATCGGCGTGAGGATCATGAACTGGATGGAGTCGATGTCGTGCTTGAGGGCGAACTCCGCCGTGGCCTCGATGGTCTCGACGTCGTCCTCGTCGGAGCCGACGACGAACATGCCGTGGATCCCGATCTTGTGGGCGTGGAAGCGCTCGATGGAGCGCTCGATCTTGGCCAGGTCCTGCTTCTTCTGGAAGAGCTTGAGGGTGCGCGGGTTGATGGACTCGAATCCCACGTAGACGTTGAAGCAGTTGGAGTCGCGCATGAGCTCGAGCAGCTCGGGGTCGTCCACCGTCTCCGTGCGGACCTGGGCCCCCCACGCCGAGCTGAAATTGCCGTCGATCATGCCGCGCAGCAGCTCCTTCACGCGCTTCTTGTTGGCGGTGAAGATGTCGTCGGCGAAGAAGGTATACATATTGCCCTTGTGCAGGGCCAGCTCGTCCAGCACGCGGCCGATGGAGTGTGTGCGGAAGGCGTGGCCGTACATCCCCGGCACCGAGCAGAACGTGCAGGAGAAGGGGCAGCCGCGCGAGGTGGCCACCGAGATGACCCCGCCCGGCTTCCAGCCCTCGATGAGCGCGTAGTCGGGAATCGGGTTGACGTCGAGGTTGGCAATCTTGGGCCGCTCGGGATTGTTGATCACCCGAGCGTCCACGAGATACGAGAGGTTCTGGATCTTCTCGAAACCCTCCCCCGCCTGGATGGAATCCACCAGCTCCTGGAAGGCGAATTCCCCCTCGCCGCGCACCACGAAGTCCGCGTGCTGCAGCCCTTCCTCGGGGAGGAAGCTCGTGTGCGTGCCCCCGAGGACGGCGATCCCTCCGGCCTCGCGCACCGTGTCGGCAAGTCGGTAGGACTGGGGGGCCGTCGAGGTAATGGCGGAGATTCCCACCAGATCCGCGGAGAGCAGCTCCTGCATGTCGATGTCCTGGATGTCTTCGATGTACACCCGGACGTCGTAGCCCTTGGCCCGCATGATGGTTCCGAGGAGCACCGAGCCCAGCCGGGGAATCGTCACGCGGCTATACACGTGCAGGTGCGTCGACTTCGGCTCGACGAACACAAGCTTCTTGAGGGCTCGCTTCAAAGGGAGGGCTCCTTCTGATGGATTGAAGGGGAGGCTACACTGCGCCTCGTCGGCTTGTCAACGCGCGCGACTTGGAAGCAACCTTGCCCTTGTCCTCCTTAAGTAATTCCTTCAATTCGTCCATGAACTGCGCGGGATCCTTGAACTGTCGGTACACCGAGGCGAAGCGGACGTAGGCGATCTGGTCGAGCTTTTGCAGGTGTTCCATGACCAGCTCTCCGAGATCGTGGCTGGGGATTTCCTTGTCCGCCCGATCGTGCAGCTTCGACTCGATGTCGGCCACGACGTCGTCGACCGCCTGGACGGCCACCGACTGCTTCTGGCAGGCCTTGAGGATCGAGCCCCGGAGCTTGTGGCGATCGAACGGCTCGCGGCGGCCGTCGCGCTTCACCACGTGCGGGAGCACGTCCTCGATGTACTCGTAGGTGGTGTATCGCCGGTGACACTTGAGGCAGGCCCGGCGTCGCCGGATGAACTCGCCATCGCGTCCCACCCGGGAGTCCACCACCCGATCTTCCGTGTGGCCACAGAAGGGACACTTCATGACGCGCCCTCCCCTGCCGGCCTCATCCCTCGGGATAGAGCGGAAAACGGCTGGTGAGGGCCTGGACCTCCCCGCGCACCCCCGCTTCCACGCTCGACGATCCCGGATGGCCGAGCACCCGGTCGATCAGGCCGGCGATGATCTGCATGTCACCCTCGCGCATGCCCCGGGTGGTCACCGCCGGCGTCCCGAGGCGGATTCCACTCGTCACCATGGGCCCCCGCGTCTCGAAAGGGATGGTGTTCTTGTTCACTGTGATCCACGCCCGGTCAAGGGCCTCCTGAGCGTCCTTCCCCGTCACGTTCCGGTCGGTCAGGTCGACGAGGAGGAGATGCGTGTCGGTGCCGCCGGAGACCAGCCGGAAGCCGCGGGCGAGCAGGGCTTCGGCGAGGGCCCGGGCATTGGCCACGATCTGCCGCTGGTAGGCCTTCCACTCGGGAGTGAGGGCTTCTCGCAGGGCCACCGCCTTGCCCGCGATCACGTGCATGAGCGGACCCCCCTGCACCCCCGGCATCACCGTGCGGTCGAGCCCGGCGGCGTGGCTGGCCCGGCACATCACCAGGCCGCCCCGAGGGCCGCGCAGAGTCTTGTGCGTGGTGGTGGTGACGAAGTCGGCGATGCCCACGGGCGAGGGGTGCAGGCCCGCCGCCACCAAGCCAGCCGGATGGGCGATGTCGGCCATGAGGGCGGCCCCGACCTCTCGCGCGATCTCGCCGAACGGGGCGAAGTCGATGGCGCGGGGAAAGGCCGAGCCGCCGGCGATGATCAAACGTGGCCGGTGCGTGCGCGCGAGGTCGCGCACCTCGTCGAGATCGATGCGCTCGGTGTCCCGGCGCACGCCGTACGCCACGATGGAGTAGAACTTCCCCGAGTAGTTGACGGGGCTCCCGGCGGTGAGGTGGCCACCGTGGCTGAGGTTCGGCCCCAGGACCACGTCGCCAGGTTTCAGCAAGGTGAAGTACACCGCCATGTTCGCCTGGGCGCCGGAGTGCGGCTGCACGTTCACGTGCTCCGCCCCGAACAGTTCCTTGGCCCGCGCGATGGCCAGCTCCTCGACGATGTCCACCACCTCGCAGCCGCCGTAGTAGCGCCGCCCGGGATATCCCTCCGCGTACTTGTTGGTGAGGACGGAACCGACAGCCTCCAGCACGGCGTTGGAGACGAAATTCTCGGACGCGATCAGCTCGAGATTGCGGCTCTGCCGATGCGTCTCATCCCGGATGGCCTTCGCGATCTCGGGATCGATGTCGCTCAGGCTGGACATGGGTCGACCATACCCGTAGGGGGTCTTGAGTGTCAAGCCACCTATATCCTGTTGGAGGGGGCCTGGACCCCCTCCAAACCTCCCCAGTTTGCGCGAGGTGCCACACGCGCCCCAGGCGCCCCGGCCGTCCCGCTCAGCGAGCGGCGGCCCCATGCCGGGCCGGGAAGGCGAAACGCTCGACGACGGCGCCCTCGCATCCCTGGCTCACCAGCCGCGCGATGTCGAGCTGGGACTCGGCGCGCGCCAGCTCGACAGACGAGAGGCCGGTCGCGGGATGGCGCGGGGTGAACAAGGTGCAGCAGTCGGCGTCGGGCTCGATGGAGATCTCGTACGTCCCCAGCCGCTTTGCCTCGGCCATGATCTCGAGCTTGTCCATCCCGATGAGTGGACGCAGGATGGGCATGCCCGCGGCCTCGTCGATTCTGGAGACATTGGTGAGGGTCTGCGACGCCACCTGCCCGAGACTCTCCCCGCTCACCAGCGCCTGCGCCCCATGGCGTCGCCCCAGCGCCTCCGCGATGCGCACCATCAGGCGCCGATAGACGACGACCCGCGCCGGGGGTGGTACGGACAGGACGACCTCGCGCTGGATCTCGCCAAAGGGAACCAAGGAGAGGCACGACTCGTACTGCCACACGGTGAGCCGCTCACCCAGAGCCCGCGCCTTGGCCTGCGACGTCGCCGGCAGGTAGGGCACGCTGTGGAAGTGCACGAACAGGACCCGACACCCACGCTTCATCATCCGCCAGGCGGCTACCGGCGAGTCGATGCCTCCCGACAGCAGTGCGGCCACCGTGCCGCTGCCGCCCACGGGGAGCCCGCCGGGGCCCGGGACGCGGTCGGCGTAAATGAAGGCTTCACTCGGAAGCACCTCCACATGGATGTTCAGCTCCGGATCACTGAGATCGACCCGAGTCGGGGTGCGCCCGAGGACGAACGCTCCCAGCTCGCGGTTCAACTCGACGCTGGTCTTGGGGTACGTCTTGAAGGCCCGGCGGGCGGTGATTCGGAACGAGCGCAAGGTGCGGCCCTCCACGAGCGTGGCCACGGCGGCCTTCATGGCCTCCATCGAGGCCTCGACACAAAGGCCGAGGGAGACGCTGGCCACACCACACACGCGGGCGATGCGGTCGCGAACCGCCGTGGGATCCGGGTAGCCTTCGAGATCGAGGACCAGCCGCCCGGGCAGCCGGCGGACAGGAGTCACCCCGAGGTCGCCCGTGGCGCGCTCGATGTTCTGGCGGAGCTGGCGGATGAAGAGCGGCCGGTTGCCTCCCTTCAGGCTGATCTCGGCATAGTGCACGATGGCCGCGGGACGGCGTCGAGCCACGACCGCCTCAGTAGGCGCCGTCGGGAAACGTTGAGACTCCGGCGGGAGCGTCGGGCGCCCTGAACATCTTCACGCCGTCCCACGGGCCATCCAGTACACCGTCGTGAATGGCCCAGCTGCGCCCCCGCGCCGTACCCTCCAGGCCGCCCCGTCGGAAGGGCGAGGAGTCATCCAGGCGACGATGGAGCTCGCCGCCGGGCTCGAATCCCTGGTGGATGGCCTCCATGCGATCACGCCCCAGGACGTACCCGCACCCACGCCGCTCGTAGAGGATGGCCGAGTGATAGAACAGCGGCTCCACGAGGTAGAACTCCTGGCCGAGGAGCCGGCAGAAATCGTCCATGGCCTCCAGCACCGCGCCCAGCATGCGGAGGCCGCGTCGCACCTGGCCGGGCGCGAGCCCCGCGGCCATCGCCCGCCGCTCCTCGGCCTGGTTGCGTCGCACTGTGCCCAGCAGGGTGTCCAGCCCATCCTCGTCGCGATCGATGGCAAAGCGCGGCGATCGCGGGTCGTTGATCTGCACGAGGGACAGCTCCGGCACCCCGAATGCCGAGGTGCCCACGTCGATGAGGAGAGCGGGGTCCCGGTCGTCGGCCGCCGTCCGCAGCTCCACCCGCGCCCACGAGGCCTCGTCGGGTGCGGTGATGCGCACGAGCGGACTCCGGGATTCGGACCGTAGGATATGGCGCTCCAGGGCGAGAATCGCGAGGAGCCGGTCGGGGACGAGCCGGAGATAGACCTCCTCCCGAACGCCGGGAGGCAGCACGTTGATCTCCGCGAGTCCGTCGAGGCCGAGGGCGTCGAGTCGGCTCTTCACCGGAGCGACGCCTCGGCGCGCGCCAGGTCCTCGGGTGTGTTGACGTTCATGAAGATGACGGAGGGATCCCCGAATCGAGCCACCTCGTGCTCCGGGATCTCCACGACCCGGACGCGATCGAAGAATCCGACGATCCTCAGTTGCCCGGCGCGCAGGCACGCCTCCATGGGGGGCAGGCAGCTCTTCGCATACAGGGCGTGCATCGTCTCGAACTGGGCTCCGACGCGCGGGATCACCACGTCACCCTCCCCGGCGCGCGCCACCACCAGGCGCGCCACCTCAGGCGTCAGGAAGGGCATGTCGCAGGCCACGGTGAGCGCGGCCTCGCCGGTCGCCGCGCGCAGGCCGGTGTAGATGCCGCCGAGCGATCCGTGGTCGGGCAGGACGTCGGACACCATGGGCAGGCCGAGGAACGCGTAGAGCGCGGGCGTGTTCGTCACCACGAGCACCTCGTCGACCACGGGAGACAGCGCGGCCAGTACCCGCTCGATGAGGCGACGTCCGCCAAGCGTCATGAGGGCCTTGGGGGACCCTCCCATGCGCGTGCTCCGGCCGCCGGCCTGGATGACGCCGGTCACTTTCACAGCGCCACCGCTCCCTCTCGGCGCACGAGCGGAGGCGACACCGTGAGGTCGAGCACGGTAGACGGCCGACCGCCAACGGTGGGTCCTCCGTCGAGGACCACGTCGATCTCCCCGTCGAACACGGCCAGGACTTCGCCGGCGGTGGTGGGTGGCGGCTCACCGGAGCGATTGGCGCTCGGGGCGGTCACCGGAGTCCCCAGCCGCTCGACGAGCATCGAGGGGACGCGGTGGGCCGAATATCTGATCCCGATGGAGGCCGTCCCCGCCGTGACGAGGGGCGAGACGCCTGGATGGGCACGAACCACCAGGGTGAGCGCGCCCGGCCAGTGCTGGGCCATCAGCGCCCGCGCGGACGGAGACACCTCGGCGACCGTCTCGGCCATGGCCACGGAGCTGACGAGCACGAGGAGCGGCTTGTCCTCGGGCCGACCCTTGACGCGAAAGATCCTGGCCAGCGCCGCCTCGCAGGTGGTGGCCGCCCCCAGCCCGTAGAACGTCTCCGTCGGGAACGCCACGATACCTCCGGCGCGCAGCACGGCGGCGGCGGCATCGATGGTGTCCGGACAGGGCCGCTCGGGATCCACGGTCAGCACGCGCGTGGCCACGGGATCTCTATCCCGCCGCGCCCACCGGCGGCAGCGTCATGACTCAGGTGACTCCACGATTTCCAGGTGCGCACGGGCGATGCGCGCCCATGGGCTCTCGGCGTCCAGGGCGAGGTAACGCTGCCAGTGGGCCACCGCATCGACCGGACGTCCGGCGCGCGCCAGCACCGCGGCCAGGTTGAAGTGGGCGTCGGCGTAGTCCGGTGACAGGTCGAGAGCGTGCCGGTAGTGGGCCACGGCGTCCTCGGTGCGGCCTTCGTCCTCGTCGAGCGACCCGAGGTTGTAGGCGGACTCGCAGCAGTGAGGGTCGTGCTTCAGCGCCGACTCGTACGCGGCCCGCGCCTCCGCATACTGCCCGATGCGATGCAGGAGCAGGCCCAAATTATTCCAGGCCGCCGCGTACGTCGGATCGATCGTCACCACGCGCCGGTACGCCTCGATGGCCTGGTCCCATCGCGCGGGGTCGTCGTCGCACTCCGCGCCCCGCGCGAACCACGTCTCCGCCTGCTCCACGGGGGGAGCCAGCGGCCGGACCAGCCCGGTCCGGAGCGTGGCGTCCGTGTCGCTCTTGAGGCCGGCCATATCGAGATCGAGCACCGTTTGCCCCGAGCGGGGGTCGAAGCGCACGCGATCGGACTGGGCGAGGAGCTGGTGTCCCTCGACGATGAAGCGCACCTCGGTGAGCGGATGCTCGAGGGCCGGGTCCTGGCGGCGCAGCGCGGTGAGGGCCGCGCGGATCTGACGCACCGACGCTCCGGCGTCGAGGAGAGCGGCGGCCACGCGCAGGGCAGCCAGGTCGCGGAAGGAGTAGCTCGTCTCTCGAAAGAGATCGAGGCGCTTGAGCTGGGCCACCCGCTTCGGGGTCAGGGCCAGCACCCGGGTCAGCTCGCGCACCCCGTACACACGCTCCGTCGACGCCACGCCCCGGACCTCAGTGGCGAAAGTGCCGCAGACCGGTCAAGACCATCGCCATCCCGTGCTCGTCGGCGGCCGCGATGACTTCCTCGTCGCGGAGCGAACCGCCCGGATGGATGACCGCCGTGGCCCCCGCTCGGGCCACCACGTCCAGCCCATCGCGGAACGGGAAAAAGGCGTCCGAGGCGCACACCGCCCCTTCGGGGGCGAGGCCGACTTCCCGCGCACGCGTCACGGCCAAGCGCGCGGAGTCGACGCGGTTCATCTGCCCGGCCCCGACCCCGACCACCTGATCGTGCCGCGCCAGGACGATGGCGTTCGACTTCGTGTGCTTGGCCACCCGCCACGCAAACCGGAGGGCCGCCATCTCGTGGGCCGTGGGCTCCCGCCGCGACACCGTCTTGAAGAGGTGCTCACCGAGATCGGGGCGGTCGGGCGACTGGGCGAGGAGGCCGCCGAGCACGCTCCGGTACTCGACGTCACGCTCCGGCCATGCCGCGCGATGGCACGGAACGCGGAAGACGCGCGCCTTCTTCTTCGTGCGCTTGAGCACGGCCAGGGCGTCGTCCGCGTAGTCGGGGGCAAAGAGGATTTCCACGAAGATGCCGGAGAGCGCCTCCACCACCGCCAGGTCCAGGCGGTGATTGACCCCGACGATCCCGCCGTAGATCGAGACCGGATCCGAAGCCTTCGCCTTGAGCATCGCCTCCCCGACCGAGGCACCCACCGCCGCCCCGCACGGATTGGTGTGCTTGACGACGACGGCCGCGGGCTCGTCGAATTCGGCGAGGAGCGCCAGGGCGGCGGAGAAATCCAGGAGATTGTTGTAGGACAGCTCCGGGCCATGCAGGGGCTCGAGGGCCGCCAGTCCCCAGGCGGGCCCATGCGCGGGCTGGTAGAAGGCCGCTGCCTGATGCGGATTCTCGCCGTAGCGGAGCCGCGAGACCAGCGAGGCATCGAGGCGCAGTCGCTCGGGAAACGTCGGGGCATCGCCATGCAGATAGCTGGCGATGGTCGCGTCGTAGTCCGCGGTCCGTCGGAAGGCTTCCTGGGCCAGGCGCGCCCGCGTGGCCTCGCCGAGTTGACCACCGCTCTCGCGTAACTCTTCGAGCAGCACCCCATACTGCGACGGATGCGTCACCACGGCCACCGCGCCGTGGTTCTTGGCCGCCGCCCGGATCATCGCCGGGCCTCCGACGTCGATCTGCTCGATGGCTTCTTCGCGGGTCACTCCCGGCCGGGTCACCGTGGCCTCGAAAGGGTACAGGCTGACGACCACGAGGTCGATGGGGCCGATCCCATGGCGCTCGAGCGCGGCCATGTGTTCCGCGCGATCGCGCCGGGCCAGGATTCCTCCGTGGATCCGGGGATGCAGGGTCTTTACCCGGCCGTCGAGCATCTCCGGGAAGCCGGTCACCTCGGCCACCTCGCGAACGGTCAGTCCCGCCTCGCGCAGGAGCTTGGCCGTTCCCCCTGTCGACAGGATCTCCACGCTCAGGGCGGCGAGGGCCCCGGCCAGCTCGACGACGCCCGTCTTGTCGTGGACGCTGATCAGCGCCCGACCGATCTTCATGTCGTGGTCTCCTCGAGAACCCTGCGTCCGACGATGCGAAGCTGGCGGTTCGCGAACAGACGGATGGCCTCCGGGTACAGGCGATGCTCCTCGGCGAGAATGCGCGCCGACAGAGACGCCTCCGTGTCGCCGGGCAGGACAGGCACGCTGGCCTGCAGCACGATGGGGCCCGTGTCGACCCCCTCGTCGACGAGGTGCACGGTGGCGCCGGCGATCTTGACCCCGTATTCGAGCGCCTGCCGTTGCGCGGCCAGGCCCGGAAACGCGGGCAGCAGCGACGGATGGACGTTCAGCACGCACCCGGCGAAGGCGCGGACGAACTCGGCACCCAGGATGTGCATGAAGCCGGCCAGGCACACCAGGCCGATCCGGTGCTCCTGGAGGAGGGCGCCGAGCGCCGCGTCGTAGGCATCCCGGTCGGGGTACGCCTTCGGGTCCAGGACGATCGCCGGCACGCCGTGACCACGCGCTCGATCGAGGGCCTGGGCTCGCTCACGATCCGAGACCACGAGGACGATTTCGGCCGGAAACTCGGGCCGGGCCGCGGCCTCGAGGATCGCGTGCAGATTCGAGCCACGCCCCGAGGCCAGGACGGCCACGCGCAGTCGCGCCGTCACGTGAACCACGCTTAGGGCTCGAACAAGCGCAGCTGGGCGGCGCGCTCGGGCTCGATGCCCACGCGATAGTCGCCCGTGAAGCAGGCATGGCAGAAGTGCTCCGGGTCGGAGCCCGTCGCCTTCAGCATCCCGTCGAGCGATAGGTACCCCAGGCTGTCGGCGCCCAGGTAGCGCCGGATCTCCTCGGTGGTGTGGCTGGCCGCGATCAGCTCCTTCCGGGTGGGCGTGTCGATGCCGTAGTAGCACGGCCAGTGGATGGGCGGAGAGGAGATCCGCATGTGGACCTCGCGCGCCCCGGCTCCCCGAATCATCCGGACGATCTTGCGGCTGGTCGTTCCGCGCACGATCGAGTCGTCCACCACCGCCACGCGCCGGCCTTCCAGCATCTCCCGCATCGGGTTGAGCTTCACCTTGACCCCGAAGTGGCGGATGCCCTGCTTGGGCTCGATGAAGGTCCGTCCCACGTAGTGGTTGCGGATGAGACCCATCTCGTACGGCGTCGCCGATTCCTCGGAGAAGCCGAGGGCGGCGCTCACCCCCGAGTCGGGGACGGGAATGACGATGTCGGCCTGCACCGGGTGCTCGCGCGCGAGCTGGTGACCGAAGGCCTTGCGCACGGTGTGGACGTTGCGCCCCCACAGAGTGGAGTCGGGTCGCGCGAAGTAGACGTACTCGAAGACGCACTGCAGGCGGGGCCGCGCCGGAAAGGCGCGGACCGAGGTGAGACCGCTCTCCCGAATGACAAGCACCTCGCCAGGCTCCACGTCGCGCTCGTGCCGGGCCTCCATGAGATCGAGGGCGCAGGTTTCCGACGCCATCATCCACGCATTGCCCAACCGCCCGAGCGAGAGGGGGCGGAAGCCATGGGCATCGCGCACCGCGTAGAGAGCGTCAGGCGTGAGGAGGAGCAGCGAGTAGGCGCCCTGCACCTGGGCGAGGACATAGGGCAGCTGTTCCTCGAGCGGAGCCGCCGGCGCCCGCGCCAGCAGGTGGAGGATCACCTCGGTGTCCGAGTTGGACTGGAAGATGGCGCCGTCACGCTCCATATCACGCCGGAGCACGTCCGCGTTGGTCAGGTTGCCATTGTGGGCGATGGCGATGGGGCCCCGGGCGGTGGTCGCGGTGATGGGCTGCGCGTTGCGCAGATTCGAGCTGCCCGCGGTCGAGTAGCGGACGTGACCGATGGCGCGATGCCCGGGCAGCCGGCGCAGCCGTTCCGGGCTGAACACGTCGGCCACCCAGCCCATGGCCTTCTCGACGTGGAAACTGGCGCCGTCCGTGGCGGCAATCCCCGCCGACTCCTGTCCTCGGTGCTGGAGGGCGTAGAGCCCCAGGTAGGTCACGTTCGCCGCCTCGGGATGATTCCAGATGCCGAACAGCCCGCACTCGTCGTGGAACTTGTCGTCACCCCACGTGACGTGCAAACCCGTTCCTCCACGCAGCCCCGAGCACGTCGAGGTCCGCGTCCACGGCCATTCGTCCACCGAGCGTCACCACCATACGCGTCCCGCCCGTCTCGCCGATCCAGCCCCACGGGATCATCCGCTCCGCCATGAGCGCCTCGAAGGCGGACGCCCCCGCCACGTCGACCTCCACCAAGATTCGTGACGGTCCCTCGCCGAAAAGCGCCACATCGGCCCTCGCGGATTCGCCCAGCATCACCCGGCACCCGACGGGCTGCCGACCGGACACGCAGCTTTCGGCGAGGGCGACCGCGAGACCTCCCTCCGAGCAGTCGTGGCAGGCCGTGGCCAGTCCGGCCTGTATCGCGGCACGGGCTGCGGCCTGGACGCGCGCTTCGAGGGCGAGGTCGAGCGGAGCCAACTGGCCGCCGAGAACGCCATGTCGAACCCAGAGGTATTCGCTTCCACCGAGGCTTACCGCGTCGGGCCCGAGGAGCGCGATCCGCCGGCCACCCCCCTTGAACCACTGAGTGGCGTGACGCGCTGCCTCGTCCAACACCCCTACCACGCCGACGATCGGTGTGGGCAGGATCGCCTGGCCACTGGTCTCATTGTAGAAGGAAACGTTGCCGCCAACCACGGGCAGATCGAGGGCGCGGCACGCCTCCGTGATCCCGTCGATGGCCTCGGCGAACTGCCAGAGGATCTCCGGACGCTCCGGCGAGCCGAAGTTCAGGCAGTCCGTGACGCCGAGCGGGCGCCCTCCGGCGCACGAGACGTTCCGCGCCGCCTCCGCCACCGCCAGGGCGGCGCCCCGGCGTGGATCGAGGGCCACGTAGCGGCTGTTCCCATCGGTGGCCACGGCCAGGGCGCGCCTCGTTCCCTTGACGCGGAGAACAGCCGCATCGGAGCCAGGGAGCACGAGGGTGTTGACGCCGACCTGCTGGTCGTACTGGCGAAACGCCCAGGCCTTCGAGGCGATGGTCGGCGAGGCGAGCAATATTTCCAGGACCTCGGTGCCGTCAGCGGGCTCGGCGAAACTCAGCGGGTCAACCGCACGCTGGTCAGCCAGCCACCTTGGCACCGCGGCGGCCTTCTCGTAAACCGGCGCGTCGCTCAGCGCCTGCACGGGGACCCGCGCCACGACGGCGCCGTCGAGACGGACGGTGAGGTCGTTGCCGGCCGTGACCCGCCCGATCTCCACGGCGTCCAGCTCCCACTTGGCGAAGATGCGCCTGACCTCCGCCTCCTGGCCCCGTGCCGCGACCAGGAGCATCCGCTCCTGCGACTCCGACAGTAAGATTTCGTACGCCGACATGCCCGTTTCCCGGCGAGGCACGCGATCGAGCTCCACGTCCATGCCCGTGCCGCTCCGGGCGGGCATCTCCGAGGTGCAGCAGGCCAGGCCCGCGGCGCCCATGTCCTGGATGCCGACCACGGCACCGCTGGCCATCGCCTCCAGGCACGCCTCCAGGAGCAGCTTCTCGGTGAAGGGATCACCCACCTGCACTGTCGGCCGGCGCTCCTGGGCATGCTCGTCGAACGTGGCCGACGCCATGGTGGCGCCGTGGATTCCGTCGCGGCCCGTCTTGTTTCCCACGTAGAAGACCGGGTTGCCGACCCCTTCGGCGCGCGCACGAAAGATGCGGTCGGCGCGCACCAGCCCCACGCACATGACGTTCACCAGCGGGTTGCCCGCGTACTCGGGGGCAAAGGCGATCTCTCCGCCCACGGTCGGGCATCCGAAGCAGTTGCCGTACCAGCTGATGCCCGACACCACGCCCTGGATGAGGTGCCGCGTTTTCGGATCACGTGGGTCGCCGAAGCGCAACGAATCGAGGAGCGCGATGGGCCGCGCGCCCATGGTGAAGATGTCGCGGAGGATGCCCCCGACTCCGGTGGCCGCGCCCTGGAAGGGCTCGATGAACGACGGGTGGTTGTGGCTCTCGATCTTGAACACGACGGCCCAGCCATCACCGATGTCGATCGCCCCCGCGTTCTCTCCCGGCCCCTGGAGGACGCCAGGGCCGGTCTGGGGCAACCGGCGCAGGAAGGCGCGTGAATGCTTGTACGCGCAGTGCTCGGACCACAGGGCGGAGAAGAGTCCGATCTCCGCGTAGGTCGGCGTTCGCCCCAGGCGGGCCACGATCCGCGCGTACTCCTCGCCCGTCAGCCCGAGCTCGCCCGCCAGCACGGCGGTGACGTTGGGCGCGGTGTCCGTTGCGATGGCTAGGAGCCTGGCGGAAAGTCGAGGGGCGTCCCGGCTTTGCCGGGACGCCCCGAGCGTTGGGGGGTATGGGGGGCCATTTCGGGGCCCCCCATCTACCTAGGCGAGAAACTGCCCGCCTCGACCAGGCGGCCGAGGAGGGCATGGAAGATGCGCAGGCCGTCCGTTCCCCCCATCACCACCTCGGCCGCGCGCTCGGGATGCGGCATGAGACCGAGCACGGTCCCGGCATCATTGACGATGCCCGCGATGCTCTCGAGCGAGCCGTTGGGGTTGGCGGTCGGCTCGAGCCGGCCGTCGGCCGTGGCGTAGCGAAACACGACCTGTCGTCGCTCGTTCAGCCGTCGCAAGGTGTCGGGATCGGCGTGGTACTTGCCCTCGCCGTGCGAGATGGGCATGGTCAGCACGTCTCCCTCCCGCATCGTCCGCGTGAAGAGCGTGTCGGCATTCTCCACCCGGAGGCACACGGACTGGCACCGGTACTGGAGGCACTCGTTGCGCATCAGCGCCCCGGGGAGGAGGCCCGCCTCGCACAGGATCTGAAAGCCATTGCAGGAGCCGAGCACGAGACCACCGTCCGCCGCGAAGCCGCGCAGGGCCTCCATGACGGGTGACCGCGCGGCCACCGCGCCGGCGCGGAGATAGTCACCGTAGGCAAAGCCACCAGGGAGGATCACGCAGTCCAGCCCGCGCAGGTCCGTCTCGCGATGCCAGATGTCACGCACGGGATGGCCCAGGACGTCGGCGATGACGTAGTGAAAGTCGGCATCGCTCCAGGTGCCAGGGAACACGACCACGCCGAAGTTCATGCCGCGCGCCTATCTTAGCGTCCCGCGCGGCGTCGGGGCAACTTCGGGGACGGTCTCGATCACGTAGTCCTCGAGGCTGGGGTTCGCCAGGAGCCGCCGGCACATCTCCTCCGCGCGCGCGCGTGCCCGTTCGGCCGAGGGAGCCTCGACGTCCATCTCGATGACCTTCCCGATGCGCAGCTCGCCCAGGTCGGCGAAGCCGAGCCCGACGAGCGCGCGCTGCACCGCGGTCCCCTGCACGTCCATGATCCCCGGCTTCAGCCGCACCAGGACGCGGAGTCTCACCACGGGGACACCAGCCGCCGGGACACCTCCTGAAGGTCGCCTGGCCTCGGTGCGCGCGGTTCCGGAGGCTTGGACTTCACGCCAGGCCCAATCTCCGGAACACCGCGTCCACGTTCCGCACGTACCAGCCCGGCTCGAAGCACGCCTTAAGCTCCTCGGCGCTCACACGACTGGTGACGGCGGGATCGGTGGCCAGGAGGTCGAAGAACGACCGCCGCTCGCGCCACGCGCGCATGGCATGACCTTGCACCAGCTCGTAGGCCACCTGGCGGGCCAGCCCCGCCTCCGCGAGGCGCAGGAGGACACGCTGGGAGTACACCAGGCCGTAGCTGCGGTCGAAGTTCTCGATCATGCGCGCAGGGTCGACGTGGAGGCCGTCGAGGACGAAGACAGTCAGGTCCAAGAGATAGTCGAGCAGGATCGTGGAGTCAGGCAGGATCACCCGTTCCACCGACGAGTGGCTGATGTCCCGCTCGTGCCAGAGGGCGACGTTCTCCAGGGCGGCGTGGGCGTTGCCACGCAAGAGTCGCGCCAGGCCGCAGATCCGCTCGGCCAGCTCCGGGTTGCGCTTGTGGGGCATGGCGCTCGACCCCTTCTGGCCTTCTCCGAACGGCTCCTCCAGCTCGAGCGTCTCCGTCCGCTGAAGGCCCCGCACCTCGAGCGCGATCTTCTCCAGCGAGGCGGCGGCGATGGCCAGGCTGGTGCAATACTCCGCGTGGCGGTCGCGCTGGATCACCTGGGTCGAGGCCGGGGCGGGGACCAGTCCCAGGTCGTGGCACACTTCATCTTCGAGGTCGGGATTGACGTGGGCGAAGCTTCCCACCGCCCCCGAGATCTTGCCCACCGCGATGACCTCGCGGGCCCGACGCAAGCGGTCCAGGTTGCGGCCGGCCTCTGCGTACCACACGGCAACCTTGAGGCCGAAGGTGATCGGCTCGGCGTGCACGCCGTGCGTGCGCCCGATCATGACGGTGTCCTTGTGGCGGACGGCGAGAGCGCCCAGCACGCCTCGCAGTCGCTCCTGCCCGGCGATGAGCAGATCGGCGGCGGCGCGCAGCTGCAGGGCAGTGGCGGTGTCCCACACGTCCGAGGAGGTCAGGCCCAGGTGGACGAAGCGCGAGTCCTCTCCGAGATGCTCCTCGAGGCTGGTGAGGAGCGCGATCATCTCGTGCTTGACGCGGGCCAGGATCTCCTGAATGCGCGTGACGTCGACCCGGGCCCTGGCGCGAATGCGCGCGAGCGCCTCCGGCGAAATGCGCCCGCGCCGCGCGTGGGCCTCGCACACGGCCAGCTCCACGCGGAGCCAGGCCGCGTACTTGGCCTCCTCGCTCCAGATCTGACCCATGGCGGGACGCGTGTAGCGCTCGATCACGTGGCCCTCACCCTAAGACCAGAACGCCCGAAATGAACAGAACGCGCAGGGGGACTGACGCCATGTCAGCCCTCCCAACCCCGCGTGAGACCGAGGAGCGCCCCGGGTTCCCCGGGGCGCGACGAGCGTTCGGGGGGCATGGGGGGC
>Ga0184637_10000869_pt1 | contig 21535 bp, 18 predicted proteins | sample PLM3_127_b2_FD_133143 | JGI IMG/M metagenome (GOLD analysis project Ga0184637, IMG submission 133143) | Groundwater sediment microbial communities from an aquifer in East River, Colorado, USA - PLM3_127_b2 | ecosystem: Environmental > Terrestrial > Soil > Riparian zone | place: USA: East River... | reverse complement strand
TATCGAGCGCCCCTCGGAAGTGCCAGCACCAACATGGTGATCGACCCGCTCGGCCTGCCGAGCCAGACGATCCTCCCGAGCCCGAGCCCCGGCGGCAATCTCGCGCCGGCTCCGGGCGACCCGACCGTGGACGCCGTGGTGCGCATCTCCGTCGAATCCGTGGTGGTGGGCGGGGACGGGGATCCGCCCGACTGCTCATTCGTGCGAGAGCCCGACACCCTGGAGGCCACCCTCCAGGACACCGGCAGTGGTCTCGACTCGATCGAGATCGATTTCCTCCTCAACCTGGTCGCCAGCGTCCCGGCCTTCACCCCCGGAACCAACGACCCCGTGGTGATCCTGGGAAGCGTGCCCGACCCCGAGGCCACCGTGGAGATCATCCTCGACGTGCGTGACGTCGACGGGAACCGCTCGATCTGCAAGAGCGTGACGCAGCAGTCCGGCAGCGGTGGCGGCGGCGACGAGGAGCGGCTGGCCGCTGCCACGGCCGCGCCCGCACTCGCGCCCACCGCCGTCGGCGCACTGGTGGGTCTGCTCGCCGCGGGCGGCCTGTTCTTCCTGCGCCGGCGCTAGCGCGCGATTCCCATTTCCGAGAAGTCCCCGAAGGTCGCCTTGAACAGCGCGCGGAGAGGATAGTCCGTTCTTCCCGGTAGGCGCGCGCGATCGGGGGCGTGGAGGAGCGGAAGCCCTGGGGCTCGTCCACCACGACGTCGCTGAGCCCGAGCCGCTCCAGGAGCCCCGAGGTCTCCCAGGTCAGAACGACGGAGCGCCGGAAGATCGGACGCTATGGTGTGTAACGTACTGGGGTGCATGGTTTCTTTGGGTGACGCACTCGGACGGGAGCGGAGCCGAAGCCCTAGACGCTCCCGCGCGATCTCGAGGAGTGAGACTCGAATGGGACGCCAGCGAGGCAGCGCATCCCCCCGGAGGGACCGAGGACCGACCGCTTTGCGGCCCCCAGAGTCTCGTTTTCGCTTGCAGTCTTGGGATTCCAGTCCGATGCTGCTCCGTATCGATCTTGATCTTGAGCTGGGGTCGTACGACAACCCCCCAACTAGAAACAAGAGAAGGTGCGGATATGACGATCAAATTCCTTACGACTGCTCTGGCCGTGACTGCTGGCCTGCTCGTCATGGGCCCGACCGCTCATGCCAAGAAGCCGCTGGCCGTCGACTGCGAGATTCTGGCTGCTACGAACGACGCTGTGGATGATTTCCTCGATGGCGCGGGCGTCCAGTTCCAAAACTTGGGCCAGCTCTTCTCCGCGGCGATCCTGGATGATGCAGTCTTCACGCAGCTGCATGATCTGATCCTGTTCTTCTCTGGAGGGACGATCGATTTCGAGTCTGCCTCTCAGGCGATCACGACCAATGCGAAGTGCGGTCTGATTCCGCAGATAATCGGGAACGTCAGGGACTGATCATCACGTTCTGGTGGTGGCCCTGCCTCCATCGGGAATGACCCCGTTTGTACGACCCCGGCCCAAGATCGATCCGCACAAGGGCCCGCCAGCGTCCACGAGCATGATTCGGCGAGGCGTCGGCCTCCGCCGCACCGGGTCACCGCTCACTCGGGCGTCATCATCACGACTCGAGCCACTTAGCCACGCGACTTGCGTGCGGCCTGCGCATCCCTGCGCGGGCCGGTCTGCGCCGGCGCTTCATTTTCCCTGCCGGCGCTCCGATGAGCCATCCGATCGCCCTACCAGGAGGCTGAGCATGTCGCGTTCCTTCCGTTCTCTCGTCGCCGCGTTCCTGACGAGCGCGCTGATCCTCACCCAGGCCGCTCCGGCGTTCGCCACCACCACCATGGGTTCGGTGGAAAACGAGCCGAACGCCGTCCCCGTGTTGTTCGACGCGGCCATCCTGCGTCCGGTCGGCATGATGCTGACGGCCGTCGGCGCGGTGGGCTTCTGCCTGGTGGCGCCCTTCCTTGCGATCACGCGTCCGACCGACCTGGGCAAGCCGTTCCGCGCGCTGGTGATCGCGCCGGCTCGCTACACCTGGGTGGATCCGCTCGGGACCCATTGATCATTCCAGCTCTACCCGCTGGAAGCAGTGAACCAGCAGCGCCGCGCTCGCCAGCATCCACGCGATCTGGCGAAGCGCGAGCATCAGCGCATCGCCGGGAACCGCGGTGGGCGCGATCCAGTCACGAAGCGCCAGTGCGACGGGGCTCACCAGCGGCGGGCCGAAACGCTCGACAGCGGCAACCAGCCCTCCGAGCTCGGCCCCGAACAGCGCCGCCAGGTTCACGGCGGCGACTCCGGCCACCCCCATCAGCACCAGCAGGACGGTCGCGACCCGAGGCAGATAGAGCGAGGCCAGCATCGCGAGCGCGCCCACCGTCGACGCGGCTGCCGCGCAGGCCGCGAAGGCGGGTAGCACCGGCCACCACGGGAGCCCCTGGCGCGCGTGCAGCAGCGCGCCGGTCGCAACCAGAAGCAGGGCGCCCGAGGCGAGCGCGATCGCGAGAGCCCCGGCGAGCCGCGCGAGTGCGAAGCGGCCGCGGCCCACCGGCCGCGCCAGCAGCAGCGCCGCCGAGCCGTCTTCCAGGGGCTCGGCCAGGTGGTCGGAGGCCAGGAAGCCCGCCAGCAGCAGGGTCCAGAGCGCGCAGGCGACCATCACGACCATCGCGCTGATGCCGGCGACGTCCGGGAGCTCGACCCTCTGCCCGTCGCGCACGAAGGTCGCGCTGCCGCAGGAGGTGCAGCTTTCCACCCCTTGCAGCGAAAGGAGGGAAGCGACGGCGACCGCGAGCACCAGGCGCCGGCGCAGGGCGTCGGCCAGCGCCTCGCGCGCGAGCGCGGCGAAGACCCAAGACGAACTCGGCGTCATGCGCGCACGCTGCGCACGAAGGCGTCCTCGAGGCTCTCGCCCGGTCGCAGCAGGGAGCCCAGCGGACCCTGCGCCGCGACGCGGCCCTGGTTCAGGATCGCGATCTGGTCGCAGGTGCGCTCGACCTCCGACAAGACGTGCGAGCTCACCAGCACGCTGGCGCCGCGCGCGCGTGCGGCGAGGATCCAGTCGCGGGCGTCGCGCACACCGAGGGGATCGAGCCCGGAGGTGGGCTCGTCGAGCAGCAGCAGGGCAGGGTCGCCGAGCAGGGCTTGTGCGAAGCCGACGCGCTGCGCGAGACCCTTCGAGAGCCCGCCGAGTCGATCGTCGGCGCGGCCGCCGAGCCCCGTGCGCTCGAGCACCGCGTCGATCTCGCGCGCGAGCGCGCTGCCCGCGAGGCCGGCGAGCGCGCCGTGCAGCCGGAGAAAGCTCCGCACGGTCATGCGAGCGGGCAGGGCGAGGCGCTCCGGCAGGTAGGCGACACCCACTCGCGACGCGGGATCGAGCGGCGAGCGCCCGCGCAGCTCCACCCGGCCCTGGGTAGGGCGCGTGAAGCCGAGCAGCAGGCGCAGCGTGGTGGTCTTGCCGGCACCGTTGGGCCCGAGCAGGCCGAGCGCCGCTCCGGGCGGAATCCCGAGGCTCACGCCTTCCAGCGCCGTGCGACGGCCGTAATGCTTCGAGACGGCCGCCAGCTCGAGGATCAGCATCGGACCGCTAGGCTAACACTTGTCCCGCGCGTACAGCCGGCGCGCGGACCGGCCGAAGATGGGGGCCTGCCATGAGCGGGACCAACCACGAACTCGACGACGAACGGCAGCGCCTGCTCGCCGCGCTCGCGCGCGACACGGACGAGGCGCTCGCGCTGGCCCGCTGGATGTCGGCGCATCCCGAGCTCTCGCTGGAGGAGCGCGCGACCAGCGCCCGCTACACGGCCTATCTAGGCGCGCGCGGCTTCGCGATCGAGCACCCGGTGGCGGGGCTCGAGACCGCTTTCGTGGCCCGCCGCGGGCGGGGCGCGTGGCGCGCGGCGCTGCTCGCCGAAATGGACGCGCTGCCCGAGATCGGCCACGCCTGCGGGCACAATCTATCCGGCCCGGCGAGCCTGCTGGCGGCTGGAGCGCTCGCCCGCGCGCTCCCCGAGGACGCCCTCAGCCTGGTCGTGGTCGGCTGTCCGGCCGAGGAGCTCGGGATCGGCAAGAGAAGACTTGTCGCAGCCGGCGTGTTCGCGGGGGTGCACGCGGCGCTGATGGCGCACGCCTCGGACATGCGCCGCGCGCACCGGCTCTTCCTCGGCAATCGCAAGTTCGAGCTGGTGTTCCACGGCCGTGCCGCGCACGCGGCCGCCTACCCCGAACGCGGCGTGAACGCGCTCGACGCCGTGATCGCGCTCTTCGTCTCGATCGGCCTGCTGCGCCAGCAGCTCCCCCGCGGCGCTCGGATCCACGGGATCGTGTCCGACGGCGGCACGGCCCCGAATGTGATCCCCGAGCGGGCCGCCGCGCGCATCTGGGTGCGCGCGCTCGAGGACGCCGTGCTGGAGGACGCCGCGCTGCGCTTGCTGCACTGCGCCGAGGGAGCGGCCACCGCGACCGGCACCTGCCTCGAGGTGATTCCGGATCAAACCGAGTCCCCGCCGCTGCGCCCGAACCTCGCGCTGGCCGCCGTCTACCGTCAGCAGCTCGAACGGCTCGGGCTGCCCGAGAGCCCCCACGCCCCGGACGAGTCGATCGGCTCGAGCGACATCACCCACGTCTCGCGGGTGGTGCCGACCATCCACCCGAACTTCCCGATCGGAAGCGGCCTGGCCCTGCACACCCGTGAGTTCGCGGCCGCGGCGGCGGGGCCCGGGGGGGAGGCCGGCCTGCTGGAGGCGGCGCGGGCGCTGGCCCTCAGCGTCCACCAGCTGGCCCGGGAGCCCGAGCTGCGAGCGGCGGTGGCGCGGGAGGGGCCCTGACGGGCCGACCGACCTCCCGTTGCGATTTCGCGGGGTTTGCCCCTAAGCTGCGAGCTTCGAGGGGGGTGTGGATGGGCTCCGTGCGGGCTCCCGGCGGCAGCGAAGACGTGCTGCCGCGGCGCCGGATGACCGAGCGCCTGGCCCGCGCCGGCGTGCGCGATGCCCGGGTGCTCGCAGCCTTCGCGAGCGTCCCGCGCCATCGGCTCGTCCCCGAGGTTCTGCGCGGCCGGGCCTATCGCGACGTGGCCCTCCCGATCGGCGACGGACAGACCATCTCGGCGCCGAGCGTGGTGGCGGCCATGACCGAGGCGCTCGGACTGACCGGGAGCGAGACCGTGCTCGAGGTCGGCACCGGCTCGGGCTATCAGGCCGCGATCCTCTCGCGGCTCGCCGCGCGGGTGATCTCGGTCGAGCGGCTCCCAAGGCTGGCGGCCAGCGCGCGCACCTCGCTCGACGCGCTCGGCGTCTCGAACGTCGTCGTCTATCTGGGCGACGGCAGCGAGGGCCGTCCACAGGACGCTCCTTTCGACGCGATCGTGGTGACGGCCGGCGGGCCGGAGGTGCCGCCGCCGCTGCTCGCGCAGCTCGCGCCGGGCGGCGCCCTGGTGGGTCCCTTCGGCGCCCGCGAGGAGCAGCAGCTGCTGCGCGTGCGGCGGCTGGCCCGAGGCGGGTTCGAGCGCGAGGTGATCGGGCGCTGCCGCTTCGTCGATCTCGTCGGTGCCCACGGATGGGCCGCCTAGTTCGTTTCCCCAGGGCGGCCTGCTGCGCCGGCCTGCTGCTCTCGGCGGCGGGCTGCCGCTCTCTGCCCACGGACTCGGGCGTGACCCACATCGTCCAGCCCGGCGAGACGGTCTATCGCATCTCGCGCTACTACGAAGTGCCGATCGAGAACGTGATCCGCGCCAATCACGTCGCGGACGTGACCGACGTCGCCGTCGGCACCAAGCTCTGGATCCCCGACGCGCGGCGCTCGCCCGCGACCGCCTCGATCGCGCTGGTGCCGGGCGCCATCCCGCACCCGGGCGCGAGCGGGCGCGTGCAGGCGCTGCGCGAGTCAAGTCTGATCTTCGCCTGGCCCCTGCACGGGCAGGTCTCGTCGCGCTTTGGCCGCCGCAACGGCCGCGGCCACGACGGCATCGACATCCGCGCGCCGCGCGGCACGCCGGTCTACGCCGCCGAGGCCGGGCGCGTGATCCACGCCGGCGGCGGCCTCGGCGATTACGGAAGAGTCGTGATCCTGAAGCACGTGGGGCGCTACTCGACGGTGTATGCCCACCAGGACTCCCTGCGCGTGAGCAAGGGCGAGTTCGTCGAGAAGGGCGAGAGGATCGGCTCGGTCGGCACCTCGGGCAACGCGAGCGGCCCGCACCTGCACTTCGAGGTGCGCCGCGACCGCGCGCCGGACGATCCGCTCTCGTACCTGCCGTAGCTGGACGTTGCTTGCGCTCCCAACGACCCCCCGCGGGTGCGGCGCGGTGGGACTCCCACCGTAGATTTATTTCGATACATCTGCGTCAGGGTGTGTCATAAAAGCGGTTCAACAGACTCTCGCGCTCGAGCGGCAAGCGATCGTTAGCCGCCCCGACACCCGCTCGAGTCGAGAATCCGTTCTCTCGGTGGACGAAGTGCGTTGCCCCGGTGGCTCGCTGGCGGGTCGGCGGATGAGAGGAGCAACATGATGAAGTTCGCGCGCGTAGCGGGCGGTGTGATCGTTCTGTTCGGTATCGGCGCTCCCACGCTGGCTGCGACCGTCCTGCCTGGCAACGGTGCGCAGCGAACCTTCCTCTGGCACAGCAACAGCTGCAACGAGGAGAAGCTCGCGCTCACGCCCAGCTACGAAACCTTCGAGAACAGTCCGCCGTTCCGACTCGGATCGCGACCCAACTTCGACCCGAATCTTCCGGAAGGTCCCTCCAACCGGCCCTTCTACACGATCTACGTACCCGGTCCGAACTCGAGCGTGCTCGAGAGGATCTTCGCGTCGATGGGGGCCGACGCCGAGCCTGGGACCAATCCCGACACCGGCGTGAACGACGATCCTGCAGCCTACGCCTACGCGGGCGCTCTGGCCGACCGGGCCAACCCGTTCCGGGGGATCACGCCTCCGACGCGCAACGGTCTCGTGAACGTCCCCGCCAGCGGGCAGATGAACCGCATCCCGATGTCGCGGACGACGAATTTTCCGCTCGGTCCGGCTGGCGACGTGTATCCGACCGCGAGCCCGACGGGCGACACTCCCGACCCGCGGATCCTGTCCTTCTTCCTCGACCCCACACAGGGCTACAACCCGGGGGGTGGCCCCTCCTTCCTGTTCCCGGACGTACAGGTGAACATCGCCGGCGCTCGGATCGACGGAACCGGATTCGGCGGGGACTTCAGCGGCGTCGTTCCCTACTTCCCGCCCGATTTCAATCCCGGCAGCAACGCCCAAAGGCAGATCGACGGCACCCTGGTTCCGGCGCAGATGGGCGCCTTCCCGCTGTCGAACGTCGCCGCGACCGGCGGCGTCAGCGAGCTGCCCCTGCGACCCGCGCCGGAGCGGGGCAATCTCGATGCTTCGCCGAATCCCGATGGCGCCGCGCAGGGCGTGGACTTCCCGTTTCCCTTGGCGGCGGCTGGGTACGAGCGCAACGTGGATCCCGAGACCGGGCGCCCGCGGATCGCGGGGGCGACGGGGAGCTGTCGCACGGCTGGCGCGTACTATTTGAGCGCTACCGCGATTGTCTCGTATGCGGATCCGGTCTTTCCCTTTCCCTTTCCGATGCAGGGAGGCCTAGGCATCGGCGTCGATCCCGACTGCCTGAAGGCCGGCGGCTCCGCCGGCGGCATCCACGAGAACCGATGGGATCCGGCCGATTATGCTCCGCTGATCGCGCACTACGCCGATTCAGCGAACAATCCCCTCCCAGTCCTCTACGATCTACCGGGATCGTCGCCGCAGAACGCGCTCGAAAACCACCCTGCGAACCAGGGTCTGTTCAGCTGGGTCTGCCTGGCGACGCTCGGCTTCCTTCCGGGTATCGCCCCAGAGGCGTGCCTGGTGTCGATGTTCGGCAGCGGGCAGCCGCTCAGCCCTGTCGTCCCCCTCCTCTCACTCAGCGATCTGGTGGGAACCCTCTTTGCGGGTGAGCATTCCACAGCGGCGCAGGGCTTCTTCACGGCGTTGGTGGCTGGTACGAAGGGAGCTGGAGCCATTCTCCACTATACGCCCGTGCGGAACCTCAACGACGACTTCAAGGACGGCATCATCACGGCCCTCAATCCAACCATCAATCCACCGGGCACGTTGAACGACTTCTTGACCCTCGACCAGGTCCTGACCAACGAGCAGCGCGCGCTGCTCGGCTGTGGCCCGTTCTTTGGCACGCGCTGCGATAGCGGCAGAGGCGGCATTGCCATCAATCCGTCCCCTCCGTTCCAATCCATCAACTACCAGGGGCTGGGCTACCCAGCCGGCGGCGGCATCGATCTGCTCAACACCGAGGCGAGCGCGTTCCTGCATGCCTGGCTGGGGACGTTCGGTACGGACGCCGGCTGGACGACGACCAACCGCGAGCTCGGCCCGCAGCCCGGCACGATCGGCTTCGCCGGGGGCCCCGTCTGCACCCGCGAGGTAAATGGCGAGACGCTCGTCCTGCCGGGCTGCCGTGGCGTGCAGAGCCTTGCATTCGACTCGGGTGCGAACGTGTGGCGGGCGGTCTTCGACAACGGCTACGACGTCGCGATGGACGGCTGCGTCCTCGGGACCGCGCCGAACCCGCCGCCTGGGGTAGCCGTCAGCCTCAACGGAATGCCGATCGTCGCCACCCACGACGATGGCACGCCCGTGGATCTCGTGAGCTGCGGCACCCTGGGCCCGAACACGACCACGACCAATTCGCGCACGCGCCAGGCCCCCCTCCCGGGCCAGGACGGCTACGGCGATGCCTTGGTCCACGTCCCACCCTTCGGGCCGAACTTCACGACCTTCGTCTTCGGCGCGAGAACGCTCTTTCACCCGCTCGCGGGGTGTCTGTCGGCGGCCGAGGTGAATGACCCGAACGTCTTGATGCGCACGTGCATCTTCCAGACCCGCAATTTCGATCTCGAGTTCGCCAATGGCACCGCCCAGATCTTCCGCAGTGAGATCGCCGCCGCCTCCTGGAACCTGCTCCAGTTCCTGATCGTCAGCTCCTGTGACCTACGCGACGACGATCTGGCCAATGATCCGGAATGCTTTCTGCCCCAGGACCCCTGGCGCACGGACAAGTGCTCCCTGGCGGCACCTCAGCACTGTCGCAACGTGAAATTCCTGCTGGCGCTCGCGGACGAAGAGGTCTGCAACGAGGCGCCCGATTGCTCCGCTGCCGCGGCAAGCGTGGACTCGCTCTGGCCGCCGAACCACAAGTTCGCGGAGATCGCGATCACGGGGGTGACCGACGGGGACGGAGATCCCATCTCCATCACGATCGACAGCATCTTCCAGGATGAGCCCGTGAACACGGTTGGCGACGGGAACACGGCGCCGGATGGCGCCGGAGTGGGCACCGACGCAGCGAGCGTGCGCGCCGAGCGCAGCGGCACGCGCAAGCTACCGGGAGACGGGCGCGTGTACCACATCGAGTTCACCGCCGAAGACGGGCAGGCAGGAGCCTGCGAGGGCAGCGTGACGGTCTGCGTTCCGCACGATCGGGGCAACGGCGGCGCGTGCGTCGACGGAGGCGCGCTCTTCGACTCGACCAGCGTCGGGGAATAGGACGAATCAGCGCGATCGAGGCGGCTTCACCGGGCTGAGAGACGTCTGTTTGGCCAGCTCGGCGTCGATCACACGCAGATGCTCGCGCCGTGCGCGTCCAGAGTCGCCGGATTCGTCGATCTCGAGCGAGCGTGCGACCAGTGCGCGCCCCTCGCGCGCCCGGCCCGTCTTGAAGTACGCCCAGCCGAGGCTGTCGAGGAAGTGGGGGTTGTCGGGTTCGACCCGGACGGCCGTTTCCAGCAGCCGCACGCCCCGCGGTGGATCGATGCCGCGCTCGACCAGCAGGTAGCCGAGATTGTTGAGCGGGAGGGCGTGCTTCAGCGGTTTGCGAACGGCGGCCTCGTAGGCCTCGATGGCTTCCTGTTCGCGGCCGAGCAGCAGGAGCGCGTTGCCGAGCGAGCCATGGGCGCCGCCGTGGCTCGGGTCGATCGCAATCGCCCTGCGGAAGTGCTCGATGCCCGCCTCGATCTGCCCTTGCGCCACCAGGATGACGCCGGCGTTGTTCTGGACCTTGACGCTATCGGGGCTCACGGCGAGATCGTGCAGGAAGAGCCGCTCCTCCGACGCCCAGTCCTGATTGCGGACCAGCGTGCGCGCGCCGTGCAGCACCACCAGGATCGCCAGCGCGATCCCGAAGCAGGTGCGTGCGGCCTCCGGTGAGAGCGGGAGCCGATCGGCGAGCGCCCGTAGTGCGAGGGCGAGCGCCAGACAGAACCCGACGGACGGGAGGTAGAGCAGCCGCTCGCCCATCAGGGTGCCGATCGGCACCACCAGGTTGGAGACGATCGAGAACGTCACGGCGAAGAAGGCGATCGCGAAGAACAGCGGTCGCGACCGCGGGTAGGCCATGACGCTGGCCACGAGCAGCGCGAGGCTGCCTGCCAGGACGACGAGCGAGCGCGGATCGACGAGCGAGTCCAGCATCGGGATCTGGTTGTAGGAGTAATCGTACGAGAGCCGCAGCGGGAAGAGGAGCAACCCGAGGTAGCGTAGGCTCACCTGCAGCGCGTTCAGCACGTGCCAGCCCGGGGCGAGGCCGACCAGCGGATTGTCGACCTGCTTGGTCGCCGGCACCTGCGCTTCCCCCGCCAACACGAGATGGCGGAGCACGAGGTAGCCGAGCGCAACCACCGCGTAGCCGAGATACGCGCTCCGCCAGCGGGTGGCGAGGACCCGGCGCGCGCGTCCGACGAGGCTCTTTCTGGGATCGCTGCGATACACCAGGTCGTAGCAGAAGAGGATCCCGAGCAGCGTGATGCCGTTCTCCTTCGAGAGCAGCGAGAGCGCATAGGCCGCGAGGCTGCCGAGATACGCGACGGTCGAGGTGCGGCCTTCAGGATCTCCCGAGCGCAGGTAGAGGAGGAGGGAAGAGAGGAAGAAGAGGGCCGAGAGAAGCTCGGCGCGGCCTACGATTCCGGCGACGGCCTCGGTATGCACGGCGTGCGCCGCGAAGAGCAGCGCTGCGGCAGCAGCGACGGTGCGGTCACCGCTGAGGTGGAGACAGAGGATGAGGACGAGGGCGCTGTTCAGCGCGTGGAGCAAGACGTTCACGCCGTGGTAGAGCGCCGGGTGATCGCCTGCCGCGGCGAAGTTGAGCGCATACGAGAGCGTCGTGAGCGGGCGGTACAGACCTGCCTTCGTCGTCGGCTCCCAGTAGTCGGAGACGAAGAGCTCCGGCACCCGGTGCAGGCTCTGGATCAGCGGGTTCTGGCTCACGACGGAGGTATCGTCGAGGACGAAGCCGCCCCAGAGCGTGTTCGCGTGGAGCGCGGCTGCGACCAGGAGAACCAGGCCGACCAGACCGGAGCCGACCCTGCTCGGATTCACCTTGGCAGTCACGCCGTACTCCGGTTCGTCAGGCTCGGCCGACGATACGGCACACGGAAACGGAGTTGCATCGCAGCCCGCCGCGGGGCGCCGGAATCAGTCGCGGAAGAGATTCGCGAGGAAGGGGATCCGGAAGGTGAACGGGACCCGGGCGATCAGCTGGAAGTCCGGCGACTGCTGGGTCAAGCCGATCGCCGCGCTCACCACCAGCGAGCTGTAGGGGTTCACACCGATCGAGCTCCCGATCAGGAGCCGGCCGTCGTTGAAGGCGCTGCTGTCTATCTTGGTGCCGTTCTGCTCGGTGTGCCAGGTGTAGGCATCGATGAACGAGAAGTTGAGCGACACCCGCTCGCTCAGCGACACGTTCATGCCGATGAAGCCCTGAAGCGTGTCTCCGGGGTCGATCTCGCCGAAGGGCGATCCCTGGTCGCGCTGGAGGTTGATGTCGTAGGTGGCGCCCACGAAGAACACGACGGGGTCCGTCCGCCAGAGGCCCGTGAAGCCGGGGGAGACGGCGAAGAAGCCGGAGCCGAGCGCCGGCTTCTTGACCCGGAAGACCGGAGCGCCGGGCTCGCCGTCATCGACCTCCTCCGTGCCGATGTCGAACGGGGACTCCCCGGTTGGAAAACGCGCCCGGGCGTTCAGGATCACGCTGGGGACGGCGCCGCGTCCGTACCACGCGTGCCAGAGCAGCGCCGTGTCGAAGTCGCCGATGCCGAAGTTGTCGACGACGCGCTCAATGGGGTTCGAGGTTCCCACGCGGAGGATCTCCTGCTCGCTGCGGTAGCCGACCGGGAGCTTGGCCTCCCACTGGAGCCGGTCGAGGATGCCGTAGCGGAGATTCCACGTGCTCGTGACGATGTCCTGGTCGATGCGGTCGACCCGGATCGTGCCGATCGTGATGGCGTCGAAGAGGGTGAGGCCGCTGAGCGCCACGAACGAGTTCGAGAAGTGGTCGTACTCGATCCCGGGCTCGAGCTGCACCACGCCCTGGGGCAGCAGCACCGCGCCGGCCTCGAGCAGGAGCTGGTCGAGCGCGCGCTCTGACTGGGGCCTCTCGGCGCCGGCGGTCTCGCCCGGCTCCGCGGCCGCCTCGCCCGTAGCGGGCCCCGCGTCCGGGGCCGCCTCAGGCGGCTTGGGAGCCTCGGGCGGCGGCTCCTCGGACACGTGCGGCAGCTGCGAGTCGGCTTCCGGCGCGCTGGGGACCCCCGTCTCGGCAGGTTCGGCGTTTGCGCGGGGCAGGGTCGCCTGGAGCGCCTCCAGCTGCTGCTGCTGCTGGGCAAGGTCGCGACGCTGCTGCTCGAGCGCCTCGAACTGGCGCGCGAGCGCCTGACTCTGCTCCTGGATCTTCTGCTGCTGCGACGCGATCGCCTGCTCCAGGCGGCGTAGCTGGTCGGCCGGATCGCCCGCGGCTGTCTCGCCGGCGCGGGCGAGGCCCGGGAGCAGCGTCGCGCAGAGCAGGGCGGCGGCCACCAGACGGCCGGCCCGGCGGCAGAGCGCCGCCACGCCATGGGAGTCGCCTCCCGAGCGAATGCATTCGTGCAGCATGTTGGTCCCACCCCCCGGGGGACTTCGAGCCGCAGGCACCAAGCGTAGCGCCGGCGCGTGCCATTTGCGCACGCATCGGCAGGACCGCCGGGTGCTTGAGCGCGCCCGGCGTCCTGCGAAACGCTACGGAAGCGGGAAGAGGAAGTCTTGGATGCTCGGAAGGCTGGTCAGCGTGCCGTTGATCACGTTGATCTGGAGGAACAGGTTGTTCTGGACGAAGTTGTTGCTACCCGGGACGATCGCGATCTGGGCAATCCCGCTGAAGCCCTGGAAGCTTCCGATCTGCGTGCTGATCGAGTTGCCGTTGGGGTCGAGCACGGGAGGGGGAGCCGGGTTCACGCCCGTCGTGTCGCCGGCAATACCCCCCTGCACGGAGCCTAGGCCCTCGATGCCACCGAAGAAGTAGACGGCGAAGGAGAAGCCGTTGAAGCCTCCGCGCAGCTCCCCCATCTCCTCGTCCGTGAGCCGCGTGGCCCACTTTCCATTGGGAAGCAGGTCGAGCGTCCCCTCGGTCCGCGCGCCCGGCGCCGGGAGGACCCCCCCGAGAGCGAGTACCAGTGCGACTATCCAGCGCGGCATCTTGTCTTTCCTTTCCAGTCGAGCATCCGGGCGCGGCGCTGCCGCCCGCCCGTCAAAAATCTCCGCGGCTCGGCATCGGCCGCAGCCCGAAATCGAGCAGGTTCCGCACCTCGTCCGCCCGCGCGGACACCGTCGTGTGAGTCCGGAAGGCCGCGTCACCCGCCAGCTTCTCGCTCACCACCGCCAGCACGACGTGGCCCCACTCGCCCGCGAAGGCCTCGAGGGGCCGCGAGCGGTTGCCGAAGGCCGGATCGGCGATCAGCACCTTGCCATCGTAGACGCCCTTCAGCACGACGAAGTGGGCGTAACCCCGGGTGTTCACCAGCGCGAGCACCGGCACCTTGAGGTTCGTGAGCTCGTTCACGTCCTCGATGCGGAAGCCCGCGGAGACGTAGCCGCGGTCCTCGCTGAAGCGCTTGAGCTCGAGCATCGAGAAGCCATCGCGCTCGATCTTCTCCCGGTCGCCGATGGCGCCGGCCCCCTCGATCACGTCGACCTCGTCGACGTCTTCGCCGTAGAAGTGCTTGAGCAGCGTCGCGAGCGCGGCAGCGCCGCAGCTCAGGTCCTTGCTCTGCTTTACGACGTTGTCGAAGCGCAGGTCGACGAGGCTCTTCACGGGGACGCGGAAGATCGTCCCGCCCGGCGTCGCGGGCACCAGGTTCCCGGCCTGCGCGCTGGTGGCCGCGAAGAGCAACGCGAGCAGCAGGATTCCAGGCTTGCGCATCACGGCGGACCCATCACGTTGACCGAGACGCCGATCACGTTCGAGATGTTGTTCTCATTGCCCGCCGACTGCGAGACCTGGGCGATCCCGCGAAAGTTGGCGAAGGAATCCATGATTGTCTCCGAGCGCGGCTCGGTCGGCTCCACGGCGTCGGCGGAGGGCTCGGGCATGACGGCGTCGAGGTCGTGCTCGTCGAGGATCGCCACCTCGGGGCTCGTGCGCAGACCGACCGCGATCGCCACCACGTTCGCCTGCTGGTTCAGGCTGCCCGACGACTGGTTGACGCCGACGATCCCGGTGGTGTCGTTGAAGCTGCCGACGATCGCGTCCGTGTGCGGCATGCCGCCGTTCGAGATGATCTCGTTGTCGCCGCTCCGGGCCGAGAGGTCGATTCCGGGCAGCACGACTTGCGCGTCGCCCTCCGCGAAGGCGATCACGCGCACGTTCGCCTGATTGTTCATGTTCCCGCTGTCCTGGTTGACGCTCACCAGGCCCTGGTTGCGCAGGAAGGAGTTCTCGATCCGCGAGGAGTGGCCGATGCCGCTCTCCTCCACGCGGTTTCCAGAGGCTCTCTGGTTGATCACCGCCCACCCGAAGGCCGCGTTTTCGCCCTCGTCTTCCAGCGCCGCGGCATCCTCGATGCCCGGAATCACGATCTGAAGCGCGATCGACGATGGATCGAGCGGCGTCAGCGTCGTGATCTCCTGCGCCTCCGCGGGTTCGCTCGGAGCTGCCAGCAGGAAGGCGAAGGCGAGTGTGAGAAAGGTCTTCATGTGCCTGCTCTAGCCGAGGAGAGCGAGGCGCGGGAGGAGGGTGCTCCCTCCTCCCGCGGATCGCTCTACTGCGTGGTCCCGCTCTAGGAGCCGGGAACCGTCACGTCGATCGTGGTCGTCAGAGCGCTGAACGAGATCATCGACCCCTGGTTGTTGTTGTTGCCAGAGGTCTGGTTGACCTGCACGACGCCCGAGTTGTCGTTGATCGAGTTCTGGATCAGGTCCGGGCGGAAGGTCTCGAACGACTCGACCTTGTTGCAGGCGTTGTACTGACCCAGGTCCGCCTCGGCGAGCGCGACGTGCGAGCCGAAGCCAACGGCGAGGGCCACCCCATTCGCCTGGTTGTTGTTGTTCCCGGCGTTCTGGTTCACGCCGACGATTCCCGCGTTGTTGTTGACCGAGTTGATGATGTACGCGGTCTTGTCGGGGTCCAGAAGGGCGGGATCAAGAACCCCCGGAGGATCGGGAAGATCATCCGGAGTGACGGGGGTGCCGTCCAGGAAGGTCAGCCGCTCGAACTCGGTCACCGAGTTGTCGAAGTTGTCCTGCTCAGCGTGAGCCTGCGACTCCGTGATCGAGCTGGTGGACACCGTCTCAGCCAGGGAGACGGCGTTCGCCTGATTCACCATGTTGCCGACGTCCTGGTTGACGCCGACCACGCCGGTGTTGCGCGAGATCGAGTCCTCGATCAGGGCATCGAGCTCGAGATCGAAGTTGAGCGATCCGGATCCACCCGGAGAGCCCTCGGGATCATCCGAGCCGCTCAGAGCGCCGTCCACCGTGTTGTGGGCGTTGGTCTGGTTCACCAGCGTGTGGGCTTCCGCATCACCGATCACTTCCTCATCGTAGTCCACGTTCACGGTGATGGTCTTGTCGATAAAGATCGTGATGGTCTCGGTGACGTCCTTGTCCTTGAAGATGTCCGCATCGACGAAGACGTCCGCGAGAGCAGCCCCGCTCCACGCCGTAGCAACCAGCATGAGCGCGAAGGCGAGTGTCAGTCGGATTCTAGTGCGCATTTTCAATTTCTCCCTTGCCTGCTGCGCTACGGCGTTGTGGCGGCGGCGATGGCAACGACGTTGGCCTGATTGGCCATGTTGCCCACCGTCTGGTTGACGCCGATCACGCCGGTGTTGTCATTGACCGAACCCGTGATCGTGGCGCTCTTGTTGATGCCGACCGAGACGTCGTCGCCGAAGGCGTCGTTCGACTCGAGGACCGTGTTGCAGGTGTTGAACTGACCGAGGTCGGCCTCGGCGATCGCCACGCCACCATCCGGTCGCAGGCCGACCGCCATGGCGAGGGCGTTCGCCTGGTTGTTGTTGCTCCCGGTCGCCTGATTGAAGTGCACCACACCGGTATTCGAGTTGATCGAGCCGGTGATCAGGGCGGTCCGGAAGACCAGGTTTACCGCAAACACGTCATTGCCCAGACGGCAGCAGTTCTCGACCGTGTCGAGGCTCATGGGTGTGCCATTGAGGGGATTGGGCACGGGCTCCCCGTTCTGCTGCTCCACGGACGCCTGCGCGTTCGCGAAGCTGTAGTCGTCCCCAGGCGTCGTCGGCGGCGCGCCTCCGCCGCCGAGGTCGACGGCGACGGCAATCGAAGAGCCCTGGTTGTTGTTGTTGCCGGCCGACTGGTTCGACACGACAATGCCGCTGTTGGACGTGATCGAGTTCTCGAGCGTGTCCAGCTTCTCGGCGCAGTTCTCGCAGGCGCGATTCTTGATGTTGTCCTGGTTGATGATCGCGCTGGCTTCCGCCACCGAGGTCGGGACCGAGTTGACCACGGCAGTGACGTTGATGTCCTTGGTGATCGTGATGTTTTCGAAGACGAAGATGTCCTTGTCCTTGTCGATGGTCGCGAACACATTGACGTTGGCCGAAGCGGGAGCTGCGAAGGCCAGCAGCACACCCGTCGCCCATACCCAGCTATGCATCCATCTGTGCATGACGTTCTCCTAGAGAAACCACTTCGTGTTGCCGGGCGCGGCGATTCGAACATCGAATCACAGCGCCGGCGCGAATCGGATTCGCGGGGACCAGACTACGCTGGTGCGGGGTCCGCGGTGAATCCGTAGCTCTACGTATTTCCAACGATTTCTGGATTTTTCTTTCGCGCTGCGGCGCGCCCAATGAAAACCCGGACCTGCGCGTCGTCCGGACCTGCGGAGCAACGCCCCGAAGCTGGGTGTCGTGAGTGCCAGAAGTCGCTCCAGCCACACGGCTCTAGGTCGCCCACCTGCACATCTGGCGCGAGCCGAACGCAGACACGGCTCGATCGAATGGGGGGGTCTCACCGCAAGCACTCCGCACAATGTTGCTCGATTCTTGCCATATAACGAGCGATTGGGGGGTTGCCGCCGCACCCCCAAGTGATGATAATCACAGCGCTCAGCAACGACGTGTGCTCGGCCGAAGGGGCTCTCTGGACTTCGCACTGCCGCTCGCGCGGGGACGCTTCTGCACTGCTTCGGGTGGGATGCCGTGAGGCGACGACGACACCAAGGCCCGCGCGCGCGGCGACGCTGCGTGGTGACATGCCTGGCTGGGGCCGGGCCCGGGTCGGCCCAGACCGGCGTCGGAACATGACCGGCGGAGTCACGGTCTTCGTGGTGTCGGGCGATCCCAAGGCCGACATCCGCTTCGGTGAGCTGGTGGCGGCTTCGAAGCTGCGGCTCGCCGTCTACGATTCGCCCGCGTCGCTGCTGGAGGAGTTCGATCCGGATCTGGCGGCCTGCCTGGTGCTCGACCTGCGCTGGCCATGGAAGCGCGACGGCTGCAACGGCGCTTCCCGCGGGCTGCGCCTATGCCAGATCGATTCGTCCGTTGTGTTCGTCAGCGGTCCCCGGGAGGAGTCGCTCCGCAGCCAGGCCGTGCGCGCGGATCTCGTGGCCCAGAACGTGGGCCCCCTCGAGGCGTGGTCGGACCCGCCGACCCTGCTCGACGCGATCGAGTGGGCGGTCAAGCGCCACCTGCGCCTGCGAGCGGAGCGCTCCGACGTGGAAGCGGTCGCACGCCGCCTGCGCTCGCTCACCCGGCGCGAGCACGAGGTGATGGCGATGGTGGTGGACGGCCTGTGCAACCGTGAGGCCGCCGATCGCCTCGGCATCAGCGCCCGGACCATCGAGATCCACCGCGCGCGGGTGATGGAGAAGACGGGGGCGGAGTCGCTCTCGGACCTGGTCCGCATGGTGTGCTACCGCTCCGTCCAGTTCGTGCGGCCCGAGCCGCAGCCAGATCGCCAGGTGGTCCGGGTGGCCGCCGAAGCGCAGCCGCGCGGCCTGCGCCGGAAGGGAGCAGGATGAAGACCCGGATCCGAACCATGCTACTGGCCGCGATCGTGGCCGTGGCGCCGCTGCGAGGGGACGCCGAGACCCCCAAGGCCGACACGCTCGTCCGCCTCTCGTTCGGCAGCGGCTGGGATGCCCTGCCTGCCATCGTGGGCATCGAGCGCGGCTTCTTCGCGCAGGAGGGGCTGGTGGTTAGCGGGCTCACCGTCACCTCCGGCGAGGCCGTGATGCAATCGCTGGCGACGGGATCCACCGATTTCGCCGCGCTCCCGCAGCGAGCCTTCCTGGTGATGGTTGCGGCCCAGTTCCCGGTCCAGGCCGTGGCGCTGAACGGCTGGGGCACGCGCGCCGAGCTGGTGGTGTCGCCGAGCCTCGGGAGCGCCAAATCGATCGCCGATCTCAAGGGGAAGACGATCGCCATCAACACCGGCTCGGACGTGCTGCCCGCGCTGTTTCGCCTGGTGAAGCAGGCCAAGCTGAAGCCGACCGACGTGGCCCTACTCCAGCTCCCTGCCGAGGGGCTGGTGCAGGTGTTCGCCGACAAGAAGGCGGACGCCGTGTTCGCCTCGGCCCACTTCACCGAGCCGCTCGGCTCGCACGGCGGCGCCCGCAGGCTCCTCTCCAACCAGGAGATCGTGCAGGCGACCGGCTTCGTCGGCGCCCAACCCCTCGTCGTCTCGCGGAAGACGATCGAGCGCGACTCCGCCCTGGTGCAGAAGTTCGTGAACGGCTGGGTCAAGGCGATCGCCTACATCGAGCAGGATCCCGCGGACGCGGCCCGCCTGCTCCAGATCTTCTTCCATCGCCAGGGCGTCGCGGCGACGCCGGAGCAGGCGGCGTCCTGGGTGGGGATGACCCGCCACGACCGCGCCGTCTGGACGAAGGAAGACACCGCAGACGTCGACGCCAACGGCGCGAGCCTGGTCGAGGGCGGCATCCTCAAGGTGCGGCCCAAGCTCGACGGCTACGTCGACACCAGCTACGCGAAGAAAGCGGCGGAGCTGATCGCGTCGCCGGCCGCCGCCCAGTAAAAATCAGTCCGGCGTCTTCGCCGTTTGAACGATGTGGTCGGCGTCGATTGCCGCGGTCTGCGGCGCGTCCTTCGCGTAGAAAGCCACCAGCAGCAGGATGCCCTTGCTGGCGCGGATGATCACGCATTTGCCCAGGAACTCGAGCGGCGCAGGTTGATTGGGCGCCTGGAAGGCGGCTTCCAGATCGAGGAAGGTCTTGATCTGTGGCCCATCATGGACGACGCGGCGCGAGAGGGCGTCCAAGTATTGGGTGCCGTTGCCGGAAGCCATGCTCTCGAGGATCAGGTCCACGACCCGCTCGTTGTCGCGATCGGAGCTGTTGGCCCGGTCGAGTTCGTTCCAGGTGGCGTTCAGGAAGGCGGCGCCTTGATTCGATTTGAACATCGCGCCCGCCGTGACCTTTTGTGCCAGGATCTCGTTCGTGCTGAGCGGCCTGCCGACCCAGTTCTGCGGGTACTCGAAGGAATAGCCGACGTCAGCGTCCTGGTAGCGCGCGTAACCGGCGAGCGCCGGAAGATCGTTGCTAGGCGGTGTCGTCGTGGGTGGCGTCTCGCGCGGATCGACTGCGGTCGAGGCCGTGGCGGCAGGTTGCGTCGAATGAACGGGTGCAGGCAAGCCGGGCGGCTTCAGCGACGTTGAAGGCAGCGTCGTATCGGCCTCATCCATGTCGGACGGGGCCTCGGGCACCGGCGCTTCGTAAGCCGCGATGAAGAAGTCGCGTACCGTGCCTTGCGCCTTCAGTTGCTGGCCGTAGCGTTCGGCGGCCGCGCGGGTGGCGAAATCACCCACCCGCACGCGGAAGAAGTGGCCCTTGCCAGGCACCAGGCTTTCGACGAGATAGGCTTCCACGCCTTGGGCCTCGAGTTGCTCGATTCTCGCTTCGGCTTCGGCGCGCGAAGACGAGGCTTCGATCTGCACGGCAAAGCGTCCCGCTTGCGCAAATGCGCCGGCGGCAAGCGCGAGCGTCGAAGAGAACGCGATCAGCGACGCCGGGAATCCGCCACGACTCTTCATGCTGCTACCTGCCACCCGACACCAGAGATCCAGGCGAATGCTCGCATCGAACCGGGATTCTACGTCGGGGTCGGGGCGTCACGTCAACGCTCTCGGGCAGAGAGCGCCCGGGTCGATGCGGGGAAGGGGGTCCGACGCGTTCGCCTCCCCCCACGAGTCCCACCCATTCGATTCCGCTGCTTGGGCGTGACGCTTCCCCATCGACGGAAGCCCGCGGAGTTCTGTAGGTTTCTCCTTTCGCGCCCCCGTAGCTCAGGGGATAGAGCGTCGGTTTCCTAAACCGTGCGTCGCAGGTTCGAGTCCTGCCGGGGGCGCCAAGAATCTGGTTCGCGATCAAGCGCTTAACATGCACCCGCTGGTCTGACGCCGGTCGCGTGTGTCGGCCAACCTGAAGACACTGCGCGACCTACGCGAGACCACGATCGATCGCCTGAATCGGATGCCCGCGGTGGCCGCGGTGAGCGAACCCGAAGGGAACTTCAACCTCGCCTTCTGCGGCGCTCCGAGATCCGCTTCTCGACCCACCTCGGTGTCCCCGCAGGGCTTTGACACAACGCCCATACCCAGGCGTCACCCCAGAACGCAGCTTGTCCTTCCTCTGCCCCGAGCGATCAGGAGCGCCTCTGCTGGTGCGGCCGACGCAGTCGTGAAAGCGCGGCCAGGCCGGCCAGCAGCAGGCCCGCCGTGCCAGGCTCGGGAACCGCCACCGCGACCGCGCGCAGGCCGAAGTTCGCGTCCGTCGCCGGGCTCCCGGCGGGCAACTGGATGGCCCCCGACAGGTCGTTCGGGTCGATCGAGGAGCCGGACGTGCTGAACAGGATCCACGAGCGACCCTGCGGCGTGGTGATGTCCATTGCCGCCATGAAGGTGAGGCCGTTCGGCGCGTCCTCGTGCAGGGCCGCGACGAAGAACGTCCCGCTCACCTGCGTCGGGGTGATCGGCACCTCGGCGAAGACCCCGGTCCCGTACGGCGTGGCGGTGGTCGCGGCGGACGTCAGGAGGATCGCGTCTGCTGGGTTGCCGTCGTCGTTGGGGTCGTCGTAGAGCAGCACCGAGACGGGCCGACCGGCGCCGCTGTGGCTCGCGCTCACGCCCCACTGGACCTGGATCGCCGTCACCACCTCGGCGCCCGGCTGCGTCTCGAACCAGTTCAGCCACAGCATGTCCTGGCCCGCGCTCTGGCCGAAGGCCGTCTCGGCGGTGCCGTCGTCGAGCTGGTAG
>Ga0184637_10000868_pt1 | contig 21548 bp, 18 predicted proteins | sample PLM3_127_b2_FD_133143 | JGI IMG/M metagenome (GOLD analysis project Ga0184637, IMG submission 133143) | Groundwater sediment microbial communities from an aquifer in East River, Colorado, USA - PLM3_127_b2 | ecosystem: Environmental > Terrestrial > Soil > Riparian zone | place: USA: East River... | reverse complement strand
TCGAGATCTAAAGCCGCGCCAGATTCGGGCGCCGACCGCCACGCCATCAGTGCGCGGCGCCCCTCAACCCATCAGCATTTTCAGATCGGCCAAATTAAGGCAGCTTCGCACCGGCGCCCACATGTTCCATTCGACGCCAAAATTTCTGGCGTAATTTTCCTGCGGCACGAAGCGCGGAATGAAGTTCACAATCTTGTATTCATGCCCGGAAACTTGCTCAACCAGTACGCCTTCCTTAATACGTGAATTTTCTACGATCGAGGCAAACTTGATTTGCAACGGCCTTTCCGTCTTTGGACAAATTAGAAATCTCAAATGCTCCGGTTTCATCAGTAGCTCCTCCTAAAAGGGTGCAGCCCTGCGGGGAATATAAAGATTGCTGATCCCAAGCGACCAGCACAAAAAATACTCTACCCGCGCCCGACCTAACAGCCATGGACGCTTTATGTCAGCGCAGCCCAGCACCGTTCGTACGAATATAACCTGCATATTGGCACGCGGGCTGCGTCATCAAGTCGATATGTCCGACTTGGCGTACTCGTTGCCGATCAACCGTTGAAGGCATCGACCTGACACTTTGCTCCCGCCAAAGCCTCAAGGTATGGCCCGAGGACAAGTTCTTCTCCGTAACGCTGCTCCATGAATTGGAGCGAGGCTGAACTCGCCGCTTGGTAAGCACAAGCGGACCGCAGCATCGTCTCAAGACCCCGGATCATTTCAGGCACTGTGGAATGGGATGACCCGAGACCGGCGTGTCGGACGACACCGTCCGGATCGAACGTTGTCACAACAGGAATGCCGCGCACCCATGCTTGCAGGAATGTGTTGGGGAATCCCTCCAGATCCGATGTGTTGGCAAAAACTCTGGCGCGATCAAACAGCGCGCCGATATCCATATATGGAACGCTGCCATGAAATGTCAGATTCGATAACTTGCGAGCGTCAGACTCGATGCTTCGATACAGATCATGCTCACCGGTTGAGCGCCCTCCCGCCATGTGGAAGCGAAGCTCGGGCATTGATCGCGCGAGTGCAAGAAGGCGATCGGGACGCTTGACCTGCCGAATGTTCGCCACCCACAGCACGTCCACATCCTTTGGCCCCGACGTTGCACTCAGCAACGGACGTGCAACGAACATGCCAGCAACGGTGCTGAGCCGGCCATAGTTCTTATGCAGGGCACGCTGCTGAGTGACGGTCTGTACCAACACTGCGTCGCTACGTTTGAGTCCGTACTCATACAGCCAACGATCTCTTCTATAGCGGATCTCCACTTTGTCAGGCTCACAGTCGAAATCGCTGGCTACTCGGAAGACCAAGCGCCGTTTGTGGAGTCGGCAGAACATTGCTAGTAGACCTAGAGCCATGCCAGCACAACTATGGTAGTAGACGTCACAGTCCGCCCGTGCGAGTGCAGACCAAAGCTTAGTCCACCGCGGATGAACGAAGCGCAGGACGGGCAGACCATCTGCCTCCTTATAAGCTTTTAGTGTTTCAACGCCCTGGTACACGGCGCCGTCGCGTTGGCCGAGGTCGGCCACAACCAAGCGCACTTGGTGCCCGCGCCTAGCAAGCGCGGCCGCCAGTTGTGCATGTTGAACCTCTTCTCCGCCCACTCGTTCATGCTTATGTTCTTCCGACAGTGCGGGCAGAGAGCCAAGATTGACGAGACATATCCTCATTGACTGCCTTCAAGCTAGATTGGTGTCCAAAAGCGACTGAGTGAACAGGTTGCACCCAAGCGCGCGACAGCCTTCATCTTGAAATCTAGCCCCCGCACGGCACCGCATGTGGTTGTCAGGCTTGGTGCGACCGAACTGACGGACTGCAGGGCTGCCTAGAATCAGATTGTCGATCTGCAGCCATCGGCCACCCAGGCTGTGGACACGCGTGAAGGCAATCGGAGGCGCCGACACTCCAATTGATCGATCGCTCGAACAGCGCAAGGTGAGCATCGTCGCCAGTGTCGCGCGTGCCGAGTGGTGAAGCCCTAGTTCATATTCACCAGCGAGAAACCGAATATATTGGCAGTGCATAAGGACATGCGCACAAAAGGTTCCGATGAGAGCGGCGAATTAATCTGTCAAAGTCCTCTCCTCCCATCAGAGTAGTGGGATGCAGCTCGAAACACGAAGCGGCGAGCCGCCACATAATTAAAAGCTAGCGCGACAATTGATCCTGCAGCCAATGGGACGACCGGAATGAGTCGAAGCATCGGAATCATTTGAATGAGAAAGAAAAACACCAAAAGATTGATAGCTGCACCACATGTTTGTACGCCAAAATAGCGAAAATATTCTCCGTGTATTGATCTCTCGGTTACTCTCATGTGTCTGAACGTGAAATTACGATTCACGAACCAAGTTGACAAGACCGCAACGACAAACGATATCAATCGAGCAAGGTAAATGTTGACTTCCGTTAGCTCAATGAGTAATGAAAGCACTCCCGCATCAACTATAAAGCCGAGAATTCCGACAATCCCGAATCGGAGGAGATTTCGCATCTGAACGCAGTTATCTCGTATTGTTTCTGGGGGGAGAGAGACTAAGTATTTCCCGCTCATATGCGAACCGCTGAAGATGCACTATTGAATCCAGTATAAGTCCAATCGCAAGTAGCACCACGGCGACAATTTCACAGCCGGTTGCCAGAATCGCAAGAGGGACGTGATAAATGTACTTGTGCAGTATCCAGTCACTCCACACCGGAATTGAAGATATCAAACCACTGATAAAGAATATGGCGGCGAATCCACCAAAAAAGTGCAGCGGCCGATAATGTCGCAGGATTTGCATGATGGACCAAAGTACCTTCGCGCCGTCTGAAAATGTGTTTAGTTTTGAATAACTTCCACTTGGACGATCCTTATATTCAACTGGTATTTCTGTGATGCGGAATCTTTTGTCGAGAGCGTGTAGCGTGAGGTCTGTCTCAATTTGAAATCCATCGACTAATATCGGGTAGTTCTTCACTAATCTCCGACTCATGCCTCGATATCCGCTCATGATGTCCAACAAGTTTGACCCGAACAGCGTATTTACCATCTTCTGAACTAGCCTGTTTCCGAATCCATGAAGGGGTCGCTTGTTTTCTTTCTGATAATGCCCCATACTAAGACGATCTCCCACGACCATATCGGCTTCATTTTCCAGGATTGGAAGTATCAGCTCTCTTGCCTGCGCTGCAGGATATGTCATGTCGGCATCAGCGAGCAGATAGACGTCTGCATCGATATCCAGAAAGGCACGCCGCAGCGCGTTGCCCTTACCTTTCCGCGATTCATTTATTACTTCACCATCACAATGCAGCTGCCCAAGCGTCTCCTTGGCAATATTCAGCGTCTGATCCGTCGATCTATTATTGATGACAACAATGCGGGCTTCGGGCAAGGCTGCGTGAAAGGCCTCGATACTTTGACGGATAGTTAACTCTTCATTGAACGCCGGCAATATAACGGCAATCCGGACTAGGTCATTCACGATTGGCACTCCTTGCAATCAAGCGGAAAATGTCGTCTAGGCGTAGTAAGAACTCCATATATTAGTGCCTCTTAACCTCACCGTGACCATGCTCCTGCCCCTGTAAATAGGGGATTGCCGCCACGTTTCGAGTTCTCGCTCGCACAACCTTGTACCAGCGGCTCCAGTCAAGACCGACGTCTATGCAAGCGCGCAGAGAACTCTTCGCGCAAGGGTATCAGCCGCTTGTAGAGCAATTGGTTGCTATCGAGCAAAAGCATTCTCGTCCGCTCATGATCCCTGGGTTTGGGGACTCCATTGACCTTGTATGTCTTGAGTACCGTTCGGGTAAAGGGTCGTCGGCCGCGGCTTGAAGAGGAAGAGGTGGTGGTCGCGAGCACAAAATTCTTGAGACCATTCAAGACGATGCTTTCCTTGTCTTCATCGGTGAACCGTGGGCGGCACGTAGCGGATTTCGATACTAGCCAGTTCGTTGTAGCAGGAAAAACGATGGGGAGCGGAGTCACCTGAGTTCCGGGATTCGACGCGTAGATGTCGCCACAACCGGCGGTCGGTGGAATATAACAATACTGGAAAGCAATCCAAGTAGCACAAAGAGAGGGACCTGCATGGCGATATAGCGTGAGACATCAAATGTATGCACGACAGCGATCAGGCAATTAATTGCCAGGCAAAGAAGCAGTACTGCGAGGAAAGCCCGGCTGACGGGGGTGACTCCTGGCGCTCTGCTCTGATTGAAAACGAGGCGAAGTATTGCCGTCAGAACACTTAAGAGCAGTAGTATGCCGGCAAGAAAATAAAGAACCTTCAGTTCCCTCTGGTAATTTCCAAAAGGCGATTCAACGGATCCGAGAAGGTCATCCCGATATTCCATCATCCAGGTCCGATAGAACTGCCGGAGTTCAATATATTCTGCAACGATCCGGGAATCTGATGGATAGCTGACATCGGTTTTGCCGAAAGGCCGTTGGGCCAATGCCCAGAGTTGCTTGCCCAATCGACTAAGTACGTAATCTGGCTTGCGCAGCAATGCGCCCAGATAAGCTTGCCAGTAGTACTCCGCTTCGCTGGCAGCGTCGCCGGCGTATTTTGCAGCCACCCACTTTCCGGCAGCGCCGTACATGCATTTGTCGCCGTCGAATCCTAGCTGGCGCCAGCCAGCGGCACGCGCCTCCGCCCGCGCCGTCGGGGTAACGATTTCCTCCAGCAGTTGACGTAGTGGCTCAGTAGCAGGATCAGCCCCGTCGCGCGCCAGATCGTCGTAAATCAAGTCGGCACTATTGCAGAACAAACTGCGCGGTCCGAAAATCTTGCTGGTGTAGGCGTCGTAGCGTTGCTGGAGCATTTTTTCCGGTATGCCAAAAGCCAGTAGTGCGAGCAACAAGGGCACGAGAACCCAGCCAACAGACATGAGCCGCCGCCCAGCCGGTACGAGCCAGATCAGTAGCAAGGGCAGCAAAAGGGCGGCTCCTATCCAGTGGGGTTTGACCAAAGCCAGCGTGACGTTGCAAACGGCAGCCATCGCTAGCGCCCCTCGCCGCCACGTGAGCGAAACTTCCGGCAGGGTAACCAGTAATACACACAGGAGAACAATTGCCAGTAACAAGGAGAACATACTTTCGGCCATGACGGCATGGGCGAGGCCGATCACCGGTGGATAGGTGACATAAGTCAACAGCCAGAAGGCTGCTAGCACCGTCAGTCTTGACGGCTGCGCCAAGCTAGTTCGCCGGGCAAACCGGGTGAGAAGCCAGACATTGAGCGCAAGTGCCGCATATGTGAGCACAACCAGCAAGCGCTGTGCATAGACGATGGCCAGCGGCTCTGGCGCTACTTTGAGCACGCCCAGCAAGAACAGGGGATAGACAAATCCCCGCCCCCTCCAGTGCGTGAAGTGGCCGCCCTCTAGCGCATCTACTGCCGGGCCCAGGTACCCGATAGAATCGGGCCAAACAATTAGGCGAGGGTCGGGCCAGGTAATGACATAAATCTGGAACACGCCAAGCGCCAGACACACTGCCGCCACCGGGTCTTTGGCCAGCCAGTGCCGGCAAGTGTGCAGGGAAATCCTCATACAGCTCGCGTATCCTGCCGCGGAAGCAACTGATCTCCCTGCTCGATCAACTTGTCCCAAGGCGTGAGATGAGCGAGTTGCCCGTGCTCAATGAAGATAATGTCAACAGCTATGGCCATGGTTTGCAGTGGATGCGCGATCAGGAGAGCCGGGAATGCCAAACTCAATGCCGTTGCGACTGCTCTGCTCGGGGCAGTGGCATGCGCTTCACACCGAGGCCGAACGGCTTGCGTCGCACCGAACTACCAAACCTCTGACCCAAGCGCCAGTATGCAAAAGCAAACCCGAGTGCAAACCAAAGATACGTCTGCTCCGGACGAGGCGTGTAGTCTCCATTTGTCACGCAGAAGGCCAAGAAGCCGAAAAATGACGCGAATGCGCCACCAAAGTAGTCACGAACCACCGGTGAAAGCGTTGGTTCGCGAGACAGGGCGTGAAACGTGCGGCCATACCTATAGTAGAGATACATCATGGCCGCAAAGCCAAGAATGCCGACGTCCAGTAATATTGCCAAGTACAAATTGTGCGGGTGACCGATAAAGACTCGTCCCGCATTGACCGCGGAGTTCCAAGCCGTCGAATTGAGACCTTGACCCCAGATAGGACTGAGCCAAATGTCAGGCGCCAACATCGCCCAGATGTACCCCCGGCCCATAGTGAGCTGGTCGTCGCCCTTGCCATAATCTGTCGATCCGGCGCCTTCGAGGCCCTGGGTCAAGCGGTCCTGGACCTGATCGGGCAGGGCAAACACAAGAGCCACGGCGAGTGCCACGCCCAATATGAGGTCCGTGAATTTGCGTCGCCTCAGCAGCCAGATCCCAAGTATCACGATGTACGCTACCACCGCGCCGCGCGATGCCGTGAGAAACAGCGCGATCGAGACTATTGCGAAAATTGCACCACTGCTGAGCCGCGCGAGCCGCGGCCCAGAGCCGACGCATAGGAACAACAGGGGACCGGCAGCTAGGGCCAGTAACATGCCATACGAGTTGGCCTGCAGTCCCCAAGAAAGGAAATGCTTCCGGTCCGCCACATTGCTGCCCGCGAGGGTATCCCCAATAATCGCCAACGCAGGTATAACGACAGACAGGCCAAACGCGACGAAAAAGAGTTCTGGCCTCTTGCTGTCGCGTACTGCGTTTGCCGTCAGGAATGCATACACGACAAAGAACAGTGGTTTGATGACTAGCCCCTTGAGATACACCATAGGTTTGAACGGGTCATCCAGAACCTCATCAGTCCGATGCGCCAGGAAATTTGCCGACCCTTCCGGCAAATGCGGCCATGCTACGAAGACCGCTATCGCGATTGGCAACAGGTAGCACCAGAACATCACGCCGGGCAGCCGAACGCCCGATTCTCTAAACAGGCGCCGCTGAATCGCTAGAGAGGCAACGGACGCGACAATCAGAAAGTTGATTAGATTGAATCCACGTGTTTGTGGAATGAGCGCCGACGCAGACCACGGTAGCAACAACGTGAGACAGACGACGCCGATGCGGTAGTCGTAGAACACCAGACCTACCGCCATTAAGCCGAGCACGCCCGCGATCAACCACTCCGGCTCCAGCCGAGTCGCGAGACGCCCGACGAAGACCGAAACGAATACGAACACAACGATGAGGGCAATGACCTTGCCGTTGGATCTAGCCTTCATGCCGTACAACTCGGGACTGGAGCACAGCGCGCGATGCAAGGCTCGAGAGAACGTCGCCTCTGCGGCCGCGCCGGATGGGCAACCAAATGATGGGGATGCTTCGCATGGCTCGTTGTCACTGTGCTACGTTGAATCCTGCTTATCGACCGCGCTGTCCGTGCCGGGCGACAACTGCCTGCCCTTGCGGTGAAGCAACAGCAACACAACTAGCACCATGCCCCAGGTTCCGGCATGGGCGGTCGTGGCAGCCTGCAAACCCAGCGCCGGTAAGAGCAAATGGGTCAAGCCGACCTGCGCTATGCCGGCACTCGCCTCCACGCTCATGTAAGTCTTGCGCCGCCCTTGCGCCATCAAGGCCGACCGCATCGGCCATGCTGCCATATTGAGCACGTCTCCCACCAATTGGAAGCCCATCAACTCTCGGACCGGCAAGAACTCCGTGGTAAACACTACTTGAAGGATCAGATCCCGGCACACGAAGATCGCCAAAGCTAGGCTGGCGGTAATTGCCCCCATTTTGACGACCATACCGAACAATTCCCTTCGAAACCGAGTCGGTTCCTTTATGCCGGACAGGGTGGGCAGCGAATACATCGAAAGGGCCGTGAGGAGCACCTGCGTGTACATGTCCGACAGCCGCAACCCCGCCTGCCACAGGCCAGCCTGGTTGACCCCGACACTGCCGATCAGCGCATCGCGCACCAGCAATTGCGTCAGCGGTGCCGTCGCGGCGTGCACCAGCAACATGGGGTAGAAGGCAAAGATGGATGGTATGAGGTCGCTTTGCCATCGTGGCAACAGATTCGTGAACTGGAACGCCCGCGACAACCGAGCGACCGCTAGCACAACGATTAGGCCGATGCCGGCCGACAACGTCGATCCGACCAACCCGCCCAGCAATCCGAACCGGTAACTCAATCCGATGAAGACCACGGCGCCGAGGACGGCAGTTCCGATGTTTGTGAAGGCAATCAGGCGAAACTGACTTAGGCCGGTAAGAACGCCGTTCAGAACCTGATATAGCATCGCAATTGGTAGGATCACGCCGATCAACCCGACGACCGGCCACAGATCTTCGCGCCCGAACAACCACACCGACAGCGGCCGATGCGCCAGCATCACCAACACGCCGACGATGACGCCGAGAAACGTTGACAGACGAATCGCCGTGCCCCAAAGCTGCCGTGACTGCTCTTGATGCTCGTCTTTCCGTTCCGCGGTCATCTTCACGACGGCGGTCTGGATGGCGTTGACCAGCAACCCCTGAAGTAGCGAGATGAAGTTCCCCGCCTGACCGACCAGTGCAATGCCAGCGGCCCCAAGGAACACCGCGGTGACCTTGATGCTGAGAAACCCCAGCACCAGCCGAATTGCGGTCTGGGCAGCGCTCCAAACGAGGGCCGACTTCAGGCCGGAACTCACTGGGCACTCCAACGAAGAAGCGGACAGCAGCTTGTTCGGTGCGCCCACGAATATGCACGCGGTAGTTCATCACAGCGGCATCCAACTGCGACCGCGTGACCCACCCTGCAACACGCGGCGAAACGGCCCCATCGCCGCGTCCCGCAGTGGCAGCCACCGATCATGCCTCACGCCTACCATTCAATCCCTCGAACAAGTCGCGATAACCTTGCAGAACGGCTTCGACGCTGTGCGTCTTGCTGAAGTGATCGCGGCACGATTCGCTGGCATCCCGCCACCTCTCGGGGCTTGTCATCAACTCGCCAATGCGCCACACCATGTCTTCGATGTCGCGACATACGATCGTGCCGGGCTCTCCCGGGATGACCTCCGGGCGCACGAACGACAACGTCGGCACGCCGCGTATCCAAGCCTGCAGAAATGTGTTGGGAAACCCCTCCACATCTGACGTGTTGACGAACATGCTGGCGTTATCGAAGTGCCGCCCCACCTTCGCGAATGGAACATATCCAACAAAGTCCAGATTCGGCGTGCCTGCAGCCATGTCCCGGGCGCGCTGGTAATAGACCTGTCCTCCCTCCCCCTGGAGATCGGCGCCGCCGACCATCGTGAACTGTTTGGACGGAAACTTGCGGGCGAGTTCGACAAAAACTTCGGGCCGCTTGATCGACTTGACGGTACCCACCCACAAGATGTGACCATTCGAAGCTGCGCGCCCCGCGGCAGGCTCCATGTAGCAGTTCGGAACGATGAGCCCGTCCTTGCCGAAGTTCTCCTTCAGAAGCCTCCGTTGACAGATGTTCTGTACCAACACTCCATCGGCAAACCGCAATCCCATGCGGAACGAGAACGCGTCGCGCCTGTCTGAGGGCCAAGCGGCGTTGCGCTGCAACTCCACGTCGCTGGCACAAGCGTAGACGAACTGCTTACCGCAACGGCGTGCATACCACGCGGCAGCTGCAGCGCCACCACCCGCGGCGCGAAAGTAGACGATGTCGGGACCGATTCGCTTCAAGCCTGCCACGATGTCAGTCATGTACGGGTATATGAAGCGCAAGCCCTTGATGCCCCGTGTCCCGGCCGGTGGCATACGGTGAACATGTACCCCAGCACAATCGACTACCTCGGGTTGACCATAGTCGGCGCCGAGCACTGAAACGCGAAATCCGTCGGCACGAAGGATCTTTGCCAGAACCGCCTGCTGAATCTCGGCTCCTCCCGCGAGCTCAATGCTCGTCGACCCCGCAAGGATCGGGTAGAGGTTTGTCGCGACGAAACACACATGCGGCCGCACAGTAGCCTGCGTAACCGACGGCCGAGTCTCTGCCTCAGAGGCGGGGCCATTGCCGACCGACCATCGCGAGGCAAGCGAACGGGGCTCGTGGCTCATGCAATCCTCAAGACCGTCCGACAAGACGTTTGCGAAGGCCAATGTCGACGTGGCGCAGAAATGCATCGGCGAACTCGGCGTGCTTCGTGTAGGCATGAGCCGAATCAGCTGACAGGCTCGATAGTCGCACCAGGTATCCATCGGGTATGTATCCCGAGAGGGCGTACTTGAACTGTGCCATCTCGCGTTCCGCGTAGCTACGCACGACGAGGTCGCCGATCGTGAACCAGTAGGTCACCGGTTCGATGCGCAAACCCTGCGTGGCGATCAGGCGCGTCGCCGAAACCTCGCTGCCATCGATCTTCACCGGCAGCCGGTCGAGCCCGGTAATCTTGAAGCCTTGCGCCGCATAGCAAACTTCCTGCCGATGGGACCGCAGTTGTCGCGTCTGCGACGAACCATAGGCGATCGACAACATGACGCGATGACCATGGCCATCGACATATGTGCGGCTGAGGATCTGATCGTAGGTGGCGCTCAGAACCTCCTGCTTGTCCGGCGATGGCGGCAAAGGTACAACGGACTCGTCGACCCGCCATCCGTCGAATGTTCTCGGTACGGACACTTCCAAGTTGAATGAAGGGCGGCTGTCGGATAACTTGGCGCTGGGCGTCGCCACGGCAGTGAGCGCCGCTGATGCCAGCATCAGACCACCTGCCATGAAGGAGTGCGGCAGCGACATCAAGCGATCCTCTTGGTGGTGCCGCGAAAAATGACGCCGAGGGCCGCATCGATCGCAAACATCAACAGCAACGCAACGATGAAAAGCAGCATACCCGCCGCACCGTGGACAACGCCTCGTCCGACCTCATCGCCAAAGTGATAGGTAATGAGCGACAGCGACATGACTCTGATGACATTTGCACAGAAGCTCATCGGGATGATCAGGATAGCCAACAGCGCATTGCGCATGCGCGACGTGTAGCCCATGAGATTCATGTACAGCAGCCCGAGTGCCTCGAGCGTGAACATCGAGTTCAGGCCGGCGCAGGCATCGGCCACCAGTAGCTGATACTGCCCGATGAAAAGAATTACTCCGCTGCGCGAAATCGGGTAGTTCATCGCGTAGAGCGCCTGTTCGGCGACCCACGACACACCCTGCTTGAGCGGCTGCGTCAGCGCATCTACCAACGGCCCGGGCAGCGGCACGCAAAATATGAGAAAGAAGATGGGGAACGCAGCTGCGCGTACGACCCGCCAACCGAAGGTCACGGCAATGGCCCCCGCCAGGAGTGGGATTGCCGAACCCATTTCGAACAGCGTCATGCCCAGCATGCGGCCGATCGCGTAGACCGTTAGCCCGATCAGCATCACGAGCCAACCAGACACGCCTGCCGGCAGACTCGTCTCGGCGACAGCCCGCAATCGATCGCGGCGATCCCAAAGGAGCCAGATCACTACGCCGATGATGATCGGTCCATGCCCCTGCTCGTCGGTGTTCCACACCGTTTGCGCCAGCTTGTGCACTACGGGCGCGTACGTGATGGCGACGCAAACGCAAAGAATGGACACGGCCATGAACAGCCGGTCCTGGGTACGCCGCCGCAGGATGGGCAGGAGAGCGAGCACGGCCCTCGCCTCAGAACTCGTTCATGATCACGCCGGCCAGACGTGCTGGACTGTCCGTCAGCGTGGCGACCAAATCCTGCAATGCTCCGACGCGAGACTCGTTCTTGCGTGCGACAACCAGCACGGCGCCACAGCGTGCGGCGATCACGTGCGCGTCAGATCCGTAAATGGCGGCCGGCGTATCCACGATCACATGATCGAACTTCGCGCTCAATTCGCGCATCAGGATCCCGAATGCGGGGCGTTCGATCAGCTCAAGCGGGTTGGGCGGAGTAATACCCACCGGTAGCACGAACAAGCTTGGAACATCGGGCACTTGCTGAAAGACTTGAGAATCTGCTCTGCCAGCGAGAAGACTGGACAGGCCAGCTGTGTTCTCGACACCGAAGACCTCGTGCTGGCGCGGGCCGCGCAGATCGGCGTCGACAATGAGCGTTCGCCCGCCCAACTGGGCCAGCGCGATCGCAAGGTTCGCTGAAAAGAAAGTCTTACCGTCACCGGAATTCGGACTGACAACGGCGAGGGCCCGACGATCGTCGCCTTCGCCAAATACCCTCATCATCACCTGACTGCGAATCGCACGGAAAGCTTCGGCCTGGAATGAGAATGGCTGATTGAGAACAACCAACTCCGGATTGAGTTTTCTGCGGGCTTCTGGCGCGTAGGGGTAGTGGAACTGTTGCGCCAGCGCAAGAAGGATATCGTCGGCAGATGCCAACTCAAGCGCAACGGCTGCGTCACCGAACCGTCCTCCCCTTTCGCGCATGTAGGTGAGAATCTCCTCCACCTGGTCATCGGTAAGGTTGATGGTTTCGCGAAGGATGGCGCCGATCGAGCGATCATGAAGCTTGGTCTGCAGTTCAGACCCCGGCGCCGGTGTCGGCTGCAGTTCAACGACCTTGGAGTCTCGAAACTTTGCCATCATGCCCCCTTGCGCGGCGCCGGGAGCCGACCTAGTAATCGCGGCGATACGAGCGGTATGCGGCGGCCCGCGAAACCGCCCTTTCTTCCCGGCTTCGGAAGTACGCCGAGGATGGGGAGCCCGAGGAGCTCTGACACTTCGTCTACCGTTCTAACGCGACGATCAACGAACTCCAGTAGCATGACTGCGCCCACCGCCAGCAGCAAGCCGACAACGATCGACAACGCGGTATTGACCATGATATTTGGCGAGGACGGCAGTAGCGGCGGTATGGCACTGGTGAGGACGAAGACGTTGCTTTGGGTCGTTTGACTTTCGAGACTGGTCTGAGTGAAGCGCGCAAGCACTGCATCGTAGGCACGCTGGGCGTTCTCGACTTCGCGAAGCAGGACGACACCCTCGTCGCGGGCCACCTTCATCCGCATTACCTTCGCGCGCTGTGCCTCAAGCGAGGCGCGAATCTCGCCTTCGCGCTGGCGGTTGATCGTGTTCGTGACGCTTACGCTGCCTGTCACGCGGCTCGTTTCGGAAGCTAGCCTGTTGCGCAAGGATGCGATATTTGCCTTCGCCTGAATCACCTGCGGGTGGTTGTCGCCGAGACGCGAGGTGAGTTCCTGAAGCTGCGCCTCGGCGCGAGTGATATCGCCACGCAACAGCGCCAAGTTCGGGTTGTTGAGCACTTCCTGCAGTTTGTCTGCTCCACCTCCCTGGGCAAGCGCCTGCCGACTGCTCGAATCCGAGGATATGGCCTGGAGCGCCACGAGTTGTGTAGACAACTCGTTGAGCCGTTGCGTCTCGACGTCCAACTGCCCCTCGGTCGCAAGGACGACTCCCTTCTCACGCTGATAGGCCAATACCTTGGCCTGAGCACGCTCAACATTGGCCCGAAGCTCTTTGCCTCGGGTCTCGAAGAACGTCGAATACTGCTTGGCGGGGTCGACCCGCAAATCCACGGTCGTATCAAGATAGGCCTGCACGAATGCGTTGACAAGCGTAGCGGCAAAGACGGAATCACCGGCCTTGAACGCGACGTTGATCACATTGGATTCGCGAGAAGGCTTGACATCCAGCCCCAGCTGCAATCCTTGCGCAGTCCAAGCCTCGATATTTCCTTCGCCTCGGGTCACCTCCATCCAGTGCTGACGCACCCGCGGCTGCTCAGTCAGTTTGAGATTGCGCACGACGCGTTGCGCGACGCGATCGCTCTTGATCACGTCCACCTGAGTCGCCATGTAGGCGGGTGAGGGATTGCCCGGGTACAGCGTCGCAGCGACGGGGTCGGGTCTTGTCTGATCAACGATAAGCGACGCCATCGCCGTGTATTGCTTGGGCATTACCAGGCTGATGACAACCGCCGTGCCTACCGTCAAAACCAGGATGGCAAGCATCACTGGCCAGCGGGCACGGACGATCGAAAGGATTTGGCTAAAATTCATAGACTTGCCCTCAGCTCAAAACAGGCTCTCGCGCACAAAGACCACGTCGTCCTGCTGCAGCTGGTCCTCCAATTTGGGGGTCAGGACCTGCACCACGCCATCGGCATCCTTGCGATGGACCCGTATGCCTCTTTGCGTACCGCGTACCGTCAATCCGCCGCCCGCTGCGAGCGCTTGCAACACTGTCATCCCGCGCTCGAGTCGCAAGGTGCCCGGTTTTTGCACTTCGCCATAGATGTATACCTGTGGCATGCGATCGACGTAGACCACGTCGTTGTTTTGCACGACGATGTCCTGCGCCGAGCTGCCGCCACGAAACAGGGTTTTGAAATCGATCTGGGCGCGAAAGGCTTTGCCGTTGCGGGTTCCGACAACGGTGAGGATGTCGCTGCCATCCGGGGCGACGCCGCCAGCCAAGGCCATCAAGTCACTCAACCGTGTATTCGCCAGTTCCAAAGAGTAGCGACCGGGGCGCACCGCGTGACCCAGGACGGACGCTTGGTTGCCTCGCAGCTGCGTCACCAAGATCGAAACTTGCGGTTGCTTGACGAACTTGCCGTCACGCAGACCGTCTGCGAGCCTCTGTTCGGCTTGGCCGATCGTCAGCCCACCGAGTGTGACTTGACCAAGCAATGGATAGGCTACGACGCCGCTCTCCGGAATGCGAGTCTCGAGTGCGAGTTCCGGGCTCTGAAAGACCGTGACCTTGATGATGTCGCCGGCACCCAGCACATAGTCCGTCTTGGCCGACGCAGGCGCTTGGGCCGCAGCGGGCTGTGCGGGCGCAGGTGTTTGCGCACGCGACACGCTCGCCAAAATCATGAACATCAGAACGGCAAAAAGGCGAAGCAAAATACTGTTCATCACTTCATTCCCGAGGTACGTTTGTTGAGGACGTCGGCTTCGGCGCCCGACGCTCCAGTGGCCGGCGTTGCCGGCGACGCTACCGCAGTGGGGGCTGACGCCGCGGCGAACTTGCCCACATACTCGATCTTGCTTGCCTCCCGCAACGCTTTGATGTCCTTTTCGACCAACTCACGTTTGCGCTCGTTGAGCAAGAACTGCTGAATCGCTGGCCCTGCCTTGGCTTCGTCGAGGGGGACAAATTGCGACGAGACAACGAACACGACGTCGGCTCCGTGCGGTGTCGGCGTCAGGATGGCATCGCCGTCATTCATCTTTGCGAATGTTTCGATCATCGAGAGCGGCAGTTGCTCCGCTGGCCGTACCGACGGGTTGGCGGAGAAACGAATTTCCTTCGACCGTAAGTACTCAATGTATTCAGTCGCGTTTTTCGCGGTTTTCAACTGAGCCCGCAATGCACCGACCTGATCTTTGTTGGCCTCGATCGACAGCTCCTGCAATTTGTAAATCCGACGTTCCTTGAACAAGGCAGGGGTTTCGTCAAAATACTTCTTGACCTCGTTGGGTGTGGGCCGCGACGCGGTATCGCTCACTCGATCGAGATACGCACGGGAGACAATTTCCCTGCGTGCCACCGCGATCGCTTGGACGACAGCCGGATCACGATCGATCTTCAGCTCTTCAGCCTTTTGCAGAGCGAGCTCTTGATCGATCAGGCGTTCCAGCATCTGTCGACTTGCGGGCTCGAGTTGTTCAGGCCTGAGCCCCTGCTGGCGCTGAAGCAAGTGATTGAGTTGATGGACGGACAACTCTTCCTTATTCACCTTGGCCACAACCTGCGTTGCCGACTTTCCCTTGTCGGCGCACCCGGATAGTCCAAGGGCCGCTGCGAGAGCGGTCGCGACGATCGCAACATTGCGCGTCGACTGAAACGATTGAACGGACGAGATGGCGAGCATTGTTTGCAGATTCGAAACAGTGATCCGTCGTGCGAAAAAACAGCGCGCAGAATGCACCAAACCGCTCTGAGCGGTATCGTCCAAAGCCAATGCAGTTTACCGTGGTTGCCCTGGGGAAACACCACCCCCGATCAGGGGAAAAACATCTCCGCTTGGGCGCCGATCGTAAACAAACGCACGACGGATGAAGCGTCCCAAAGGGGTGCGGCGGCTATTTGCCGTTTGCTACAAGGTGTCTCAGCACTTGATGCCGACGTGAAGCGCCACCACGCCGGCAGCGAGGTTATGTATGTCCACATGACCAAAGCCAGTGCCCTTCATCATCGTCTTCAACTCTTGCTGAGCCGGGTGCATGCGGATCGACTCGGCTAGGTACCGGTAGCTTTCGGCATCCCCCGCAACCCATTGGCCAAGCCGCGGAAGAACATGAAACGAGTACCAGTCGTAGGCCTTCTCGAGCGCGGGCGCCACCTTCGAAAACTCGAGCACGAGCAGGCGGCCGCCAGGGCGTAGGACACGCTGCATCTCGGCGAGCGCACGCTCCTTGTGCGTCATGTTGCGCAACCCGAACGCCACGCTGACCAAGTCGAAGGTGTCGGTTCTAAACGGCAAGCGTTCGGCGTCGCAAATCGAGGTCGGCAAGACGAGGCCCTCGTCGAGCAAACGATCTCGGCCTTCACGAAGCATGGCTTCGTTAACGTCAGTATGGACGACCATCCCGTCGGATCCGACTTGGCGTGCGAAGGCACGCGCAAGGTCCCCGGTGCCGCCGGCGACGTCTAGTACCCGATCGCCCTCGCGCAAAGCGGCGACCGCCACCGTGTAGGCTTTCCAGACGCGATGCAGGCCCATCGACATCAGGTCGTTCATCAGGTCGTAGCGCTTGGCCACCGAGTCGAACACGCCTCGAACGCGCAGCGCCTTCTCGGCTTCGCTGACGCCTTGGTAGCCAAAATGCGTGTCGCTCACGATGTCTTGCTCTCAATGATGGTGGCCGCAGGCGCTTCCGCTCTTGTCGGCCATCGGCGCGTCGCGATCAACGCCGGCTTCGGCGAGGCGGGCTTCATAGCGCTCCCACAACTGCGCCTGCTGCGAACCGAGGAAGTACAAGTAGTCCAGGAATAAATTCCGGTTGAGTGGCCGTCGGAAAAGATCGGTTGCACCGCATAGTTGCCAACAGGCTCCAGCGCGACGACCTCGACGGTTCGTTTGCCGGTTTGCAGAATTTCCTGACCGGGCCCATGGCCCTGCACCTCAGCGGACGGCGAATAGATCCGCATCAGCTCGAAGGGAATGTGAAACACCGCGCCATCGTCGAAGCCAACTTCCAGCACACGGGATTGCTGATGCACCGTGATGTTCGTCGGCTTCGGTGTATCAGCGCTGAGCCCGGCCATGGGACACCTCTACGGGATTCTTTCGGCTGTGGGCAGTGTATCGCCGGGGCAAGCCACTCGTTCGCCAAGGATTCGATCCGTCTTCATTCGAGAGCGGCACGCACTGCAGCGTCCAGCCTGTCAAGCGCAACGGGCAATCGGCTGCGCGCCGACGGCGCCACCACACGCTGCGCCGTGCCCCAGATCGGCTGCGGGAAATGACTGTCCCAGTCGAAGCGCGCGATGATATGCCAATGCAGGTGCGGCACCATGTTTCCGAGCGAAGCCAGGTTGATCTTCGTTGGGCGAAGCTTCTCGCGCAGCACTCGCTCCACCGCCACGACGGCGTCCAGGCAGCATTGTCGATCGATTGCGGCAAGCTCGGAGAGTTCGGCGACATGCGCATTCCAGATGACCCGGTAGAACGCCGGGAACGCATCGTCGACGACGCGCACGATACGTAGCTTGTCTTGCCGAACGATCGGTTCGCCGCCCTCACGCAAGCACAAATCGCAAGATGCGTTGGCCATCGCATCAGACCAGCACGCGCTCGATGCCGCCGTCGTTCGCACGCTCGACATAGTCGGGCATCCAGTCGGGACCGAGGATGCGATTGGCCATCTCGACGACGACGTAGTCGGCCTCGAGCAAGCCATTCGTCAAATCGTTGCCGTAGCGGCTCAAGCCTTGCAAACAGCTCGGGCAGCTGGTCAGGATCTTCACGTTGCCCTTCTCGGCGACGGCGCCGCCCGCTCGCAACTGCGCCTCGCCCTTTCGGAGCTCTTCTTCCTTGCGAAATCGCACCTGCGTTGCGATGTCGGGGCGCGTCACACCGAGCGTGCCGCTCTCGCCGCAGCAGCGCTCACTCTTCAGCACGTTTTCGCCGACCAATGCCTTCACCGTCTTCATCGGATCTTGCAGCTTCATCGGGCTGTGGCACGGGTCGTGGTAGAGGTAGCCCCCAGGGCCTGAAGAGGCGTCGAGCCTGATGCCTTTTTCGAGCAGGTACTCGTGGATGTCGATGATCCGGCAGCCCGGGAAGATGTCCTCGAACTTGTAGCCCTGCAGCTGGTCGTAGCAGGTTCCGCAACTGACGACGACCGTCTTGATGTCGAGGTAATTCAATGTGTTGGCGACGCGGTGGAACAGCACGCGGTTGTCGGTGATGATCTTGTCGGCCTTGTCGAACTGTCCGCTGCCCCGTTGCGGGTAGCCACAACACAGGTAGCCGGGCGGCAGCACCGTTTGCACGCCGGCGTGCCAGAGCATCGCTTGCGTCGCCAGGCCGACCTGCGAGAACAGACGCTCCGAGCCGCAGCCCGGAAAATAGAACACTGCCTCGGTGTCGCCGGTCGTCGCCTTCGGGTCGCGAATGATCGGCACGTAGGCCTTGTCCTCGATGTCGAGAAGCGCACGTGCCGTCTTCTTCGGCAGCCCGCCGGGCATCTTCTTGTTGATGAAGTGGATGACCTGTTCTTTCACGGGCGCGGCACCGACCGTCGCCGGCGGCGCGCTGGTCTGCTTCTTCGCGAGTCCGCGCAGCACGTCGTTGGCCAGCCGCTGCGCCTTGAAGCCCACATCGACCATCGCTGCGCGCATGAATTTGATCGTCTCCGGGCTCGTCGCGTTGAGGAACAGCATCGCTGCCGCGTTGCCGGGGCGAAAGCTCTTCTTGCCCATCTTGCGCAGCAGGTTGCGCATGTTCATCGTGACGTCGCCGAAGTCGATCTTCACCGGACACGGGTTCACGCACTTGTGGCACACCGTGCAGTGGTCGGCCACGTCCTCGAACTCCTCCCAGTGCTTGATGCTGACGCCCCGGCGCGTCTGCTCTTCGTACAGGAAGGCCTCGATCAGCAACGAGGTCGCGAGGATCTTGTCGCGCGGGCTGTACAGCAGGTTGGCGCGCGGCACATGCGTCGCGCACACCGGCTTGCACTTGCCGCAGCGCAGGCAGTCCTTGACGCTGTCGGCGATGGCTCCGATGTCACTTTGCTGCATGATCAGCGACTCGTGGCCCATCAAGCCGAAGCTCGGCGTGTAGGCGTTGGTCAGGTCGGCGTGCAGGCCGGGCTCGCGCAGCAGCTTGCCCTTGTTGAAGCGCCCCTCCGGATCGATGCGCTTCTTGTACGCACTGAAGCCGGCGATCTCGTCCTCGGTCAGGAACTCGAGCTTCGTGATGCCGATGCCGTGCTCGCCGGAGATCACACCGTCAAGGCTGCGCGCGAGCTTCATGATGCGCGCCACCGCCTCGTGCGCGGTCTGCAGCATCTCGTAGTTGTCGCTGTTGACGGGAATGTTGGTGTGCACGTTGCCGTCGCCGGCGTGCATGTGCAGCGCGACCCACACGCGCGCCCGCAGCACCTCCTTGTGGATGGCGACGCACTGTTCGACGATCGGCGCCAACGCGGCGCCGGCGAAGATGCCTTGCAGCGGGGCACGCAGCTGCGTCTTCCATGAGGCACGCAGGCTGTGGTCCTGCAACTGCGAGAAGTAGCTGCGAGCGCTTGTCGCGTCGATCTCGTCCAGGCGCGACAGCCAGTGCTGCCACAGCGCGCGCACTTCGCGCACCAGCGCCAGCGCCTGCTGAACGCGATCTTCGAGCAGCTCGGCGCTTGCGATCTCGCCCGCGTCGTCGCCCTTGCCGAGCGGCAGGTTGCCGGCCATGAAGAAAGCCTCCAGCGCATCGGCGAGTGCCAGCTTGTTGCGCAAGCTGAGCTCGATGTTGATGCGCTCGATGCCTTCGGTGTACTCCCCCATGCGCGGCAACGGGATGACGACGTCCTCGTTGATCTTGAAGGCGTTCGTGTGCTTGCTGATCGCCGCGGTGCGCTTGCGATCGAGCCAGAATTTCTTGCGCGCCTCCGGCGACACGGCAACGAAGCCCTCGCCCGCACGGCTGTTGGCGATGCGCACGACCTCGGACGTGGCCAGCGCGACCGCGTCAGCGTCGTCACCGACGATGTCGCCGATGAGCACCATCTTCGGCAGCGTGCCGCGCTTGCTTTTCGTCGCATAGCCGACGGCCTTCAGGTAGCGATCGTCCAGATGCTCGAGCCCCGCCAGCAGCACCGGCGACGGCCCCTCTTCCGGCGCGACGCCGTCCTTGCTCAGCGAGAACAGATAGTCCTTGATCTCGACGATGCTCGGCACGGCGTCCTTCGGATTGCCGAAGAACTCGAGGCAGACGGTGCGCACATGGGCCGGCATGCGGTGCACGATCCAGCGCGCGCTGGTGATCAGCCCGTCGCAGCCTTCCTTCTGGATGCCGGGCAGCCCGGCGAGAAACTTGTCGGTGACGTCCTTGCCGAGGCCCTCCTTGCGAAACGTGCGTCCAGGGATCTCGAGCCGCTCGGTGCGTTCGAGGGTCTTGCCGTCGCCGGCGTAGTAGCGCAGTTCGAAACTGGCCGAGGCGGCGTCGTGGATTTTCCCGAGGTTGTGGTTCAGACGCACCACTTCAAGCCACTTCGCGTCGGGAGTCACCATGCGCCAGGATGCCAAGTTGTCGAGCGCCGTGCCCCACAGCACCGCCTTCTTGCCCCCGGCGTTCATCGCGACATTGCCGCCGATACACGACGCTTCGGCTGAAGTCGGATCGACCGCAAACACGAAGCCCGCGCGCTCCGCGGCATCGGAGACGCGCTGCGTGACGACACCGGCTTCGGTCCAGATGGTGGCAACGTCGCGCTCGACCCCCGGCAGGCGACGCAATTCGACTTCCGTCAGCGTGTCGAGCTTCTCCGTGTTGATGACGGCGCTTTGCCAGGTTAGCGGCACCGCGCCGCCCGTGTAGCCCGTGCCGCCGCCGCGCGGGATGATCGTCAGCCCGAGCTCGATGCAGTCCTTCACCAGCGCGGCCATCTCGGCCTCGCTATCGGGAGTGAGCACGACGAACGGATATTCGACGCGCCAATCGGTGGCGTCGGTCACGTGCGAGACGCGGCTCATGCCGTCGAACTTGATGTTGTGCTTCGCGGTGTGGCGGCCCAGCGCACGTCGCGTGCGGCGTCGCAGTTCTGCCACCTGGTCGAACTGCGCCTCGAAGGCGTCGACCGCGGCGCTCGCCGCGGCGAGCAGTTCGCCGACGATGGCATCACGCTCGGCGGCGCGTTGCGGTGTGCGGCGCTTTTCGATTTCGTGCAGCCGGTGGCGCAGCGCTTCGACGAGCTGCGTTCGCCGGCGCGGGTTGTCGAGCAGATCGTCCTGCAGATACGGGTTGCGCTGGACGACCCAGATGTCGCCGAGCACTTCATAGAGCATGCGTGCCGAGCGACCGGTTTGACGTTCGCTGCGCAGTTTGTTGAGCACATCCCACGCACGCGCGCCGAGCATGCGGATCACGATCTCGCGGTCGGAGAACGATGTGTAGTTGTAGGGGATTTCGCGAAGGCGAGGCG
>Ga0184637_10000867_pt1 | contig 21555 bp, 23 predicted proteins | sample PLM3_127_b2_FD_133143 | JGI IMG/M metagenome (GOLD analysis project Ga0184637, IMG submission 133143) | Groundwater sediment microbial communities from an aquifer in East River, Colorado, USA - PLM3_127_b2 | ecosystem: Environmental > Terrestrial > Soil > Riparian zone | place: USA: East River... | reverse complement strand
TGATCGAAGCGGCGTTTCTTGAGCAGAAGATGGAGAAAGTCGACGACGAGCGAGCTCACTCGCGAACCCAGGGTGCGGTTGACGATCTCCTCCTTGTGCTCGTCGAGCACCTGGGGCGAGTGCAGGAACTCGCGCAGCGCCGGCTCGCGCCCGAGAAGCTCCACCGTCGCCCCGAGGTCGGTCTCGACCCGGTCCAGCAACTTCCGGGCCTTGGCGGCCTCGAACAGGGCGGCGGCGTAGCGGCGGGCCAGCCCAGGCTCACGCATTGATGCCCTCGAGCTCGTCGATGAACCTGCCGACCAGCTCCTCCTGTTTAGCCGGGCTCAGTCGCTCATGCAGGATCTTCTCCATCCCCAGCACCACCATCTGCACGATGTCATCGCGCAGGGCGACGCGCGCGGTGGCGCGCTCGCGATCGATGTCGGAGCGCGCCTTGTCGAGGATGGCCCGCGATTCGGCGCGGGCTTTCTCCTTCATCTCCGCCGCCACCTTGAGCGCCTCACTGGTCGCCTCCTCGATGCGTTTACGACCGAGAGCGTCGATCTCCTTGAGTTGCTTCTCGTACTCGGCGCGCAACCCTTCGGCCTTCTGCTTCTCAGCTCCGACCGATTCGATTTCTTTCTGGATGCGCTGCCGCCGCTCGTCGAGATGGCGGAGGATCGGCCCCCAGGCGAAGTGCCGGAGCCCCCAGTAGAGGATGAGGAAGCCCAGAATGTTGGTGAAGATCTCAGGCCACTTGATTTCCATCGCCTTCTCCCGGAGCTCCTTCCGGCGGACCGGCCGGCACTAGCCGGTGATCTTGCCCTGGAGAATGAAGATGCTCACCAGCGCGTAGATGGTGAGCGCCTCGATCAGGGCGCAGCCGATGATCATGGCCGTCTGGATCTTGGTTGCCGCTTCGGGCTGGCGACCGATGGCCTCCATGGCGCTGCCGACGGCGCGGCCGAGTCCGAGGGCCGAGCCGAGAGCGGCGATTCCGAGGCCAAGTGGCAGGGCGAGTCCGATGGTGGCACTGTGATCCATGAGCTTGAAACCCCCTTTCCGGTCTGGTGGGCAACCCGGCGGAGCCGGCCGCCCGCTATTGATGCTCCTCGTGCGGAAGCATCATGTAGAAGTAGATGGTGCTCAGCAGGGTGAAAACCAGCGCCTGGATGGTGCCGAAGATGAGTAGCAGCGGATAGATCAATGTCTGAAGCGGCACACCGATGGGCAATCCATGCAGGAACACGGCCAGCAAGCTCACACCCAGCCCGACGAAGACGGCGAGCAACACGTCCTCGCCGGTCACGTTGCCGAAGAGTCGGAGCGAGAGGCTCATCGGCTTGATCAGCTCTCCAACAATGTGCAGTGGAAGCATGAGCGGCATGAGGGCGAAGCCGATCACGTCTCGCGGCGAGCCCGCCAGATGATCGACGTAACCCAGGATTCCGAGGGAGCGGATCCCGGTCCACTGCACGTAGAGGAAGACACAAATGGCCATGGCCAGGGTGGTGTTGATGCTCGCGGTCGGCGACTTGAGGAAGGGCACGAGTCCGGCGTAATTCATGGTCAAGATGAAGAGGAAGAGGGTGCCGAGGAAAGGCACCAGGTGCCGGCCTTGGTGGCCCAGGATGGACTGGACGAAGTCGTCCAGGCTCTCGACGACGAGCTCGACTGCGTTCTGAAACGGTCCTGGCAGGTGCTGGAGCTGGCGAGTGGCGGCGGCTCCCACCCCCACCAGCAAGATGATGAAGAAGAGCATGAAGGCCTGGTTTTCCCAGCGATGCAGGAACTGCGCCCAGGCGGCGTCGGGGTAATGATGGTGGAGGATGGTGATGAGGTTCGGAAGCTCGGGCGGATGGTCGTCCCCGTGAGCGGCCCTGGTTCCGTGGGCAGTTTCCACCCCTTGTTCAAGCATCTCGTTGGAATCGCCGTGGGCGGCATCAGACGCGGCGCCGTGAGTTTCGACCGCTTTGCCGCCGCTCCCGTGCTCATCGCCGGTGGTGAGCGCTGGCAGCATCGCGAGGACGATGAGTACGCTCGCCCCCAGCGCTACGCGAACCCCTCGCCTTCCCCTCATCGAATCGCTGCCTGCCGCCGCTCGGCGGCGAACCGGCCGAGTGCGTCCACAAAGCTCGCGCCGAAGGGTAGAACAAAGCCCAGCATCAACCCCTCGATCCGGAACCATCCTGACTCGAGCATGAGATATCCGAGGCCGTACAGGAGTGGGAACTTGATGAGAAGTCCCGCCGTCAGCGCCCAGTGCGCCGGCTGTCGCCGGCGATCGGCCGTCGGCCGGATCCACCGCACGACCAGGAATCTCACTCCATAGAGATTCGCGATCGCCCACAGGTCTCCCGCCACCACTCCTGCTCCCCACCGCGGCATACTTGCGGCGGCGAAGACCAGGGCGAGCAGGAGACCGGCCTTGGCGCTCGCGCGAGTGATCTTTCCCAGGTAGTCGAGTCCCACGTCGCGTCTCACTCTCCCCGGCCGGAGCCACTGCTGTTCTCAGTATCCTCGCGGCTCGCCAACCGGATGAGCTTGTAGGTCTCCCGCCCGGCGGCGACGAGGCCGACGATGAGCAAGATGATGAGAAAGACCGGTGCCGTGCCGAACCGCCGATCGAGCCACGATCCTGCTAAGTAGCCCACAACCGGGCCGGCCAGCATGACGAAGGGGATGCTGGTGAGAAGCCCAACCTGCCGCGCGAGACGAGCGCGCTCTTTGGACAGCCGCGCCACCACCGTGCTCCAGACCGCTCGGGTTCAGGACGCGCCGGTTTCCGCTGAAACCGCTCCGCCCTGACCGGCCGCATTCGAGCCGGCCGGCGAGCCCCCAGGACGGAGGAGCGACGGGAAACTAGGTCCGCGCTTCCGGTCCACCGCGGCCACTGCCCTATCCCCTAATGGATTTTGTTAGCAGGACTTACGTTGCTAGCGGAGCTTGTGAAAAATAGCACAAGCGGCCGGAATGTAGCATGAGGGGCTATCCCTGTCAAACCTGAGGGCGGGCGGGTCGGTTTGCGCTGGCAAAGGATCGCTTCCTTCGCCCCCGCCTGGTAATGGGAGCGCTTCCCCGCTACCAGCGGTTGGGCTCTCGTCGCAGTACGGCGCCTCACGGCAGCAGAAGGCCCGCTGACGCGGCTTGACAGCCGTTGTCGCTTTATATAACCTATAAGTTATGGAACCTCTAGGTTATGGGCAGACGACCCCCGATCGCCTCGGCGCGACGTTCGCGGCGCTCGCGGATCCCACCCGGCGGGCGATCCTCGCCCGGCTCGCGTCGGGTGAGGCATCGGTGACGGAGCTGGCCGAGCCGTTCGCGATGAGCCAGCCCGCGATCTCCAAGCACCTCAAGGTGCTGGAGCGCGCCGGCCTGATTTCGCGCGGCCGCGACGCGCAGCGACGGCCGCGTCGGCTCGAGGCCGTGCCGCTCGCAGAAGCGACCCAATGGCTGGAAGGCTACCGTCGGTTTTGGGAGGGCTCCTTCCAGCGCCTGGACGCCCTGCTCGACGAACTGAAGACCAAGGAGAAGAAACGTGGACGCACCAAGCGATAGAGGAGATCAGCGATGAACAACACCGGAACATTGAAAGTCACTACGCCCTCGGAGCGGGAGATCGCCATGACACGCGTCTTCAATGCTCCGCGCAGGCTGGTCTTCGACGCTTGGACCAAGCCCGAACTGCTCAAGCGTTGGTTGGGGGTGCGGGGGGGCTGGTCGATGGTGGTCTGTGAGGTCGACCTGAAGGTGGGCGGCACCTATCGCTTCGTGTGGCGCAAGGGCCCCGACGGACCTGAAATGGGGATGGGCGGCGTCTATCGCGAGGTCGTGCCGCCCGAGCGCCTCGTCGCCACCGAGTCGTTCGACGACCCCTGGTACCCCGGCGAGGCGTTGGACACCACGGTCCTGGTCGAGCAGGGCGGCAAAACTACGGTCACGACCACGGTGCTCTACGCGTCGCAGGAAGTCCGTGACGCTGTCCTCAAGTCTCCCATGGAGCGCGGAGTCGCCGAGAGCTACGACAAACTTGCTGAGCTGTTGGCGTCGAGCGCATGACGCTCCGTGATACCCCGCGGCATCCGCCTGTCCTCGGTGAATGCGTTGGCCGGGCGCGGGAGTCCGACGCTCCGGGCGACCAGAAGAGCCCCGGGCCCCCGCGCTCCGACCGCCATGGCCGATGAGCACATCCCATGCCGCCGGTCGGGGGCCGCAAGGGCCGAGCTTTCAGCCGGCGGCACCTTCGGTTAACGTGCTCTCTTGCCGCGGCCGGTTGCCCCTCTCCTGCCGCCCCGCCCACACCGTGGGCATCAATGATCCCGGAGGTGACGCTCTGCCCCGACGTCTTGGCCCCACCTTTTACTCCATGCCGACTCTCGAAGTGGCGCGCGCGCTTCTCGGGCAACGGCTCGTCCGCCTCGTCGATGGCCGCCGCACCGCCGGCATCATCGTCGAGACCGAGGCCTACATCGGTGGGGAGGACCTGGCCTGTCACGCTTCCGCCGGACGCACCCCCCGCAACCAGGTGATGTTCGGCCCAGCGGGCCACGCCTACGTCTACCTCATCTACGGCATGTATCACTGCCTGAACATCGTCACCGAGAAGGAGGGTTTCCCGGCGGCCGTGCTGATCCGCGCTCTCGCACCCGTCGAGGGAATCGACGCCATGGCGGCGAGGCGCGCCCTCAGCGAGCGATTGGAGGCCGAGATCGGCCGCCGCTCGACCTCCGAGGGCGGGGATATTCGCCGGGGGGCCGGGCCTCGCCCGGGTCCAGTCCACCGCTCCCTCCTCGGGGGGCCCGGACGCCTCTGTCAGGCGATGGCCATCGACCGCACCCTGAACGGAGAGAGTCTGCTTGCGGGCCGGCTCTTCCTGGAGCGGGCCACGGCTCGAGGAGGGATTCCCGCCGAACACATCATCGCCACGCCGCGCATCGGGGTGGACTACGCGGGTCCCTGGCGGGACAAGCAGTGGCGCTTCCTGCTAGCGGGTTCTCCTTGGGTGTCCACTATGCGAAACGGGCGACCCGCCTCGCACCGACGACCGGCTACCGGCCGACCGGCTAGACGCCGACCGGCTAAACGCCGACCCGCACGTCCCCGTTCTTGACCACGCTCTCGAGGGCGTCCACGACCTTGGGGTCATACTGCTTGTTCGCCCGCTCCTTGAGCGACTCGATCGCTTCCTGGACCTTCATCGCTTTCATGTAGACCCGCCCCGAGGTGATGGCGTCGAAAGCGTCCGCGACCGCGACGATGCGTGCACCGATTGAGATTTCGTCGCCGGAAAGCCCGTCCGGATAACCCGTCCCGTCCATGCACTCGTGGTGATGGCGGACCATGTCGATGGCCGGCTCCAAGAAGCGGATGCCCTCGAGGATTGCCGCCCCGCGCGCCGGGTGGCTCATGATGTGCTTGCGCTCCTCCTTGTCGAGAGCACCTGGTTTCATCAGCACCTTGTCCATGACACCCAGTTTGCCGATGTCGTGAAGCGTGGCCCCGATCCGGATAGCCTCGAGCGCTTCCCCTTCGATGCCCAACGCTTCGGCGATCGTGACCGAATACATGGCCACGCGCTCGGTGTGACCGCGCGTGTAGGCATCCTTGGCCTCGAGAGTAGAGAGCAGCGTGCGGATGATGCCGAGGCAGGTGTCTTGCAGCTCGCGAAACAGATTTGCGTTTTCGAGCGCAACGCCCGCAGTCCGGCTCAAGCTATCGAGCAGCTCGATTTCATCGCGCTCATAGGGCTGGCCCCGGACTCTACCGCCGACCAACACCACCAGCTTGAGCTCTCCCTTCAACACCACGGGGTCAATGATCTGAAAACCGGCGTTATAAAAGGGATCGAGTGGGCGCCTCAGCCCCGGCCGGCGCATCAGCAGCTCGATCTCGGCCGCGCGATTGCGCTCGCGAAGGCAACGTCCGAGCTCGTCCCCGGTATTGATACAAGTACCGGCGAGTAGTTTGTCGGGGACTCCCTTCCTGGCCCGTGGGAACAACACCGTATCCGTGTTGTCCGCTGGAAGCAGAAGACAGACCGACGAGGCTCCGAGCTGACCGAGCACCATGAGCATCAAGGTGTTCATCAGCTCCTCGGGCTTGAGCGACGCCGCCAGCTCCTGGCACATGCTCATCAGAGTCTGGATGGAGAAGACCTGCTTCTTGAGCCGCCGTTGGGTCTGATCGAGGCTCTGGCGCTGGCGCACCGCCTCTTCCTCGAGAGCGGAGGTCTTGCGGGTCAAGCGGTCTTGTTCTGCCGCGGTCCTCAGACAATGGAAGACTTTGGCCAGGAGCTCGCGCGGGTAGACCGGCTTCGCCAGGAAATCCGCCGCTCCGGCCTCCAGCCCTCGCACCCGCGAATCCTCCTCGGTGCTGGAGGAGATCATGATGATGGGCACCGGCCAGGGCTCCGGCCGTTTTTTGAGCGTGCTGCAGATGTCGAAGCCGTCACGGCCTGGAAGCTGAGCCTCTAGAATGACGAGCGATGGCGGATTGGACTCGGCCAGGACCAGCGCTTCCTCGCCGCTGCCGGCGCACAGGATCTCATAACCCTCGGTCTCCAGGGTCCCTTTGAGGATCTCGCGCATGTTGGGATCGTCATCGACGATCAGGATGCGCGGGGTTTCGGGGGCGAGCGAAGCTTCCACGGGCTGAGCAGTCATCGATTGCTCCAATGTCCGGAAATGATGCACCCGATCAGGCCCGAGCCGCCCCGATCAGGCCCAGAGCCCGAGCAGGCCCAAGCCCAGACGGCGCCCGAGCAGGCGCGAACGGCCTCTACCGGAGCCGATCCAGCTCGCGGGACAGATGCTCGGCGTCGCGCGTGAACCCTGCCACGTGCTCCGCCGCCTCGGTCATCTGCGCCTCAAGTCGCTCGATCATGCGCATCCAGGAGGGATCCGGGCCGCTCCGGCGTCCGCCATCCACCCCATTGACTGATGGCCTGGCCAGCCGAGCTCGCTTGAGCACCCGCATCTCGGTGCTCAGCCCGAGGAGCCCATGTTCTAGTTCGGCAGCCAGCGCCCTTAGTTTGAGCGCCGCTATGAGAAGGTGGCCGTCCGGCGGGCGTGACTCTCTTGAGGGCGCTGGGGCAGGAGGTGACCCAGCGGTCGAGCCGGGCGCTCCCGCCGCCGTCTCGGCGGCGGCGGCGAGGGGAAGGAGGCCGCGGGCGCAGGCCGTCAAACGCCCGATGTCCGTAAGGAGGGAGTCAAAAACCAAGGCGGCAGGGATGGTCGCGGGGATGGCTGGCGACTGGTTGCTCAAGTCCTCGGGTGGGTGCTGGGCGTCCATGAGCCGGTGCTGGCCATCTCCTAGCCGCTGCCGGCAGTCATGGAGGGTACGAAGCACCGCCCGCACTCTCAGCAGGGCATCGGATCCGGCGACAAAGCTCGACTCCGTCAGCCGCCGGATCTGCTCGATCGCCGCCGCCCGCTCCTGCTCCGCCACCCGCACAAAGTCCGCCTCCCGCTGAAGCACCGCTTCCCGCCGAAGGCCCGCCTCCCGCTCGATCGCCGCCGATTGCCGGGTGTAATCCCCATGCGTCATTCGAAGACCGAGGCCGAGCAGCCAAACGGCGGCGACGAGCACGACCAGAGAGCTCACGACGACAAGCCCCAGGTGAGCGGGGAAAGCTAGCTGGGCGGCGAAGATTCCAAGCAGCGCCAGCGCAATCCCCAGCGTGACGACCCCGATCACCGACCAGCGGCGCTGACCTTTGGGAAGCGGCGAGTGGTCTTCAACCTTCCACGGACTCACGGGCGGCAGGCTCTCTTTCGGAGGTCGGAGTCACCCGAGCGCGGCTGGCGCGGGCGGAGAACGGCTGGAGCGACGCACAGACGAGTACAATGTTACCAGATCAGGATCCTCGAAGCAGCATCAGGATCCTCGGAAACAGCAGCGGAACAGCATCGCCGGCGGGTGCCCACGAAGAATCAGCCCGAAACTCGGAACCCGCTAACCGAGCGCCAAGCGCCGTCGTTCAGCCGTCGTTCCACCATCGTTCCCATGGCGCCGGGCATTTGCCCCAGCTTTCGGGTGAGTTTCCGCTGGCGTTTTGCACGCCGATTGCGCACCCGGCAACCGGGAAACCGTGGATCGCGATGCCTCCGGGGTGCTCTAACGCCGAATCGTGGCGCCGAGCAGCGCAGTTTGCTCCCCCACCACGCCGCCATCCTCGACTGTCCCACCCTCGCCCGCGCAATCCCTACTCATCAGGAAAGATGCGTGGCCGTCTCGCTCCTGATCGAGGCTGGCCACCAGGTTGCTGGCAGGTGGCATGGCCATTGCTCGATTGGGTCGGTGGCCGCGGAAGCGCAACGACGCTGATCACCCGCGCCGGCGCGAAAGACCGGCGCTCCAACGGAGAGGAAGCAGACGTGAACCCACGTCACTTCGACCGAAAGAGCACCAATCGTCTCGAGCATCCGAGCATGTTCTTTACCATGAACTGCTTGCTATGCTCGCGCACCGAGCTCGGCATCCTCTCCGAGCGGGACAATTACGTCCAGGACGTCGACGTCTACCTCGAGCAACTTCTGGCCACCTTCGCCGATCCGAGCGCATTCGAACGCACGAGGCGCTTTCTTTCCAAATATGATGGCGAGGTGTTCAAGCGCCTGCGCCGTCTCGAAACGGCTCAGGTGCGCTACAGGATATTCCGCACGCCTTCGGACTTTCTGTTGGTATCAGCGGGCACATTCGCCAGCCCGCCGATGCGGCGCGGACGCGGCAAGCAGGAGCCGATCGAAGAGGGCTACATCGGGCGCGGGAAGACGTACTACCATTTCGCTTACTCCTACGGCCAGCGCCTTCATCGCCCGAACACGGTGATCGCCGAGGTTCTCGAGAAACTCGCCCTCGGTTTCGATCGCTACGCCCGTATCCTTGCCCACATGCGAGGAGAAGACAAAGATGACCTTCTCGCCCGCCTTGCCAATGCGGAGGTGTTTGTGATCGAAAAGATCGTGAACCGCAAGCAGGCGGAGGTTCTATTTGCCGAGACGCAAGACGACCTCCTCGACGCGATCTCGGAGTACACCCGCACGCCGACGATCGAGTCGCGGGCTCGGGTGGCCAAGCTGGTGGCCCATCTCGAAGCTCTGAGGCCCAACTTCCACTACGACCTGGCGCGGCTCGATGGGCCGACCCCTGAGCTCACTCCCGAGCCGCAAGCCGACCTGGCCGCCCTGGACGAAACGCCCGCCCCTGGGCCGAGCCCTGCGGGTCAGGGTCTGACCAAGAGCGGCACGATCCCGCCCGCCGTCCCTCTCTAAGCCGCCGCCACACCCTTCTCGCTCTCGCCCGGTGGTCATCCGAGTTGGGAATCTTGATTCTCGCTCGCCCCGCTCCGGTGCTGCGCGAGATGGCGCTCGATCTCCGCCCACACCACTTCCCGCGCGATGCCATGCGGCAAGAGATGGCCGCCCCGCTCCAGAATGTGGATCCGGCGATCCAAGACCAGCGCCCGATCATGGATCGTGAGCGAGCTTTGCATGCGCACGAGGGCGTCGTCGCGGGCATGAATGGCCAAGAGGGGGCAACGAATCAGGTGGATGTCCCGCCGGACCTGGCGAAAGAACCGGATGAGGCCCACGTTCCAACGGAGGAGGGTGTGCGCCTCCGTCCCCGGCACGAGCCCTAATACAGAGATCAGGGCGGCGCGCGGCGTGGCATGCACGAAGAGCGCCGGAGCGAGCAGAACGAGGTCCTCGACCTTCTCGGTGGCCGCAAGGTGCAGGGCGAGCGAACCGCCGAATGAGAACCCGATGACATGCACCCGGCGATAGCGGGCGCTGAGATCGAGCCAGGCGTCGCGCACCACCGCGTAGCACGCCTGCCAGCGAATCCCGGCGAGCTCGGCCGGCCGGCAGTGATGACCTGGAAGGCTTATCCCCTGGACGGCAAAGCCCCGGCGGTGGAGAAACTCCCCGAGGAAGCGCATGTCGCCGGCGGTGCCGGTCGAGCCGTGAATGAGGAGACAGGCGTCACCCAGATCGGGACCCGGCAGAAAGAACGGCTCATCGGGCCCGCGCAGAATGGAATCGGCGCCCGGGGATGGGATGCGTCTGGTGGAAAGCCTCACGCGCTCAGGAAGCCGTCGAATGTCCGCCCGAGGGGCGGCGGCGGAGCACCCAGACGAGGAAGGACACCGGCAGAAGGAGGACGAGAAGCGGCAAGAGCATGAGGACTCCAGCCAGCCCCACCATCACCGCCAGCACGACTCCCGCAACCACCAGGCCGATGAAGACGAACGGCAGAGCGATCAGGGCGAAGACCAGCCCAAGGATCCAAGCGAGGATGCGGAAGGGGAGAAATAGAATCCAGCCGAGCACCTGGAACGGGAATGCAACCAGCCAGAGCAGGACGCCTGCCGCAACCAGGAAGAACTTGAAGGCGACCGCCAGGAGACACAGGATGCCGATCGCGATTAGAAGCTCGAGCATCCGTCCATCCTCTCCGCCGATCAGCTCGCCCGATAGTTGGGCGCCTCGCTGGTGATGGTCACATCATGCGGGTGGCTCTCGCGAAGGCCGGCCAGGGTGACGCGCACAAACCGGGTGCGGGTCCGTAACTCCTCGATCGTCGCCGCTCCGCAGTAGCCCATTCCCGATCGCAGACCGCCGACCAGCTGATAGACGGTGCGCGCGAGCGGGCCCCGGTGGGGAACGCGACCTTCGATGCCCTCGGCGACGAGTTTGGACTCCTCGACCCCCGCCTGGCTGTAGCGCTCGCCGCTCCCCTTCTTCATCGCGCCCACCGATCCCATGCCGCGATAGACCTTGTAGGTGCGGCCCTCGTAGAGCACGGTGTCGCCCGGACTCTCCTCGGTGCCGGCGAACAGATTGCCGACCATCACCGAGCTGGCGCCGGCCGCAAGTGCCTTGGCGATGTCTCCCGAATACTTGATCCCGCCATCCGAAATCACCGGAATGCCGGCGGCCGACGCGATCCGGCCCACCTCGAACACGGCAGTGAGTTGCGGTACTCCGACCCCACCCACGACCCGGGTGGTGCACGTGGAGCCGGGACCGATGCCGACCTTGACTGCGTCCACATCGAGATCGATGAGATCATGCGCCGCCTCGGCGGTGGCGATATTGCCGGCGATGAGACTGACGGATGGGAAGGTCTTTCGGAGATACTTGGTTGCCGCCATCACATTGGCCGAGTGGCCATGGGCCGAATCGACCACGATGACATCGACGCCCGCCGCAACCACCGCTTCGGCTCGTGCTTCGAGGTCGCCTCCCACTCCCAGCGCGGCGCCAACGCGCAGGCGTCCGAGCTCGTCCTTGCAGGCGTTCGGGTGCTCGATCTGCTTCTGGATGTCTTTGAAAGTGATCAAACCCTTCAGGCGATAATTGTTGTCCACCACCAGCAGCTTCTCGATTCGATTCTCCTGCAAGATTGCCCGCGCTCCCTCGAGGGTCGTGCCTTCGGGGACCGTGATGAGGTTTTCCTTGGTCATCACTTCGGAGATCAGCAGCGACTTGTTGTCAACGAACCGCAGATCACGGTTAGTGAGGATTCCGACGAGCCGCCCCTCGCGGGTGATCGGCACACCCGAGATCTGGAACTTGGCCATGAGTCGGAGCGCCTCGCTCACCGGCGCCTCTGGAGGGAGGGTGATCGGATCGACGATCATGCCGCTCTCTGAGCGCTTCACCTTGTCCACCTCGGCCGCTTGTTGCTCGACACTCATGTTCTTGTGGATGATGCCGATCCCCCCCTCGCGCGCCATGGCGATGGCCAGCGCCGACTCGGTGACGGTGTCCATGGCCGCCGAAACCAGCGGGACACCCAGCTCGATGCGGCGGGTGAGCAAGGTGCGGGTGTCAACCTGCGACGGAAGGATGGAAGAGTAAGCGGGGACGAGAAGAACGTCGTCGAAGGTGAGGGCCTCTCCGGCCAGCCGCGAGGCGAGAGGCGGCAGCAGCCCGAGCGACAAGGCCGGCAACGGGGGTGGCGTCGTCGCTTCCGGAAGGGGGCCGGTAGCGCGCGGCGGAGTGGAAGCGGTGGAAGCCGGTGTGGGCGCAGCCGGCCGCGGGCGCGGCGCCTTCCCTTCCTCCGGGAGGATGGTTTCGGTGGACGGTGGGTGCTGCCGGTCGCTGGTCATCCGCTTGCCCCTCTGGCCTATCTCGGCCGCTTTGCTTGGCCTCTCCCCGGCTCCGCCTGGCTCGGCCGGGGCCGCGGCCCGGGGGCCGCGGTTACTCGCCCCAATAGTATCTTATGCCCATGCGAATCTGCACGAGCTGCGTGTCCCCCCCGTAGGCGCGGAAATCCCGGCCGAAGATGGCCTGTTCTTGAGAGCTGGGCGGTGGGAACTTCTCCCGATCTTTGGAGAAGACAATGTGTCCCAGCGCCTCATAGTCGAGACTCACCGACTCGGTGAGGAACTGCTCGATGCCGCTGCGGAGGTACAAACCGAAATCGTACCGGCGAAGTCGATGTCTCACTCGGTCGCGGGGATCTTGGGCCACACTGCCGTTATGGAGGATCTGGAGCTGATAGATTCCGCCACCCACCCCGGCGTAGGGAACCCAGACGTCCTTGCCGAAACGGTACTCAATCCCCCCGGTGAACGGCGCCATCACGACCACTTTTTCTTGCACGTGCGGATTCCCGAGATAGCCCTGGTCGACCAGGTCTTGGCGGAACTCTGCGTCGGAGAGCCAGCGCTCCTCATTGGTATACGCGTTCCAGCCGTAGCCGAAGAACGCGACGAAGACCCATCGCGGGCGAATCCCGTAACGGAACAATGCGTCGCCGGTCAGCCGCGGCCGAGCATGGGCTCGAAACTCGGAGTCGCCGATCATGAGGGACGTGCCGACGCTGCCGCCCAAGCCCTTCCTGCCGGTTAGATCCGCCGCCAAGGCGTCGCCAACGCTGCCGGCTAGGAGCAGGGTCAACCCGATGCCGCAGCATCCGACGGCACCGACCATGCGCAGCAGGCGGCTGAACGCCCCCTGGTACATACGTCAACTCCTTTGCTGATCATGTCTTGCAGGTTGACTAAGGCCGGGGGAGAGAAGCCGCCAATCTAAAGATGTCGGCCCGCGTTGTCAAGCCGAGGACATGATTCAGAAACAAGATACGGCAAGGCGGATGCGGTTTCCCCCGGCTGGGTGGTGAGATGGCGGAGGGCGTTACCGCCACCTAGACTTCTTGCCGGCGTCGCTCTAATGTTTTGTGCTCCCTGATCGATGATGTGGCGGCGTAGCTCAGTTGGTAGAGCAGCGGAATCATAATCCGCGTGTCGGGGGTTCGAATCCCTCCGCCGCTACCATCACTTGCGGGCGGACGCTGAACTGCTCTGCTACCACTTCTGCACTGGCGGAAGGCAGACGCTTCCTCGGAATGCCGACCAAATGCCGCGTGGGCAATCAATCTCCCTTAAGCTCCCCTAGGAGTCCTCCAGCAACGCCTTCAGTGTCTCGCGGCGGGGGATGACCACGAGAACATCACCGTCGTTACGCGCGACAGGCTCAAGGGCTTCAACCTCGTCACCGGTTCCCAAGAGGGCAAGGGAGAGCTACCTCAGCGCGGTCAGGCGGCTCGTCGTCGAACCCCCTTCCCCCGAGAGGTGCACGAGATAAACGCCACTGACCACTTCGTGGCCGCGATCGTTGCGCCCATCCCAACGAGCGCTATTAGGCCCCGCAGCCACTGGTCCGTCCAGCAGTCGGCGCACGAGCCGCCCCTCGATGTCGTAGATTTCGAGCCGCACCTCACCAGCCCGAGGTAGATCAAAGCGCACAGTCGTCTCGCCCCTAACCGGGCTCGGAGTAGCCAGGAGTACAGTCGTCCCCCGGGCCGCGGCCCCCGTGACGGTCTCCTGTACGGAAGTGACGCCGCATCCAACTGGGAGTGCGCCAATCAGACCACATCCTGGAGGCGAGTTGTTTGGAGCGCAGGGAGAACGCGCATCCAAGGTCAGATCCGCTGCGCTTGCATCACAGAATACCGGATCGGCCGAGAAGTTCCCGCTAACGCCCAGTTGGTTCACAAGACAGCCAATCCAGTCGCCTCCCTGATTCCCGTAGAGGTCACAGCAGCTGAGAGTAGGACACCCTGCGACCGCTTCTCCCTCAGGGCCGAAGGCGATGATCGTGTTTCTCAGCGTCGGTTCGCCCGCAACCCCTCCGCCGGCCCCTAACGCTTGGTTCCCGAACATCGTGCAATGGTCAACGAGTGGATTGCCTGAAACCCAGATAGCTCCTCCTACTGATGCTGCCCTGTTCGCCGCGAAGACACATTCAATGAAGGTTGCCGACGGCGGGCCGTTGACGTAGGCGCCACCCCCATCGCTTGCGTCGTTTTCGGAGAAGGAACACCCGAGCACGGCGAGCTGGGCCTGTGAGGACGAGGAACAATACAGCCCACCACCCCAGCGATCGGCGCTGTTGCCATCAAAGAGGGTTCCTTTGATCGTGGTACTTCCCGAATTGGAACTCCAGTACAACCCGCCGCCGAAGCCGCTTAGCGCAGAGTTGCCGCTGAGCGTGCAGTCGGTAATAGACACCGAGGCCGTGGACTGGGAGTAGACTGCACCCCCGTACCCAGCCGAGTTGGTAGAGAATATGCAGCGGCTGATCTGTAGCGAGGATCCTCCCAGGGAGAAGACCCCACCACCCCATGAGTAAGCAAAGTTGGCGGAAAACGAGCAGTCCGCAATAGAAGCGGAACCACAGTAGATGCCACCTCCCCCCGCACCTGGTTCGGCGCCCGCGGTGTTCATCGAAAAGGTGCAGCGGATTGTTGTCACGGCGTCGCATGCGATGCCGCCGCCCCTTATCGCCGCACGATTTCGAGCGATGGTACAGTCCTCTAGCCTCGGGGCGATCGAGGCGAACGACGAATGTAAGCCCCCACCATCTCCGCTACTCGTGTTGTCCGTGATAGCGCAGCCCATCAGCCGTGGGTGGGAGTCGATGCATGCTATGCCCCCACCGTTCGCTGCGGAGTTGAACGCTATGACGCAATTGGATATTCGTGGTGAAGAGTAGAAGACGCAAAGAATGCCACCTCCATAGCCATCAGGGAGGGGGCCACTAACGACTCCGTTGCGAATCGTGAATCCCTCTAGGCGAGGGACACTAGGCTCATTGGCCTGAAAATAAAAGGCCCGACCGTTTCCTTCACAATCGATCTCTGTAACTCCAGGTCCCCCTTCTGAGCGCAGAACTAATTCTCGGGCGTGGACATCGATGTTCTTGTTGCCTAATCCGGTGTACGTTCCGGGGGCTACCAGTACAGTATCACCCTCCGAAGCTGCGTTAACGCCAGCCTGGATTGTTGGTTGATCCCCGGGGACGCGGATCGTAGCAGCATCAGTTGATTGGGCTGCCAGGAGAGCGGCTAGACAGGCCAACGTCGGGGCTCTCACGATACCTCCTCAGATGTAGCCTCATAGGCAGATGGTCTGGACGTGGGGGGAAACGTGTTCCTGGTCCATCTCCCCCTGCTGAAACCCATCGAAGGGGGCCCAATGCGGAGCGTGAGTAACGCAAACGTGGTCACGATCTCTCCTCCTAGCCTCATGCCGGAGAAGCGCACGCGCTCGTGCTTGGCCTCGCTGGCTCAACGGAAGTGGACCTTGATTTGTCCCCAAGTCCCCCCCTCGATCGCCTCCACAAACGGCTCGCGGACTAGGACTGACCCGCGTCTGCGCCAGATGCCGTAGCTCGCCTCACCTGCCCCCCCGCATAACACGTCATGGTCGCCCTCCGAGACGGTAGGTTCGAGGGGTGCCCAGTATCCTGCGATGAGGGATAGGTGCCCCTCTGCGTCGAAGGTGAAGGGGAATGGGTCGTGGTCAGGCCAGTAGGCCCTGGCACCGGTGTCAAGGTTTTGCCAGCCGAGCAGAGCGGGCCATAGCTCACTAAAGGGCGTGCCACCGACCAGGGAGATGGAAATGTTGAAGATAGGAAAGTCAGGCCCGGGCATGGCCTCGCCACTTGGGAAGCCGTCGAGCGTCGGGACTCGGAGGGCGATGCGAATGTAGGTGTTGTCCTCCTTGCCTTCGATCCATGCGCCGTGCTGGGTCCCGCAGGAGGCTAATCTGATGGATTCCGAGTCAAGGCCGCCCACGCACCCATCGCAGACTTGCCACGTGTAGGACCAATGGCCTGCTTCGTCGAAGCGGGCGGTTTCGTCGTAGAATCTGGCTTCCTGCTCGCCGTCCCACTGGCCCCACCAAACTCCGGGAACCGGCGCTCCGGGGTCGCCAATGAGCCGCAAGAAGATGAGGGTCTGACCGGCTGATTCTATGCCCGCCTGTGGGCCGTCGAAACTATCTGCACTCACGAGAAGCGGGGATGCTAGCCCTCCCATCAGGACAGCCGCAAGGAGGGATAGGATTAGCGGAGAAGTACGGGCGAAGGACCACGCCATGAGAGACCTCCCGCTCACCGAGCCGACAATCAACAACTATACCCTAAACCCCTCCCGAGCTGGGCCCTGAAGCTTTGTAAACTGCTGCGCCGAAGCTCGGATCCCGGCAGCGCGCTACCAAAGCGGGTGGCGGGTTACCAACCGGTGGGTTCGTGACCATAGCCGATGCGCTGGCCGGTGTACTGATCACGCGGAGCACTGTCAAAGATCTCCTCGATCTGAGCCTCCGTCTCGGGCGATAAGGCGACGCCGGAGGCGCCTGCATCCTCTTTGAGCTGCGCCAGAGTGCGGGCGCCGACGATGACGCTCGTCACCGCTTTGAACCTGAGACACCAGGCAAGCGCAAGCTGGGCAGCGGTGAGGCCCAGGCCGCGGGCGAGCGTGCGTAAGCGATCCGCCCGCACCAGGTTCTCAGGGGCCATCCGCTTCTCCATGAAGACGGAGGCCTCCTTGTCGGCAGCCCGGGTTCCGGCCGGGCGCTTGCCGCCCGAGTACTTGCCGGTCAGGATCCCCTGGGCGAGCGGTGAGTAGCAAACTACCCCCAGCCCCAGGTTCTCGCAGGTGCGGAGCACGTCGGTCTCGAGGCTTCGGTTGAAGAGGTTGTAGATCGGCTGGTTGGAGCTCGGGGCGGTGAGCCCGCGGGCGCGCGCCAGATGCACGCTCTCGGCGATCTGGACCGCCGTCCACTGGCTGACTCCCCAATAGAGCACCTTGCCTTGGCGGACGAGATGGTGCATCGCCGCGATCACTTCATCGAGCGTGGACTCCGGATCGTGGCGGTGGCACTGATAGAGGTCGATGACCTCGGTGCGCAGCCGGCGAAGTGAGGCCTCGCAGGCCTCGATGACATGCTTCCGCGAGAGTCCGCGATCATTCGGACCTGACCCCATTCCGCCGTACACCTTGGTGGCGAGCACAATGCTCGACCGGCGGTGGCGTCCGAGCACCCTACCCAGGATCTCTTCGGCTGCGCCGTCCGCATAGACGTCGGCGGTGTCGAGGAACTGGATGCCAAGGTCGAGCGCCCGGCCGACGAGGGCGTCGGCGGCCTTCAGCTGGACTTGCTTGCCGAAGGTGAGCCAGGTCCCAAACCCCACGACGCTCACTTTGACTCCGGCGCTGCCGAGACGGCGGTATTCCATCGCTGGTTCTCCGTGGAAGGCGACGCGTGGCCCACGCGACAAGCCGGGAACGATATACTGAAACAAGGTTGTGCGCGAGGCCGGGCCGTCCAAGCCATTCGTTAGGAGAATCGTGGGACCTCTCGTCCTCCCCGCCGTTGTCGCCGGAGCCGGAGCGCTAGGGCTCCTCTACGCGCGCTTCGGCCATCATCTTCTGATCAAGGATCCGCACACTCCACCCGAGCGCTTCGGCTTTCACCTTCACGAAGAAGCGAGCCGGGCCCGGGTGGCCGCGATCATCGAAGCATTCTTCACCGGTTACAACGCGGGTGTCGCCGGCCTCGCCCCGGCTGCGATCCGCGCCCGCATGGAGGCGCTGCCGCCTCTCTTCCATCCCTTCGCCTTCGAAGGAAGCGGCATGGGTCAGGCGGCGCGGACGTCGCTCTTGAGTTTCCGTCCCGCGCCCGCGGGGTTCGAGGAGTTCATCACCGCGGTGCATCCGGGATACCGCTTCATGTTCTATGTCGGTCTCGGGGTCTGGGCGGGGTTCCGGGGGCCGGGATACGCGCAGCGGGCGGCGAAGGCGATCGCCGAGCGGAAGTACGGCGGCCTCATCTACGACGGATTCGGTTTCAAGACCGGTTTCTTTCATCGCGCCCGCAATCCCCAGGCGCATGGCGTGTTCGCCCGCTTGCCGGCGGACGCGCTGCCGCACTCATTTCAAGGCTATGGAAGGAGCCTCTGGTTCGTGTTCAGGGACGACGCGGCGGGCCTCCGGGCAGCGCTCGACGCCTTGCCGCAGCCATCCCGGGCGGCCGCCCTGGTCGGGGTGGGGCTCGCCGTTGCATTCACCGCCGTCGATCGCCTGGAAGGCGCCCTTCAAGTCCTCGATCGCTTTCCGGCCGCCGAGCGCCCGGCCCTCGACCGCGGGCTCCGGCTCGCTCTCTTCGTCCGAGACATGCCTGGGGACAACTTTCTGCGCCGGTCAATTGAAAGCTGTGCCGAGCCCGAGGCGCGGCTCCTCCGTGCCCATCTGGAGCACGCGCGTCAGGCCTACGCGCAGACCATCGGTCGCGAGACGTTTCTCGCCGACTTCACTGCCGCCTGTTGAGGCGGTCCTACGATCGAGTCGCCCCGCTCCCCAGCGCCCGGTCAAGGACGCGCCAGGGGTCGCTCTCCTTGGCCCCTGTGGCGCTCGCCACGGTGCGGAAGATCGGCAGGAGAGCGCAAAGCGCGAACAGGGCGAAGAACATCGAGTAGCGGATCTCGAGCAGACGCAGCACTCCGTCGACGACGGCGATCAGGAGTCCCCAGACGATCCGTCCTCTCCGGGTCGGCGGCGAGGTCTTCGGATCCGGCATCATCGAGAAGGTGAAGAGGGCGAACTCGGCGCCGGTCATCGGCCCGAGGACGAAGACGAGGCCGCCTTGTCCGACCAGCATGCGGATGCACCCCATGGCCAGGTAGCCGCCGATCCAGGCCAAGGCGAGGTCGAGTCGGTTCACCCGCCGGTTCATCATCAGCCCCACGGCAATGACAAAGAGCGCGAGCCGCGGATCGGCGCCCCACTGCGAGCCCGGGGCGACCATCGCGGTGCCGTGGCTGAGTGCGATCGCCGCCACCACCCCAAAGTTCGACGGGTTGAAGAAATGCCGTTCCCGATCGCGGAGGAGGTACTTGGACACGACCGACCACGCCGAAGCGATGACGAACACTTTGAGCGCGAAGCTCTCGAGCAGGATACCGATCGCGAGACCGGTAATGTAGGCGCTCAGCGGCGGTAGCAGAAGTTGTCGATGGAGGACCAATGCCAGCAGCATGTCCAGGCCGCAAGCGACGGCGACGGCGGCCACGATTTCGCGGGGATCGCGATTGAAGAAGAAGACCGACTGGCCGAGGAGGGTGTACAGGGTGAGAGCGGTCGCCAGGGTGACCCGGGGGTCCGACAAGCGGGGGATGACAAGATGAAGGCGCGATTGAGAGTCACCCATTGACGTTTTCTTCCCGGAGGAACTCATGCCTTGGCCTAGGTGTCGGCGCCCCGTTTTGCCCGGACTGCGACTCGATCGCGGAATCGGTAGACGCACTCCACCGATTCGAAGCCTGCGTTCGTGATCTCTTGGCTGAACTCCAGCATGTTGAGACGGCGCACCGGATCGTTCGATGAGCCGCGCGCCCAGGGGGCGGCCAGCGTTTCCAGAACGAACGCCCATCCCCCCGGGCGGAGGAGGGCCAAGATCTCCGCCAGTGACTTGCGCAGCCAGGCCAGGCCGTTCGCCAGCGTCCCGCCCCGCAATTCCATCACCGGCATGAACACACTGCCCACCGTGACCACCGTGGCTTCAAGCTGGGGAAGTTTCTGACCCTCGCCCAGCGGAAGGCCGAAGGTCTCGATCTTCGCCTGGGGGAGCGCCTTGGCGAGCCGTTCCCGTGCCCGCTCCAGTTTTTCCTGGTTGGGCTCGAGCAGGGAAATCCGCCCGAGCTTCGGGTAGCCGCCGGCGATGAGCGCGGCGAGCTTTCCCGTCCCTGCTCCGGCGTCAGCGAGATGATCCTGGGCACCGAGAGGGGGAAGCGCGAGCATCAGCTCTCGATAATGTTCAGGTTCTCGCTCCGGACCCGCGGTCCAGGTCGTGTCGTGCAGATCGTACCAATCAGGATGCTCCCAGGGTTGGTCCATGCGTTCACTGCCCCCCTTCCCACATGATGCTCAGATCCGTCATCGGAGGATCGAGATCGAGCATGCGCGCCTCGAGATCGGCTTCGAGTCGATCGAGAAGCTCGCCATCTCCCCAGCTGAAGCGCCGGTCCACGGCCGCGCGGATGGATGTGTCGGCCGACGCGGTGCGCGCAATTTGCCACCATGAGCGCCCGACGTTCTTTCGCCCCTCTTTGGCGTGGGCGTCGCCGAGAGCGAGGGCGAGCGTGGCTCTGAGGCGGGGCGACCCGCCGCCGAGCCGGCGCCCGATCGCCACCGCCGTGCCGAGATCGCGGCTCGCCGCATCCGGCGGGGCCTTGCGGTGCTCGGGCCACACCAGGCGGGCTGGGCGATGGAGATAGTTCAAACCCCGAGCATAGAGGGCCGGCACGTAGGATGGATCGCTCCCCTCGACAATTTGCGTGAGCAGCTCGACCGACTCGACCGACGCAGGCGCCTTGATCTCGAGCGCGGGATAGAGAAGCATCTCATCGACCCAGGCGAGGGCGAGCTGCAGGGTCGCCTCCCGGCTCGGATGCTCGCGCTGCAGGCGATCGAGAGTCGCCGTCGGCTCGCCCTCAAGGTAACTTGGCAGAGCCGGAGCGAGTTCTCCGGTGGCGGCGGCAGCGCCGAGATGCTGGCGAATGAGACGCAGAACCGTCATACGATAGGCGTTGCCGATGACCAGGTCCGACGGCGCGGCGGCGAGCGCCGCCCGCAACTCGGCCAGAACGCGTTCGTCCTCGCCGGGCGCGTTGAGTGACAGCCCCGACGCTTCGGCTGCTAGGGAGTCCAGTCCGGCCAGCCCGCTCGATTCGAGACTCGTCCCCGCCGGCACCGGCGGCAGGTCGAGGAGCCCGGACCGCCAGAGAGCGAGTCCCGCGATCAGAACCACGGCTACGAGCAAGGTGATGATGGCAAGTCGGGGACGCCGGCGACCCATCACGGCGTCTCAATCGAAGTCACACTCGAGGACTCGCCCTCCACCAGACGCGTCGTGCGATCGAGAAGACCGGCAAGCATGGGAGCGCCCAGGCTCTGTTTCCGCCCGCTCGGCCAGGCGATTTCAAGTTTCTCGAGCGTCACCGGTCCGTCACCCAAGCCGAAGCACAGCCGTGCCGAGCTCTGACTGGCAAAGCCGCGCCCGCCGGGAATGTCCCTCACCTGTCTCCTTCCGTTCGCTGTCAGCTCAACCCGGGCTCCCACCGCCCCTGCGGTCGTGGCCAATCGGCGCCCGCCGATCACCATCGCTTCTACCGGCCGGCCCACCAATTCCAGGCCGAGGCAATGCGGGCTGCCATGATCAGCTCCGCGCAGCTCGTTCCGGTACAAGCAACTCGGTGCCCCTTGATTGGCGACGTAGAT
>Ga0184637_10000866_pt1 | contig 21558 bp, 15 predicted proteins | sample PLM3_127_b2_FD_133143 | JGI IMG/M metagenome (GOLD analysis project Ga0184637, IMG submission 133143) | Groundwater sediment microbial communities from an aquifer in East River, Colorado, USA - PLM3_127_b2 | ecosystem: Environmental > Terrestrial > Soil > Riparian zone | place: USA: East River... | reverse complement strand
GGAGCCCCTTGACGACCCCCACACGCCCCGATCGCCGGGAGGCCCGCAGCCGGATCCTCCTGCGCACGCTCGCCATCGCGCTCGGCGCCGCGGTGCTCGTGTGCGTCCTCCTCGCCTACGCGATGGGGCTCCCGCCCTCGACCGCGCTCCTGTCGGTGGCGGTGGTGTTCCTCCCGATCTCCGGCGTCGCGGTCAGCCTGCTCGCCCTCGCCCTCGGCTGGATGCTCCGCTGGGCGCTCGACTGCGCTCCGGAGCGGCGGCTCGGCCGGATCCTGATGCTGCCGCGCCGGATCGAGCTCTCCTACACCGCGTCCTGGACGGCCGGGATGGCCGGCTGGGCCGCCGTCACGCAGCGGCTCTACGGCGGCGAGCCGCGCGTCGGGCTCGCCACCGCGGCCGGGCTCGTGTGCGCGCTCTTCACCGGGCCGCTCGTGCACGTGCTCATCGAGGACGCGCTCCGCCCGCTCGCCGTGCGCGCCTTCCACGACGACCCGCTCGCGCCGGCGCCGCGCCCCGGCTTCATGCGCCCGCGCCAGGCGCAGCAGCTCCCCTGGACCTTCGCGGTGGCGCTCGGGGCGGCACTCTTCTTCACCGGCATCGCCGTCCACGCCGCGATCGCGCGCTCGACGCGCTACGCGCTCGAGCAGGTGGGGCTCTTCGGCGGCGAGGCGGCCCGCGAGATGGTCCGGCCGCACCTCGAGGGCGCGCAGCGCGAGGCGCTCGGTCCCGTCGCGCTGGTGGCAATCGTCCTCGTCGCCGCGTTCGTCCTCACCGCCGTCCTGCTGGCCCGCCGCCAGGCGCGCGCGGCCGCCGAGGTGGAGGCGTCGCTCCAGGCGCTCGTGGGCGGAAACCCGCGACCGCCGGGCTTCGTCGCCTGCGACGAGGTGGGGGACCTCGCCTTCGCCACCGCCCGCATCTCCGCCGAGATGCAGCGGATCTACGCCGGCCTCGGCGCGATGGCGGCGGGCGACCTCTCCGGCGAGCTCGTGGGGCGGAGCGGCCTCGTGGACGCGTTCCGCGCCTCGCAGCTCGGCCTGCGCGGCGTGACCGAGCGGATGCGGGCGCTCTCCCGCGGGGAGCTGCCGGAGGGGATCGCCGGAGCGGGCGACCTCGCCGCGGCGTTCGAGGCGCTGCGCCGCGCCTTCGGCGGGATCGTCGTGCAGGCCTCCACCATCGCGTCCGGCGACCTCAGGGCCGAGGTGGACGTGCCGGGAGCGCTCGGCGCCGCGCTCGGGCGGATGACCACCCAGCTCCGCGAGATGGTCGGGCGGACGCAGAGCGTCTCCGGCGAGGTCGAGACGATCGTGACGCAGCTCCAGGCGGCCTCGACCCAGCTCGCCGCCGCCACCACCGAGCAGGTGGCGGGCATCACCGAGACCGCCAACACCATCACCGAGCTGGCGCAGACCTCGGCGGTCTCCGCCGAGCGCGCGGCCGCGCTGATCCAGCAGGGCGAGGCCGCCGCCGGCGCCGCCGATCACGGCGCCTCGACCGCCGCCGGGGCGGTGGACGCGATGAGCGGGATCACCCGCGCGCTCGAGCGGGTCTCGTCCGCCTCCACCGCGCTCGCGGGGCGGGTGCGGGTCATCGACGAGATCACCGAGTTGGTGGGGTTCCTCGCCGACCAGACCACCACGCTCGCCGTGAACGCCGCCATCGAGGCCTCGCGCGCGGGCACGGCCGGGGCCGGGTTCTCGGTGGTCGCCCGCGAGATGCGCGCGCTCGCGGGGGAGTCGCGCACCGCGGCGGCGCGCATCCGCGAGCTGCTCGGCGAGATCCGCGCGCGCATGGCGGAGGTGGACGCGGCGGTGGTGGACGGCGGCGAGCAGGTCCGCGCCGGGGGCCGGCAGGTCGAGGCGCTCGGCGAGGGCGTCGGCCAGCTCGGGTCCACCGTGCACGACGCGGTGGGGCTGATGCGCCAGGTGGAGGGCTCCGCCCGCCAGCACCAGGCGGGCATCGCGCAGGTCTCGCAGGCGCTCGGCTCGATGCAGCGGGCGGCGGAGTCGATCCGCGACGGCGCGCGGCTGCTCGGCGACCTCTCCGCGACGGCGCAGGGGATCTCGCGCAGCCTCGGGCGGGCGGCGGGCGCGTACCAGCTGCCCGCCTCGCCCGCGACGGGGGCGCCGGCCCAGGTCGCCTGACGCAGCGCGGGCCCTCGGGGCGCGCGACGAAGGAGCGCGTCCCGTCCGGCCGGCGACGGCCTGCCCGCCGTCAGCCCTGGAGCCACCCGCCGATCGCCCCGTACACCGCGGCGTCGCAGAGCAGGTCGAGGTGGCCGACGCCGCGCGCCACGAAGCGGCGCTCCTCGGGGAACGCGAGGTCCCGCGCCGGGTCCGGATGGCGGCCGAGGGCGCTGTCGATGGAGACGAGCCCGTCCCCGAGGAGCTGCACCCCGGGCGCGCCGTCGACGAGCGCGCCCGCCACCGCGTGGCAGCGGACGCCGGTGGGGAGCGGCACCGGGCGCGGCCGGCGCCCCGGCGCGAAGCGATCGCAGCCGAGCCAGTCCTCGTCGAGGAGGCTCCCGTGGCGCAGATCGGTCACCCCGGCGCTGCGGAGCCTCCCGAGCCGCGCGAGGGGCGCCGAGTAGCGGCTCACGCCGAGGGCGAGGTGCAGGAGGCTGCCGCCGCGCTCGAGCGGGGCGCCGTGGTGCGGCGTCCCGAGGAACACCATCGACCGGAGGCGGCGCGTCCACCCGTGCCCGGCGCCCTCGGCGTGGGCGCAGGCGCTCCGCGCGACGAGCCCGCCCATGCTGTGCGCGAGCACCGAGAGCTCCTCGAGCGGCACCGGCCACGCGCGGACCAGCGCCTCGAGCAGCGCCGCGAGCGCGCGCCCGTTGGTCGAGACGTGGAGCCCGGTGTTGTAGTGGAGGTGCACGGGGGTGAGCCCGAGGTCGCGCGCGAGCGCCGCGCCGTGCTCGTGCCCGCCCCGCCGCCACCCGAGGTCGTCCCTGCACGCACCGTGAACGAGCAGGAGCACCCGGCCGCCGGCGTCCGGCAGGGCGGCCGCGAGCGCCCGGGGCTCGAGCTCGAGCGGGCGGCCGTCGCGCCGCAGGCGCATCGGGATCGCGAGCGGGTTGTCGCTCGCCGCGAGGTGGTCGCCCACGACGCCGTTCAGGGCGGCGACGATCGCCTCGCGCCGCGCGGATCGCGGCGCGTCCCCCCTGGCGGACCCGAGCGCCGCGTCCACGCCGAGCCCGACGAGCCGCGTGACGCCGCGCACGCTCCCGTACACCGCGCCGGTGAGGCCGCGGGTGCGCTCACCCGGCGCCGGCGCGAAGGGCGGCGGGAGCCACGCGATCTGGCCGTGCATCGCCTCGACCACGTCCGTGAGGCCGAGCGTCGCGTCGACCGCGAGCCGTCCCCACCCGCGCAGGTCGGCGGCGCTCATCCGGGGGGGCGGGGCGGCGGCGGGCATCGCGGCAGCATGGGCGCAACGGCAGCGAACGACAACGGCCCCCGATCGCCGGAGTCCGTCCCGGGGCCGGGCTCGGGTACGGCCGCCGCCAGGCCGCTACGCCGGCCGGCCGACCGCCTCGCCGATGGACACGCGGATCTCTTCCCCCGCGGCGCCCGCGGCGCACAGATCCTCGCGGAAGCGAACCCGGCCCGGCGGGGCGAGCAGCACCAGGCTCGAGCCACCGAAGAGGAAGGCGGCCCGGACGTCGCCCTTCGCGGCGGGCGGTCCTGGTGCGGCGAGGTGGCGGATCGAGCCGACGAGGAACCCGCCCACGTCGACGAGCGCGAGCCGGCCGAAGCGCGGGGTCTCGACGAGCGTCACCGTCCGCGCATTCCGGGCGAGCCACGGCACGTCGTTCCCCGGCCGAGGCGTCACCGCGTGGTGGTCGCCGGGGATGACGCGCGGCGGCCCGGGGGTGCCGTCGCACGGGAAGTGCGTGCGGTGGCAATCCGGCAGGTAGAGCCGGAACACGGCCGCCGCGCCGCCCCGGTAGGCGCGCGCGAGCGCCTCGTCGGCGAGGAGCTCCGCCACCGTCGCGGACGCCCCCTTCACCGGCAGGCGAGACCCCTCCCCGAGCGACGCGAGGGCGCAGGCGTGGCCGTCCGCGGGCGAGACGAGGACGGCGGGGTCGCGGTCGATCGGCCGGGCGCCAGGCCGCAGCGCCCGCGCGAAGAACGCGTTGAAGCTCCCGAAGCCGCCCTCGGGCACCTCCGCCTCGGCGAGGTCGATGCCCCACCGGCGCGCGGCCCAGGGGACGAGCGCGGCGGAGACCCGCGCGTCGGCGAGCGCGCTGAACGCGGCGTGGAGGAGCCGCGACCGGCCGAGCGCGCCGCGGAGACGGCGCCCCGTCCGGCTCGCCTGGAGCCAGTCGAGGAGCGCCTCGAGCCGGTCGGGGCTCAGCCGCGGATCGTCGCGACGAGGCATCCCGAGTACCCGGGCGTCCGGAAGGTGGTGTCGAGCCGCGCGCCGAGCGCGGCGTCCGCATCGATCATGGGGAACGTCGCGGGCGACGGCCTGCGGGGCGTGTTGACGAGGTTCGTGAGCAGGACGAGGCGGGCGCCGGGGCGTGCCGTGCGGACCACCTCGCGCAGCGTCCGCTCGAAGGCGTCCTCGGAGACCCAGTCGAACAGGTTCGAGAGGTGGAAGAGGTCGAACGAGCGATCGGGCGACGCGGCGAGGACCTCGTCGAGCGCGCCGTCCACGAGGCGCAGCCCCGCGAGCCGCGGGCGGAGCCGCGCGGGCGCGCCGGCGCGGAGCCACGCGGGGCAGCAGCCGTCGGAGGGGTAGGTGCGCGTGAACAGATAGTGAAGGTAGAAGTTCGGCGCGGCCGGCACGTCGCGGAGGAGCCGCTCGGCGGCGGCCCGGAAGCGGGGCCCCGGCGCGCCCTCGCGCGCGAACGTGAAGTGGGCCGGATCGAACGCCCGGTCGAGGACGAAGCGGCTGAAGGCGACCGCGCAGAGCGCGCGCCAGGCCGGCCCGTTCCAGCGCTCGGCGTAGAGCCGCCGCTGGACGGCGAGCTCCTCACACGCGAGCAGCGCCTCGACGCGGCGGCCGCCCTGCAGGAGCCGGAGCGCCCGGCCGATGGCGTGCAGGTAGCGGTCCTGCTTCCCGCCGAGCGTCGCGCCCGCGCGCAGCACGTCTCGCCGGACGTCCCAGTAGGCGCGCGCGGCCGCCGGCAGCGCCTCGCGCGCCGCGCGGTAGAGGGCGAGCCGGTCGGCGCACGGGCGGAGGCCGAGGAGCTGCCAGAGCTCCGCCTCGTCGAGGGCGCGCGCCGCGGCCGCCTTGAGGGCGACGAGCGCGGTCTGGTGCGGGTTGAAGTCGAACGCGACCACCTCGTCGCACGCGAGGAGGAGCTGGAGCGCGAAGCAGCCGCCCGAGCTCACCGCGAGGGCGCGCTCCCCGGGCCGCGGCGCGAGGCCGGAGGTGACGAGCTCCTCGTCCTCCCAGACGGTCGAGTAGCCGATGCCGCGGAAGAACGGCGCGGCGCGCACGTCCGTCATCCGGCCTCCGCGGCGAGCACGATCGTCCCCTCGCCGCCGTCCACCACCACGATCGCGCCGTCGGGGATGCGCCGCGTCGCGCCCGGGACCGCGAGCACCGCGGGGATGCCGTACTCGCGTGCGATGACCGCCGCGTGCGAGAGCAGGCCCCCGTTCTCCGTCACCACCGCGGCGAGGTGCGGGAAGAGCGGTGTCCAGCCCGGGTCGGTGAAGGGCGCGACCAGCACGTCGCCGGGCGCGAGGCGCGCGGACTCCTCGAGCGAGCGGATCACGCGCGCCCGCCCGCGGGCGTGACCCGGCGAGCAGGCCGTGCCGCGCAGCACCGGTCCGGCGGGGGGCGGCCGGGCGGGGCCGAGGTGGTGGCGCGCGCCGATCTCGTTCGGGTTCGCGAACAGCCGGTAGGAGCGGAGCCGCCGCTCGCCGGCGCGCGCGAGGCGCACCGTCTCGTCCGGCGCCGTCCGCCCCTCGAGCGCCGCGAGGAGCTCCTCGTGGCGCAGGGCGAAGACGGCGCCCTCGTCCGGCAGCGCGCCGGCCGCCGCGAGCCGCCGCCCCGCCTCGAGCGCCCAGCGCCGCACGTGCGCGTAGACCCGGGACGAGCGATCGCGCAGCTCCTCCCGCTCGAAGGTGAAGCGGCGCAGCAGGGCGAGGCGCCGCCGGAACGACGCGCGCGCGAAGGGCCCCCGGAGCGCGGCGAGGGCGCGCCCCCGCTCCTCGACGTAGGCGGCGTGCTGGGCGGCCGAGGCCTTCGCCGGGTCGTCCTCCGGGCGCCAGGCCTCGAGGGCGCGGGCCATCATGTCGCGCACGAACGGGAGGTCGTCCGGCCAGCGCGGCACGCGCAGGTCGAGCTCCTTCCGCCCGTGCCAGGGCCAGCGGCGCGCGAACGCCTCCGCGTCCGCGAGGCTCACGCGGCGCCCCTCCGCGCGGAGGCGGCCGAGCGTCGCGTGCAGGTCCGCGAGCGGGCGCAGGTGCGAGACGTCCTGGAGCCCGCCGACCAGCCGGCCGTAGTCGAGCCGCGCGCGCGCCCTCGCCCGCGCGAAGGGCGTCGAGAAGTCGAGCTTCGCGTTGGACGTGTTGTAGATCGTCTCGAAGTAGCCGGTCTCCGTCTCGAGGTGGAGCTCGTGGACGAGCCGGCGCAGGTCCGCCGCGAAGCGGTCGGCGGGCAGCGCCGCGAGCGCGCGGTCGTCGAGGTCGAACGGCGCGACGCGCGCGGGGAACGCGGCGAGGAGGCGCGCGTTCGCCGCGAGGCGGCGGCGGTAGCCGCGGCGGAGGCGCGCGAGCACCGGCAGCGCGCGCAGCACCGTCCGGACGCCGACCGGGGTGGTGCGTCCCGGCCCCTCGTACGGCGGGTCGATGCCGAGGTCGAGGTCGAAGTTCCGCTCGACGAACCCGGGCAGCGTCGCGACCGCCGCCTTCGCGGCGGCCACGTTCCAGTATGGGCGCGCGAAGAAGACCCGGAACCAGCGCGCGCGGTGGCCGCGGGGGAGGAGCCCGAGCGAGCGGAGGTAGGCCGGCATCGAGCGCTCGAAGGCGAGCTCGTAGAGCGACGCCATCAGCGGCGCGCACGGGCTCGAGGAGACGCCGCCGTCGCGGAAGTCGGCCGTGGTCCACTCGCCGAGGTCCGGCGCGAAGTGGATGCGGGTGATGGGGCGCGCCTGCACGAGCGAGAGCTCGGCGCCGGCGCGGACCCACTCGAGGTCGAGCGGGAGGCCGAGGTGCTCCTGCGCGCGCGCTCCCAGCTCCGCGAGCGCCAGCACCTGCGCGGCGTCGAGCGTCGTGCCCGAGCCCGGGACGCCGCGCTCCGCCGCGACGAGCCTCCCGGCCGCCGCGTCCACCACGAACCGATCCGCCGGCCGGCTCCCCGAGGCGTGCCCCTCGCCCGGGCCGAGCACCGCCTCGACCACGGTCTCCTCCTCGCGGCCGGTGAGCGGGTTCACCGTGAAGAGCGCACCCGCCGCGTCTGCGTGGACGGCGCGCTGCACGACCACCGCGAGGCCGGGGAGCTCCCCCGGCGTGAGCCGGTCCTGCTGGGCCCGCAGGTAGGCGGTGAGCCGCGGCGTGAAGAGCGAGCCGAGGCAGGTGCGGAGCGCGGCGTGAAGCGCGCCTTCGCCGCGGACGCCGATCCTCGACTCGAACTGCCCGGCGAAGCTCGCCTCCGCCCCGTCCTCGAGCGTGCCGCTCGAGCGGACCGCGAGCGGCGCCGCCCGGGCGGGACCGAGCGCGGCGCGCAGCTCCTCCGCGAGGCCGGCGGGGAGCGGCGCGGCGGTGATGGCGGCGCGCACCGTGTCGAGCCAGGCGCCCTCGTCGTCCGCGGCCGGCGCGCGGGCGCGCGCGGCGAGCTCCGCGCACGCACCGGAGAGCCCGGCGCCCGCGAGGAGCGCGGCACAGCTCCCGGAGGTGACCACCACGCCCTCCGGCACCGGCAGCCCGGCCTCGACCAGCCGCGCGAGCCCCGCGCCCTTGCCGCCCGCGACGGCGCGGTCGAGCGCGGCGGGATCATCGAGGCGCACCACGCACGCCGCCGGGAGGGCCCGGCGCGGGTCGGGGAGGGGGCGCACGTCACGCATGCTACCGCCAGGGACGGAGGGGGACCGCACGGATCGCGGCTCGAGGCGCATCTCGAGGGGGAGAGGCGCCGGGCCGGGCCGGTTGTGACGCGGACCGGCTGCGCCCCTCGGGCTGACGCTCAGGGACGGAAAGGCAGCCAGGCCACGCCCCGCGAGACGGCCAGCGCCGCGACGAGCCCACCGGAGGCGACGACCGTGAAGAGCTCCACCGCCGGACGGAGATCGGCGGTGCGCGCGGAGGGGGCGCGCAGGAAGCGGGTGCACCGGACCAGCACCACCGCGAGCGCTCCCAGGACGGCGACCGGGTAGACCGGACCGAGCCCGGACGCGCGCGCCACGGCGACGAAGCACGCCGCCGCGCCGGCGGCGAGCACGGCGGGGAGGGCGCCGGCAGCGCGCCAGCCGAGGCGCGACGACCAGGTCTCGTACGGCGTCTCGTCTTCGGGCGCGCGCACCTTCCGCCCGATCTCCCACGCCGCGATGGGCAGGTACACGGCGAGGAGCACCAGCGCGTCGCCGGGGCGAAGGACGCCGGTCCCGAGATCGCGCCCCGCGACGGCGGCGGCGTAGGCGGCGTCGAGGAGCGCGATGGGGTTGTGGGTCGCGAAGGCCAGGACGAGGTTGCCTGCCATCGCGGGCCAGAAGAACCAGCGCCCCGAGAGCCACGTGACGAGGAGCGCGAGCGCGAAGGGCAGGAGCGGCAGCGGGAAGCCGAGCGGGAGGTTCAGGATCAAGAGCGCGGCGAGCACGAGCCGGCGCAGCCGGTCGACGTCGGCGGCGGATACGCGGCGCGTGACGAGGGGCCGGCCGGCGAAGCGCGGGTCGCCGGCCGCCGCGAGCCGCCGGTCGGCGGCGAGGTCCTTCAGCTCGTCCTGCACGCGCATCAGGAGCGCGAGGAGCACGAGCGACGCGGCGCCCGCGAGCGCGCGGGGGCTCACCACGAGCGGCGCGGTGCCGGCGAGCCCCTGCACGCCGCAGTACACCGCGAAGAACAGCACCAGCCCCGCGGGGACGTTCACGAGCGGCGGGAACATCGCCGCGAGGTACTCCGCGACGCGGCCGCTCCAGGTCGGCCGCGTCGGCGCGGGCGGGGCGGGGCGGGCGGCCACGCCCGGCATCGTAGCAGCGCGCTCGCGCCGATGGTCTACACTCGAAGGCGATGCGCCGCGCCGCGACAGGACCCGAGGGCGAAGCGAGCTCCGGAGACGCCGCCGAGCTGGGCGGCAAGGGTGCCGGTCTCGCCGCGCTCGAGCGGCTCGGCCTGCCGGTGCCGCCCTGGATCGCCGTGCCCGCGGCCGCGTGCGACCGCGTGCTCGCGCGCGCGGCGCCGGCGATCGAGGCGGCGCTCGCGGCGCTCCCGGAAGGCCCGCCGGAGCGCGGCGCGTACGAGGCCGCCGCCGGGCGGATCGCCGCCGCCGTGCGAGCGGCGGGGCTCGCTCCCGCCGACGCGGCCCGGCTCCAGGCGGAGCTCGCGCGCGTCCTCCCCCGCGACGCCGCGCTCGCGGTGCGATCCTCGGCGGTGGGAGAGGACGGCGGCGAGGACTCGTTCGCGGGGCAGCTCGAGAGCTTCCTCGCCGTTCCTCGCGCGGACGTCGAGGCGCGCGTGCTCGACGCGATCGCGTCCGTGCACGGGGCGCGGGCGCTCCTCTACCGTCGCGCCCGCGGCCTCCCCGGCGGCGGCGCGCGCACCGCCGTCCTGGTGCAGCGGCTCGTCGCCGCGCGGCGCGCCGGTGTGCTCTTCACCGCCAACCCGACCACCGGAGACCTGGGGGAGGCGGTGATCGTCGCCGGGCTCGGGCTCGGCGAGGGCGTGGTGGCGGGCACGGTCGAGACCGACACCTGGTACGCCGAGCTCGCCACCGGCCGCGTGTCCCGCCACGTCCCCTCGGAGAAGCGGACCCGCGTCGTGCCGGCGGAGGGCGGCGGGACGCGCGTGGAGGAGGTCCCGGCCGCCGAGGCGGGCGCGCCCGCGCTCTCCGGCGCGGAGATCGCGCGGCTCGTCGAGGCGGGCCGCCGGATCGCGGAGGCCGCCGGAGCGCCCCGGGACGTCGAGTGGGCGATCGACGCCGAGGGCGCGCTCGCCATCCTGCAGGCGCGGCCCGTGACGGCGCTCGCGCGCGGGCGCGAGCACGTCTTCGACGACGCGAACATCGTCGAGGGCTACCCCGGGCTCACCTCGCCGCTCACCTTCAGCATGATCCGGCCGGCCTACGAGACCACGTTCCGCGAGGCGGCCCGCGCGCTCGGCGTGCCCGCGGCGGTGCTGCGCCGCGAGCGATCCGTCTTCGCGCACCTCGTCGCGCTCGTGGACGGGCGCGTGGTCTACGACCTGCTCGGCTGGTACCGGATGTACCAGCTCGTGCCCGGCTTCGAAGGGCTGCTCGCCGCCTTCGAGAAGGGGCTCGGCATCCCGCGCCGCTTCGTCGCGCCGCCGCCGCCGGCCCGCGGGCTCGCCCGGCTCGGCCGGGCGCTCGCGCAGGCGCGGGTGGCGCTCCGCATGGCGGGCCTGCTCTTCACGCACCCGCGCTGGGCGCGGGGCTTCCTCGCGCGGCTCGAGGGGGAGCGCACGCGCCACGCTGCGCTGGATCTCGCGCGGCTCGACGCACACGACCTGCTCGACGAGGTGGAGGGCCTCGCCGATCGGCTGAACGGCCCGTACGCCATCACCGCGGTGAACGACCTCTTCACCTTCCAGCTCCACGCGCTGGCCGAGCGGCTCCTCGCGCGCTGGGTGCCCGGCCGCGACGCCCGCGCGCTGCGCGACGCGCTGCTCTCCGGGATCCGCGGCATCGAGAGCCTCGAGCCGGCGCGCTCCGTCGCGGCGCTCGCGGCGCGGGCGCGCGAGGTCCCCGCCGTGCTCGCCGCGCTCGAGTCGGAGCGTTCCCCCGCGGAGGCGTGGGCGGCGATCGCGGCGGAGCCCTCGGCGGCGGCGTGGCGCGAGGCCGCCGCGGAGCACCTCGCCCGGTTCGGCGACCGGACGCTCGAGGAGCTCAAGCTCGAGACCGCGCCGCTCGCCGAGCGGCCCGACCTCCTCGTGGCCCTCTTGCGCCATGCCCTCGGCGCCCCGCGCCCGGCCGCCCCCGCCGTCGCGGAGGCGCGGGACGTGGTCCGCGCCGCGCTCCGCGGCCGGCCGCTGCGGCGGGCGCTCCTCGCCCTCGTCCTCGGCCGCTGCCAGGGCGGGCTCCGCCGCCGGGAGTCGCTCCGGCTCGCCCGCGCCCGGATGCTCGGCATGGTGCGCCGCACCTACCGGGCGCTCGGGACGATCCTCGCGCGCGAGGGGCTCCTCGCCCGCGCCGACGACGTGTTCTGGCTCGCGGCGGACGAGCTCTCCGGGCTCGTGCGCGGGCACGCGCTCGATCCCGATCCGCGCCCGGTCGTCGCGGCGCGTGTCGAGACCTGGCGGCGCCACGCCGCGCGCCAGCCCGCCCGGCGGATCGTCACGCACGGCGTGGTGATGGCGCGGCCGTTCCCGGAGGAGGTGCGGCCCGGCGGTCCCGCGGACGCGCTGCTCCGCGGGACCGGGTGCTGCCCCGGCGTCGCGCGCGGCCCGGCGCGGGTGGTGACCGACGCGGCGGGCGCCGCGCCGGTGCACGGCGCCGTGCTCGTCGCGCCCTCGACCGATCCCGGCTGGATCTTCCTCATGGTCTCCGCCGCGGCGCTCGTCTCGGAGCGCGGCAACCCGCTTTCGCACACGGCGATCGTCGGGCGCGAGCTCGGCATCCCCACCGTCGTCGGCGTGCCCGGAGTCACCGCGCTCGTCCAGGACGGCGAGCCGCTCGAGGTGGACGGCGCCGCGGGGACGGTTCAGAGGCTCCGGCCGTAGAGCGCGTAGACGCGCGTCGCCGGCGGCAGGACGTGCTCCCAGAACCGGAAGGACTCGGTGGTGAGCGGGAAGACCAGGGACGCGTAGCCATGCGCGAGCGCGGACGCGAGCCCCGCCTCGACGAGGCGCGCGCCGGTCGCGTGGCCCCGCGCCTCGGGGATCATCGCGACGGTGTGGGCGACCACGCGGCGCGCCGTGGCGGTGCCCATCCAGCGGCCCCAGCCCGAGGCGTCGCCGCGCAGCGCGCGCACCTCGTCGATCCAGTCCGGGAACATGAACCCGAAGCCGAGGTCCCGGCCCGACGCGTCCACCAGCACCGCCAGGTGGTGCGGTGGCAAGAGCGGCAGCAAGGCGCCGAAGGACGCGGCGAGCTCGCCGAGCGTGATGGGCGCCCAGCCCACGTGTCCGGCCCAGGCGAGATCGAGCAGCGCGTGGACGCGCGCGAGCGCTCCGCGCGGATCGGCGCCGGTGTCGAGCCACTCGATGCGGGTGCCCGGCCCGCCGCGGCGGCCGACCGCGGCGAGCCGCTCGCGCAGCGGCGCGAAGGCCGCGCGCTCGACCTCCCAGGTCTTCCAGCGATGCACGACCGAGAACCCCGCCGCCTCGAAGAGCGCCGGGACCCAGCGCGGGTTCCTGGGCTCGAGCAGGAAGGGCGCCTGCTCGAAGCCGGAGACGAGCAGCCGGTGTGCCAGGTGGACGCCGCCGTTCATCGGCGCGAGGACGCGGCGCGCGCCGCGGGCGCGGAGCCACGCGAACGCCGCGTCGAAGAGCGCGGCGGCCGCCTCGCGGTCGTCGGCGCAGACGAAGTGGCCCACCTGGCCGACGGGGGTCCCCGGCGCGTCGGCGAGCCGCGGGTTCACGATGGCGGAGGCGCACCCGACGGCCTCCCCGCCGCGCGTGCAGAGGAACGGCTGGATCGCGCCGCCGGGCACGGCGGCGCCGGCGAGCTCCCGGCGGAGCGCGTCCCGGAGCGGCAGCACGAAGCCGGGCTCGGCTCCCTCGACCCGGGCGGGCAGGTCGAGGAGCGGCTCGAGGCCGTCCGGTCCAACGGGCGTGACGATCGGGCGCGTCAGGTGTCGCCTCCCCGGCGGTAGGATACCCGCATGCAGGCAGGCGCCGACCGCGGCCTCACCGCCCGGTTCTATCGCGCGCTCCTCGCGAACCGGGCGGGGGGCTTCGCCGCCGTCGTCCTCCTGACCCTGGTGCTCGGCGCCGGCGCCGCGCGCGTGCGGCCGGACTTCAGCCTCGAGCAGCTCTTCCCGGTCGGCGACGACGACCGGGCCGCGTACGATCGCTACCGGCGCGCGTTCCCGGGCGAGGACGCGCGGGCGGTCGTGGTCGTCGGCGCCGAGGACGTGGTCTCGCCCGCCGGTCTCGCGCGGCTCGCCGCGCTCGAGGCCGACCTGCGCGCGCTGCCCGGCGTGGCGCGGGTGATCGGCCCTGCGTCGCTCGAGCACCTCGCCGCCGGCCCCTTCGGCCCGGCCCGAGAGCCGCTGCTCCCGCCCGGCCTGCCGGCGCCGGAGCTCGCCCGGCGCGCGGCGGCGGCGGCGGCGGACCCCCTGCTCGCGTGGAACGTCTTCACGCCCGGTGGCCGGACCGTCTCCGTCCTCGTGGAACTCGCCCCCGCGGCGGCGGGGAGCGACGCGGGGCGCGCGGCCTTCACCGCGGCCGCCGGGGCGGTGCTCTCGGGGCACGCGCGGGCCGGCCAGCAGCTCGTGCTCTCCGGGTTGCCGCCGCTGCGCGCGCGGATCGCGGCGCTCGTGGCGGGGGACGTGGCGCTCCTCGTCCCGCTGGCCGTCCTGCTCGTGCTCGTGCTGCTCGCGCTCGTCTACCGGAGCGCCGCCGCGGCGGGTGCGGGGCTCGTGACGGTGCTGCTCGCGCTCGTCTGGAGCTACGGCGTGCTCGGGCTCGTCGGCTGGCCGCTCGGGATGCTGCTCGGGGTCCTGCCGGTCATCGTGGTGATCGTCTCCGTCTCGGACACCGTCCACGTGCTCACCGAGACGTTCGCCCGGCTCGAGGCGGGGGCCGCGCCGCGCGAGGCGATCGCGCGCGCCCTCGCCGCGACGGCGGGGCCGTGCCTTGTCACGGAGCTCGTGCTCGCGGCGGGGTTCCTCACGCTGTGCGCCATCCGCATCGAGGCGGCGCTCCAGCTCGGCGTCGTCACCGCCGCCGCGATGCTCGCCACCTGGCTCGCGAACGCGCTCGCCCTGCCGCTCGCCCTCTCCGTGCTGGTGCGCCGGGCCGGCGCCCGCCAGCCGTCGGCCGGCGTCCTGCGCCGCGCGGTGGCCTGGGCCGGGCGCGTCGCGGAGGAGCGGCCGGGGCGGGTGCTCGCGGTGGCGGGCGTGGTGCTCGCGCTCGCCGCGGCGGCCGCGGCGCGGGTCGAGCTCCGCTACAAGGTCTTCGACGACCTCGAGCCCGGGTCGACTCTCGCGAGCGAGATCGCGTTCGCGGAGGCGGCGCACGGCGGCCTCGTGCCGCTCGCGGTGCACGTGCTCGCCACCGGCGGTGGGCCGGCGCCGGCCCTGGATCCGGAGGCGATCCGCACGGCCGAGCGCGCGGCGGCGCACCTGCGAACGTTCCCCGAGATCCGCCATGCCAACAGCCTCGCGGACCTCCTGCGCCCGCTGCACCGGGCGCTCGCGGGCGACGACCCGGAGGGCGGGCCCGGGGCGGGCTTGCCCGAGGACCGCGAGGGCGTGGCCCAGCTCCTCGCGACGCTCGGCGACGCCGCCCTCTCGGCCGACCTCGTGTCGGCGGACCGCACCTCGCTCGCGGCGGTGGGGCGGGCGACCGACGCGGGCTCGGCGCGGGTGGAGGCCATCTTCGCGGACCTCGACCGCTGGGTCGCCGCCGAGCAGGCGCGGCTCGACGCGCGGCCGGAGGGCCCGCGGCTCCAGCTCGAGGTGACCGGGCAGCTCCGGCTCTTCCGCGACGTGAACGCGATGCTGCTCGGCGGCCTCCTGGCGAGCTTCGGGGCGGCGCTCCTCGTCTCGCTCGCGGCGCTCTCGCTCGCCCTCCGCTCGCTGCGGCTCGGCCTCCTCGCGCTCGTCCCGAACGCCGCGCCGGTCCTGCTCGTGCTCGGCTTCATGGGGCTCGCCGGCATCCCGCTCTCGCCGGTGACCGTGCTCGCCTTCTCGATCACCCTCGTCATCGCCGACGACGACACCATCCAGCTCCTCACCCGCTTCCGCCGCCGCTTCGAGGCGCTGCCGGCGGAGCTGCCCGCCGCCGACCGGCACCGCCAGGCGATGCGCGCCGCGCACGACGAGGCGGGCGTGCCGATGCTCACCTCCGGCCTCGCGGTCTCCGCCGGCTTCGGGCTGCTCCTCTTCTCCGCGTTCCTCGGCCCGGCCAGGCTCGGCGCGCTCATCGGCGTGACCCTGCTCGCGGCGGCCGCGGCCGACCTCTTCGTCACGCCGGTGCTGGTGAACCGCTTCCTGCCGCTCCGGGCGGGGCCCGACCGCGCCCGTCCTCCGGCGGAGGCAGGGAGGGAGGAGCCTCCCGCGCGGCGTCAGACCTGATTCACGCTGACGACTGGAAACCGCTTCTCGCCCCTGCGACGCTTGGCGATCCTGCAGCCGCCGAGACGATGGCGTGTTTCGTCGCGTGAGCGACTCGCCGGTCACCGCAGCCGCCGTTTCCTGATCGCGCCGGCTCTCGGGCTCGACCGGTCCCGTGTGATTTGAGGTCGTAGCGGGCCGAGACGCCTCGAATGACGCGTCTGGCTCAGCGCCGGTCCGGTCGCCTGGGCTGCACCACGAGCTCGAAGCTCCGGCCATTCCGGAGCTGCACCGCACTGAAATGGCGCACGTCCCTCGTCGCCAGGCGCACCACGTCCAGGTGCTCTGCCAGGGCCACGATGGAAGCATCGACGAGCCCCAGCCCGAGGCCAGCGTATCGGCGATCGATCTCCATCGCGCGCTCGAGGTGGCTGGCCGTGGGCGCAGCGTAGGAGAACGCGCCGCGCCCGAGATCGGACATGAACGTGCGCATCGCCGCCCGCTCATCTCGCAGGAAGTAATCCAGCTCGGCAAGGACGAGCGCCGGGACGTAGCGGGCCCGCGCACCGTCGATGGCCTCTCGGAAGGCGCGGTGGTCCGGCGCGGCCGCGACCAGGTAGTCGAGGAGCGCGCCCGTGTCGCAAATCAGTGCGCGCGAGCTCATCGCTCCCGATCGGCGAAGAGCTCCGCCTCGTCGCCCCGCTCCCGCAGGCGGCGGCGGATGATCCCAGCGGCCTTCGGCTTCGGGTGGCTCCGGTACTGCTCCAGGACCAGCGCCAGCTGCTGTCGGACGAACTCCGCCCGGGAAGTGCCGCGGTCCGTCGCGGCGCGCGTGAGGAGCGCGTCCATCTCCGGGTCGAGCGCGATGGTGGTGGCCTTCTTCCGGGCGAGTGCCATGGAAGTACTATTACTTGGGCGAGGCCTGGGTGCAACCCAGGAGCAGAACCACGGTCCCGTCACGTCGATGAGCGGCGCCGCCGCGAGCGCGCGGCGAAGCTCGCATTGGAGAGCATCAGGTAGGCACGCCCGCGAGCGTCACCTCGACGAGATCGGCGGCGACCTCGGCGTGTCCGCCGAACATGCAGGTGGCCGGGCGCGCACCGAGCGCCCTGCCGCCCAGCTCTCCCGCCTTTCTCGCCGATCGCTGACGTCGTCGACCCAGAGGTCGACACCCCAGCGCGACGCCACGCCGGCGCTCGCCGGCGCCATCGCGGCGATGACTTCGCGGGACACCGGCTGATCGGGCTCGCCTCCCACGTAGCCCGGAAGCCGGAACAGAGTGATGGCGCCGTCGCCCACGCCGAACGTCTCCGTAGTCCAGCCGAACACCGCTCCGTAGAACGCCGCCGATCCCTCGAGGTCGCGGGTGCTGAGCAGGCTCATGGCCCACGCCCCCGGCTCGTTCACGGTGCGTGCGCCCTTCCGATCCCGCGGCTCCCACGCGCAGAAGGTGGCGCCCGCCGGATCCGCCAGCACGGCCATGCGACCGGCAGGGAGAACGTCGAAGGGCTCCACGACGACCGAGCCATCCGCGCTCCTCGCCTTCTCCGCCGCGTCCTGCGCGGTCGCGACGCACACGTGAGTGTTCCACGCGCGCGCATCCAGAGGGCCATCGGAGGGCAGCGAGCCCACTCCCGCGACGTCGCGGCCGCGAAACCGAGCCGCCCGAGGCGTCGGCTGCATCGGGCACCGTCTCGGACGTGGATCGCGCCGCAGAGTCCAGACCTCCTGACATAGAAGTCGACGGGCGAGGTACTCCGCGCCATGCCAGCTCATCGGCCGGCAGCTCGACGTGCGCGAGACCGAGGGCGAGATCCAGGTCTTCCAGGGTCCGCGCCGAGTCGCCGCCCACGCGAAGATCGTCGGAGTGGAGCGCCGGTCGACTCTGCGGGTAGGAACTCCAAACCCTGATTCGCGACCGATAATGAGCATCCTGTAAACAGGCGGTCGCCGCCCTGCGGGCCCAGCGACACCTCAGAGGCCCCTACGTGTTCTGCGACGAACCGGTCGCACCTCTGACTCACAGCAAGGTGAAGAACGTGGTCCCGAGAACATGCGAACGAGCGGGTCTGGCGAAGCGGTTGACCACCCACGACCTTCGTCACACGTTCGCCTCGCACCTCGTCATGCGAGGCGTCGCGCTCAAAGCGGTGCAGGAGCTGCTCGGCCACGCCACCATCGACATGACGATGCGCTACGCGCACCTCTCGCCGGACGTGAAGCGGGACGCCGTGAAGCTCCTGGACGCGAAGCCCGCTGCGCCGAGCGGCACGCTGACGGCACTTGAGGCGGTAACCTAGTAGGGCCTAACAAAAACCCCCGGCAACGTCAGTACGTTACCGGGGCAAGATGGAGCGGGAAAAGGGATTTGAACGGTTTCGACGGTGCGTGAAGTACTCGAAGCAGGACGCGAAAGGAAGATCTGCCAGAATCGACCGAGGTCCACGTACTCGTACCCCTGGTGACCGAACCAGAACCAGGCGTCGCCCGGGAGCCGGTTTGCCACGCTCAGCCACTGCCCGGCGAGCGAGCCCACCACGATCACGAGCAGCGCGGCGAAGAGCAGGTTCACGCCGAGGCGCTGTCCGGGCGGCTCGCAACCCGACACGGCCGGCCCCACGTAGAGCCCCGTCGCGAGCCAGGCGGTGGCGATCCAGAAGATGCCGAGCTGCGTGTGCCAGGTGCGGGCCACCGAGTAGGGCAGCACCTGCGCCAGCGGGAACCCGTAGAACCCGGAGCCCTCGACGGCGTAGTGGGCCACCACCGCCCCGAGCGCGATCTGCACCACCAGCAGCGCCGCCGCCACCCAGAAGTACTTCACGGTGGCGCGCTGGCTCGGCGTCGGATGGAGGCCGAAGAGCGGGTCGCGGGGCGGCATCTTCTCGGCCAGCGCGGCCGGCTCGACCCGGCTCCCGTGCCACCACGCCAGCGCGCCGATCCCTGCGAGCAGGAGCACGAAGGAGACCACGCTCCAGACCACCGAGGCGCCGGTCGGGCGGTTCCCGACCAGCGGCTCGTGCGGCCAGTTCTGCGTGTAGGTGACCTCCTCGCCCGGCCGGTGGGTAACCGCGGCCCAGCTCGTCCACCAGAAGAACGCCGCCAGGTCGCGGAGCCGATCGGGATCGGTGACGGCGCCGCGCGGGATCGCATAGGCGTCGACGCCGTCGCGGAACACCGTTGCCCTTCATCGTCGCGGAACCGTGCGCCTTTCCCGTACCCTCGCGTTCCGCGTGGTCCCGCTCCGCTCCGGCGTTCGGAGCGGCGGCGGGGCACATGTGGGGCACATGGATGCCTTGAGATCTCAGCACGGGTGCCGTCGCGCGCTCTTCCGCGGGCATGGGGACCCGAGCCGTGGCGGGTGATAGCGGAGTCGCACACACCCGCGCGTGAAGGCCCGGGCGGACGGGACGATCGCCGAGGTGAAGTACGAGGAGGGCGACAAGGTCGAGAAGGAGGACCTCCTCGTCCCTCCTCACCTGAGCCGGATCCGTTCGCTCGCGCCCCCCTGCTCGACCGTGTCGCAAGCGGGCCGTCGGTGGCGCGGCGCGGGAGCCCGCGGGAGCGGCCGTGACCGCGGCGCAGGGATCGTTCGCGCGCCCGCCCCCCTCCCGGGCATGCCGCCTGCACGCGGTCGCGGCGATCGCGTTGCGCGCCGCCCTCTCGCCGCGCATCTTGGCGCGATGCGCCGCGTGCGGTCGAGCGCGGTGAGGAGGTGGTGCCATGACCCTCCCGAAGCGCATCGATACGGTGGTGGCAGGTGCGGGGCAGGCCGGCCTGACGATGAGCTGGTTCCTGCAGCGGAGTGGACGCGACCACGTGCTGCTGGATCGCCGGGCGCGGCTCGGGGGCGGGTGGCTCGACCGCTGGGATGGGTTTCGGCTCGTGTCGCCCAACTGGACCGCGTCGTTCCCGGGGTTCGCGTACACCGGGCCGGATCCCGACGCGTTCATGCCGCGGGACGAGATCGCCGGCCGCGTCGCCGCGTACGCCGGGAAGATCGCGGCGCCGGTCGTCCTCGAGACGGAGGTGCACCGGCTGGCCGCCCGCGCAGGCGGCGGGTTCCGGCTCGAGACGAGCCAGGGGGCGATCGACGCGCGAGAGGTGATCGTCGCCACCGGGGGCTACCACGCGCCGCGAACCCCTCCCTGCGCCTCCGCGCTGCCGCGCCGCGTGCTCGGCCTCCACTCGCATTCCTACCGGAACGAGCGCGAGCTCCCGTCGGGCGCCGTCCTCGTGGTCGGGTCCGCACAGTCGGGCGTCCAGATACTCGAGGAGCTGCGCGAGGCCGGTCGCCGAGTGTTCCTGTGCGTCGGCGGCGCCGGTCGCGTCCCGCGTCGGTACCGCGGCCGGGACTTCTTCCACTGGGCGCGGCAGCTCGCCGAGCGGGGCGACGCGCTCGGGACACCGCTGCCCACCGCGGACAAGCTCCCCGATCCCCGGCGGCGGCTCGCCTCCAACCCACACCTCTCGGGCCACGGTGGGGGCCACGAGATCAACCTCCGTCGCTTCGCGGCGGAGGGGACGACGCTGCTCGGCCGCCTCGAGGCGTTCGAGGGCGAGCGGGTCCGGCTCGCCCCCGACCTCGGCGCGAACCTCGCCGCGGCGGACCGGTTCTTCGACGAGCGGTTCCGAAAGCTCATCGACACGTTCATCGAGCGGGCGGGGATAGACGCGCCGCCTGACGACCGCGTGCAGCTCGACTACGAGCCTCCCGAGATCCGCGAGCTGGACCTCGCGCATGAGGGCATCTCGACCGTCCTGTGGACGACCGGGTACCGGCTGGACTACGGCTGGATCGATCTTCCCATCTTCGACTCGATGGGCTTCCCCCGCCAGACGCGCGGGTTAAGCGAGGTCCCGGGCCTGTACTTCATCGGCAGCCTGTGGCAGCACAACCAGGCCTCCGCCACGCTCGTCGGCGTGGATCTGGACGCCCGGGCTCTCGCGGAACGGATGGGGTTGGCAGAGCCGTAAGAGCGAGTTCCTCGCCTACGGGAAGGCGAACCGCCAGAAGGCGAGCACACAGTACGCCCGCGCGCACATCAGGAAGAAGCACATCGTTCCCTTGCTCGGCACCAAGCGCCTCGACGAGATCACCGAGGGCGACGTCCAGGAGATCAAGGTGCGGCAGGCGTCGCTGCCAGCGGGGAGCTTCGGCGGGCGCGAGCGCCGGCATCTCGCCGCCTCGGCGCGAGGCGGCCGAAGACGGTGAACAACGTCCTCGCGACGTTGTCCAAGATGCTCCGCGTGGCGAAGCGGCTCCGGGTCATCACCGCGCTGCCGGTGGAGAGCTTCGAACTGCTCAAGGTCCGGTCGAAGCCGCCCGTCTTCTACGACTTCGAGGAGTACGGCCGGCTCGTCGCCGCGGCCGGCGCCCTCGACGTCCGTGTCCTCGCCATGGTGCTCCTCGCCGGAGACGCCGGGCTCCGCCCCGGCGAAATCGTCGCCCTCCTCCAGAGCGACGTGAACCTCGCCTCGAACCGCCTCCGCATCGAGCGGCAGTCCTGGCTGGGTGTCGTCGACACGCCGAAGACGGACGCGGGGATCCGGACGATCCCGACACGTGCGAGCAGAAGGTGTGGCGGAGCGTGTAGAGGTTCCCCGTCGGCGCGAGCTGGGCCCGGCGCTGGGCGCGCTTCAGCCAGCCGCGCAGGGCCTTCGTCGTCACGGGGCGACCGCCGTCCTGCACCAGCACGGCGTCGCTCCCAAGGTGCCGGATGCGGCGAAGCACGGCCGCGAGCCGCTGCGTCGCGCGCGCCTCGAGCGCGCGGATGGCCTTCTCCTTGGCTCCCGGCGTGAGGTGCATGTAGCGGTTCGTCACCGCGATGTCCTCGTGCCCCATCAGCTCCGCGAGCACCTTCGGCGGCTGCCCGCGCATCAGAGTCAGAAAATGGCGCCAGAATGGCGCTGGCCGGTACCACGGCGAAGACGCCAGTGATACCGGCCAGCTGATGGAGCGGGAAAAGGGATTCGAACGGTTTGACGGTGGGTGAACCACCACTCGAAGCAGGACGCGCCGCGGGTAGGAACTCCAAACCCTGATTCGCGACCGATAATGCATCCTGTAAACAGCCCCCCGCTCGCCCCCCCCACGCGGAGTCGAAGCGTGTCAGAGGCCGCCCGACCCGACAAGGGCGTTCGGGACGTTGCGAGGCAGGCCGAGGACGCGGCCGTCCACCGCCGCGGGGCGCGCTGAGTCACTCGGGGTAGATGGG
>Ga0184637_10000865_pt1 | contig 21565 bp, 29 predicted proteins | sample PLM3_127_b2_FD_133143 | JGI IMG/M metagenome (GOLD analysis project Ga0184637, IMG submission 133143) | Groundwater sediment microbial communities from an aquifer in East River, Colorado, USA - PLM3_127_b2 | ecosystem: Environmental > Terrestrial > Soil > Riparian zone | place: USA: East River... | reverse complement strand
GTCCTGCCGTGTCCGCGGCACAGGTTGTGGGCGGAGGAGTCGCTGGCGCAAGCGTGATCGGCACGATATGGGCGGGGTTGAGCGTTGCGGCGGACGCCATCTACGGCGTGCCGCTGCAAGTACTGTTCGCGGCTGCGATCGGCGCATTTGGCGCGATGACGTACCTTGGGCAGATGGGGATAGGCAAACTCATCGCAGCGAGTTTTTTTTATATGTCGATCGGCGCGTTCACGGTGCCGCTCGCCATGCACTTGCTTGGCGCGCCGGCGCCGGCTGCGGCCGGCGTCGCGCTGGTGATTGCGGGGGCGCTGCCGTTCACCATGCCGATGGTCCGCAGGCGGTTCCCTGAATTGATTGGGGGTCTTTTCGACAAGCTCACCGGAGGAGGCCCCAAATGATCACGTGGCTGAACACTGGGTTCGGAATCGTGATTCTGTTACTCGGGCTGCTGATGATTAACGGGATGACGCGCGGCACGCAATGCGGGGTCCGATGGGGCGTGGTGCTCATCACCGTTGGTGGCTTTTTTGCGGCGCTCGGCAACGTATGGAAGTGGGAGGCGTGGGCCGATACCGCGCTGCTCGGGGGCTTGGCGACATACATGCTCGCCAACCTGCGGACGCCACTGTCGGCCCCGACGACGAGTTGGGGCCGGCGTGGAGCATATGTGGCCGCGTCGGCGACGGTTCTCGCGCTTATCCTGGCCTGGGGAACGCCGGCGCGTGGACAGGAGCCCGAGGCCAGCGCGGAGGAGCCACTCAAGTTCGGCGTCTCACCGAACTTCGAGAAGGCACAGGACGAGATAAAACGGATGCACGGTTTTTGCGTGCGCTCGGGCGGCTGCACGATCCTCTCGAAACAGGACGCGCTCAATCTGCAAGCGACACTCAACACGCTTAAGGCACATGTGTCAGGCCTGGAGAAACGCATCGCGTACTGCGAGGAGCGCAACTTCTATTCGATCCGCATCGTTCCCGCTCGGGTGTATATCAACGACGGCGTGCGAGGTCCGAACGACTTCGGTGGATGGCGATGAGGGCGCTGGTGCTGGCAGCATGCTTCGCGCTCTCCGGGTGTTTCAGCATGCCGCGCGTCGATGACGGCCTGGTGCGCGCGGATGGCGAGCCGAGGCGCGAGGTGCCGTGGTTTGCGAGCAAGGAAGTGATGACGGTCTGCTCACTCGGGCAGTTCGGCTACTCGCTTGCTGCCATGAAGGAGGGCGCGGTGTGGTCCGGCGCGGTGTGGCCATTCGTCGTCGTCACCGGATTGATTTGGTATCTGCGCTATTCCTACGACGAGGGGACGGACACGTTTTCGGGGACGGTGATCAACGCCATCGCCTGCGCGAACACGCAAGCGGTGCGCAAGGTCTATCGCCAACAGAAAGAGATCAACGGAAGTCGATAGGAGGAGCAAATGCTCAAGAGCGCAACATGGACGCTTGGCATCCTGATTGCCGAGGCAAGCGCGGTCGTCTGGGTGTTCGGCTGGCCTTGGTGGCTGGTGCCGTTGTACCTAGTGGGGTTGTGGACCGGGGTGCTCGCCACCTGGATCGTATATCTGGGCTCGATGCAACTGATTCGCGATCGAGAACTTGGAACGCTGACGCTACCGGCAAAGGTGCTCGGCGCTCCACTGGTGATCGTGTCATTCATCGTCCTCGATATCGTCGTGTGCAACATCCTCATTGGGCACGCGATGTTCCTGGGCATCACGCATCTGCCGCTCACGAGCACGGTGAGCGACTTCAAGTGGCACCGGCACGATGCACCCATCCGGCAAGAAGCGGCGAGGTTCATTTGCCTGCACTTCCTCGATCGCTTCGACCTGCGCCCCGATGGGAAGGGTCACTGTCGGCCATGAGCGAGTACGGGCACTTTGGCCGGGCGCGACGGTGTGAGCGCCGGGCGCTGGTACTGCTTTGGATAGTTCTGGGGAGCGCGCTCGTCTGGTGGTTCGCGCTTCTGTACTTTTTCCAACGATAGGAGAAATAATCATGGAAGCATTCCGCGATTTCTGGGGGAAGCTCGCCAACGCCTACAAGTCCGGTACCGTATGGTTAGGTGCCGTGATCCTGATGATGGGCGGGTCGCTCAAGTTTCTCGAATTCGTACAGAGCGATTTCCTGCCGCAGATCACGCCGCTCATCAATCCGACGTTCGGTGCGTGGCTCTCGGTCGGCGTGACGTTCGGCATCTGGTACTTCCGCTTCAAGACGATTACGTCCCTCGCGTACAGGTAAAATTCTCCAAGCGCTCTCCGAGTGCCCAACCAGGGACGAACTTAAAAGATGATCCCGTTGCTGATGGCGGCAGCAGCGCCGCTCGTGAAAGACCTGATCGCTGCTGGGTTCTCCGCAATTGCCGGGGCGGTCACGACCAAAGGAAAGGAATGGGTCGAGGACAAGACTGGGCTCAAGCTCGACGAGATCAAAGGCGCAAACTCGGACAAGCTCTTGGAATTTAAGCAGGCCGAGATGATCCACGAGGAAATTCTGCTCGCCGCGGCGGTAAAGCGTGACGAGATCATGGCGCACCTGGAGGAACACGCCAGCACCCAAGTTACCGAGCGCTGGAAGGCAGACATGGGTTCCGACTCATGGCTCTCGAAGAACATCCGACCGATGACGCTGATCTTTTTCCTAGCGTTGCTGTTGCTGATCTTGATATCCGACAGTGTCGGCAAGACCTTCCAGAGCAACGTGCTCAACGTGTTCGAGGGCGCATTCCAGATTATTCTTGCAGCATATTTCGCTGGCAGAACTATAGAGAAAGCTGTCAGCTTGTGGAAGAACGGGAAATCTCGTGGCAATGGTAAATGAGCAAGCGGCATTCCTCCTCGATGCGTGCGGCCTGGTCGTCTATGCGACGAAGCTCGGTTACACGGTTACAGGTGGCGAACTTGCCAGACCAATCGAGATGCAACAAATCTATGTCGAGACCGGGCGGAGCAAGACGATGGACAGCGACCACATCAGGCGCTGCGCGATTGATCTGAACTTTTTCAAGGACGGACAGCTAGTGCAGGATCGGGTTACGCTTCGCCCGCTTGGAGATTTCTGGGAAGGTCTTAACCCATTAAATAGGTGGGGAGGGAGTTGGGACAAATTCGTGGACGTGCCGCACTTCGAGCGCCACGTCCCGCGTCGCTAGTGTCCCGTTCCTCATACACACGCGAGTTACGCAACAAGAAACGCCCCCCTCCAAAGTGAGGTATCACTTAAACCGCAGAGGAGCAAATCCATGACCTTCAGTTCATTCGTCGGGCTCGTCGTATTTCTTCTCGTGGTTGCTGGCGTTGTGTGGTACATGCGCAAGCGCCGCAACGAAGCCGCCACGCCGCCAGCAGGTCGGCCCGCGCCGGCCCCTACCCCTATCCCGCGCCCCGACAACGGGAACGATAAAGTCGACAACGACGACCATCATCGGGACGACCAGGACGACGACCGCCACCGCAGATGAACAAGGGAATCATCGAGCGCGGGCCGACGGAGATCCGCGACCAGACGCTGCCCTGGCTGGAAGAATCCGTGGCGTGCTTGCGCTGCGCGCAACGCTGGATCGCTGTGCGGTTGCTTGGCACCGATTACCGGCGGCTGTCATGCCCGTTCTGCGGCGCGCGCAACAGCGAGCTAGACGGCGAGGCGCCGTTCCTCATGCCCACGCGGCATTGAAAAAAAAATACTATGAAATCAGTAAACGGCGGGCGCAGGCCTGGCGCTGGCCGCCCGAAAGGATCGCTCAACAAGCGGACCAAGGAGCAGCGCGAGAGGATGCTCAAGATGGCGAGCCAAACGGGGCTCCTACCTCACGAGATTCTGCTGGCGGTGTGTCAGGGCCGTTCGAATGCGGTGTTCGGCAAGAACATAACGACGGTGGAGAAACTTCTGCGGATTGAAGCGGCCGCGAAGGCCGCGCCGTATTACGCGCCACGCCTGGCGGCGGTCGTCATGAAGATGACCGACAAGAGCAACCCGTGGGAGGAAATTCTTTCGATGCTCGAAAAGCAGACGCGCGTGGGCTTGCCGCGATCGGCGCGAGCGCGCTTGAGGGTCATAGATGGCACAGGGACACGAGTTTCGTCAGAGGCGCCTGTCGCTCGCAGTCAGGGCCCTCACTGATCCGGAGGACCGGCTTCGCACCCTGTACTGGATCAAGAACAAGGAGGGCACGGCCATCCAGTTCACGCCGAACTGGACGCAGGAGAACTTCCTCGGGGAGATGTGGTACCTGAATATCATCCTGAAGGCGCGGCAGTTGGGCTTTACCACGCTGATCGTGCTGTTCATGCTGGATGCGTGCCTGTTCTGCCCGAACATCCAGGCGGGCATCATCGCGGACACCGACGACAAGGCGAAGGAGATATTCCGCGACAAGGTGCGGTTCGCCTACGATCACCTGCCGCCAGGCCTGCGGAGCGCGCGCGAGACGGTGGTGGAGTCCACGCACATGCTGGAGTTCGACAACGGGTCGAGCATCGCGGTGGGCACGTCGATGCGCGGCACGACGAAGCAGTATCTCCTTGTGACCGAGCTCGGGAAGATCGCGGCAGAGTCGCCGGCCAAGGCCGAGGAAATCCGCACGGGCTCGTTCAACACGGTACACGCCGGGCAGTTCCTATTCGTCGAGAGCACGGCGAAGGGGCGCGAGGGCCTGTTTCACGAACTGTGTGAGATCGCGCAGCAGGACAAGGCGGAGAAGCGGCTGCTCACGCAGCTTACCTTCAAGTTCCACTTCTACCCGTGGTACCTCGACGAGAGCTACGCCCTGCCGCACGAAGTGGCGAGGACGATCAAGCGGACCAAGGAGCAGCGCGCGTACTTCGCCAAGGTCGAGGAGGACATGGAAGTCGAGCTTACCCACGAGCAAAAGGCTTGGTACGTGGAGAAGGCGCGAACGCAGGGGGAAGAAATGAAGGCTGAATTCCCATCGACGCCGCAGGAGGCCTTCGAGGTTTCGGGCGAGGGCAGGATCTACAAGCGCGAGATGTTCAAGCTGCGCGAGGAGGGGCGCCTCCTGGATCGGATTCCCGTGGTGCCGAACATCCCGGTCAACACCTTCTGGGACATCGGCGGCGCCGGTCTGGGCGGGGACTTCATGGCGATCTGGTTTCATCAGCGGGTGGGCCCGGAGAACCGGCTCATCCGGTACTACGAAAACATGGGGTTCGGCTTGGAGCACTACATCACCGAGATTCGGGCGCACCGCTACCTGCTCGGGAAGTTCTACCTGCCGCACGATGCCGCGCACAAGCGCCTGACGCCCAAGATGCAGGGCAAGTCCGTCGAGGAAATGCTCAACGAGATGGGCATCCTGGACACGGAGGTCGTGCCGATCGTCGAGAACAAGTGGCACGACGGCATCGGTAGCACGCGCGCGTTCCTGGCGACGTGCCTGATCGACAAGACGAACTGCGACGGGGGCATGAAGCGCCTGGACGGCTACAAGAAGGAGTGGAACGAAAAGCTAGCGTGCTGGCGGGACCATCCCGCACACGACGATAACTCGCATGGGGCTGACGCGCTCGAGACGGGCGCTCGCGGGTTCGAACCGCCGCGGACCACGCCCAGGCGAAACGAGGAACGCGACTACGCCATCGGTAGCTCGAAGCGCAGCCGCCGGCGGAACTACAAAACGGTGTGATGGAGGATAAGATGGAAGCGCGGATCAGCTTTACCCAGGACAAGGCGTCCTATCACAACCAGCGCATGAAGACCGCGGTGGTCGTCGTCAACGGAGCTAAGTTTCCCCTGAACGTGAGCGACACGGCGCGCTGCGCGAATTCGCAGGAGGCGGCGGCACGCACCCTGAAGAATCTGGCCAAGCGCGCCGGCGTGGACGACTTCGAGATCGACCACGACGAAGACGTGAAGCTCAACACGCATTGCCGCGAGCTGATGGGGTTGAAGAAGCCCAAGCCCGAGGCAGAGCCGACCGAATAGGGGCAAGGCCGCGAGGCTTCGACGCCGGGCGGCGTCCCCGATCCTGAGAAACCGGGCCAACGAATCTCGCAGCCAAGCCCGACCCATTCGAGCCCTCGCATTGTGCGGGGGCTTTTTCATGGAGGAAGTGATGGAGCCTAGTGATCTTGGGAGAGTTGTCGTGGACAGCAATGCAGCCTGAAGTCGCGGCGCCGAAGCCGCGGATGCCGAACCTCCAGGACCCGTACTCCGCGAACAAGAAGGGCAACGTGGTGTGTGCCCTCGAGTGGGCGCCCGTCGGCTTTGCGCACTTCGTCGAGCCGGCGATGTTTCTCATGGCCTACCCGCCGGTTCTGGGCGGACGCGGGTACGTGATCCCGCTTTCGAGGCTGGACCGGTATGTCGGGGCCTTCGGCGCGCCGCTGCCGGCGCTCACCGAGGTTGCCCGCAAGGCCGCGCTGCGCATGGGCCTGGACGACACGGTGCACACGATCAACCTGGTGTGCGACGTGGTCATGGCGAACGTCGATGGCCTGCGCTCGATGCCGCTCGAACCGCCCAAGCCGCACTGATGAAGGGGAACGCATGAGCCTGTTCAACCGAGCCAAGATGCGCGCGGTGTTCGCGGCCGTGATTGCTGCTGCGCTACCTCGAGCTGCACCACGGGTCTCGCTGCGGCCCGATCTGGCGCCAACACCGATCCCGAAGCAACACGACACGGGCTTCGACCCGTATGCGTTCTTCACGTCGTATGCCAGGCGTGTGGTCGCTCTGGACTACGCGCCGGTCGATCGGCTGCTCGCGTGGGAGCGTCAGGGATCGCGCGCGTATCGGTGGGGTGGGGCACGCCCGCATGGGCGCCGGCGCCGCGTGAACGCTTGGAATTCTCAAGGAGAGTAACCGATGGAAAAACACCGCGATACAAGCGATGGCGCAGTCCCTCGTGGCGAGATGGATGGGAACCTAGCCGTGACCCACTTTGCGTTCAACGGCGCGACATACGACCGTGTGCGCAACAACATGAGCCTCACCCCGATCGCGGCGCTTGTAGCTGCAGCGGTGGGTTCCAACGGAGCCGATCAGGTCAATTACAACGGTCGCGGTCTGCACCTGACGATTGATATCACGGCAATCACCGCATCCGTCGCCTTGGCCGTAGTGGCTACCACGGTGCTGCGCGTTTATCCGGGTCTCACGGTCATCGCCAACCTAGCGGCGAATGATGTACTACCTCGGGAATGGCGCGTCATCACCGTAATCGGCGGCACCACCCCGGCGGTCACTGCGACGATCGCCGCTTCGGTCATTAATTGAACATGGGCCTGATCGTCGGCGGTCCCAATGCCTGGAAGATTCGGCGCCAGGGCGACATCGTCGTCGCCTACCACTGGGTCAACGCCGAACCGGCGATGGTGATGTGGCCGGAGCGCAAGCCCCTGGGCTGCGTGCCCTATTGCATCGGCCTGTCGCATGCCTACAAGTACGCGAAGAACACCGGCTACCCAACCGCGTACTGCATCCAGCAGGCGGTGATCGCCGCGCAGGTGATGGGCATGGACGCCGGCCGGGAGACCTGCAAGCACATCGTCGAGATCATCCTCGATGGCCTCGAGGACCTGGTGAAGATGCCCGAGGAGCGTCCGAAGAAGGACACCTCGCCACCGCTCGGCGTAGCCACGCTCTTTCAGGGCGGCTCGAAGATCGTCGAGGGGGAAATTACGACCGGGCCTGAATCGGAGCGGTTGCACTGATGGGCTACCGATCGCCACTAGCCGCGTGGGTCGGAGAATCATTCGAGATTCCAGCTCATCGGCCGTATCAATACCCTGGGTTAAAAGGTCGAGGGAGGAAGTTTCGGCTTAAACAAAAAGCCTCATCTCCTCCCATGCTGCCATCCCTGAAAATATGGCGCGACGGGCAATGGACGGTGAGGCTGCGATTGCTCAGAGAGTTGAGGGTTCTGCGCTATGAAAATCTCGGCCCCTTGAATGATGTCGAGATCGTGGAAGGGGCAATAGCCATCATCAAGAGCACAACTCCAGAAATACGGTGGTCAGAGGCCCGTCTGATCGACCTCATTAAAACTGCTATCCGTTCGGGCGAACTAGTTGTGTTGGGAGCGCACTGATGCCCGCCGCCCTGCGTCTGGTCAAGGGGGAGAAGAAGCTCAAGGCCCTGGATCAGATGCTCGACGACGACGATCGCGCGAAAGAAATCGCCGACGCCGGTGGGTCAAAGGGCAAACAACACGAGCTGGACAGCGAGCGCAATCAGAAACGCTTCAACCGGCTCAAGAGCTGGTTCGAGCAGGAGCGCGAGCGCCAGGCCGACAACCGCTACCAGCAGGCGATCGACGCCGACTACTACGATCAGAACCAGTGGAAGCAGGATGAGGCCGAGGACCTGATAAACCGCGGCCAGGCGCCGCTCGTGTACAACGAGTCGGCCGCCACGATCGACTGGGTTCTCGGAACCGAGCGCCGCACCCGGGTCGATTTCAAGGTATTCCCGCGTGCAGACGACGATGTAGAGTCCGCTGATGTCAAGACGAAGATTCTGAAGTACCTGAACGACGTCAACACAGTGACGTTCAACCGCTCCACGGCCTTCGGTGACTGCGTCAAGGCTGGCCTGGGGTGGGTTGAGGATGGGGTGCGAAACCAACCCGACGAAGAAGTGATCTTTAACCGCTATCAGTCCTGGCGGCATATGTGGCACGACTCCTTCGGCACGACGCTCACCGATGAGGATTGGCGCTACGTCCACCGGGTGAAGTACATCGACGCCGATATCGGCCGGATGATGTTCAAAGACCGCGCTTGGCTGATTGAGGAAGCGGTCTCTGCGAGCAGCTTGCTCGCGCTCGACGAGGAGGAAGCCGAGGACTTCTGGTACATCGGCAAGAGGTTCACCTCCAGGGACTACGGGGATCTCACTTGGCGCGGTTTCCTTACCGAGACAGGGATGGTGGACAACCGGCGCGAGCGCGTGAAGATCATCGAGACGCGCTACCGGATGCCTACGCGCTGCTTCTATGTGGCGCCTGGCGGCGGGCCCTGGGAAGGGATGCGGTTCGACCATCGCAACCGCGAAATGGTGGACGCCTACCGGCACGGCCAGCTCCAGGTCCGCGAGCAGACGGAACTGCGTGTGTGGATGGGGCTGCGCACCGAGAAGGGACTCCTCGCCAACATCGTGAGCCCGTTCCGGCACAACCGCTTCGGCTTCACGCCGCTGTGGTGCTACCGGCGCGGGCGCGACCGGATGCCTTACGGCGTCATGCGCCGGATCCGCGACCCCCAAGACGACCTGAACAAGCGGGCGTCCAAGACGCTGTTCCTGCTTTCGACCAACCGCGTGATTGCGGATCGGGACGCAGTCGAGGACCATGACGAGGCGCGCGAGGAAGTCAGCCACCCCGACGCCTACATCATCAAGAAGAAGGGCTCGGAGTTCGTCATTCAAAGCCACGCCGAGCTTGCCCTCGGGCACATGCAGCTCATGGACCGCGACGTGCAGATGATCCGCAACGCCGGCGGGGTGACTGCGGAGAATCGCGGGATCGAGAGCAACGCCGAGTCGGGCGAGGCCATTCGGGCGCGACAGCTCGGCGGCACCATCGTCACGGCCGAGATTTTCTCGAACCTACGCCTGGCGGTGCAGAGCCAGGGCGCGATTCGCCTCTCGCTCGCCGAGCAGTATTTGACCGAGGATCGGACCTTCCGCATCACCGGCGGGACGGGTTCGCGCCGTCCGCCCGAACTGATTCGCGTCAATCAGCCGGTGGTCGATCCGGATGGCACGGTCCGGTACCTGAACGACATCACGGCATCGCAGGCGGACTTCCACGTCGACGAGCAGGACTTCGCGCAGAGCACGCGCCAGGCGATGTTCGAGTCGATGCTCGACCTGATCGGCAAAGTGGCGGCGATCAACCCGGAGTACGCGCTGCGCCTGCTGCGCATGGCTCTGGAGTTCTCGGATCTGCCGAACAAGGACGAGATGGCCGACGAGGTCAAGCGGATGCTCGGCATCGTGGAGCCGGGCGACGAGGAAAAGCTCTCGCCGGAGGAACAGCAGGCCCTGCAGCAGCGCCAGGCGCAGGCACAGCGACAGGCCCAAGCGGCCGATATGGCGATGCAGCTCGAGCTTGGCGAGAAGGGCGCCACCATCAAGAAGCTCACCGCGGACGCAGAGAAGATCACGGCCGAGGCCAACAAGATCGACGCGGAAGCTCAGAACCTACTCACCGGCGCCGATTCCGAGGCGAACGCCGAGTTCCAGCGGCGCATGGCCGAAGTCGAGCGCGCCGGCGCGGAAGCCCTCGAGACCGCGATGCGCAAGATCAACGAGCTGCTGGTCAAGCTCGCCGATCGCAAGGACGAAATCAACACCAAGGCCGCGACCGACAAGGCAGTAGCCAAGATCAACGCCGACGCCAAGGTGGAGATCGAGCGTGGCAATGCGGAGGCGAGCGTTGCCAATGAGGCGGTGATGAAGCAGGTCGATGCGCTGGTGCGCGGCCTCGAGGACAAGCTGAAGGAACTCGCCACCCGGCTCAAGGTGACTACCGAGGGTGGCAAGGAGGGCGGAGAAGCGGCGCAGCCCACGACCGTCATCGTCGATTCCAGCGGCAAGACGGTGGCCGATTCGCAGATGATGAAGGCCCTGGAGAAGATTGGTAAGGCACTCGAACAGAGCGCGGCGAAGAAGCCAGTGGCGAAGGTGGCCACGGCGACGATCAACGGCAAGAAGGTGTCCATCCGCATTGAACCTGCGGCGGCGCCGAAAGGAGCGGCATGAAACGCCCACGCAAGGTTGCGCTCATCAGCATCTACGACTACCCGCGCCAGGACTACTCGGCCTATTGGGCGATCCAGGTCGCCGGCGACGACAAGGAAGGGTATCGGTGGGCGGCGCAGATATTGAGCTACGAGCCAGTTGCGTGGGAGTACAAGGGCACGCGCACGGTCGATCGCCCGGATGTGCCCAGGCTTGCGTACCCCTCGGACGCGCATCTCATGCGGGAACTGGCTTACAACACGATCCCGGACACACCGCCTGGCAATCGTGCCCGCCTACAAGCAGCCGAGCGCGTCCGGCAGGATGCCTTCCGCGCCGAGTGCGCGAGGATCTACGAGGCGAGCCCGAAGGCCGTTCATGTGGTCTTCGAGACGATCGGAGTAACGGAAACCCGCGACAAAGCCGATACCGCGGCGCAGACGTGGGTGCTCGATCAGATGCAGAACTTCCGGCGCGCGGTGGTCCTGGAACCGCTCACCGATGAGGACGTAGCGGCCCTGGTCGTGGCGTTCGACGCCGCCCGTTTGGCGAAGGACTTCGGCGCTGTGGATCGCATTCGCGGGCGGCTGAAGTCCTCGGCCATCAAGATCAAGGAGCCGAAGAACATCGACGCCACAGTCGCAACGAAGTGGGAGCGCGGGTACGCTCTGGCCCTGGGCGGGCCCTTCGGGATGCTGGTTGGCCTGGGCTACGCGATCGCCGGGAAGCTGTTCGACCTCGTCCTGATGGCGATTGCCTACTCGACCACGGTGCGCAACAACCGCATGGTGCAGGTCCGGGACGCGATTGACGGCGGCGCCGGCGCGGGGCTCATGCGCATCTTCGACGGCGCGCGGCCGGCGACCTGCGGCGCGGCGACCACGCTTCTGGCCGAACTGACACACTCCGATCCATGCGCCGGGGCGCCCGCGAGCGGCGTGCTCACCTTCAGCGCGATCACCGCGGACGCAAGCGCGAACGCCACCGGGACCGCGACTTGGTATCGGGACGTGGATTCGACCGGCACGTGCTGCGTGGACGGCTCGGTCGGCACGGCCGGCTCGGACCTGAACCTGAACTCGACCAGCATCAGCGTCGGCCAGCAGGTGTCTTGCACCAGCAAGGTGTACACCGAGGGGAGCGCGTGAAACCATGAGCCTCTACGGTCGGTTGATGGGCGCGGAGGATTTCAAGATTCCCGTGCATCAGTTCTCAGCGATCCTCGCAGAGTTTGCCCGGGGTCAGTTAACCGGCACACAGGCTCAAGCGGCAGTTAACTCAGTCTCCGGCGCGCCGTTGACACCAGGTGAGGTAACGGAGGCGCAGACGCTGCTCGCTACCGTGACATCGCAGCTAACGCTGCTCTTAAAGCTCGGACGCGCGAAGGAGATTGACGACGTGCTCATGCTTGCGGAGGTACTGGCTCCGCCCTACGGCACGCCGCAAGCGGTGCAGGCACGCCTTGGCACATGAACTTATTCGGAGCTTTGCTCGTGGCCCTTAACATCGCCGTCGGCCATCTGGTGCAGCCCGGGGCTACGGGCAACCAGACGATCAGCCTGCCCGCCAACTTCGACCCGAAGGCAATTAAGGTCTGGGGCGTCGGGCACACGGCGGACGGCACCAAGGTTCACGCGCAGTTCACGATTGGCTTTGGCACCTATCGCGGCGCGGTGGTGCAGCAAGGTGGCGTAGCAACTGATGCACGGGACGCTGCAGCGACGGGCGACACCTGTGGAGAGAGCTTCAACAACGCATTGGCCGTACTTCACACGGCGGCGGCTCCCGGCGCGCGTGATCTGGAACTCGATCTGGTGTCCATGCAGACCGGGGCGGTTTCTGAGGTGGTAGTCAACTGGGTCAATTTGCACGGCACCGCCTCGGTGCGGCTGAACTACAAGATTTGGGGCGGCTCAGAGGTCACCGACGCGCTCGTTCACTCGTTCACGGCGTCGGCGGCAGTGGCTAGTGAGGATATTACTGTAGCCGCAGGATTCGGGCAGCCTGATTTTATCGAGCTGACGACCGGTGGGGGAGTGCATAACACTGTCGCCGCCTCCGGGGAGATGTGCTACGGATTCGCCAAGAAGGGCGAGGCGGGTCGGTGCATTTACTACGGTACGCGCGACGGCAACACTACGATGTTTGTGACCATGTCGCAGCGCAGCGACATGATCCTGCGGAACTTCTCCGCTTCTGGTGGCACGGGCGCGTCACAGGGTGACGCAACACTAAGCACCACGATCGCGAACTGGCCGACAGATGGGTATCAACTCGACTACCCTGTTCAGCTGACTGGCGCGATCGATTGCGTCGGCCTCGCGCTCAAAGGAACGTTTACCTCCACCACTGGCAACGGCACCGTGCCCACTGCGGGCGGGCTACCGGTGGTGCAAGACCTGAACCACGGCTCGGTTCCCAAGCTCGGCTGGATTATGGGGTGGAACCTCGTGGCTGCGACGGCAGTGGACGTCAGCAGTGCGGACCTTGGCGCACTCTCGATGGGGGCGACTGACGGAACGAACGAGCGCGCCGCAGGCATCATGGATGACGACGCTGCGGCAACCTCAATCAGTGATAGCTTCCACTCCGAGTCTAAGGTCATCAAGAACTATCTCGTCAACGCTGTGTTGCAGTCGGAGGCCGATGGCTCGTTCAGCGGCAACAACTTCCGCCTTTCGTGGAATGACATCGACACGGTTGCGCGTGAGTATCAGTGGTACACGATGGGGGACCAAGCGGTGGCCGTTGTTATGCCGCCGCCACCTACAATTACCCGCGAGGCCGTGAGGCACGCGGCTTCTTGGTAGGAGACGAAGAAATGGATGCCGTATACGTTACGAGAAATACCGTTTTCGCTGCCACGGCTGGGGCGAAAACTGTTCTAAAGCTCGTTACTCCATCGGGCTTCAACATCAAGGTCCACGAGCTGAAGTTGTCGATGGACGGCGTGACAAGCTCCGCCGTGCCAGCGACGGTGGATTGGGGAACATCGGACGAAACTACCGCAGGGACCGGGAGTGGAACGGCTGTTACTACGCAAATTAAAGGTCGGGCACAAGCGCACGGGTTGACCGTCACGCAAAACCACTCAGCGGAAGGGACGACCTATACAGTTCACGATCATATTTTCGTTCCGCAGTTCATGGGCATCTTGATTCTCCAGAATCCCCTTGGGTTGGAGAATGAATCGCCAGGGGACGCCGCCGATTCATTCTTTGTGAGAATCAACGTCTCGGCAAATGTGAATGTGCTTTGCTCGGTGAAGTGGTCTAGGGGTTAGATGGCTCGTTTCGGTAGGCGCCAGCCGTTTCCGCCGCGCGCAAGTCGCGGCCTTTTAGAAGCACCGATCTCCGGCACGATCGCCGCAACAGATGGACGCGACACGGCGGCTGGGTCTGGGCTTGTAATCGTATCGGGCCTGATCGACGCAGTTGATGGCCGCGACACAGGCGCGGCAAGTGGTGCGGTGATCGCCACCGGGACCGTCGCGGTTACCGACGGACGCGACACAGCGATTGCGAGCGGCGTCGTCGGCGACAACATCTCGGGCACGATCGCTGCGACCGATGGGCGGGATACCGCCTCGGCGTCCGGGACCGTGTCCGGCGGCCAAGTCGAGCCCGAGCTCGTCTACCGCGGGCACCGCAAGCGCCATCGCCTAGGCGATGACGTTTCCTACGAGGACGTGGTCAAGGCTTGGGAAGTACTCGAGCTGCGGCGCCACGCCCAGGCGAAGCGCAAGCCGGGCGCGGATCCCGAGGAGAGTCTGGATAGGATCTCTCCAGAACCGCTTGCGCCGGCTGCTGTAACAGAACTGGCCCCGGTTCTTTCGCCGCTGCTCAAGATCGACCTCGACTGGATACTCACGCGCAAGGTCTTGGATGACGCGGCTGACGAGGTCGAGCGGCACAACGCGATGCGCGCAGCGATCGCTGAAGTTGAGGAAATGGAACTGCTGGTACTGATGGCCGTAGCGGCCGCAGATGACGACGACTAACCACAACGGAGGTTTAGATGGCCAAGAAATCGCGGGTGGCAGGCATCGGCATGGTGAGCGACAAGAAGTGGCAGGCGGAATCCGATCTTCGGACGCTGCTGGATGCGTGCGTCATCCGCAAGGACAAGGCTCGCTTTAAGGCGGCGCAAGCGATGGCCAAGGACAAGGTCGCGGAGATGGCGAAGATCGCCGCTGGCGATCGCGACGAGTACTGATCCAACAACCCGGTTTAAACCGGGTTTTCAACCGGAGGTGGCACATGGCGAAGGACAAGGGTAGCGACAAGGGCACCGACAAAGACGAGGATCTCACCCCCGAGGAAAAGGCCGCGCTGAAACAAACGAAGACGACGCACGGCGTATCCGAGGAAGAACTTGAGGGCCTGTCGGCAGAGGAGCGCGCGGCAATCGAGGAAGAAGACGACGACGCCGAGAATCTGCGCGAGATTGCCGCAGAAAGTGAAGAAGGCGCCGGTGAGGGCGAGGAGGGCGAGGGGGACGAGCCCAAAGCCAAGGACAAGAAGAAGGCGAAGGACGCCGATCCGGAGAGCAAAAAGAAGAAGACCGCGGCCGCCGCTGACGCCGAAGGCGAAGGAGAAGGCGAGACCGAAGGTGAAGGCGAGGCCGAAGGCGACGCCGAGGGTGAAGGCGAGGACGAAGGAAAAGACAAAAAGAAGGGCGCCGCCAAGGCTGACGCCGAAGAGGAGGGCGAAGAGGAGGGCGAAGACGATATCGACGTGCCCCTGCGCCCGCGCATGGCGCGCCTCAACGTCAAGCCGGTGGAGAAGTTCGACGAGAAGATGAAGGCGCTCGATGACGACTACGACGCGACGCTGGCGAAATACAAGGAGGGCGACCTTGCCGTCGAGGACCTGCTCAAGAAGGAACGCGAACTCAACGCCAAGCGTGCCGAACTGCGCGAGGCCAAGCTCAGGGCGGACCTGGCGACGGAGCACAACGATAACACCGGCAAGGCTGAGTGGATGGGCGACATTGAAGACTTCTTTACGATTGTCAAGGCGAAGGAAGGAATCGACTACAGCAAGCGGGCGCTGAACGTTGCCTTCGATGACGCGCTCAAGGGCTTGGCAGTGGTGGACGCAAACCAAGACAAGAGCGAGGCGTGGTTCCTGCGCGAAGCTCACAAGTTGGTCAAGGCAGACCTGGGGCTCGTTGCGAAGAAGCCCGCGGCGGACGACAAGAGCGCCGCGGCTGGCGACAAAGGCAAGAAGGTGCCCGGCCGCACGCCCAAGCTCGCCCTGGTACCGGACCTCGGCAAGATTCCGGGATCCGGGGGTGAGGAAGACGGCGAGGATGCCGCCGGCGGAGACGCTGAATTCGTCAACCTGGATAAGCTGGTGGGCCAGGAATACGAGGACGCGCTGGCGCGGATGTCGCCGGCAAAACAGGAAAAGTATCTGCGCGCGAGGTAAACAGACTTTGGAAGAACCACGCGAATCCCTTCTCATCAACCTCGAGGTCGGCGATCGGGTTTCGATCGACTCGGGGCGGGTGATTGTCACGGCGAATCAGAAAAGCGGGCGGCGCCTGAGCCTGCATTTCTCGTCGGAGAAGGGCGTGGCGATTGAACCTGTACGGGTGAAGTCACCTTTTCTTTTGGAACAGGCGTAGAATCGCGGACGTAGAGCCGCGACCCCGCCGGGGGAAGTCTCCCGCCGGGATGGTGGTGCATAGGAAGTGCACCTTTGGTTGAGAAACCGAGGAGCATTTTCGATGAACGTATGCGCCAGAACGGAAGGGCCAGCCTCTCAGGCAGCCACGGCCTCCGTTTACGCCCTCATCGATCCTCGCTCGCATCAACTGCGCTACATCGGCAAGGCGCTCGATGTGCGCCAGCGCGATCGCAATCATTTCAAGCAGTGCAGGTTCGATAATTCACCGAAGGACGAGTGGATACGCAAGCTTCGCGCTTCCGGTCTCAGGCCGGACCTGATCGTCATCGAGGGATGCACGCCCGCCGAGTCCGCAGCGCGCGAGAAATATTGGATCGCTCGTGCGCACTGGCGCGGCATCCCGCTCCTGAACATGAAGCACGGCGGGCAGGGGCGTATCAACACGTCGGAAGAAACGCGCGCGCGCATCAGTGCATCGAACAAAGGCAAAGGCCACGGGCCGGAGTGGCGCGCGGCTCACGCCGCAGCTTTACGTGGTCGCAAGGCTTCGGACGAAACGAAGGCGAAGATGTCCAGAGCGCACACTGGAAATCAGCGTGCCCAAAAGTGGGACTACACCGCGATCTTCCCCGATGGAAGGCGCGTCGAGATCGAAAATGTCGCTGTGTTCTGCAAAGAGCACGGCCTCACAGCGCAGATGATTTGGCAGTCCGCTGCGCGCAAATGGCAGACCGGAAACGGTCTGCATTTCGCAAGGACCGAGCATAGGAAGTGCTCAATTTTTAAGGAGCACTTACTTTGAAGACGATCGTAGGCCTCAATGATGCGAAAGCGGTAAAGAAATACTCCGGTTTCCTGGCCGTTGACGTAGGGCGCAAGTCCTATTTCAGCAAGAAGTTCATGGCCCGGGGCGAGACTGCTCAGACGCCGCTCCAGCTTCTCACGAATCTGGAGAACGACGCCGGCGAGCAGATCACCTACGATCTCGTGCTGCAACTCAAGATGCAGCCGATCGAAGGCGACAACACCCTGCGAGGCAAGGAAGAAGACCTCAAGTTCTACACGGACCAGATCTTCATCGACCAAGCACGCGGCGGTGTAAATACCGGCGGGCGGATGACCCGCAAGCGCACCATCCACGATCTGCGCAAGATCGCCCGGGTGCGTCAGTCCGAGTGGTGGGCTCGCATCTTCGACGAGCTGTTCTTCATGTACCTGTCGGGGGCCCGGGGCATCAACTCGGACTACATCTACCCGACGAGCTACCCCGGCTTTGCCAACAACGGCTTCGTGGCCCCGGACACCGAGCACATCCTGTTCGGTGGTGCGGCGACCTCGAAGGCGACGCTGGTGGTCGGCGACAAGTTCAACCTCACGTTGGTCGAGCGCGCGCAAACCCAGGCGGAAACGATGGGTGGCGGCATCGAGGGCATCCCTGCCATCGAGCCGTGCGAGATCGACGGCGAGGGCCGGTACGTGATCGTCATGCACCCCTGGCAAGCATTCGACGTGCGCACCAACTCGTCGACCGGCCAGTGGCTCGACGTTCAGAAGGCGGCTGCGGGGGCGGAGGGCAACAACAGCCCGATGTTCAAAGGTGCGATGGGGATGTATGCCGACACGATTCTCCAGAAGCACAAGGGCGTGATCCGGTTCAGCGACTACGGCGCCGGCGCGAACGTGCTTGCCGCGCGTGCTCTTTTCCTCGGTCGCCAGGCCGGGGTGGTCTCCTTTGGATCACCGGGCACGGGTCTTCGATTCGACTGGACCGAAGAATCGGAGGACCGGGGCAACCAGGCGGTCATCACGACCGCCAGTATCTTCGGCGTGAAGAAGACCGCGTTTACCATCGAGGCCGTTAGCCGCGACTTCGGTGTGATCGCTCTCGACACCGCCGCGGCGGACCCGAACCCGTAACCCAAACGGGGACAGGTGGGGCTCGCCTTCGGGCGGGCCCCGATTCCCTTCAACTTCTTCAGGAGAATAGACCATGCCTTTCGCAGTTACTCTCAACCTCCACGCGGTCGGTCGCAAGCCGATTCCCGATCCGAACGGGTCGGAAGTCGTGTCGTTGCGCTGCACCGCAATCGTCAACGGTACGGGTGCGGCAAACGACACGATTCCGTTGGCCAAACTGCCGGCCGGAGCAATTCCGATCGATTGGGAGATCGATAACGACGACCTGGATACCGGCGTGGCGACGCTGACGCTGGACCTCGGGGTGATCGTTGCCGGCGCAGTGTCGGCGGCCGCGGCAAACGGTGGTAAGTGGCTCACGGCCTCGACGTTCGGCCAGGCGCCAGCCTTCACCGAGCGCCGGGCGCAGACGGCGGCGGTCGTCACCGCTTTCGCGCGGATCGCGGTCGACGTAGCGGAGCGCTCGATCGGGCTGGTCGTCATCGCGGCGGGCAACGCCGCGGCAGCGGCCAACGCGGTAGTGGGCATGAAGCTCAGCTATCGCGCCGCGTACCACGGCAACTAGCAGCAAGGAGAACAAGAGGGCTTCGGCCCTCTTGTTTTTCGCCTTTCTTCAACCGATCGGAGAACAACCACCATGCTGATACGATGCAAGATCTTTCGCACAGGCGGCACCACTGTCGAACTCGGCAAGGGCAAAGGCCGGCGCATCTACAAGTTCATTCCGCGCGAAGCCGCCGGGCTCAAGGGCCCGGAACTGTTGGGCGCGTTGAGCGATCCGGATCTGGAGCACGTCTGCGACGTTTCCGAAAAAGAGGACATCGCCACGCTACTCGCAATCCCCGAGGGCTACGAGGTCCACGACAGCGTTGTTGCTCAGCCGACTGCGAAGGCCAGGCCTGCCGCAACAAAGAACGGCAGCAAGTCTGCGTCGAAACCCGGTGGCTACTCGAACCTGAAGAAGCCCGACCTTATCAAGCGAATCGCCGGGCATCCGAAGTTCACCGGCAAAGCGCCGCACGGCACAACGCCGACGGACAAGCTCGTCGCGCAGCTCGAGGCCCTGGACGCAGAAGCGACGCAGACCGCATAGAAGCGGGTGAGTCATGCCACTCACCATGCAAAACATCGTCGATCGTGCTCGCCTGCCGCTGAATGATGCCGATCCGGTAGACGCAAACCGACGAGACCCCGACGCGATATTGCTCGCTTATGCGAAGGGCGGGCTGCAGATCCTCCACCAGAAGCGTCCAGATTTGTTCTTCGGGGCGATTGCCTCCTTCTCAGCGGAGACGCTCGCCCTGGGCTCGACTTTTCCCCTGCTCGAAGACTATGCGCCAGCGCTCCAGGATTGGGTGACAGCACGCGCGCAATCGAAAGACGATGAGTCGGCCAATGCCGGTTCTGCGCAGGCGTTCTTCGCTCTATTCGAGGCGGAGGCCGGCTGATGAATCACTACTGTCGCCGCTGCAAGCGAACGCCTAATCAAGCGGGGTTTTCTCCAGACCGGAAATCTGCTACGCGACTCGCCTATTGTTGCAAGGACTGCACCAGCGAATTAGCCAGGTTGCGGTACGCTGCCAATCCTGAGAAATATCGTGGAAAGTCGCGCGCGTGGCGCGCCGTGCCTGAAAACATGGCCAAGCACGTGGTTTCACATGCAAAGTGGCTCGCCGACAACGCAGAACGTGTCCGCGTTATGCAGAAAGCACGTTCGTTCCGTTGGTACGTCAAGAACCGGAAGAAATCTCGCGCCAACTCCCGCCAGTGGGCCAAGGATAACGCAGCGCGCGTCGCGGCAAACATTGCCGCACGCGACGCGACGAAAATTCTCGCTACTCCTAGATGGGCAGACCACGAGAAAATACGAACGCTTTACGAAGACGCCAGGCGCTTATCTCTGGAGACAGGCATTGGTCATTGTGTTGATCATATTGTGCCATTGCGCGGACGAACTGTAAGCGGACTGCATTGGGAGGGCAATCTGCAAGTTATCACGGTGCTGGCGAATAGGGCCAAGCACAACACTTTCTGGCCAGGGATGTGATATGGCAACAACGCTGTGGTCAGATTTTAACGACGATGTGCTCTCGGAAATCCCTGGGGTCTTGCCGGCTTTCGCGCAGCATCACGTCAAGCTCGCGGCAATCGAGTTCTGCGAACGCTCTTGGGTATGGCTGGCTGACCAAGGGCCGATATTGATTGAGGCGGCAAAAAATATTTATCCGTTGCCCGGACGGGAAGATGATGCCGTACATTTGGTGCTCCCCGGTACCACGGGCAACTCTGCGAGCACGTCGGATAGCGTGCCGAACAGCGTCACCGGCGACATCGAGCTGGAGTGGGATGGATCGCCGGCGGTCGATTGGAAAGCGGCGACACTTCCTGGTAACGCGACACTGATCAGCAAGGGGTTTCAGGACAGCTACTGGTTTGCAGTTACGGCTGTTAGTGCAGCAGGAACTTCACCACTTCTTATGCTGCTCTTGAATGGCGTTGGTTATAACTCTACTGTCATCCTGCCTTGGTCTCACGAGGGGGCGACCCGCCACAAGGTCAAGGTCACGCGCAGCGCAGCAACGGGCAACATCAAGTTCTACACCTGGGACGGCGCAACATGGGTGCAACTCGGCGCGACGGTGCCCTCAACGCCAGGGGCCATTTTCGACAACCCCGATCTCTTGTACGTTGGAATAAACGCGGGGGCAGCCTATCCTTGGGCCGGTAGAGTCTACCGCGCCACCGTGCGCAACGGCATCGGTGGCCCGGTAGTTGTGGACTTTGATCCTTCACGCTTCACCGCTGGCGCTGTCGCCCCTGGTGCTACCGCCAGGATGGTGACCAGCGAAACCTGGACGCTGAACGGGACCGCGGCGACGAATATCCAGTCTGCTGTCAGCACGGTCGCGCGCGTGCAGCAGGTGTGGCTCGACAAGAAGCCGCTCCTTCCGAAGACTCGCAATGAACTCTCGGACCTGTACGGCGATTACATGCGCGCCGATGGACCGCCGGTGTATTTTGTCCAGGATACGCCAGGAAAGTTGATCGTGGTCCCAACGCCGACTGGCCCCTCAAGCGGCGATGGCCTTACCGCGAAGGTGGTGATCGCGCCAACGCGGGCCGCGGTCGGAATAGAAACTGAGATTTTCAATCGGTACCACGACCAGATTTCCCGAGGCGCAAAGGCCCGGCTATTTGGCATAGCAAAAAAACCCTGGACCGACTTCGATAAATCGATAGAGCAAAAGGCCATGTTCGAGGATGCGATCTCCGAAGCGAAAACCAACGTGATCCGCAGCTACGCCGGCGCACG
>Ga0184637_10000864_pt1 | contig 21594 bp, 17 predicted proteins | sample PLM3_127_b2_FD_133143 | JGI IMG/M metagenome (GOLD analysis project Ga0184637, IMG submission 133143) | Groundwater sediment microbial communities from an aquifer in East River, Colorado, USA - PLM3_127_b2 | ecosystem: Environmental > Terrestrial > Soil > Riparian zone | place: USA: East River... | reverse complement strand
TTGGCAGACACCGATGGCCATTGCCCGGGCTGTCGGCTCGCTCACGGCCCCATGCTCGGCCAGCACCTCACGGGGCACGCCCAGCATGTCGTGTTTGACGTCGTCCGAGTAGCTGACGACCCCGCCGAGAAAGAACGATGACGCACCGGCTAGATCCGTTATGGCCGCCGCCAGGTGTCCACCTGTGCAGCTCTCCGCGACGGCCAGACGGTAGCCGAGCCCATCCAGGGCTTCCGCCAGCTCCCTGACAAGCGAAGGGACGTCGTCTGAGCTCATGAGCCCGTGGCAACAGAAGAAGCCATGAGATCGTAGTCCGTCGCCCCGGTGACGCGGACCTGGAGCATGTCGCCGACATCGGCTTGCCCGTCGACGAGCACAACGCCGTCTACCTCGGGCGCATCGCGGTACGACCGCGCCACGAGATGCTCGCGGCCGTCTCGGCCCCGTACGGTTCCCTCGACCAGCACCTCGAGCTTGCGGCCGATGACACCCTCGTTGATCTCCCGTGAGAGGCGGCGGGCGAGAAGCATCAGCTCGCGTCGGCGCCGCTCCTTCCGGACATCGGGCACCTGGTCCGCGAAGTCGTAGGCCGATGTTCCCTCCTCACGCGAGTAGGCGAAGACACCCACGCGGTCGAAGCGCAGCGCCTCCACGGTGCGCTGGAGATACTCGAACTCGTCCTCAGTCTCGCCGGGGAAGCCGACAATAAACGTCGTCCGCAGCGCGATTCCCGGCACGCGTTCTCGAATTCGCGCCACCAGGTCCTCGATCGTGCCGTGCGGCCGCTTCATACGGCGCAAGACGTCGGGGTGTGCGTGCTGGAGGGGCACGTCGAGGTAGTGGCAGACCTGGGGTAAACGCGCCATCGCATCCAGCAGCTCGTCCGACACGAACTGCGGGTACGCGTACATGATGCGAATCCAGGGGATGTCCGGGATCTCGTCCGCGATGCGCTCGAGCAGACGCGCCAGCCCGTTGCGTTCGCCCCGGTCGCGGCCGTAAGCCGTCGTGTCCTGGGCGACGAGCACGATCTCGCGGACCCCGGCCGCGGCGAGCTCTCTCGCCTCACGCAGCACGTGGTCAGCGTTCTTGCTGCGCATGCGGCCCTTCATGCCGGGGATGGCGCAGAACGCACAGGCGGCGTCGCAGCCATCGGAGATCTTCAGATAGGCGCTGGGGCCCTGGCCCACCCGGCGCGGCATGACGAGGTCGGCGTGGGCTGCCGCGCCATCGCCGATGTAGATCGGCGGCAGGAATGGATCGCCGTCCAGCCGCTCGACCGGACTTCGCGCTACGCGCGGACTCCCGGTGCGCGGGCGCTCCTGAATTGCCCCGAGGACCAGCGGCATCTCCGGCCACCGATGGACGCCGACGAGCGCGTCCAGTTCCGGGATCAATGAAGCGAGCTCCGGTGCGTGCCGCTCGACCAGACACCCGGTGGCGATCAGGACCTGGCCCTGGCGCTTTGCCTCGGCCAGGCCGAGGATCGCATCCACAGATTCCTGCTTCGAGGCGCCGATGAACCCGCACGTATTCACGATAACGACGTCCGCGTCGCTCGGCTCCGGCAGGCGGCGGTGGCCCGCGGCGACCAGGGTCTGCTCGATCCCCTCGGAATCGACGACGTTCTTTGTGCAGCCGAGGGTGACGAGCGCGAACGTAGGGAGGCTCTGTGCGTTGTCTGGCATGAGGCTAATTATGGACGCGCTGAAGCGTGCGCGGCACGCGGCGTGTCGCCCGGCTGGCTAATCCGCGCACTCGAGCTCGAGGAAATTCCCACTACGGTCGCGGGTGAACAGCGTCCCGCGCTCGCGGCGGGACTGCACGCCGGCGATGTTGTGCGGCACTAGCCCCGTCGACACGTTCGCTGCTGCGAGTTGGGAGCCGACTTCACCGGCAGGCTGACGGGTCCGCAGGATGACACGAGGGGTCCCCTTCAGGACGCCTTCGGCCGGCTCTTGAATGTGCCTGCTCCCCACGACTAGCCCGAGAAGCGATTCGCCATAGCGCACGAAGATCTGCGGTATGGGGCGGGCGGACACCTGGTGGTTCAACCGACCATAGCGAGCCGCGCGGGTCCACGGAGCGCACGGGTCATCCCCGTCCATCCAGACCTTCGCCTCGAGGAGGTCTTCCGTGCGCCAGCTGTGGTAGTAGTCCACCTCTCCGCCAAGCGCATCGGCGTAGAAGAACTCCCCCAGCTCGAGGTCGTGCACCACGAGCGTGACGTGGTGGATTGGGGCGTCGCAGCGGTCTGCCGGAACGAGCTGCAGCAGGTTGCCGCTCGGATCCCGTAAGTAGGGGCTGATCCGCTTCTCCTCAGGATGATCCTCGCGCCACCAGTTCACTTCGTGGCCCGCGGCCTTCAGCTCATCCGCGAGCGTGGACAAGCGCGCGCCTTTCACGCTGTAACCAAAGTGGCGGCCAGCATCCCCGAGCGTCTGGGGTCGGGCCTTGGCGACGAACGTTATCCGTTGGCTCGCTGCCACGAACGTAATGGAGCGAGCGTCCCCTTCCCAATCGCCGGGAACGTCCGCCAGGACCCTCGAGTAGAAGTGACGAGTCGCGGCGAGGTCGTGGACTTCGACGACGACTCCCCCAATCGCTTCGACCTGGACGGGCGGTGACTGCGATCGGGCGGAGGCCGAAGCAGCCATCTACTTGCTCGACGCGTTGACGAGGCCTTCGCGGCCACGCATCTGCTCTCGGTCGCGCCGCCAGCAAATCTCGTGAAAGTTGCCACCTGGGTCTGTGAAGTACACCGACTCCCCGAGGGGGCCCCTGTCCGGGTGGCTCACCGGCCCTTCCATCGGGACGTTGTACTCACGAAGGCGGGCAACGACGTCAGGAAACCTCTCTCGAGGGACCACGTAGCCGTGTCGAGAGCCGTCGATTCCCCTGGGTCGGGAGGGCTCCGAAACGCGGTCGCCATGGGGGAACAGAACAAAGAAGAAGTCGCCGAGGTTGATCCCAGTATGCGGCGCGCTGCCCAGGTCGTCGGTGGTCAGGGCGTTCCAGTGCCCGGCCCGGGCCCCGAGCACCTCCTCGAAGAATTTCGCACCCGCCCGTACGTCGGGAACGCTGAACCCGCAGTGATCGAGAATCGCAACGTCTCCCATGGTTCGGCTCCTTTCTGTTGTCGCCCGTTTCCAGGGCGACCCGAAGCGGCGCTAGTGGGCGCTTGCCGCCACGGCTTCGCGCCTCGGCGGCTGGACGGCTTGCGCTGGCTCGAAATGCTCTCGCGAGTTGACCTCGTCCGTATCCACCAGGATGTGCCCCTCGAGGCTAAAGCTGATCGGGTGGAGTCGCAGGGGCAACGTCGCTGGTCCGCCGGTCGTCTCTCCGCGGCAGTTGTATGTCGCCTGGTGGAAAGGACACAGGAACTGCCAATGCGCCTTCTGGTAAGCCAGGAGCCCGTTGCGATGGGTGCACCACTGGCTCATCGCGAGGAAGCCCTCTTTAAGTCGGACGATGAAGAAATTGCCCTCCACGAAGAGCTTGACGGCCCCCACCTTGTAGGCGCTCGCTGGACCACAGTCCACGACACCGGCGTCGGACCGGAGGATCTCGGCCGCTTCCGGCCCGGTGGTCGTCACTTCGATGCTATGCCCGTCCGGGTCGGGGATGGTCACCTCGTACTCGCCGTGGGCCATCCGCACCGCGCGCAGATTCACGAGCTGATATCCGTAGTCTCGTGCGCGCTGCACCATCCGCCGGTACTGATTCGGGGTCAGCGCAAAGGAATGGTGCATCCCCATGGTCCCGGGCCGGAGCGGCACGGGGTTCTCGTCCTCGACAAGGATCACCAGCTCCCCACCATTCGTTCGGAGTACCGTGTGCGGCCGCTCCTCAGCGGTCAGATCGCGTCCGAGGAGGTCGAGCTGCAGAAAATTCGTGTACCACTCTTCGCTGCGCTCGACGTCTCGCACTCCGATGACGATGTGGCTGAGCGCCTCGATCCACTCCTGGCGAGAGCCCGCTCCGTCGCTGCGATCGGCTTGCCGCCCGTGGAGCAGGTCTGAGGGCTCCGGAACCTTGTAGCCCATCTCGAGCTGGAACGCGTCGGGCACCCAGGTCGTGCCGCCGTACGTTGCCGAGATCCCAGTCGGGACCTCCTCTGTCTGCTTCCCGTCCTTCGTCGGCTCTTCGTCCGCCATTCCCGCCTCCCGCTGTGGCGCGATTATAGGCAGCAGCGCGTGGGGTGACAATCGCGTCCGGCTACTGGACGTCCCACTCGTACACGTTCCACGTCATGTTCGTGCGCGGCTTTGTGTCTCCCTTGGATCCAGTCACACCTTCCCTGAACAGGGAGACCGTGACGTTGAAAAAGAGCGGCAGGACAGGTAGCTGTTCGGACTGGTGCCTCACCAGATCCCGCCAGAGATCGCGGAGCCGGTTGGGCTCGATCGTTGATCCGATGGAGTCGATGATGCGATCGTGGTCCGGGTTCTGGTAGCAGCCGGAGTTCAAACCGGTCCAGCGCGTTTGCTCGCTTGGACAGTTGAGCCCGTTAATGCGCCCGAGGTTGTGCTCGAAGGCGAGTGGGATCGAGGTCGTCATCAGGGATGGAAACTGAGCAACCCGCTGGGTGTCTCGCGATTCACCCGCGGAGAGAACTACGAGGTTCACGCCCACCCCGATCTGCTTGAGGTAGTCCGCGCTGATAGTCCCCAACTGCTCCAGACCGCCGCTCGAGGTCTCCAGAGTGAGCGTGGCATTGGGGTTGATGGTGGCGCCGTCCGCCGTTCGTCGCCATCCCGCCTCGGCCAGCAGCTCCTGGGCCCGCCGAGGGTCGTATTCGTAGCGTGCCATCACCTCCTGTACGGCGTCCCACCGGGCGTCGTCGGGAGGCACGAAGGAGTGCGACACGGGTGACTGGCCTTCGAGCGCCACATTCACCATTGCCTGTCGGTCGATTGCGTGGATGAGCCCGCGCCGCACGCGCACGTCCAGCATTTCCCTCGGCCTCGGGTCGCGGAATTGAACGGCGAGCATGCGCCAATGGGTGGTCTGAGCGATGACGAGGGGCTTCTTGCCCGCCTGCTCCCACTCCCGCTTGACGAACATGGACTGCTCGAAGCTGATGGCGTTCTTGACGATGCCGTCGACGCTCCCCGAGAGGAGGTTGGCGACGATGGAGTTCTCATCGGGAATGAAGCGAACGTTGATCGTGTCGATCTTGGCGCGACCTCGGTAGTATCCGTCGTACGCCCGGAGCACCAGGTGGCTGCCGGGCTCCCACGCCGCCAGCCGATACGGGCCCACGCCCACGAACTCACGCTTCCAGTAGGGGTGAATAATGAAGCTCTCTTTGTCGGCCCTGTAGGGCGCCTCCAGGATGTGGGGCGGCAGCGGCGGCAGGTCAGAGCCCGTCAAGGCCGCCGCGAGAGGGTAGGTCTTCGACCACTCGATGACGAGGGTGGCGTCGTCAGGAAACGAGACGGTGGAGACCTTGTCCGCCAGGGGACGGCCGGAGATGGGGAGGTCGCGATCCTGGACGAGCGTCCATCCGAAACCGAAATCGCTCGCCCGCAGCGGAACGCCATCTTGCCACGTCACGTTCGGTCGCAGCTTGTACGTCGTTTGCATCGACCCGTCGGGGCGGACGACCCACGTGCCGCTCTCCTGCGCCGGTAACTCGGCCGCCAGCATCGGGTGCGTCGCACCGCGATCGTCGTACGTCGTCAGCGACTGGTGCACCGCGAGCGTCAGATCCGCGTTGCCGATGCCCCCGAAGCCCCTGCTGCCAAAATCAAAAACGAAGTGCTCCGGCTCCCCATTGAGCGCGAGCGTCAGAGATTTCGGCCTCTGCGGCGGCTGCTCCCCGGCCGGGGCGCTCGCGTCACCAGGAGCGGTGCGAGGCGTGCAAGCCGCAAGTGTGACGATCGCTCCCAAGCCAGCCGCCAATAGTCTGTAACGCCGCATTATCTGCCTCCTTCGCCGCGACCGTCTGGCCGCGTCGGTTTGCCCCCGGATTATTCCCGAGCGAATCACGATTCACGTCCCCACGAGGCGTCGAGCACCTGTCCGGTGCTACCCAGCCGCCCCTGGTGGACACCATTCACCGTTATGTCGATGCCCCCTGCATTGCCAACGCGCATACGCAGCGACCGCTCTGCGGTAAATGTTCGCGTCGCTCCCGGCGGCAGAGTCTGGGCCAGGATCGAGCGGTCATCGGCCCAGACCTGCACCCAGCTGCGGTCGATAACCCGCGCCTCGACCAGGAGCCCCGCGATTGGCGTCGGGGAGGGTTCGGGCGTCCCGGTCGGCCCCGGCGCAAGCGTGGGAAGAGGCGTCAAGAGCGCGGAGATGCTGCGACTCAGAGGTGTGGGAAGCGGCTGCGCCCGAGCCTGGCCGGAATCGACGCTGTCCGCAAAGGACGTGAGCTGGCTGTACAGATAGACGAAGAGTCCAGCGCACAGGATAACCCCAAACACGATGAACACGGCTTTCCACGAGATCAGCGGCGGCTTCTCGAGCGGTCGTATAGCCGGCCTGATGGGATTGCGGTCCTGGGGGCGCATGGGGACCGCGCGCTCGAGCAGCTCCGTCGGGTCTAATCCGACGAGGCGAGCGTAATCGCGTATCAACGCCCGCGTGTAAACGGTCGGGGGGAGCGAGCCGAAGTCGTCGGTCTCGAGCGCCTGCAGGTAGTGCAGGCGGACGTGCAACGCCGCTTCCACGTCGGCGTGGCTCAGGCCCTGCGCGATGCGGGCGCGCCGGAGACTGTCCCCGACGGAGCCTGGCCGCGGTTCCATGCTCGGTGTTCCTCAGACCGTACTTTCCGCTCGTGGAGCGGTAGTGGCTGGGTGCGCGCCAGCTGGCCCGTCCCGTCGAATGCGCGCGGCCTGTGCGTTCAAGATCATGCTTCTCGCTTCGGCTGCGCTGCCCCAGCCCTTTAGCGGCGATCTCGTCGCGAACAACTCCTCGAGCAGCTCGCGAAGCTCGGGCCGCTCGCCGATGTCGATCACGGTGCCGTACGCGCTCGCGAGGTCGGCCCGGACCGCGACGATCTTGTGATCGTCGTCCTCGCGGAGCAACGCGCCGATGGGCCGACCCACGATGACACTCCCGACGGCCGCGTCGCCCTCGCCAATCACAACCGCGTCGAGCTCGTCACCGTCGGCCTCGGCAAACGTGTGGGGAATCCAGCCGTAATGGATCGGCAGCGGCGCCGGAAACACTTCGCCGGTCGGAACGAACTCGTGGCGGCCCTCGTTGTACACGACCCGCTCGGTGCTTCCCCGCGGGTTCTCCACCACGACGTAGACGAGGATGGGCGGCGCCGGGCCCGCACCGGCATACCGGAGCAATATTGGCTCGCGCGGCCCATTCCGGCGGGATTGAAGCCAGGCGGAGATCGCCTTGCGTGTGCCCTCGAAGGCGATCTCCGTCGGAATCTCGTCGGCGCCGAACCACCGTGCCTCGGCCGCGTCATCCGCCGCCTGGAGATCGCCGCCCAGACGTGTCGCGTAGAAGACCGCGACGTGGGCGGCGCCCCTGGGGTCACCGCCGCCCGAGAAGATCCCGTGGAAGCCGTCGATGGAGACGACGAGGCCAGTCTCCTCGAGCGCCTCGCGCGCGGCGGTCTGGGCGGCGTCCTCCCCGTACTCGACGTAGCCGGCGGGTAGGGTCCACCAGCCGGGGTAGGGCTCGTGGGCGCGGCGGACGAGTAGGATGCGGCCGTTCTCTTCGACGAGCACGGCGGCGCCCAGCGCGGGCTTCCCGTAGTACGTCCAGCCGCAGCCCGGACAACGAGGGCGGTCGCGGCCGCCGTCGTGTCGCACCTCGAGTGGTGTGGCGCAGCGGCCGCAGTAGCGAGGCTCGCCGGGGTCGGGAAGTATGAGTCCGTTCACTGCCTTCCCTCCCATTGACGGCCCGGCCCGGTCAAGGCGTCCCAATCATATCCAGAGCGGAGTGCCGAATGCGGATAGTCCTCGCGCCAGCGCTAGAATGAGCGACCGCGACCATGGGGACTCCTGATGCGGATCTGCTCGTTTCTTCCATCGGCCACCGAGATGCTGTTCGCGCTGGACCTCGGCGAAGAGGTCGTCGCGGTCAGCCACGAATGTGACTACCCACCCGAGGCACTGACGCGTCCACGCATCACGACTTCGTTGATCGACCCGGCGACGATGAACAGTGCGGAGATCGACGAAGCTGTCACCCTGGCCCTGGCAGAGGGGCGTGCCAGTTACTACGTCGATATGGACGTGCTCGCGGCCGCGCGCCCGGACCTCGTTATTACCCAGGAGCTGTGCGTCGTATGCGCTATCGGCGGCTCTGAAGTGCGCCGCGCGGCGGCGCAGCTCGACCCGGCGCCGCGCATCCTCACGCTGGAGCCCCACACGGTCGAGGACGTTCTTGGCTGCCTCCTCACATTGGGAGAGGAAACAGGAGTGTCCGAACGTGCGGAGTCGTGTGTCGAGTCCCTACGGACTCGTATCGCGGCCGTCCAGGCCGCGGTAGCTGGGTCTGCCAGACGGCGGGTGCTCTGCCTCGAGTGGCTTGACCCGCCCTGGATCGCCGGGCACTGGATGCCCGAGGTCGTCGAGCTGGCGGGCGGGATCGATGTGCTGGGGCAGCGTGGGGAGCCATCGCGTCGGGCGACGTGGGACGAGATCGCCGACGCACAACCCGAAGTTGCGATCGTCATGCCCTGTGGCTTCGACGTCGAACGCGCCCTCGAAGAGGTCGGAGTTCTGGAGACCATCCCTCAGCTGCAGCGAACGCCGGCCTTGCAAAAGGACCGCGTATGGGTGGTTGATGCATCGAGCTATTACAGCCGCTCCGGCCCGCGAATCGTAGATGGGATCGAGCTGATGGCTGCGATCCTCCATCCGGCCTCTTTCCCGGGCAAGCTTTCGGCTGATGCGGCGCGTCCATGTATCAGCCGGCCGTCGGGGAAATCCGGGTCTACGGCGAACCTATAATCAGTCCCTAGCGCAACGTTGAGGCTGTACTGGCAGCCTCAGGAGGCCATTCAGTGCCCAAGAGTCTGCGCAGCTTCATCGAGCAGGTCGACCACCAGCACCCCGAGGAGCTGGCGATCGTGTCCCGCACGATCGACCCCGACAACTACGACGTCACGGCGGTCCTCGCGCATCTGACGCAGCGCCAGCAGTTCCCGATGGTGCTGTTCCAGTCGACGCGCGATCTGCTCGGCCATGACTCCGACATGCGGATCGTGTCCAACGTCTTCGCCAGCCGCGAGCGGATCGCCGACGCCCTGGACTTTCCACGTGAGAAGTCAGCCATGCCGCTCAGCCTGGAGTACGCACGGCTCGAGCGGAGCCAGATTCCCTGGCGCGCCATCACGCGAGATGAGGCGCCCGTGAAGGAGATCGTCCGCGAGGGCGAGGACCTTGACGTCAACCGGCTGCCGATCGTGCGTCACTTCGAGATGGATCTGAGCTCTGTGATCACCATGGGCGCGATCATGAAAGACCCAGAGACCGGCCTCTACGACGTCTCGTTCATCAAGGGCTTCCCGAAGGGCCCCCGCAAGCTCGGCGTGTCGATCCACTCGCCTCACTTCGACCGCATCCTCGAGCACTACGAGAGTCGTGGGAAACCCGCGCCCTTCGTGCACATCATCGGGCATCATCCCGCCTTCTACCTGGGCGCGCTCGCGCTCGCCCCTTACAACAACGACGACTATGCGACGATCGGCTCGTTCCTGGGCGAGCCGCTCCGCCTCGTGCCTTCCGAGACCTGGGGCGATGAGTTCCTGGTACCCGCGGACGCCGAGGTGATCATCGAGGGGGAGATCCCACCGGGCGTGCGCGAGGTCGTGGACCCGTTCGGCGAAGTGACGCGCCACTACCAGGCCCAGTGCCTGAGGCCGGTGCTGAACGTTACGGCCATCACCCATCGCCACAACGCGATCTTTCAGGACGTCTTCTCGGGCCACCAGGGGCACTGGAACCTGGGCGGGATCCCCAAAGAGGGCAGCGTCTTCAACGTCTTGCAGCAGAAGTTCGGGAACATTCGCGCTGTGCACCTGCCCCTTTCGGGGTGCGCACGCTTCGCCTGCTACATCTCGATCGACAAGCGGATCGAGGGTGAAGCGAAGCGAATCGGCATCGGCGCCCTCGCCGAATACTGGGGGTTCAACTGGGTCGTGCTCGTCGACAAGGAGATCGACGTCTTCAACGAGCAGGACGTGCTCTGGGCGATGATGACGAACGTCGATCCCAAGCGCGACATCGACGTGATTCAGAACGCCTACACGCTGTTCGACACCGCGGCCGGCTACACGAAGCTCATCATCGACGCGACGCGCCCACTGGACCGCCCCTTCCCGCAGATGCTGAAGGTGCCGGACGACGCTATGAACCGCATCGACATCGACGAGTGGATCGAAAGGCGGGTCCCGTCTCAGACCGGGCCGCGGTGAGGCGTCGCAATGGCTGAGCGCATCTTTTGGGTGAAGTGCCCCGGCTGCGAAGGTCGATTCTATTGCGACTACACCCTGCGCTTCGACGTGGCGAAGCTCATCTGTCCGTACTGCCAGCGGCAGTTCTTCCCCTCGGAGAGTCCCGACATCGACGACCGCCCCGTTCACGTGTAGACGTGACGAAAGAATTGGTGTTTCTCGTTGAGGACGCGCCCGAGGGTGGCCTCATTGCGAAGGCGCTTGGTGCCTCCATATTCACTGAAGCCGACAATCTTACGGATCTCCGCGCACAGATTCGCGACGCGGTGCTATGCCACTTTGAGGAGAGTGAGCGCCCTGAGTTTGTCCGCCTCCATTTCACTCGTGACGAAGTCATGGCGCTGTGAGGCTTCCCCGAGATCTCTCGGGCGACGAGCTTGCCAGCGCTCTTAGTGGGTTGGGCTATCAGGTAAGCCGTCAAAGCGGCAGTCATGTCAGGCTTACAACCATCGAGGGAAGTGAACATCACGTCACAATTCCGCGTCACGCGGCGCTTCGCGTGGGAACCCTCGCAGCGATCTTGTCGGATGTAGCGGAACACGCTGGACTCACTCGAGAGGAAGTGCTGCAACGTCTCTTTCGAAAAGCTTGATGAACCCAAAGCTCCCCGGCCTGGCGGATCGTGCCTCGCGGCTCGGCACCGAGACGGCATTCGACACGCTCGCCGAGGTGAACCGCCTGCGGTCGCAAGGCCGGGACATCATCAGCTTCGGGATAGGCGAGCCCGACTTCCAAACGCCCGAGAACATCGTCGCCGCGGCGAAGACCGCGCTCGACGACGGGCTCACCCGCTACGGGCCGAGCGACGGGATGCCTGAGCTTCGCGCGGCGATCGCCGCAGAAGTTGCCGAGACGCGCGGCATCAGCGTCAGTCTGGATCAAATCGTCGTCGCGCCCGGGGCCAAGCCGTTCATCCTCTACAGCATCGCGACGCTCGTGAACGAGGGCGAAGAGGTCCTCTACCCGAACCCAGGCTTCCCCATCTACGAATCCGTGATCAACTGGCTGGGAGCGAAGCCTGTCCCGATGCCTCTGACCGAGGCGAACGCGTTCGGCTGCGACCACGAGGCGCTCGCGGCGGCGATCACCGATCGGACGAAGCTGATCATCCTGAACAGTCCCAATAACCCCACGGGGGGCGTCCTCAGCGCCGACGATCTGAAACTCATCGCCGATCTCGCCGTGCGGCACAACTGTTGGGTGCTCTCGGACGAGGTTTACAGCCACCTGGTCTTCGATGGAAAGTTCGACTCCATCGCGTCGCTTCCGGGGATGCAGGAGCGAACCATCATCATGGACGGCTTCTCGAAGACGTATGCGATGACGGGCTGGCGGCTCGGCTACGGTGTGATGGATGCGGATCTGGCGCGGCTCATGGCGCGCATCGAGACGAACGTCGAAAGCTGCACGTGCTCGTTCACCCAGGCGGCCGGTATCGAGGCGCTGATCGGGCCGCAGGACGAGTCACGCCGCTTCGCCGCCGAGTTTCGCAAGCGGGCCGACCTGACGGTGGATCTGCTGAACGACGTTCAGGGCATCCGCTGCGTGGCGCCACGCGGCGCTTTCTACGCCTTTCCCAACGTCACCGAGGCATGCCGGAGGCTCGGCCTCACCCGGGCAGAGCAGCTGGCGGAGGGCCTCCTCCACGAGGCCGGCGTTGCGGTCCTCGCCCGCTCCTGCTTCGGCAGCCGGAACGAAGGCGAAACCGAGGAGTACGTCCGCCTCAGCTTCGCCACGAGTGAAGACAACATCCGAGAGGGCATCGGCCGTATCAAGCGCTATGTGGAGGCGGCGCGATAGCCTCGAGGCCGAGCTCGTCGATGATCTCCTGAGCTGTCATGACCCGAAACCGTCCGGCCCGGTAGTCCTCAAGCGACTCCTTGATTCCGGCCACGAAGGCCTCATGCGCGGCGTCCAGAAGCTCCTCATATCGTGCCCGATCGAGAATCACGTACGCCGGCTCGTCGTTCTTGATGACGAAAACGGGTTCTTCCTTCACCCACTCGTCCACAGCACCGATGCCGCGTCGTTTGATTTCGCGAGCGGGAATGGTCCTCATAACGGTGCTCCATTTCGTATGGACTACGGTACTCTACCAAACCGGTCTGGCACCGTAGGACTAACGCCCTGGCGCCAACAAGCTCCGCAGCACCATCGGCAGCACGCCACCGTGGCGAAGGTAGTCGACGTCGACAGGGCTGTCGACGCGGGCGATAGCGTTGAATGAGAACTGCTCGCCATTTTTGCGGCGGACGAGCACCGTCATCTGCTGTCGGGGCGTCAGACTGCCCGCTAGTCCTGCGATGTCATACGTCTCATGGCCGGTCAGGCCAAGCGTGGCAGCGCTTTCGCCCGGCATGAACTGCAGCGGTAGGATCCCCATGCCGACCAGATTACTGCGATGAATCCGCTCGTAGCTTTCCGCGATCGCCGCCTTGACGCCGAGCAGCAGCGGCCCCTTCGCCGCCCAGTCGCGCGAGCTGCCAGAGCCGTACTCCTTGCCGGCGATCACGATAAGCGGCGTTCCCTCCTGGAGGTAGCGCTGGGCCGCGTCGAAGACGCGCATCTCCTGGCCGGTCGGCAGGTGAATGGTCCAGTCGCCCTCGCGTTGCGGTGTCAAAGCGTTGCGGAGTCGGACGTTCGCGAAGGTCCCGCGCATCATCACCTGGTGGTTCCCACGCCTGGCGCCATAGCTATTGAAGTCCAGCGCCTGGACGCCGTGCTCGATCAGGTACTCGCCAGCCGGACCGTCGCGCTCGATGGAGCCCGCGGGCGAGATGTGGTCCGTGGTGATGGAATCGCCCAGGACGAGCAGCACGCGCGCGCCACTTATGTCGCGCAGAGGTACGGGCTCGAGCGGCATGCCCTCGAAGAAGGGCGGCTCCTGGACGTAGGTCGAGTTCCCCTCCCACGCGTACAGGCTGCCCTCCGGTACGGGCAGCGATGCCCATTGCTCGTCGCCAGCGAAGACGCGCGAATACGTGTCGCGGAAGATCTCCATTTTCACGGATGAATCGAGCAGCTCCTGGATCTCGGCAGTTGATGGCCAGATCTCGCGTAGGTAGACCGGCTGTCCATCGGCCGACATGCCGAGGGGTTCGCTGATCAGGTCGATATCGATCGTCCCCGCCAGAGCGAAGGCGACGACCAGCATGGGTGATGCCAGGTACGAGGCGCGCACGAGCGGATGGATGCGGCCCTCGAAGTTGCGGTTCCCGCTGAGCACCGACGCGACCACGAGGTCGTTCTCCATAATCGCCTCGGCAACCGGCTCCGCGAGTGGCCCGCTGTTGCCGATGCAGGTCGTGCAGCCGTAGCCAACGACGTGGAAGCGAAGCGCCTCGAGGTAGGGCAGCAGGCCCGCGTTCTTGAGGTAGTCGGTCACGGCTCGCGAGCCGGGCGCCAGGCTCGTCTTCACATACGGCTTGATCGTGAGCCCGCGTTCTACGGCCTTCTTGGCAACCAGGCCGGCGCCCACCATCACGCTCGGGTTGGAGGTATTCGTACAGCTCGTGATCGCCGCGATCACAACGGACCCAGCGCCAACCTCCGTACGCACGCCGTCCAGGCTCACCTCGACCGTCTTGCCGAGCGGCGCTACCCCTACGACGGGCTCGCTGGGCGCCTGCGCCTCGTTCACGGTCCCGCCCTCGGAGTCCATGCGCTGCTTGCCCTGACCGTTCTCAGGCGTCTCGGGGGCGAGGAACTGAGCGAAGAAGATCTTGCGGAACTCCTCATCGATTTGACCCAACGGCACGCGGTCCTGGGGGCGCTTCGGCCCAGCGAGACTCGGCTCGACGCTTGCCTGGTCGAGTTCGAGCACCTCGGAGAAGCGAGGCTCCGGCGTCTGGTCTGTACGGAACAGGCCCTGCTCCTTCGTGTACCGCTCGACAAGCTGCACGAGCTCGTCAGGACGCGCCGTCGTGCGCAGATACCGGAGCGTCTCGTCGTCAACAGGGAAGAGGGCGGCCGTCGCCCCGTACTCGGGGCACATGTTCGAGATGGTGGCGCGGTCTGCCAGCTTCAGCTGACTCAATCCGGCGCCGAAAAACTCGACGAACTGGTCGACGACTCCGTGCTGACGCAGCATCTGCGTGACCGTAAGCACCGCGTCCGTGGCTGTCACGCCCTCGCGGAGGGCGCCGTGCAGACGAACGCCGATGACCCGCGGCGTCAGCATGTAGAGGGGCTGACCCAGCAGTACCGCTTCGGCCTCGATACCGCCAACACCCCATCCCAGCACGCCAAGGCCGTTGACCATCGTCGTGTGGGAGTCCGTGCCGACCAGCGTATCCGGATAGGCGACCGTCTGCCCGTTTTCCTGGCGCATGTGCACCACGCCGGCCAGGTATTCCAGATTCACCTGGTGTACGATCCCCATCCCCGGCGGCACGACGCGGAAGTTTTGAAAGGCCGCCTGCGCCCAGCGAAGCAGGGCATAACGCTCGCTGTTGCGCTCGTATTCTCTTTTGACGTTCGTGCCGAATGACTGTGTGGAACCGAACGAATCGACCTGCACCGAATGGTCGATCACGAGATCGGCGGGAACCAGCGGATTGACGCGTTGTGGGTCTCCACCCAGCCGCGAAACGGCCGATCGCATCGCCGCAAGGTCAACGACCGTCGGAACCCCGGTGAAGTCCTGAAGGATCACGCGAGACGGAAGGACCGGAAACTCCTTCACACCCGACGTTTTCGGGTCCCATCCAGCCAGGAGTCGTACGTCTTCCTCCGTGTAGACGTATCCGTCGAATCGGCGAAGAAGGCTCTCCAACAAGATCTTCAACGTGAACGGCAAGCTGTCGATGCCGGGAAATCCCTGATTAGCCAGCACGTCCAGGCGGTAGTACGTCGTGGTCAGACCATCGAACGACAGCGTTGATTGCGCGCCGAAGGGATCCGTCTCTGCTTTCATCCTACGCCTCGGTCTTGCAGCGATCCGGTGTGGACTTTGATCGGGGTGAAACGGATGCTCAGGGCTTTTTACACACTTTCTCCACAGATGTGGACAACGACAAACCTGTTAACCTGCCGCTCACCAAGCGTTGACTTTGCCGGCCAGACCGCCGGAGCTTCGACCCAGGATCCGTACAGGGAGCCAGCAGCAAAGCTCGTAACAAAGGTATCACGGCGCGCATCTATGCGTCGTGGGCGTTCCCGGTTCTCCTCCTTAGGACCGCCTACTTATAATGAATCTACCAATCGCATGGCAGGCTTCGATGAGGCTGTCGCAGGGAGGCGCAGGCTATGGCCCGAGCAATCTGGAGTGGCGTGATCAGTTTCGGGATGGTGAGCATCCCGGTAAAGCTGTATCCGGCGACTGAAAGCAAAGACATCTCGTTTCATCTGCTCCACAAGGAGTGCCACACCCGCGTCAAGCAGATTCGCTGGTGTGCTCTCGACGACAAGCAGATCGAATGGAACGACACGGAGCGGGGATACGAATACGCGAAGGGCCAACACGTCGTCTTGACGGAAGAGGACTTCGAACGGCTGCCTCTCGCCAGCAAGCACACGATCGATCTGTCGGCATTCGTCAAGGCGGAGCAGATCGACCCGATGTACTACGAGAAAGCCTACTACCTCGAACCCGCGGAGACCGGCGTCAAGCCGTACAACCTGCTGGTTCGCGCGCTAACGGATAAGGACTTGAGCGCGGTCGCGAAAATTGCCATCCGGCAGAAGGAACAGCTCTGCGCGCTACGGGCGCACGATGGCGTGATCGTTCTCGAGACGCTGCTCTACTCCGACGAGATCCGTCAGGACAGCCGCCCCGAAGTTGGAGACGTCAACGTCTCAGACCGCGAGCTCGACCTCGCCTACTCACTCGTCGATGCTATGGCGGAGGAGTTCGAGCCCGACAAGTACAAAGATGACTATCGCTCGGCACTCATGGAGCTCATTCAGGCGAAGCTTCAGGGCATCGAAGTGGCCGAGGAGCCTGTCGCTGCCCCGACGAGAGTCGGCGACCTCATGGCGGCGCTAAAGGCCAGCGTCGAAGCGGCGAAAAAGCGGCGGGACGAGCCTGTTGCAGCCGTCGCAGAAGAGAGCCGCCCGACCAAGCGCAAGAGCGAGAAGCCGGACAAGAGCGAAGTGCCAACCGTCTTCCGCGAGGCGTTCGACGGCGAGGACAAGGCGGAGAAGCCCGCTACCGGCCGCACGACAAAGCGTCAGAAAGCAGGCTAGGGTCCAGTTGTCATGGATGTCGCCATTGCGTCGGTTCCATCGTTCCGGTAGGGCGGGGGCTTGTCCCCCGCCGCGCGGCCTTCCGTGATGTCGCCGGGCGGGAGGGGACAAGCCCCTCCCCTACTGGACGAACGGCTATGTCCACGGAAAGGGCCCCACTAGTGCCCCCAGCCAAACGCGGCACTGCCGCCGTCGAAAAGAATCGAGCCACCACCGCTTCGCCCGAGGCGTCGGCGGCGAACGTTGCCTCGCTCGAGAGGTATGGGGAGAAGCGAGACTTCGCGCGTACGCCGGAGCCCGCGCCTGAGCGTCGCAAGCGTGATGAGCCTGCCCTGACCTTCGTCATCCAGAAGCACTCAGCGACTCGGCTCCACTATGACCTCCGCCTCGAGTTCGACGGCGTGCTGAAATCGTGGGCTGTGCCGAAGGGCCCATCCCTCAACCCCGAGGACAAGCGGCTGGCGATGCTGGTGGAGGACCATCCGCTCGACTATGCGTCGTTCGAGGGCGTCATCCCGAAGGGCGAGTACGGGGCGGGACAGGTGGTCGTCTGGGATCGGGGTACGTACGCGCCAGACGAGGACGATGAGCCTCCCGCCGATCGGGCAAGCGCCGAAGAGCAGATGCGGCGTGGCCTGGAGAAGGGAAAGATCTCCGTCTTCCTGCGCGGCCACAAGCTGAAGGGCTCGTGGGCGCTTGTGAAGATCGCACGAGGCAAGAACGAGTGGCTGCTCATCAAGCACAAAGATGAGTACGCCGAACGTCGTGACGTGACGGCGGATGACAAGTCCGTCATCACCGGCCTCACAATCGAGGACTTGAAGGCCGGCCGCCAGCCCGACCGCACCAGGCAGCGCGTTGCAGCGGCCAGCCATCCGCGTGAGCTGTCCAGGGCCCGTGAGGCGCCCTTCCCCAAATCCATGGCGCCGATGCTTCCAACGTTGACGGATGGGGCGTTCGACCATCCCGACTGGCTCTTCGAGCCGAAGCTCGACGGGGTTCGTGCCATCGCGCTCGTGAACGATGGGAAGGTCAAGCTTCTGTCTCGCCGCGGTCTCGATTCGACCCACCAGTTTCCGTTACTGGCCGAAGAGATCGCTCGACAGCCAGAGCGGCAGGTGGTGTTCGACGGGGAGATCGTCGCGTTCGACGACGCCGGTCGGCCCTCCTTCCAGGTCATCCAGGGGCGCCTGAACCTCACCCGAAAAGAAGACATCCGGCGGATGGAAGCAGCGATCCCGGTTGTCTATTACGTCTTCGATTTGCTGTACCAGGACGGCCACGACCTCACCGCCGTGCCACTGGAGGAGCGGAAGGCGCTCCTCGAAAACGTGCTGCTTCCCACGGAGAACGTGCGACTCGTGGAAGCGTTCACCGAGGATGGCAAGACGGCCTTCGAGGCGGCCGTGAGCGTGGGACTGGAGGGGGTCCTCGCGAAGCGGCGGGACAGCCTGTATGAAGCGGGGCGGCGCTCACACAGCTGGCTCAAGGTGAAGAACACGCTGAGCGATGACTTCGTCATCGGCGGATACACGGCGGGCCAGGGCGCGCGCGCCCGGACGTTCGGGGCGCTGCTTCTTGGCTCGTACGAGCCCGATGGCAGCCTTCGCTACGTGGCCAACGTCGGCACGGGCTTCGATGACCGCCTGCTCGCCGATCTGAAGCGTCGACTCGACGAGATGCGCACCGACGAGCGGCCCTTCGCCGAGGAGCCGCCCATCAAACAGCGGATGACCTGGGTCCGACCGGAGCTCGTAGCGGAGGTCAAGTTCGCCGAGCGCACCCATGATGCTCGGCTGCGCGCGCCGGTCTTCATGACGCTGCGTGAGGACAAGGCGGCGTCGCAGGCCATGCAGGCGGAGGTGCTCCCCGCTCCGGGTGGTAACAGTGCTCGCCGCGACTCGGAGGTTCAGGCTTCGGGGTCGGACCTCGAGCAGGTGCTCGATCAGCTTCAGCACGCGGGCGAGAAGGCGACCCTCCAGGTCCAGGGCCAGAAGATCCCCGTCACGAACCTCGACAAGGTCTTCTGGCCGCCATTCGAGGAGCGGCCCGCGCTCACGAAGCGCGACTTCCTCCTGTATCTGACTCGCGTCGCGCCGCATTTCCTTCGTCATCTGAAAGATCGCCCGCTATCGCTGATCCGCTTCCCGGATGGCATCCATGGCGAGCGCTTCTTTCAAAAGCACTGGGAGCACAAGCTGCCCGACTTCGTGCAGACCATCAACATCTACTCGGAGCACAACGACGCCGACGGCGAATACATGCTGTGCAACAACCTGCCGACCCTCGTGTGGATGGGGCAGGTAGCCGCGTTGGAGCTCCATACCTGGTATTCGCGCATCAGCGCGGAGCCCGACGGACACCATCTGTCGAGCGACTTCACCGGGTCGATCGAAAGTCTGGATGACTCGCTCCTCAACCATCCGGACTTCATAGTTTTCGACCTCGACCCCTACATCTTTTCGGGGAAAGAGGCGAAAGGCGCGGAGCCCGAGCTGAACCGCGCCGCGTTCATGAAGACGTGCGAGGTCGCTCAGTGGCTGAAGGAAACGCTCGACGCATTGTCGCTTTCGGCCTTCGTCAAAACGAGTGGCCGAACGGGATTGCACATCTACGTGCCGGTCCTTCGGCAGCTCGATTACGACGCCATTCGGCTCGCCAGCGAAACCATTGGCCGCTTCGTTCTGGCGCAGCATCCGAACGATGTGACGATGGATTGGGCGACGGTCAAGCGCACGGGCAAGGTGTTCCTCGACCACAACCAGAACGTCCGCGGCAAGACCCTCGCCTCGATCTACTCGCCGCGCGTCGCGCCGGAGGCGACCGTCTCGATGCCCCTCCGCTGGGAGGAGCTCGGCAAGATCTACCCGACCGAGCTGACCATGACGAACGCGCCCGAACGACTCGAGCGGGTGGGCGACCTCTGGGCCGGCATTCTCGACGCCAAGCACGACCTCCACGCTCTTCTCGAGCTGGTCCAATGAGCACGCCCAGAGTTCGATTGATCAGAAGACCCATCAACTCGATCTCTTAGCAGGTGACTTCGGCCGGACAGACTCAGCCGGTCACGAGCGACGCCTCGAGCTTGCTGCGGTGGGTGCCGCTCCGTCGTTGAGCGCACGCCCGATGAACTGCGGCGCCATCGCGGTTCCGGCCGCATAACCCGCCTGGTTGTCGAACCCCCAGTGAGATCCATCGTAGAGCCGCGATTGCATGGCGTCGAACGCCTGGGCGCGCACGGCGCCGGCCGCGCTCGGGAAGTAGAACGCGAGGACCTCGGAGACGGCGCCGGAGACAGTCGACAGCCCCGAGCTGTACGCCGGATCCGGGGGGGTGGGGCGGAAGGACAGCCACGTCCCCGTCGGATCGAGATACTGCCGAATGATCGTTTGCGGCCGTGCCGTCCAGTACGTGTACTTCGTCTTCCAGGGAACGTAGATGGCGTCAGCCCCTGCCGTGTTCACGGAGGCGGCCACGCGCGCTGCCCTCGGGAGGTTGAGCTGTTCGCCGACCATCAGATCCAACGCGATCCGGTTCCAGCGATTACCTGGTACGCCCCCCCAGACGGCGATGACTCCCCGGCGGCGCGCTCCTTCTGCATCGAGTGCTCGCGTCAGCGCGACCTGGTCCATGACCGATTGCGCCTCCGGAAGCAGAACCGATACGTTAATCGACGCGGGCGGCCCGGCGGTGAATCCCGGCGGCGGAGGCGACAGATAGGCTCCCGTGGATGGGATCACCCAGGTGCGCCAGTTGCCCGCTAACGGCGTGGTAGGGGGGAACGCAAAGGCGGGAGCGGTCCGCTCCCAGAAACCCGAACCCGGCGGACCTGTCAGTTGCCCTGTTCCATCCCAGACCAGGTTTGAGCCATCGACCGCCGGCCCCCGACGCGCGATAACTGCGTCCGCCACAGCGCGGCCGAGCGCTTGCCCCGCCACAACGTCGCTCCGGTAGTTTGTGCCCGCCTGGAGGCGCGAGTTCATCGCCTGCACTTCCTCGGCTTCGAGAGCGGCGGCATCAAGTGGGTACAGATGGGCCAGCACGCGCGAGGCGGCTCCCGCGATAGCCGCGTGCTCCGAGGGATAGGAGGGATGGAGCGGGAGCGGCACCGCGGAGAGCAGCGAGTCGTTGAGCTTCGTGGGATCTGGCCGGTGGTAGGTGTACTTCCAGTGCCAGGTGGCAATTACGGCGTCATACACGGCAGCGTGGACGAGGGCGAGGTTCCGCTGGGCTCGGGTCGTATTCGTACCGCGGGTCGAGATGAGGCCGAGCTCGCGCTCGGTCCACCGCTTGAAGGCGGGCGAATCATTCCAGAAATTGATTGCAGCCAGGATGGCGGGGGTACGCTGGGCCTGGAGCGTAAGCAGCTCCTGTAGCTCGGCCGCGGTCGCCAGGCTTCCGTTCCCCGGAGGAGGGGGGACGGGGATCTCCGCGCCCGACGAAAGCACGTACGTTCGCCAGCTGCCGGCTTGCGGCTCAAGTGGACGGCTGTCAACGTCTGCCAGCGCACGCTCGGGCGCCGACACCGGGAGCAGACCCAAGGCCAGGGCGAATGCAATAACAACCAGGAATGAGCGCTTCACGAATCTCTCCTCGAACTGAGTCAGACCAGGGCGGATGCCCGCCGGGGCCTACTGAACATAACGACAGAGTTTCTGACAAGTTACGACGAGTTGTAATAGGATAAAGGTACTTAGACGCCCGTACTCACACGCGAACGGGGTCGCAATCGGGTGTCCCCCGAGTTAGTGCGCTTTCTGTTGCTCGCGATGTCGGAGCCCAGATTTCCAAGGGTGCTCTTGGGTAGGCCGGCCGTTCTGGATGAGTCCCTTCTTCTCCAGTTGGATGACAAGCGCTCGGGTCGCGGACGCTGTGTGGGCGGACTCGATGGCGAGACGGCATCCATCAGCGGTGGCGCGGCGGGGGCACGGCGGCACTTGCGCGGCTGAGAACAGAGCTGCTGCCAAATG
>Ga0184637_10000863_pt1 | contig 21597 bp, 15 predicted proteins | sample PLM3_127_b2_FD_133143 | JGI IMG/M metagenome (GOLD analysis project Ga0184637, IMG submission 133143) | Groundwater sediment microbial communities from an aquifer in East River, Colorado, USA - PLM3_127_b2 | ecosystem: Environmental > Terrestrial > Soil > Riparian zone | place: USA: East River... | reverse complement strand
CTGGGTGAAGAACTGGAGTGAAGACGTTCGCACCGAGCTGGGGGGGTTCCGCTCGGTGGTCTCGAATCATCTGGTGACCGATGCCGATATCTCCGATGCGTTGAAGGCCCAGGGTTACATCGGCCAGTTTCGAAACCTCTCCGGACTGGAGCTTCGCTCCAACGGCATCGACGGTAAGCTGAGCCTGCGGCTCCGAGAGAAGGTCGAGGCGTTGCTCAACTTCACCCGCTACTGGGGAATGGACGACGGCACGGGCGAGGAGATCGGCTACGTGCCCAAGACGATGGTCAATGGAAACGTCAACGTGCCCCTCCGGTGGCTGAACCTGAACGTCGGCGCCCACTACCGGGGAGACTTCACTCAGCCCCCGAGCGATCCGCGAGAGCCCGTTGCCGCGTACCTCCTCCTGAACGTCACTCTTCTCGCCAAACCCAAGGCGATTCCCGTGGAGCTTTCCTTCGGCGCCCGGAACCTGCTCGACGCCGACGTTCGCTATCCCTCCTCGTCGGTAGCGTTCCACGAGCACTTTCCCGGACGTGGCCTCGAGATATGGACCAGCGCGACGTTCACGTTCCGATGAAGGGCCGACCGAGGAGGATGGCGATGGGACTGCGGAGTTGGTTGATGCTTCTCGTGTCGCTCCTGACCGCCACTCTTCCAGCGGCCGCCGAGGAGATGGCCCTCCCCGCTGGGTTGCAAGCGGCTCTATTCAAGAAGATCTTTGCTTACGACAAGAACCTGGAGGCGAAAGGTGCTTGGAGCGTGCTCGTCGTCCATTCCGGAAGCCCTTCGGCTGCCGAGGAATTGATCAAGGGCTTCGACGACGTGGGGATCGAAGCGAGCGCGGTAGACGCCAGCGACCTCGTCGCTCGAATCCGGGGCGCGGGGGTGGTATACGTCCTTCCCGGGGTCGGCGCAGCGCCGGTGATGCAGCTGTGCTCCGACAACGCCGTGCTCTCGGTATCGGGGCTCGCTTCCCTGGCCGAGGCCGGCGATGTCTCGATCGGGCTCGGGGAGGAAGGCGGGAAGCCTCGCATCGTCGTCAACTTGAGCCGGGCGAAAATCGAGAACCATCAGTTTTCATCCGACCTTCTCAAGCTCGCAACCGTGATTCGTTGACCGACGAGGAAACTCCTCGAGCTCGAATCCTGACTTGCCACCACCCGCTTGCTCGAGGAGCATGAAGTTTCTATCCTTTCGAACGGCACCCATGGATAGGCGAGCGGCGGCGAACCTGCTGATAAGCCTCGACCCGGGCACGGGGGGAGGGCTGCAGCAGCAAATCTACATCGGCATCCGGCGAGGCATTCTCGACGGCACCCTCCGGCCGGGGACGCGGATACCGTCGTCGCGCGCGCTGGCCACGGATCTGGGCGTCTCGAGGACGACGACGCTCTCGGCCTTGGAGCAGTTGCAAGCCGAGGGCTACCTCGACACGCTCCACGGCTCCGGCACTTTCGTTGCGCGGGAGCTCCCGGACGACCTCCCTCACGGCGCTCCGTCCCGCGAAGCCGTGAGTCCGGATCGTCCTCCGCTGTCCCGCCGAGGCGCCGCTCTCGCGGCGATCCGGCCGTCCGCCCGGCCCATCGTCGGGCCGCCGCGCGCCTTCCGCATCGGGGTGCCCGCCATCGACCTGTTTCCGATCCGGGTCTGGTCGCAGCTCGTGAGCCGGCGCGTTCGGTCTCTCACGTCGGTACAGCTCGACTATGGTCAGGCGGGCGGCCTTCGCGCGCTGCGCGAAGCGATCGCCGATCACGTCCGAACGGCGCGCGGGACCCACTGCGACGCCGACCAGATCCATGTCGTGGGCGGGGCGCAGCGAGGACTGGACCTCGTCTGCCGCCTGCTGCTCGATCCGGGGGATCCGGCGTTGATGGAAGAGCCTGGCTACCCGGGCGCCTGGTCCGCGCTCGTGGGCGCCGGTGCCGACATCGTCCCGGTGAGGGTGGACGAGGAGGGCCTGGACGTCGAGGCGGGCGCACAGAGAGAGGGCGTGCGCCTGGCCTATGTGACGCCCTCGCACCAGTTTCCCCTGGGCGTGCCCATGAGCCTGCCCCGGCGGCTCGCCTTGCTGAAGTGGGCGCGCGCCTCACGCGCCTGGGTGGTCGAGGACGATTACGACAGCGAGTTTCGCTACGGGGCACCGCCGATCCCTTGCCTGCACGGCCTCGATTCGGACGGCCGGGTGATCTACGTGGGCAGCTTCAGCAAGTCGCTCGCTCCCGCTCTTCGGCTGGGATTCCTGATCGTGCCTCCCGACCTCCAGGATCGGCTGCTGGCCGCGCGTCGGAGCAACGTGGATCCGCAGCCACCCTTCCTGGATCAAGCAGTGCTGGCCGACTTCATCGAAGGAGGGCACTTCGCCCGGCATCTGCGGCGCGTGCGGGTGGCCTACCGCGAGCGCCTCGAGGCTCTCACCTCCGCCGCAGAGCGCTTTTGCGCCGGCTCGATGCGGTTGCGACCCGTTTCTACCGGCCTTCACGCCGTGGCGGACCTGAACGGTGCCGACGCTCGGAGGGTATTCGACGAGGCCATGACCCTTGGGGTGGAGGTGATGCCCCTTTCGGCGTACGTCTTCGGCCGTGAGCGCGCCGCCAATGCTCTGGTTCTGGGATTCGGTGCAGTCGGCCCGGAAGCAGTGAGCCGGGGGATGAAGGCCCTGGCGGCCGCCATCGAAGAGGAGAGAAAGTATGGACGCCCGAATGCGCAGCGGCGCCGACCTATCCCGGCGCCTCTGCACGATTCAGTCGGCACCACGTCACGGTCCGGTTAGGGCAGGCAGAGCCTGCCCGTCACTTTGGTGACGACGTGGTTTCCGATGTTGAAGCCGCTGACGAAGAAGTAGCCAGTGGCTCCGCTCATCTCGCCCGTGGCATCGGTGATCTTCTGGAAGGCCGTCACCGCGCCGCTCTCCGGTTTCCCCTGGGTCGTGTTGACGACGCCCGTCTCGCGGGCGACGAGGGTGCCGCGTTCGGTGAAGTACTCGAAGATGCCGCTGTAGCTGACGAAGCCTGGCGACGTGCTCGGGCCGGCCGCACCGGCGTCCGAGTCGAAGCGGGTCGTCCCGCGCAGCCCCTGATTGCCGTCCACCTCCCCGAGGAAGCACGCGGTGCTGGGAGGCTCGCAGCCCACCGTCGAAAAATCCTCCACCAGATCCGCGTGGACCCTGAAGCACTTCGGCCCGTCGCTTCCCGCTCGCCCATGTTCCGTCACCACAAGACTCCCGGCCGAGATCCACGCCGCCAGAGCCACGCTACTTCCCAATACATTCATCGCTGTCCTCCTGTCTTTCTGTCGATGGTCTGGGGTGAACTGTAGGGTGGGCCGCCGGTCCCTGAAAGAGCCACTATCCGGTGTTTGCGTAAAGCCACTTAGCTCCTCACCTCGTTTCGAAACGGCGGATTTTCCACCGAATGGTAAAAAGTTAGCATAAAGACCTGAGACCGGGAAGCCCGGCGCGGCCGCGTGCTAGGATTCCCGTGATGAGTCTTCCGGCGCGCCTCCTCCTGCTGAGCCTCGGCTCGCCGCAGGCCGCGCCCTCTGTGGCAGCGGTTTCGTGGGACCGCCTCGCGGCGCTCTTTTCCAGCAACGAAGCGGTGCGCGACGAAGCGCTCGAGGCCCTCGCCGACGCGCGGGACCGGTCCTTGATGGCCGGGCTCAACGACGTCCTCTACTATCACTACGTCGTTCGCGAGCCCAGAAACGCGGCGAAGATCGTGAAGGCGATGGAAGCCATCGCCGGCGAGAAAACGGGGAACAACCCGCGCCACTTCTGGGCCGAGTGGATCGGGCGCCACGACGACATCGAGCCCAAGAAAGGCTACGTCTCGTTCAAGCGGTCGGTCTTCGAGCGCTACGACCCGAGGTTCCGCGGCTTTCTCGATCCCCTCCTCACTTATCGCATCCGTCCCGAGGAGGTCGATTGGGGCGGCGTCACCAAGGACGGGATTGCCGCCCTCGACAATCCGGGTTTCTCCGAGGCATCGGAGACGACGTTCTGGAAGAACGACGAGCGCGTCTTCGGGATTTACCTTGGCGGCGAGGCCAAGGCCTACCCCCACCGCATCCTCGACGCCCACGAGATGGCGAACGACGTCGTGGGCGGCCGCGCGGTATCCCTCGCCTACTGCACTCTCTGCGGCTCGGGTGTGCTCTACGACGGCGATCACTCGTCGCGAAAGGGACAGCCTCCCTTCACCTTCGGCTCCTCCGGCCTCCTCTACCGCTCCAACAAGCTCATGTACGACCGGCCCACGAACAGTCTCTGGAACCAGCTCACGGGCGAGCCCGTCTCCGGCCGTCTGGCGGAATCGGGAGTTCGCCTCGCGCGGCTTCCCATCGTGGTCACCACCTGGGGCGAATGGAAGAGAGAACACCCCGACACTCTCGTCCTCGATCCGGAGAAAACGGGCTTCGACCGGGACTACGAGAAGAGCCCCTACGAGTCCTACTTCGACTCTTCGGAAACCATGTTTCCGGTTTGGCTCCGAAGCGACGAGTTGAAAACGAAGGAGGTCGTGTTCGCGATGATCGTGAACGGAAGACCGAAGGCCTATCCCGTCGCGACTCTGAAGCGCGAGGGACTGACCCACGACGAGGTGGGAGGAGAGTCGATCGTGCTCGTGACCAACCGTCGCTCGGGAGCGGTGCGCGCCTACGAGACCTTCGGACGACGGTTCACCGACGGCGGCGATGGTCAGCTCATCGAAGAAGGCAAAGGCACGTCGTGGAAGGTCGAGGAGGAGAGCCTTGTCGCCGAGACCGGGGAGAAGCTTTACCGAATCGCGGGTCACAACGCGTTCTGGTTCGGCTGGTTTGCGTTCTATCCAACGACCGAGATCTACGGGAGGTAGGGTTCGATGGCTCACGTAAAGCCGCTGTCTCGCGACGAGGTTCCGCAGTTCCGGGAGCGCTTCGAGCACTATGCGAAGACGCGAGGATTCGTTCCCAACAGCATTCTCACGATGTCGCGCCGGCCCGCCATCGCCGAAGCCTTCATGGAGCTGAACCGGGCGGTCCTCTACCAGGGCACCGTCGAGGAACAGTTGAAGATGCTCGTAAGCCTCGTCGCCAGTCAGGCCGCGGGCTGCCGCTACTGCCAGGCGCACATGGCCAACCTCTCGAGCATCTACAAAGCCGAGGACGAGAAGATCGGAGCGGTCTGGGAGTTCGAGTCGAGCGCTCTCTTCAGCGAGAGAGAGCGCGCGGCGCTGAGGCTGGCATGGAAGGCCGCGACCGTCCCGAATCAAGCGACGGCGACCGACTTCGAAGAGCTGCGAAAGCACTTCGACGAGGGGGAAATCATCGAAATCGTGGCGACGATCGCGCTCTTCGGATATCTGAACCGCTGGAACGACACCATGGCAACCGACCTCGAGGACCATGCGCAGCGAGTAGCCGAGCGCGCCATCGCTCCCGCGGGCTGGACCCCGGGAAAGCACGCAAGGGTATTCCCCACTCCGGATGGTCTTTTCCCCTCACCCAGACGTATCCGCTCGCTCCAAAGCCCCCATATTTCCGCGTCCAACGCAGGCACGGGTCTTGCTGCAAAGCACCAGGACAAACACCATGCTTTCGCTTCGCCGATCTCGTCTCGCGTGGAGCCTCGGTCTCGGAAGCTTGCTCCTGTCACTCGGCGCCGAGGCGACGGCCCAGGGCGAGCCGGTCATCGGCCATCAAGCGGACGACTGCTGGCCCGAAGATCAGTTCCCGGAGCTGGCAGCAGAAATTCAGCCGGGAGAGGAGATTCTCACGGCAAAGGTCTACTTTCGCTCCGACAAGTACCCGGACTTTTACTATGTGGAGATGGCGATAGAGCCTTCCGCCGAAAACTTCCTCGCCGTCCTCCCGAAACCGGGGCCGGAAACAGAACGGGTGATTTACTACCTGGAGGCCATCGACTCCACGTTCAACGGCGGCCGCACCGAGGAGTATGATCCCGAGGTCGAGGACCCGTGTAAGCGCAGAGCCCCGGCCGCCTACACCGGAGCGGACCCGGGTATCATCGTGGGGGCCACAAAAGCGGGAGCGGTCGCCCTGCCTCCGGGCTTCCAAGCCGTGGGGATCGCCGGGTTCATCACGGCCGCAGGAGTCAGCACCGGAGTGGGCGGTGGATTGGGCATCGGTAGCGCCGTGGCCATCGTCGGAGTCGCGGCCGCGGCAGGAGGGGTCGTAGTCGTCGCTGGCGGCGAGGCCACGACGACGGTAGTTCCAGCCGCCGGACCGCCGAGTACCACCTCGATTCCCACGGGCGGAGCGCCGACGACAACGGTTCCACCGGCAACCACGACCACCACTCGAACGACCACCAGCACTACGAGCGTCCCTACCACGACCACGAGCGCGCCCAGCACGACTACCAGCGTACCGGCGACCACCACCAGCGTACCGGCGACCACCACCGTCGCTTCTACGACGTCCTCCACGACGACGACGACCATTACCAGCACGACCACTACCAGCATCAGCACGACGACCACCACCCTTCCGCCGGTGACGGCCTGCTTTTCGGAGACGAAGCTCAACTCGTGCGTCTGGCAGTTCGATGCCTCCTGCTCGACCGGCCCCATCGTGCAGTACAACTGGGCCATCGATTCGGCGGGCAACATGCCGGCGCCGCGGCCGCCGGTCAGCCAATCAGGACAGATAGTCACCATAGACTGGAACCCACCAACCTATGGCGGTTGCAGCGGCGCTCTCATCTCGGTCCAGTTGACGGTCGTCGGATCGGGAGGCCAGACCAATTCGGTCGGGCAGGGCTTCAACATCGACCTCAAAACGTCCAACGAGCGGGGAGGGCTTCGTGCGTCCTTCACCAGCTTTCTTTCGATACCTCCCCACGATGGGGGCGCTCGCGGGTTCATCGTGTTGAACAACGCTCGAGTGGAGGCTTCATCCAATTCGGGGCCGGCGAGCCACGTTTTTCGCGGCCTCGCCGGCAAGAACACCATCGAGGCGTATGCGGATGCCGAGATCCGCGGAGACAGCTTCTGGAAGTTCGATTTTTCGGCGACCGATCGCTTCGTTCCCGGGAGTTTCGAAGTGGGAACGGGCGTGGTGACATCTCTCGACGGACGTTCCATCATCTTTCGGCTCACCGGGGCCTCGGGTGAGCGCATCCGGTTTACGTTCGAGCTCGCACCTTAACGGGCAAGAGGGTCCCATGCTTGCGCGGTGTTCGAACTGGAGCTACTCTCACCTCCGTCCGCGCTAACAGAGGGGGTGCTCATGGAGCCGAGGGCCAGCAGCATCCAGCAAGTGATCGAGCGCCAGTGCCGTCGCTGGGCTATTCTCCACGAGCACCGCGCCAAGCAAGAGAGTCCGGTCCACTGGCCCATCATCACCATCGAGCGCGAGTTCGGCGCCCGCGGTGAGGCGCTGGGGCGTATCCTCGCCGAGGCAGCGGGGTTCACCTTCTGGGACGGTGAGCTGGTCCACACGGTTGCCGAAGAGTCGGGGGCCCATGAAACCGTTCTCCGGTCGCTCGACGAGCATCGGAGAAGCGCTATCGACGAGTCGATCCAGGGGGCGCTTCTCGGCGGCCAGCACATGGGGAGCGAGTATCATCGTCGTCTGATGAAGCTCATTCACACCATCGCGGCCCATGGTGGCAGCGTGGTCGTGGGCCGAGGAGCGCAGTACATTCTCGCTGCCGATGCCGCGCTGAGGGTCCGCGTGGTCTCGCCCCTCGAGGAGCGCGTTCGCGGTTACGCCCAGCGCCAGGGAATCGCCGAAGGGAGCGCCCGCGCGCAGGTGGCACGCTTCGACGCCGAGCGCCTCCGCTTCGTCCGGCAGTTCCTCTCACGGGACGCCACTTTGGCCGCGGACTACGACCTCGTCGTGAACACCGGGACATTCGCCCTCGAGCAGGCTGCGGGCATCGTGCTCGAGGCCTACGTCGCCAGATTCGGCCGGCGTCCGAGGGCGGTGGAAGCCGGAGCCATCGCCTCCGAGGCTCGCTGAAGGCCTTCTTCATCCATGGCGCCTGCTATAGCTTGAGTGGCTCGCCCGAAAGCTCGCCGACGATTCGGGAAGGAAAGGCTCCCCGCATCGACGCGTGGAGAAAGCAAGTCCTCTCGCCCATGCGCACCAGGTCGCTAGCCTCGCTTTCGGTCAGATCGCCGTCGAGAAAGACCTGGGTATCGAAGGGACCCGCGCTCGTCCCAAGAGAGTCGTCCTCGGACGAGCCCTGTTCGCGGAACGTCGTACGCTGGGAGACGGCATAGGAATCGAGAGGGCGCCGGGTGATGCGCGCGTAGCGGCCGAGCTGCGTGAGGTAGCAGAAGGCGACTCCGGCGCAAAGGTAGGCCAGAGGCGGAGGCGCCGTCCCTCGTCCGCCGGAGTCCGGGGCTTCGTCGGATTGGAATCGAAACGTGCTTCCAATGGGCTTGAAGAGCTGGACGGTCGTCTCCATGCGAAGACCTTCGAGAAGGCGGGCCTCTCCGTGAATGTGAAGCGTGCGCTTCTGCTCCGGGTGCAAGCTCGTTCCCGCTCCCCCCTCGACCCCGTGCACGACCTGAGCGGCGGCGATCTTCTCGATGGCCGCCGGCAGATAGCTCGCCGGATCGGCGGGCGTCAGGCTCTCCAGGATTCCTCGCGGATCGGGAGTCCTCGCGCGGGAGGAAGGCCGAAGCCCTTCGAGTGGCGAAGGACGTCCGCTGAGGACGAGGGCGAACGTGTTCTCGAGGAGGTCGCGCATGACGGCGTGGGCTGGAAAACTTCGATGGGCGAGCCAAACTACACGCGCGACGGCATCGGATGATGCGTCGGAGTCGAGGCTGAGCCGGAGCTCCGCCGGGAGTGCGCCTCCCTCCGCGTCGCCGCGAAGAAAAGAGCCTTCCATCGAGTAGTAGTTGTCCTGCGCAAGATGCACCGAGCGGAGGGCGATGCCGTCTCTTTCCGAGAGCCGCGCGAGCTGGGCGAGGAACGAGAACTGCATTCCCGCGGTGAAAAACGCGAGCGGAAAAGGCGCTAGATCCGTTCCCTCGAGGTAAGGACCCTCGTCGGACACCATTCGCCACGCCGCCGAACCCCCGGCGTCTACGACAGCTTCTTTCTGCATCCCTTCGAGAGACCGCGCGAGGACATGAACCGGGCGCTCCCCGAGGTCGGGATAGGCGGTGTCCTCGGGCGTTTCCACTTTGAACACCAGGGGAAGACCGGAGCTCTCGATGCTGGTCATCGGGCGGCTCGCTTGGAAAGGAGCTTCTCCGAGAGCCAGGGCCCTGCTCCCTCCTCGCTCCAGGGGCAAACTTCGATGCAGATGGCGCAGCCGCTGGTCTCGCAAAAGTAGTAGATGCATTTGTCGAAATCGACGTACCACTTCTCGGCGCCCCGGACCCACTCCTTCTGGTCGTGGATGGCGTCGACCGGGCAAGCCCGGACGCAGGCGGTGCATCTCGTGCACAGATCGTCGACGCCGATATCGACGGGGGCGTCCTCGACCGCGAGGGGGAGGTCGGTCACGACGCACCCCAGACGGAAGTTCGAGCCGTGGTCGCGCGAGATCAGCGAGCCGTGTTTTCCGAGCTCACCGAAACCGCAGTCGATGGCGATCGGTATTTGCAGAAGATCGCCGCTGTTGGGGTTGCCGTACGCGCGGGCGGGCCATCCCATCCGGCGAATTTCCTCCGAGAGGGTCGAAGCGATCTCTCCGATCCGCGCGTACACCCGCATCACCTCTCCCGCCGAAGTGTCGTCGGGGACGTTTCTCATTCGCTCCCGGTTCATTTGGACGCCGATCGAGATGGCGTAGCGGTAGGGGACCTCATGGCCTGCGTAGACGTACTCGGGCTTCAACGGGGTGACGCCCACGAGGTCGGCACCGAGCGCTCGGGCGCGGGCCTTCACTTCTCGAGTCATCGCGGCGGGATCGGAGACCACCCTTTCTGTGGGAGCTGCCGGCCCCGTCGATTTCCGGAGGTTCCAGATGTTCCTCATGATGTAGAGGACGGCCCTCCAGCTGTTGACGTAGGAAAACAGGCGGTCGAGGGCGTCCCAGGGGAGAGAGTAGGTGCCGTCGTTGTGGAAGACGTGCGCAGCGCGCCGGAAGCCAGTCTCACCAAGCCCGTTGATCTCGTTTCCCGAGCGAGGCGGGTTCCGGTAGGCGAAGGTCGTCCCGCGTGGTATGTCGTCGCGAAGCTTGAAGCCCATGGGCGTCAGCCCCTCGGACGCGGCGATGGAGCCTCGTCCACGTAAAACTTCGCTCCCGCGCGCTGCAGCTCGCGAAACTTCCTTCGAATCGGACGCCCAACAAGCAGATAGTTGAGCCCGAGCTTCGCGATGTGGATGAGGAGGGTCAAGTCATCGAGGAAGCTCCGCGCCGGCTCCTCTCCCTTCCGCGGTTTGGCGCTTACCGTCCTCACAGAAGCGTTCTACAGCGAACGCCGGCGCCAAAGCAACCCTCCACGTCAGGCCGGGCGCGGGGCGGAGCGGAGTGCTTTGAGCACCTCGCTCGTGACGTCCTTGCCTCCGCCAAGATTCGTCACCAGGGACGAGATGGTGTAGATGGGTCCCCAGGGAAACCCCCACCAGCCGGCGACGAGAGACACGAGACTGTAGCCGAGGCTCCTTCCTACGGCGCTTTGATCCCCGCGGATGAAGTAGATGTCCGTGGGCTGCTTGAACGTCAGGATCAGGATCGAAACGCAGTACTCGAAAATCACGAACTTGCCGCCGCGGTTGATCTCGAGCTGAAGCTGGTCGAACGTGATGTCCCCCAAGCCCTGTATTTTCATTTCGGCGTCTCCTTCCGCGTCGGTTTTCGCAAGTTCGGTGCCAAGCTGCGGGGTCGCCCAAATCCTTTGGCGTCAACGGATAGCAGGATGGTTCCGCGTGGGACCGTAGGCGTTTCCCATCGGGAGACCGACGCTGTGCTTTAATAATGTTGAGGTGTCAAAGATTGATCGAATCGTGGACGCTCTCTTTCGCCCTTCTATCCGCCGGCGGGCCCGTGTTGGCCCAGCCCTCGCCCGCGACCCGCGAGCAGCGCTTCTTCGAGTGGACCCGGATGCCGTATTCGAAAGATATTTACAGCGCTCGCCGGGAGATGATGATGTCCCAGCTCCGGAGCTCCGGAGGCGGAGTCTTCCTCGCCCCGAGCCGCAACGCCGTTTCCGATGGGTTCACGTTCCGCCAGCTCGACGACTTCTTGTACTTCTCCGGGCTCGAGCTCCCGGACTCCATGCTTGTTCTCGACGCCGACGCCGGAAGGGTCATTCTCTTTACGCCGCCTCGCGACGCCCGCTATGCAAACGAGTCGCGTCCGAACGATTTTCCCGGCCGGGCTCTGGGAGTGGATCCCGACCTCGCGGAAACTTCAGGCATCGCCGACGTGCGGCCGTTCACCGAGCTCCCGAGAGCGGTCGAGGGGTGGGTCGCTGAAGGCAAGCGTCTGCGCTTGAACTTCGGTCGCCCCGGCTCGATCCCCAACGTAACGCCGGACTTCATCGCGAGCTGGACCGCTTCCGAAACGCTCACGTTCCATTTGCAGAGCGAGTATCCGAACGGTCGAATCGAGAATGCTTACGAGGACCTCGCCCGCCTCCGAATGGTCCACGGTCCGGAGGAAATCGAGGCGATGCGCCGCGTCTGCGACCTGACGGCGACCGCCATCCGGCACGCGGCGGGGTTCGTTCGCGACGGCGTCGACGAGCGGACCCTCGAGGCCGAGCTCGAGGCCGAGTTCAAGCGAGGGGGATCTCAGCGACTCGCCTTCGCTTCCATCATCAAGTCGGGGCCCAACTCGCTTTGGCCCTGGCGCATCCTCGCCGCCAACTACAACCGCCGCAATCGGGTGATACGCGACGGCGAGCTCGTCGTCTTCGACGTTGGAACCGAGCTCGACTACACCGTGAGCGACGTCGGACGCACCTTCCCCGTCTCTGGCCGGTTCACGGAAAAGCAGAAGAAGAAGCTCGAGATGGTCACCTCGGTCTCGAACGCAATCCTCGCCGCCATTCGTCCCGGCGTCACGTTCGCCGACCTGAAAGAGGTCGCTCTCGCGAAGATCCCGGAGGAGGAACGGGCCTACATGCAGGCCGCCGGATTTTATGGGCATCACATCGGCCTGTCCTCGAGCGAGCCCGCGCTCGCCGAGGCGCCGCTCGAGCCCGGCATGATCTTCACCGTGGAACCGTGGTACTACAACCACGATGAGGAGCTCGCGGTTTTCATCGAGGACGTGGCCCTGGTGACCGCGGGCGGTCACGAGAACCTGACGGCATCTCTGCCTCGGACCACCGAAGGGCTCGAGCTTCTGACGGGGAGTGCTCGTAAGGGAGCGCGGTAAACGAGACGCTCTCCAGGAGGTCGTACCGAGTTTCCGTCCGTCCGTCACGCTGGAACTTCGTGGGACGCGGGCGACGACTCATCTCCGGTCTCGATCGGAGACGGGAGCCACGGGCCCGAGTAGCTCCGCCTCTTTCGGCGGCGAGGAACGTCGCGGCTCAAATTGAGGGCGACCTTGACGAGCCATGGCCGCCACGAGGCCTCTCGATCGGCCGGAGGGCGTTCGATCGCTCGAACGAAGGTCTCTTGCACCAAGTCGTCGGCATCGGCCGCGTTCCCGGTCATGCGGTAACAGAGGCCCCACAGGAGTCGTCGATTCGCATCGAAGACGAACCCCGAGCTTCTTCATCCGCGCGGGGAGCGTCGTCGGCTACAAAAGCAACTGAGCCTCTTCCCACATCTGATGGATGAGCTCGCCGGCCGGCATTGGCTTCGCCATTGCCGCCGACTGGCCGGCCCAGAGTTGCATTCGATGGTGGTCGCCCGCGGCTGCCCCCGCTTCCTTCATCCGGGCCGTGAGACCTCGTTGCACCGGATACGGCGCCGGGCGAGGCGCTGTCGGCGATGCCGCTGCTTTGACGTAATCGGTGGCAATCGCGCGGGCGAGCCGGCCGGTCAACGCCCGGGTCACCATGGTGCCCTCGGGCTCGAGATTCGAAAGCGCGTCGGCCCACGCGCGGTGGGTTCCCGCTTCGGGACAGCGTAGAAACGCGGTGCCGACGATGACCGCGCTCGCGCCCAGAGTCAGCGCGGCAGCAACGCCCCGACCGTCACCGATTCCGCCCGCCGCAATAATGGGGATGTCGATGTGGTCGGCCATACGTGGAAGGAGCGCGAACAGGCCGACCGATTGCCGTTCGGCGTCCGCTGGATCGAAAGAACCGCGATGCCCTCCTGCCTCGAACCCCTGGGCGATTACCGCGTCAGCGCCGGCGGCCTGGGCGCGAAAAGCCTCCGCCTCCGCCAGTGTGGTGGCCGTGGCAAACCACGCGATGCGCTTCTTCTTGAGTCGCCTCACGATCTCCGCCGGGAGGAGCCCCATGATGGACGATACCGCCTCTGGTTCGAGCTCGAGGAACGCCTCGCATTGCTGACTGAAGTCCGGGGGAACCGCGTCGCCCGCCGTCTCCGGCACTTCCGGGCCCCAGGCAGCAAGAAAAGCTCGCACGCGAGCTTCCGCTTCCCCGTCTCTGTGCGGCTCGGGGTCCGGAATCCAGGTGTTGAGCTGGAAGGGACCGCGACTGCCCTCTCGGAACTCGTTTACCCAGTCACGAATGCCAGTCGGAGGGGTCATGAGCGCTCCCATCGCCCCCATCCCCCCCGCGTTGGCCACGGCGATGGAGAGGCTCGCCGGGCATGCGCCGGCCATCGGCGCGAGGAGAATCGGCGCCTCGAGGCGGTGCGCGGTGCAAAACGTTCTCGCGCGGTCGCGCGGAAGGTTCGCGATGGGCGAGGTCGGCTTGATCATGCGGTGCTCCTTCGGGAGCGCCTTGCGAAGGTCGTTCGCCCCTCTTGTGACGATGAGCCCACCGACGCCTCCACCGAGAATGAGAACGACTTCATGACGAGCCTCCATGCACACCCTCGATAAAGACGGCATTCGACCTCACTGCGGAGAGCCGAATCCTCTTCAAGCCCCGGTACTCGTCGGACCCATACCAGCGGTGGGCGTGCTCGAGGGTGGGGAACTCGATGATCACTGGATAAGTGGGCCGCCAATCTCCCTCCACGACATCCATTTTGCCGCCGAGGACGATGTAGCGACCGCCGTACTTTTCGACGATCGGCGCCACACGGCTTTTGTACTCCTGTAGTTTCCCGGAATCCATGACTTCAAGATTGTCGAAGAAACAGTAGGCTGACATTTACCATCTCCTTAATCGAAGACGCGTCTATCAGGTTCTTGAACGGCTCGATAGGCGCGGCCTTCAGTGCGCGATCTCGTGGCTCCAGAAGCTGACAACGTTACCGGTCATGGCGCATCATTCGGGCTCTGCAGCAACACGGTTTTCCCTCTTCGCTTGAAATCAACTGGATCGGCCGTTAGCCTTTCCTCCGACGACCCTGAAATCAGCTCGACCTCAGGGCCTTCATCGGGTCGATTCGCAGCGCTCGACACGCGGGCACGACGCAAGCGATCGCCGAGAGACAAACGAGCGCCAGCGCCGCGGCCAACACACGGCCCCACGAAAGCGGCTGGACTTCGAATGCCAGACCGGACATAAGGCGCGAGAGGGGAAAAGCAACGATCGCGCCGACGAGGGTGCCCCAAAACAAGAGAAGGAGCCCTTTCCCCACGACCAGGCGCACGACGTCGGCAGATCGGGCGCCAACGGCCCGCCGCATGCCGATCGACCGATGCTGCCGCACGACGTAGCCGGCGAGCGCCGCGTAGACACCGAGCCCGACCAGCAGTGTCGAGACCGCCGAGAAGTAGGCGAGGACGACCGCCCCGAGCCTTTCGCTCCCGAGGACGTCGTCGACTTCGCTCGCCACGTTCACCCACGACGTCGTCGGCTGGGCCGGATCCAGTCGATGCATCACATCGCGCAGGGGGACCACGATCGAAGCCGGACTGCGGGCGCGGATCGTCAGGCGCACGTCGCGGGCCGTCGTCCACTGTGCATACGGCACGTACCAGGCGGGCTCCCTGCCACGGAAGTTCTGACGATTCTCACGCACATCCGCAACCATCCCGACGACGGTGATCCAGTCCTGACTCAGCGCCTGGCTGATGCGCCGAAGGCGGCGTCCGATCGGATCCTGCCCCGGCCAGCAACGCTCAGCCAGTTCCTCGTTGACAACCGCCACTTTCGGGCTGTCCGCGCGGTCGTCGCGCGCGATCGTCCGCCCCCTGACGAGACGGGCGCCGATCGTCTCGAGGTAGCCCTCCGTCACCAGCCGATCTGAGGTCATCAGCACCTCGGAGGGGTCGTAGGGCCGGCCCTCGCAGTCGTACCGCGAGGCCCATGCGAGCACCGTCAGCGGGGTGTTCGACGTCACTCCAGCGGCCTCGACCCCAGGCAGAGCGCGCGTTTCTTCGAGGAGGCGCTCGACGAAGCTCGCTCGCTGCGCGTGAACCGGCAATCTTCGACCGAGCGACATGTCCATCGCCACCAGGCCCTCCGGGCGAAACCCGAGCTGCAGTTGCGAAAGCTTCAGGAAACTCTCCACGAATACGCTCGACAGGATCAAGAGGGTCAACGTCAGCGCGACTTGCCCTACGATGGTAGCCTCGAAGAGGCGCTGCGTGCTCTGTCCCTCGCTGGCACGTGTCGAACTGGAGATGAGCCGGACCACGTCCGTACGGGAGGCCCGGAAGGCGGGGAGCGCGCCCGCGAGCAAGGCGGTGAGGGTCACCAGGCTCGCGACGAACGTCAGCGCCGAAGCGTCGATCGAGGCGACGAACACGGTGTCCGCGAAGGCGTTGGCGGGCACCGGGCTCTCGCGCAACAGCAAGGTTGTCGCGCCCAACGCCGCGGGCAAGCTCAGGGCGGCGCCGCCCAGGGAGAGAAGTAAACCCTCGAAAAAGAACTGACGGCCGATGGACGCCCGGTCGGCCCCGATCGCGAGGCGCGTGCCTATCTCCTGACTTCGGGAGATCGAGCTCGCGAGAAGGATGTTGCCGAAGTTGGCACAGGCGATGAGGAGCAGCACCGCGCCAGAAACGAACAGCAGCAGCAGCCCGCGGCGCACGCGGCCGTCCGGATCGGCGAGGACCGATGAGCGCAGCGGGATCACCCGCGCACCCCAACCGGCGTGTGAATCGGGAAAATCGCGCGACAGCCGTTCGGCGATCCCTCGCAGTTCGGCGACGGCCTCGTCGAGGCTCACTCCGGGGCGGAGTCTTCCGATGCTCGGCAGAACGTGCGCTCCTTGCCGCGCGACGGCCAGGTTGTCGGGCGCGGACGCGAGCCAAAGGTCCGTTTGCTGCGGCATGTCGAACCCCGCGGGCAACACCCCCACGATCTCGTGAGGAGATCCATCGAGCTCAATCGTCTTGGCGAGGATGTCGGGGTCAGAACCGAAGCGCCGCTGCCACAGGGCCCAGCCCAGGAGGACGTACTTCGACTCCAGCATGAGCGTTTCCCGAGCCGTAAAGAACCGCCCGAGCACGGGCCGGATCCCGAACACCTCGAAATAGGAGCTCTCTACCGCTGCGCCATTCAGACGCTCGGGGTCCACGTCCACGCCCGTCAAGTTCACCTGGCGCACTTCCGACCCGGCGATCGCGTGGAACGACCGAGCCTCGCGCCACGCCTGCAGATCGCGCAGCGACCCATTGAACCCCGTGTCTTTCTGAAGGCCCTGGGGCACGACTAACCGGTCCTCGTCGCGCACCGGGAGCGGTCGCAGAAGCACCGAGTGGATGACCCCGAAGATGGCGATGTTGGATCCGATGGCGAGGGCGAGAATCAGCATGGCGCCGGTGCTGGACGCCTTCTGCTTCAACAACCCGCGCCAGGCGGACCGGAGGTCGCGAAACGATGCGCGAATCAATGGATCAGCTCCCCTCGCAAGGTCGGCAAAGCAATGGTCTCATGACGGAACAGTAGGCACGCCATTGAATCCGTGTCAATACGATATTGCACTACGACAATGTTGTGCTGTGACAATATGGCTACCCGGACGCGGGAGCTCGCTCAAAGATCGGGTCAGAGACTCCTTCGGATCCCGAGTTTTTTCATTCGCGCGTGAAGCGTCGTTTGCGGGCGCTCGGCTCGCTGACGAAACACCCGCGGGCTGACGCCGAACTCGGCGCGAAAAGCGTGGTTGAAATTCGAGACGTCGCCAAAGCCGCAATCGAGCGCGATGTCGATAACCCGCGCCGGCTCCATAGAAAGCCGCATCGCCGCTTCCCGCAGGCGCACACGGCGAACGTACCGATGCGGTGTCACGCCGGTAAGGCGCTCGAACGTTCGCAGGAAATGGTAGGGACTCAGGCCCGCCTCTCTTGCCAGGCTTCCGAGCGAGAGCCCGGCGTCGGGATGGCGCTCGATCATCCGCACGGCTCGCGTCACTCGCGCCACGGCGCTCGGGGGAACACTCCTCGAGTCACCAGCCAAGCCGTCTGCGAGCTGAACCGCCTCCGCGGCGACTTGAACGCTGAGCTCCTCCCATGGGACGTCCGGGGCTCCGGCCAGGCCAGCACAAGCCCTTGCAACCAACGCGGAGAAATTCCGCAGAGGCGGGAGGCGAAGCCTGCGAAAACGCGGCTTGGCGTTGCGGACGCCCGCAGCGGCCGCGAGACTCTCGAAATAGTCCGGGGCGTAGCGAAACGAAATGCAGCGGTCTCCCGCGTCGTGTTCATGTCCGCACTCGAAACCCTGGTCTGCGCTGCCAAGTACGAGCGAACCCGGTGTCATCAGTTCGCGGCCGAGCGACGAGCGATACTGAAAGCTTCCCGCCGCTACGATAGCGATGGCCACATACGAATGGCGCTCTTCGAAGGGGCGGTCTCGGGGCCCCGAAGTGCAGATGACATCTTCGACAGTCCAGCGGTCACCCTGGGCCATCATGCGCGCGGTGGCCTGGCCCGGAGCGCCACTCATGGCGCGCCGCGCGAGAGCCCGATCTAATTCAGCCGCAATTTTCGCCAAGAGTTCGTCCCCAAAGCGCGGTACAAGAATCTATAGCACAGGAGGAGAACTTCAATGGTCTCGTTCCCCAATCGGGTGGGCTCACGAACGTTCGTTTGGATGATTCTAGGAGTATCGACCTTTATGACTACGAACGCGGCAGAAAAAGCGGATTTGCACCCGGCGTTGGCGGCTACGGGTCGCTCGCCTGAAATTCCCGAATCGGGAGACGTGTATGGATGGCTTATCGGAAGCTGGGAACTGGACGTCCGCGATACCCTGGCGGATGGTTCCATCCGCCGCACGAGTGGAGAGGCCCACTTTGGCTGGGTACTCGAAGGTCGCGCGATACAGGACGTCTGGATCATGCCCCGGCGTTCCGAGCGTAACGCAATCGCGGAGAAGGCGCGCAACACTTACGGCACGACTCTCCGTGTCTGGGACCCTTCGATTCAGGCGTGGCGCATCAAGTGGGTGAATCCAGTTACGGGCGGCCGTGACGAGCTCATCGGCCGATGGAGCGGCAAGGACATCGTTCAAGTGGGGACGAGCGCGGATGGGACTCTCATCCGTTGGAGCTTCACCGAAATCACGGAAGACTCCTTCAACTGGCTGGGGGAATCACTGAACCCGGACGGGAAAACCTGGGAGCTGAAGGCCGAGTTCCGAGCGAAACGGTTACGTTGACTTTGGAAGAACGTACGCGGGAGCTTCGAGGACGGGGCGGCGCTCGTCACCGGGTCGTCCGGAAAACCAACGACGCCTACGCGGAGGCGCTCGAGAGGCAAAGTCTCTCCACGGGCGGGAGTTGTCGCCCTCGTCCGAAGCCCTTCTCGTCGAGGCCTACCTCGCCAAAGTCGACGCGTTCAACCCTTCAATGGCGACCCGTACTCCAACGAGCTTCATAAGATCTCTCCCCTCGTTTCCCTTGCCTTCCGCCGCACGTGGCGAACGATGACCAACGGCGCGCCGTCGTCGACGTCGTAGAGAATCCGGTAGTCGCCAACGCGGAGCTGATGGGTGTAGTTTATCGCTCGCTCCTCACCCAGATCCCAGAGCCGCGCGAATATTCATTACTCTTGGATCTAAAGGTCTCGAGATCCCGCGCCCTAAGAGCAACCTCATGACGACGCTCGCGTTGACAAAGGGGATTTCGCCGTTCTACATTTCTTTTCCCCCCTTCAAGGAACTTGGCTCCGGCCGGGAGCACTAAGTACATATTCGGGCTCGATCCACCCCACCGTCGAGCCTGGAGTTCACTTACTCATAGGAAACAAGGGGCTTATCCATGAATCCAAGGATTCGGCGGCTGCTGTCACGCGCTAGAAACTCGATCGCCGCTTCTCTCGCCGCGTTCCTCGGCCTGATGATGCCGAGCCCCGGTAACGCGCAACCCGCGGCCGCCGATCTGGCCGTCCTGGACATGACCTTTTCGCCGACGCCCGCTATCGGCCAGCAGACGACAGCCCGGGTGACTCTCAAGAACATCGGAGCGCTGAACACCGGCAGCTTCGACATCCAATGGGTGCTGAACGGAGCCGAGGTGGGAAGGGGTGGGCACGGGAATCTCGGGCCGGGACAGACCTCGATCAGCAACATCTTCTTCACCTTCACACCCACGGGCACCTTCACCCTTCGCTATACGGCGGACATCAACGACATCGTCACCGAGCTGAGCGAGGCGAACAACTCATTTCAACGCACCATCACGTTGATCCAGCCCCGGCCCGACCTCATCCCCGGCAACATTTCCTTCAGCAGCACGCCGCGTGAAGGTCAGACGCTCTTCGTCAGCACGACGGTGACCAACATCGGCGCCGCGGTTTCGCCCGCGATTCCGGTGCGCTGGGTCATCAATGGCGCCGAGATGTCACGAACCACCCTGGCTCCTCTCGCGAACGGGGAGTCGCGCGCGACGGGCTTCAACTGGACGCCGAATTTCTCCGGCACCGCCACCGTCACCTTCGAGGCCGACGCGGGCAACACCATTCCCGAGTCGAACGAGTCCAACAACAACCGAACCCAGACGGTAAACGTCGAACCCCAACCGCGGCCCGATCTGATACCGGGGGACATCTCGTTTTCCGGCACGCCGCGAGAAGGCGAGACGATCGCTGTGACCACCACGGTCACCAATATCGGAGGCGCGGTCTCGCCCGCGGTTCCGGTGCGCTGGGTCGTGAACGGCGCCGAGATGTCGCGAACCACCATGGCCCCCTTGGCGAACGGAGAGTCGCGCTCGACGAGCTTCAACTGGACGCCGAATTTCTCCGGCACGGCCACCGTGACCTTCGAAGCCGACGCCGGAAACACCATCGAGGAATCGAACGAAGGCAACAACAACCGAACCGACACCGTGAACGTGGAACAGGAACCGCGGCCGGATCTGACGGCCGGCGGCATCACCATTTCGCCGCCCCCTCGCGTAGGACAGCCCTCGACGGTTTCCGCGTCGGTCAGCAACGTCGGCGCCGTCCCTTCGCCCGCGATCCCCATTCGTTTCCTCGCGGATGGCGCCGTCGTCTTTTCCACGACCATGGCCCCGCTCGCCAATGGCCAGTCCGGGGGGACGAGCTTCTCCTGGACGCCGGGCCGGCCCGGAGCGCAGGTAGTGCGATTCGAGGTCGACCCCGGAAACGTCATCCCCGAAGCGAGCGAGTCGAATAACGCGTCTCAGACCACGGCGAGCGTCGACGGTCCGGACCTCATCGCCGCGGGCGTTTCCTTTGGCGCAACTCCCACGGTCGGGCAGCAGACGACGGTCTCGGCCACCGTCTCCAATATCGGAGGCGTCGTTTCCTCGAGCATCCCCGTACGCTGGCTCGCCGATGGCGCCGTCGTCTTCTCGACCACCTTGGCACCGCTTCTGAACGGAGGGTCCCAGGCGACGAGCTTCACCTGGACTCCGAGTCGGCCCGGACTCCAGAGCGTGGTTCTCGAGGTCGATCCCGGCAACGCGATCGCGGAAACGAACGAGAGCAATAACTCCGCATCGGCGAGCGTAGACGTGAACGACATTCCTCGCGCCGATCTGGTTGCGAGCGCCATTCAACTCTCCGCTGTCCCGGCGGTGGGAGAGACGGTGACCGCCACGGCGGTCCTGGCCAACAACGGACTCGTGGATTCGGGGAGCTTCGACGTACGCTGGCTCATCGACGGCGCCGAAGTCGCGCGGGGCGGCCACGGCGCTCTCGCTCCCGGCGAGACCTCGTCGGGGAACGTCCGATTCGACTGGAACCCCGACCTGGAGGGTCTCCACACGCTTCGCTTCGAAGCGGACATCGCCGGCGTCGTGGATGAGTCCAACGAGACCAACAATGCCGCGGTGCTCCAGACCAACGTCGAGCCTCCTCGCGTTCCCACGCTCCATCTGAGCGTCAGCACCAACGAGATGTCCGCGAACTCCGAGGGTTGGTACGCTCAGAATCCGCTCCGGGCGAAGGCAAAGTTCCGCTGCCCGACGAACATGGCCGAGTGCACCGGGCAGTTTCGCTTCAACGCATCATCCGCTTCCGGGACGCCCCGCTTCTTCTTCTACGAGCAGAGCTCGGCGAGCGGTGAGGACATCTGCAACAACCCGCCCACGGGCGTCCCCTACTCGCAGAGCGAGCTCGACTCGGTATGCGTGAACACCGTGGGCACCTACCGGCTGACGGCGGGAGAAACGGAAGAGCTCGATTTCCTCCTGTGGGTTCAGCCTTCCGACCCCGCGACGCTCGCTCTTCAGGCG
>Ga0184637_10000862_pt1 | contig 21598 bp, 28 predicted proteins | sample PLM3_127_b2_FD_133143 | JGI IMG/M metagenome (GOLD analysis project Ga0184637, IMG submission 133143) | Groundwater sediment microbial communities from an aquifer in East River, Colorado, USA - PLM3_127_b2 | ecosystem: Environmental > Terrestrial > Soil > Riparian zone | place: USA: East River... | reverse complement strand
GACGCCTGAAGGCAGGCGGTGCCCCAATTGCCGCGCCAGCATGACCAGCTGCCCACGATGGTGAGCCTCGTGCGCCACGAAGTAGCTGAGAAAGTGCGGGAGATCCGTAGGGAAGTTCTGCCAGGCCGCTCGGGGAACCGCGCCGCCACGAGCAACACCGAGCCGGATCAATCGAGTGATGCCTTCGCTGCTCCGCGACAGCCCGCGGAGGAGCTCCGGCGGACGGACCAGGCGGCCATCAACGGTGCGCGGGACCGGAATGCGATGGCGGGCACCCAGCATCTTGATCCACATGCACCGCCCGTTGTGGATGTGGGCCGCGATCATCCGAACCGTCCGGCGCGGGCTGCCCGGAAGACTCTGCGACCACAACTCGGGTGGCAGGTTCTCGATGAGATACACCGTTACGCGATGGCTGGTGTGCCACGCGGCGATCAGCCCTTTACCGTCCTCGGGATCTCGCAGCACCCGCGCTCCCCTCCAGATCAACGCTTCGCTGACGCCGAACACGGGGGATAAGCTGCGAGCGCGTGCTGCCTCCACTTCGCGCTCGTCAGCTTCATCACCTTGTTCGGCGGCACGGTTGCTCCGAAGCGTCACTCGCTTTCGTCAGACCACCTGTTGCCACACGCTCCGCAGTCGTAGAGCCATTGCCGTGACCAGAAATCGCCATGCCCCACGAATTGGGGTGATTTTGGATCGACAACCTCTGCTACCGACCTAACGTTGCTTGACGCGCAGCGTGGGCAAGGCGGTTCGGCAAGTTCTGCCGGAAGCTCACTGGCGGGCGTGGGACTCGCCCCCAGCACCTCGAGAGCAGACGGTAGGTCCTCGACTCGCACTTGCAGCCGGCTGCCCACCCCCACCCCATAGGCGGTGCCAAGGATCTCCTCAGCAACCCACGCAGTTACACCCGCACTCTCCAGGGCAAGCCGGGCAGTATGGGCTTCGACCGGACTGAAGAAGCGGCCCACCGTAACTAGAGACTGGCCCTCGGCGATGTCGACACCTTCAGGTCCAAGAGCTACTACATCGGCTGTGGACATGCCCCGAGCGGTGAGGATGGAGGCGACAATCTCGAAGACCTCGGGTCGCCATTGGTCCTCATCGTGGTTTCGGAGGATAGACACCAGTTCGTCCGTCGACCGCAGCTCCAGGCTGGCGCGTATTTCATCGATCCGCGGAGTCATTCGCTATTAGCCGCCGGCTAACGGAAAGGATTGTATAACGGAAAGGATTGTCTCCTTGAGCATGAGCGCTCCCCACAGAGGGAGATCTCCTCCGTTCGGTCAGAAGCACCAACAGTCGGGATGAGCGGCGTGGCCAGCCTTCGAGCGACGGCACTGTTTTGACCGAAGGCTAGGCAGTTTCATGCACGCGATGGTGTCAACGAAGAGGAGGGCCACATCCGCTCCATCCCGAAGTTAGGCTTCGTACAGAGTTGGGCTACTTGGCGCTTTCGACAAGTCGGATGCTTCGTCTCAACCAGTCATTCACAATGGTCTCGACATCGGTACCCTTTTGTTCCGCCAACTTTCGGATGAACGCAGCAACGTCCTCGTCCAGGTACACGGGAATGCTGAGTTCTATGTCAGGACGGTAAAATTTGCCCCGCTCACCCTTCGAGAAATCGTATTCTTCTCTCATTTGTCACGACTCTCGTACTGACGAGCCTCAGTCTTTGTAGCCTTGCGGGCCGAGATCACCCGAACCGCACACGTCGACTCGTCCACATTCTGGAATGTGTGATGGACCACCAGCAGAGCACCACTTCCGTCGAACCCCATCGTGATCCATCGCTCCTCTTCTCCGCTATTGTCCTCGTCGAATACTGATAGCGCGTTGGAATCCAGGAACACGGTCGCGGCGCTCTCAAACCCAACCTCGTGTTTTGCGAGATTGCCCTTCGCCTTCTCGGAGTCCCATTCCAAATTGTATCGCACCATTAGCTCTGACGCTTGGCGATGGCTATTCGACGTCGAACACCGCGGATCACCTGCGAGCGGGCGGTCGACCTTGCCAGTGCCCGCTCGTCAGGTGCATCCGGTTGTTCGACGGCCTCTCATCTCAGTCGACCAGGGAGAATCGCCACGGAACCTAGCACCACGAGGCTGAGCCAAAGGTGGGGCCTTCGGCTGAACAAAGCTCATAGCGTGCCAGGCAGCTACCCACCCAGCATCAGGGCGATGATTCCCAGCAAGCCGAAGCCAACACCGACATAGGTTAAGGGCGATCGCTCAGCCGCAAGCGCGATCACGGCTCCGACAACCGCCGGCGCCGCGTAGATCATTATGTCTTCGAGACTCGCGCCGCTGCCTCTTATTGCTCGCTGGAAACACGACATCGTCCCCGCCATGATCGCGAGAATCGCGAACACCTTGGCGGGAATTCCGAACACCTTGCCGGCTTTGCTTGCCTGCGGATCAGGACCTGGCAATGGACCTCCTCAGGGATTTCTGGCTCTACCAACTTTCGTTAGAACATGCGACGCCCGTAGTAACCCTTCCTGTTTCTCCACCCCGTCACAGGTATCTCCCGTCCGTCGAACACCCGGATCAGCTGCGAGGGCGGCGCGGGCCGCCCTTGCAGCGCGCCGACCTCGTCAGCTGCATCCGGTTGTTCGGCGGCCGGGCTGCCCACGGCCAATCACTCGAAAGCCGAGTCCGCAGCACGGTTGATCATGTGAATCGACTCGGCAATAGAAGTGAGCATCGCGGCGAGGCGGGTAAGAAGCTCTTCGCCGTCGAGTTGGCCAGCAGAAGCCAGAAGTTCATTCAAATGGTCCAGGTCAACACCGAGCCGGCCTGTCATGTGAGCGCAGTACCGCTGGCGGCGTACCACAGGAGAATCGCCTGGAAGCTCCGCTGGGCCTTAGATGCGGCCTGCCACACCTGAGCCTCAACGCGTTGCCAAGCTCGCAGTTCTTCGAGGTGCACAGGAAAGGCCGAACGCCCAAAGCCAATGGGCCGCCGCTCAGGCATCGGCCGTGTGCCGTACGCGGTAAACAGCGTCTGTAGCGCGCGGAGATGACCCTCGAGTTGCCGCAGTTGGGCTTCCAGCTGCAATGTCAGGCTGCCGAGTTCTCGGCCCTTGCGTTTGCGTTCCTGCCGGCGGTCGACCGCGAGAGGTACAAGCGTAATGAGTGATGCGATCGAACCCAACGCTCCTAGCACAACGAGAGCCACAGACAGGGGGTCAGGATCGATAGGAGGTCGTCGTTCGTCAGAGGTCATGCCTTCTCCAACCTAAATTCCATCGCTCACGGTCCGCCGAACACTCGGCTTGAGCAGCGGCACGGGTGAGTCTCCTCCGAAGGCGAGCCGCTCGTTCCAAGTGTCTCATCCCTTCCCGACGGCGATGTGCCGTCTGCTCCAAGCCGAAGTTAGGCATCCAGTCGACGGGCCGTGGATATCAGGTCTATTCACGGGTCCTTGGATGGCGGGCCAGCAAAGTAAACCACATTCGGTGCGTCTGACCGAGCCACCGCGATGTCCAGAAGACCATCTTTGTCGAGATCTGCTATGGCGAACCCGTAAACGGCACCTTGGGCATCACCAAAAGGGACGGGCGAGTAGTGGCGACCGGAGCCGTCGTTGAAATAGATCATTGAAGGAGCCTCCACTCGTCCGACGATGATGTCGGTCCTTCCATCACCGTTCAGATCGCTGACCGCGAGCGCGTACGGCGTCACCTTGCCATCGACGATCCACATGCCCGACGAGAACGAGCCGCTCTTCTGCCCGAAATAAACCGCGACACCCCGCCGCTCATCGATGGCAACGATATCCAGTGAACCATCCCCGTCAACGTCTGCTGCCTCGGCCATGCGAATCGTGGCATCGGCCTGGCCGAAGGGAACTCTCCTGAGGTTCGAGAACTTCGCATTGCCGCCGTTAAGGTAGACATAGCCCTGGTCTCCGTCACGGTGTGGCACAGCAAGATCGATCAGCCCATCGTGATTGAAGTCGGCCGGTGTGATCGTCGTCGCGGATTCATGGGAGAACGCTAGACAGTCCGCGTCGAAACCACCGTTCCCTTTGTTGAGGCAAATATAGTTGGCCCCTTTGTCGGTCCGGTTGGCGACGATGATATCGGGCTGACCGTCGCTGTTGAGGTCCGCGACGCTGGCGTTCCTAGTGTCCCACTCCGCGCGCCCATAGGTTGATCCCACGCGGAAGTGACCCTTCCCGTCGTTCAGATATACTAACTTTGGATCTGGGGTGTCGTTACTGATCACGACATCCAAATCGCCGTCCCCGTCAAGATCCACCAGCCGCCCAGAATAGGAGCGATCGGCTGCACTACCGAGATTGTACGCGGTCATGATGTGACCCCGGCCGTCGCTGAGGAGCACTCGGTCAACCAACGGCCAATGGCGGCCCTTCGCGAGGACCAGGTCGAGATTGCCATCGCCATTGACATCGCCGATGCTCACGTTGGCCGAGGTCTCGGAGGTCGTCTCAAGCAACAGAACCCGATCGAATGATGGGAGGTTCGGAGAGCCGCCACGCGCCGCGCCCTGCGCCGCGACGGGGTTGCCGGCCTGAGAGTCTGGAACCGAACACAAGGCAGGCACCAGCATGAAACCAGCGAGCAATGACATGAGTGCATGTGTCACGTGCATTTGGTTACCTCTCGCAGCGGTTCCGTTGCCCGAGCTATTTCCCCCATCGCCAGAGCATCTGGATGCCTAACACTAATTGGAAGGTTCCATGGATCATCAGCCTTATAGTTCTGATGGGTCGCCGGGAATGCGGTGTATCCGGGACGGTGCGCGCGCCGCCTGGTTTTCAAAATCGCGCTGCGCTATGGGTTTGCTGCTGACGAACCAATGGACCCTCGGATGCTATCTTGCGCGTGGAGGCTGCATAGATCAATAAGGCCCTGAAAACATCGCGCCTATTGTAAAGCTGTCTTCCATCGGCATCAATTGGGGCGGTCGAGCGGGCTTCTTACGCGACGACGGCCTCTGTTCAGGACGTGGCAGGTTCACGTCTCGTGGCCGAGCAGATCCTGGATCGGACGGATGTCGCAGCCATCCTCACGAATGCGGTTTCCTGAACCGATCGTGTGGCGTGAGCTGCACTGCGAAACCAGGCTCCCTCGATTACGCGGAGCTTGCGGCGCGTTCCACGAGCTTCCCATCCTCCATGTACAGCACGCGGTCGCAGACCGAAGCGATCGCCCCGCTGTGGGTGACGACGACCGACGTAAGGCCGCGGTCCTGGTGGAGGCTTCTCAAGAGCGCAATGAGATCGTGGCTGGTGCGGGAATCGAGGTTTCCCGTCGGCTCGTCGGCGAGAACCAGCGAGGGCGAGTTGACCAGGGCCCGCGCTACCGCGACGCGCTGCTGCTCGCCCCCGGAGAGCTGCGCCGGACGATGGTCGGTCCTTTCGTCGAGACCGAGCTCGGAAAGAATCTTCCGGGCCCGCTCCATCGCCTCGGCTTCGGGCCGGCGCGCGATGAGGAGAGGCATGGCCACGTTCTCGAGGGCGCTGAACTCGGGGAGGAGATGGTGGAACTGGAAGATGAATCCGATCGTCTGGTTGCGGATCCTCATGCGCTCCGTCTCGTCGAGAGCGAACAAATCGCGGCCCTCGAGCAAGACCGTGCCGGTGTCGGGAACGTCCAGCGTTCCGAGAAGGTGCATCAGCGTGCTCTTTCCGACGCCGGAGGAGCCCACGATCGCGACCATCTCTCCGCGGCTCACCTCGATGTCGAGGTCTCGGAGCACCTCGACCCTCCGGCCGTCGGAGCGGTAGGTCTTCGCGAGACCCCGTCCTTCCAGAAGCGTCGTCATTCGAACCGCAGCGCTTCGGTGATCACCAGCCGGGCGGCTCGCCACGCGGGGTAGAGCGTTGCCAGGAAACACATGAGAGGCGCCGCCACAACCACGAGAGTGAAATCCGAGAGCAGGAGCTTGAAGGGAACGTACGCCACTTGATAGACGTCCTCGGGGATGTTGATTACGCGGTAGCGATCGAGAAACCAGGAGATCGTGACCCCGAGGGCGGCTCCGACCACCGTTCCCACGACCCCGATGATCCCGCCCTGAAGCATGAAGATCGACATGATGCTACGGGGTGCCGCTCCCATGGAGCGCAGGATCGCGATGTCGCGGGTCTTGTTCATCACGATCATGATCTGGCTCGCGACGATGTTGAGGGCCGCGACCCCGACGATGAAGCTGATGAAGATCGTCGTCACCACCTTCTCCAGCCAGAATGCCGAGAACATGCTGCGGTTCGTCTCTTTCCAATTCACCGAGCCATAGCCGGTCCCGAGGGCGACCCTGGCCGCGATCTCCGTTTCCTCCACCTCATAGAGATCTCGTACCTTGGTCTCGACGTACATCACCTCGTCGCCGACACCAAGCAGGCGCTGCGAGTCGGCAAGGTCGAGGAGCGCCCAGGAATTATCGAAATTGTAGAGGCCCAGCCGGAAGACCCCGGCGACGCGGAAAGTTTTCGTTCGCGGGATCATTCCGAACGGGCTCAAGTGCCCCTCGGGCGAGGTGACTTTGACGGTGTACCCGGGGAAGACCCCGAGCTGGATCGCCAGCTCGTCCCCGAGCACGATCGGAGGTAGAACGTCGGAAGCGCCGTCGCCGCCCTTCGTAGAAAGGTCGGCGAGGTCTCCCGAGAGCATTTTCCCTCCAAACTCCGTCACGTTCTTCTCGAGCGCCGGGTCGATGCCCTTGAGCGTCACCAGTCCCGAGCCCGTCCCGCTCGAGACCAGCGCCTTTCCGTAGAGGACCGGCGCCGCTCCTTCGATGCCATCGACGGTGTCGAGGACTTCGAGGACGTGCCGGTAATCCTCGAACGCCTGTCCTCCCTCGCGATAGATGCTGAGGTGGGAGGCGGCGCCAAGGATCCGGGAGCGAAGTTCGCCCTGCATCCCGGTCATGATCGCGAGAGCGATCAAGAGAATCATCACCCCCACCACCACCCCCAGGGTCGAGATGGTGGAGATGACGGAGATGAAGAGCTGGCGCCTTTGCGCCAGAAGATACCGCAAGGCGACTTTGAGCTCGAAGGGCACTCTCACTCGACCTCGGAACCAGGGGGGCCGGGTGCGTCTTCTGGCCTGAGATGAGGAAAGAGAATCACGTCGCGTATGGAGGGAGAGTTCGTGAAGAGCATCGCCAGGCGGTCGATGCCGATTCCCTCGCCTCCCGTCGGCGGAAGCCCGTGCGCGAGGGCGCGCACGTAGTCGAGATCCATCACGTGAGCCTCGGCGTCGCCCCGGGCCCGCTCCTTCTGCTGGCCCTCGAACCGCGCCCGCTGATCGTCGGGATCGTTGAGCTCCGAAAAGCCGTTCGCGCACTCGAGGCCCGCGATGAAGAGCTCGAATCGGTCCACGAGCGCCGGGTCGTCTTTCTTCTTCTTCGAGAGCGGCGACACCTCGAGCGGATAGTCGATGATGAACGTCGGCTGGATGAGCTTCGACTCGGCCACCTCCTCGAAGAGCTTCGTCAGGAGCTTTCCCCAGGGAGCGTCGCCGTCGAGATCGAGCTTCAGCCCGCGTCCCACCTGAAGCAGACGATCCTTGGTCCTGAGGTCCTCCTCCGCGAGGTCGAGCCCCCGCTCCTTCAACCCTTCGCCGACCGCGTCGAGCATGCGCAGCCGACGGTACGGAGGAGTGAGGTCGATCGTGTGTTCTCCATAGACCAGGGGCTTTCCCTCCCGGATTCTCGTCTGGAGACGGTGGAACAGATCCTCGGTGAGCGCCATCATGTTCTCGACGTCGCTGTAGGCCTCGTAGAACTCGAGCATCGTGAACTCCGGGTTGTGCCGGGTGGAGATGCCCTCGTTCCGGAAGTTTCGGTTGATCTCATAGACCCTTTCCATTCCCCCGACGGTGAGCCGCTTCAGGTACAGCTCGGGCGCGATGCGCAGATACAGATCCATCTTCAGCGCGTTGTGGTACGTCTTGAACGGGCGCGCGACCGCCCCTCCGGCGATCGGCTGCAGCATCGGCGTTTCGACCTCGATGTACCCTCGCTCGTCGAAAAATGTCCGGATGGCCTGGATGAGACGGCTCCTCGTCACGAACGCTTCTCGCGAGTCCGGATTCGAGATGAGGTCGAGGTAGCGCTGGCGGTAGCGGACCTCGACGTCGGTCAAGCCGTGCCACTTCTCCGGGAGCGGCTTCATCGCCTTCGCCAGAAACGTGAGCGCCTCGACCCGGACGGTGAGCTCTCCGGTCTTGGTCCGGAAGAGAGGACCCTCGACCCCGATGAAGTCCCCCAGGTCGAGGTTCTCGTAGACCGCGAAGTCCCTCTCGGGGACCGTATCCTTCCTTATATAGACCTGGAGCTTTCCCGCGCCGTCGCTCAGATGGGCGAATCCCGCCTTGCCGAACGGACGGAGAGCGAGGATGCGCCCCGCGGTTCGAACCCGGACCGGGTCCTTCTCCAGCTCCTCCGCCTCTCGGTCCTGAAATCGATTGAACGCTTCCGAGACCGTGTGGGTCCTCTCGAAGCGAGTAGGATAAACGTCGACCCCAAGCGCCTCGATGGCCCCGCGCTTCCGGCGCCGCTCCTCCTCCATCTTCTCTTCCACACTCAAGGAATGTCCCTTTCAACGTTTGCGTTGAGCTCTTGATTCACCGCGTCGAGCACACCGTTCACGAACCCGACCGACTCAGGGCTCGAGAAGCGCTTCGCGACCTCGAGCGCCTCGTTGATCACGACGCCCGGAGGGGTCGCCTTCGTAAGGAGCTCGTAGACCGCGAGCCGAAGGACGTTTCTATCCACCGTCGACATGCGCCCGAGCCGCCAGTGCTCGGAGGTCTCGATGAGGATCTTGTCGATCTCCTCGACCCGTTCGACGGTCCCCTCGACCAGCCGGCTCGCGAACTCCCGGGCGGCGTCGCCCGCGTTCTGGAGCTCGCTCGAGCTCTCGATGACGCTTTCGACGGGCTCGCGGCTCACGTCCCACTGGTAGAGCATCTGGACCGCGAGCTCCCGGCCCTTTCTCCTCGCGCCCATCGTCAGTCCTTACCGTTTCTTTCCGCCCTCGGCGCCCTCCGCGAGGGCGCGGTGCAATACCGCCGTCTCCACCGCGGCGAGGGCGGCGTCGTAGCCTTTGTTGTCGCTCCCCCGTCCCGTCGACCGCGCGACCGCCTGCTCGAGCGTCTCCGTCGTGAGGACCGCGTTCGTCACGGGAACGCCGGTATCGAGCGCCACCCGCGCGACGGCGTCGGTCACGGTGCGGCTCAGGTATTCCCAATGAGGGGTTCCGCCCTTGACTACGGCGGCGATGCAGACCACTCCTGAGAATCGCCCCGAGGCCGCGAGCGCCTTGGCGGCGAGAGGAATCTCGAAGGCGCCCGGGACGCGCACCACTTCGATGTCCTCAGCCGCGATCTGGGCGCGCTTCAGGGCTTCGAGCGCCCCCTCGAGAAGCTTGTCGGTGACACCGCTGTTGAACCGGCTCATCACCACAGCGAAGCGCATACCCGAGGCACTCGGCTTGCCTTCCCAGATCTTGACCATGAAAACGGGCTCACTTTCCCCGGAACGCGGCCTTTCGCTTCTCGAGAAAAGCGTTCATCCCTTCTTTCAGATCCTCGGTGCCGCAGAGAATCCCGAACAGCGTGGCCTCGAGGAGCAAGCCCTTTTCGAGATCAACCTCGACTCCCTGGTCGATCGCAACAAGAGCGTGGCGGAGCGCCATTGGCGCGTTTCGCACCATCCTCCGGGCGAGGGTGTCCGCGGTCTCGAGGAGCGACTCCTTCGGGACCACGCGGTTCACGAGCCCGATGCGAAGGGCCTCCGCCGCGTCGACGGGATCGCCCGTGAGGATCATCTCGGAGGCCCGGCCGCGGCCCACGAGGCGCGAGAGCCGCTGCGTTCCTCCGTAGCCGGGGATCGCCCCGAGAGTCACCTCGGGCAGGCCGAGCTTGGATCCTTCGGCGGCGACGCGCACGTGACAGGAGAGCGCGAGCTCGAGACCGCCTCCCAACGCGAAGCCGTTGATGGCGGCGATGACCGGTTTTCCCAGGGTCTCGATGCGGCGGAAGATCGATTGTCCGCGGAGGGCGGTCACGTGTCCCGTGGTCGCCGTCTCGCGCGCCAGCTCCTGGATGTCGGCGCCGGCGATGAAGGCTTTATCGCCGGCGCCGGTGATGATGACCGCCCGCACCGTCTCGTCGGAGCCGAGTTGGGAGAACGCGCGGTCGAGCTCCGCCATGGTCTCGTAGTTCATGGCGTTCAGCTTCTGCGGCCGGTTGACGGTGAGGAGGGCGACCTCGTCGCGCGTTTCGAGCTTCAGATTCTGGAGATCCATGTTTCCCTCACGCTCCTCGCGAGTACTCGTAGAAACCCTTTCCCGACTTGCGGCCCAGATGCCCCGCGAGAACCATCCGGCGCAGGAGCGGCGGTGGGGCGAAACGCTTCTCGCGGAACTCGTCGAACATGATGTTCGCGATGTAGTAGGTGGTGTCGAGACCGACGAAGTCGAGAAGCTCGAACGGCCCCATGGGGTATCCGCAGCCGAGCTTCATTCCGGCGTCGATGTCCTCCTTGGTGCCGACTCCCTCCTCGAGCGCGCGGACGGCATCGAGGAGATAGGGAACGAGGAGACGGTTCACGATGAACCCCGGCCGATCGGGAGCGACGACCGGGGTCTTTCCCAGCCTCCGCGCGAGCCCCTGGATCGCTTCCGTAGCCTTGGGTTCCGTGGTGAGAGCCGGAATGATCTCGACCACCTTCATCAAGGGGACCGGATTGAAGAAATGAAGGCCGACGAACCTCTGGGGGTACTTCGTTGCCGCCGCCATCTCGGTGATGCACAGAGAAGAAGTGTTGCTGCATCGGATGGCCTCGGGCTTCAGGATGAGGTCGAGCTTCCCGAACAGGTCCTTTTTCACCGCGAGGTCCTCGAGCACCGCTTCGATGACGACGTCGACGTCCGAGAGCTTCTCGAGGCGAGTCGTGGGCTCGATGCGCGACAGGATCTCCTTCTTCTGTTCAGGGGTGAGCTTTCCCCGCTCCACTCCCTTCTCCAGAAAGGAGTCGATTCTGGCGACTCCGTCCGCGAGCCGCCGGTCGTCGACCTCGATCACCACCGTCTTTAGACCCGCGCCCGCGGCGACCTGAGCGATTCCCGACCCCATGAGGCCGCAGCCCACGACTCCCACCTTTTCGATTTTCATCGGGTTTCTCCCGCGGTCCGGTTCAGCGCCGAGACCGCCGCCAGGAACGCTCCGCCGAGCGCCGCACCCACGAGGTCGGCGCGGACGTCGACGCTTCCGTCGCGCCCCGGCACGTGGAGCTGATGCCATTCATCGCTCATCCCATAGAGGACCGCGATCGCGATGCCTCCCGCGACGTGTGCCGCCTTCAGACCGGAGAAGAGCCGTTTCGCGAGCGCGCGAACCGAGAGCACCGCGAGCCCTGCGTACTCCGTTGCGTGCAGCAGATAGTCAGGGGCCGACGACAGGACATCCGGGCGCTGCCGCGCCGACGACCAGAAGATGAGGCCCATGTACAGCACGACCGGCCCCCAGTACCGGACGAAGGTCATCAAGAGGGAAAGGGATACATCAGCCACCCGATCAGGAAGGCGGATCCCAGAAAACACACGAAGGCGAGAATCCCGAACCGGAGCTGCTCCTTCGGGTCTTGCCGCATCAAGAGAGCGAATGCCGTCGAGACCAGGAGCGCGAAGATCGAAAGGATGAGGAAGTGGCTGGTCATGACTTCCTCCCGACGGCGATGTCGTAGGCGTCGAGCATGATCAGCATGTTGAGGAGGCCCGCCACGATACAGAAGGTGTAGCCGTACTCGTAGGTGAGGGCTGTGACTTCCCCTGACCCCATGCCGAGGAGCTTGGCGGCGAAGAACGGAAGGCCGACTCCGATCTCGGCGAGGCCCGCGAGAAACGTCAGGGGCTCCGAGGTATCGAGGGGGAAGAGCTCGCCGCGAAGGTAGAGCCCGAGAGCGAACATCCCGGTGACGACGAGGAAAAACGTGAGCCCCCGCCGCGTCCGGCCGAGCATGACGTGCCCGAGCCCGGGCACGAGCCAGGCCGAGACCGCGACCGGGATCCCCGCCGTCGCCGGCCGCTCTCGAGTTTCTTCTTTTGCGCGCATAACCCTCCGATTCTAGCCGATCACAGCGTACCGTAAAGCCGATCCCCGAAGTCGCCCAATCCCGGCAGGATGTACTTTCGCGAGTCGAGGCCCCGGTCGAGAGCCGCGGTATAAACGTCCACCCCGGGATGGTCCTGGGAGAGCCTCTCGACGCCTTCGGGCGCCGCCACGATGGAAAGGAGCCGAATGAGAGACGCACCCTGGTCCTTCAAAAGAGCGATGGCCGACGAAGCAGAGCCGCCGGTCGCGAGCATCGGGTCGAGAACGAGCACGTGGCGGCCCGCGAGGGGTGGAAGCTTCTTGTAGTACTGCCGGGCCTCGGCGGTCATCTCGTCCCGCTCGAGCCCGACGTAGCCGACGGCGGCCCGTGGAAAAATCGTGAGCATCACGTCCAGCATTCCCATGCCCGCGCGCAGCACGGGCACGAGCACGATGCCCGCGTCGAGCCGCCGTACCGGCGTCTTTTCTAGCGGCGTCTCGACTTCCTCGGAACGGAGGGGAAGATCGCGCGAGGCGTCGAACGCCAGAAGCCAGGTCAGCTGCCGCGCGAGACGGCGGAACTCCTCCGGCTCCGTCCGACGGTCTCGAAGCTGAGCGAGGACGTCCTCGATCAGCGGATGCTCGATGCGATGGATCGCCACCCGTTGTCCCCTTCCATTCTTGGCGCCTATCAATATACCCTTTCGCCATGAGAGCGGTCGACATCCTCAAGCGCAAGCGCGAAGGCAGAGAGCTCTCTCGCGAGGAGATCGCGTTTCTGGTGAACGGGTTCACCGCCGGAGAAATTCCCGACTACCAGGTCTCCGCATTCCTGATGGCCGTTTGCCTGCGGGGCATGAGCGCGGAGGAGACCGTCGCGCTCACGGAAACCATGCTCCGGAGCGGCACCATCCTGGATTTCAGCGGCCTGTCGGGGCCTAAGATCGACAAACACTCGACGGGAGGGGTCGGCGACAAGACTTCGCTCATCATCGCTCCCCTCGCCGCCTCCGCCGGGGCGATCGTCCCCATGATCAGCGGCCGGGGTCTCGGTCATAGCGGCGGCACTCTCGACAAGCTCGAGTCCATCCCGGGATTCGACGTGCGCCTCGACGAGAAGCGCTTTCGAGAGGTCGTCTCCGATATCGGCTTCGCCATGGTGGGCCAGACCGACGCCATCGCTCCCGCCGACCGCAAGCTTTACGCTCTGCGGGACGTCACCGCCACCGTCGAGAGCTTTCCGCTCATCACCGGAAGCATCCTGTCGAAAAAACTCGCCGAGGGCATCGAGGGTCTCGTCCTGGACGTGAAGGTGGGGAGCGGCGCCTTCATGAAGACCCGCGAGGACGCGGAGACGCTCGCCCGTTTGATGTTGTCGACGGCAGCCCGCATGGGGACGAAAGCCGTGGTCCTCCTTACCGACATGAGCCAGCCCCTCGGGACCCACGTGGGAAACGCACTCGAGGTCGAAGAGTCGCTCGCGGTGCTTCGCGGGGAAGGTCCGCCCGACTTGAAGCGTCTCTGCATTCGACTTACGGCGCACATGCTGGTTCTCGGCGAGATCGCGTCGAGCGTCGAGGACGGCGAGCGCCGGGCCGAGGAGGAGCTTCGTTCGGGGCGCGGTCTCTCGAAGTTCCTCGCGATGGTTCGGGCCCAGGGCGGCGATCCACGGATCGTCGATTCTGGGGTGCTCCCCCGCGCGCGCGCCCAAAAGGAAGTTGTTGCCGAGCGAGACGGTTTCGTCGCCGCCATCGATACCGAGATGCTGGGGACGGCGGCAATGGTCCTGGGCGCGGGCCGAGAGAAGGTCGAAGACGTCATCGACCCGGGAGCGGGACTCCTGGTCGGGAAGAAACTGGGGAGTGAGGTCGAAAAAGGCGAGCCCCTCGTGACCCTTCATTACAACGATCCCTCGCGCCTCATGGAAGCCGAGGGGAGGGTCCAGAAGGCTTATTCGATTGGAGACTCCCGGCGCCCGCCGGTGCCGGAGCTCATCCTTGCGGTGCTGGAACAATGAATACCGTAGAGAAGATTCGTGAAGCGGTGACCCTGGTCGGATCGCGCGTGCGCGCGAAGCCTCAGGTAGCGGTGGTTCTCGGATCCGGCCTCGGGGGCTTTGCGGAGTCGCTCGAGAAGCGAACCGCCATCCCCTACTCCGACATACCGCACTTTCCACGCTCGAGCGTCGAAGGGCACTCCGGGAGCCTTCTCGCCGGGACGTTCCGGGGAGTTCCCCTCTTCGTGATGGCGGGGCGGGTCCACGCGTATGAAGGATACGGCGCCGAAGAGGTCGTGTTCCCCACGCGCGTTCTCGGGACGCTCGGGGTGAAGATGCTGGTCCTCACCAACGCCGCGGGTGCGGTGAACACCGCGTTCAAGCCGGGCGAGCTCATGATCCTCACGGACCACATCAACTTCACGGGGCTGAACCCCCTGGTGGGACCGCAATACACCGATCTCGGCCACCGGTTCACCGACATGACGGAGGGCTACCACGGAAAGCTCATCGCCCTCTGCGAGCAGTCGGCCCGGCGCATCGGGCTCAACATGAGAAAGGGCGTTTACGTGGGTCTCCTCGGTCCGAGCTTCGAGACTCCCGCCGAGATCCGGATGTTCCGTACCCTCGGCGCCGACGCAGTGGGGATGTCGACGGTCCTCGAGTGCATCGCAGCGAATCAGATGGGGGTGAAGGTCCTCGGCATTTCCTGCATGACCAACATGGCCGCGGGAGTCCTTCCGCGAAAGCTCGATCACAAAGAGGTCATGGAAGTGGGCGCAAGCGTGAGCTCGGTGATGCAGGAGCTCCTGGGCGAGGTCGTCCCCGCCCTCGCGAAGCTCGCTTGACTCTTATGTCGACAAGAACCGAGAAGATGGTCAAGGCCGCCCGCGACGCTCGAAGGCGAGCGCTTGCCCCCTACTCTGGGTTCAAAGTCGGGGCCGCCATACGGACCGAGAGCGGCGTCATCTACTCCGGGTGCAACGTGGAGAACGCGACCTTGGGACTCACCGTTTGCGCCGAGCGTGTGGCGCTCTTCAAGGCTCTGTCTGAAGGAGCGCGTCGTTTCACGGACGTCGCCGTGGTCACCGCAGCCGAGCGGCCGACGCCTCCCTGCGGGGCTTGCCGGCAGCTTCTTTGGGAATACTGCGGCGACGTCCCCGTGCACATGGTGAGCACGCGAGGGCGGCGGAGGAGCCTCTCGCTCGCGGAGCTGCTTCCCTACGCCTTCGATAAGCGGGATTTGTGAGCAGCAAATCAGTCCAAGGCTGCTACGTAACGCAGGTTGCGGTAGAGCTGATCGTGGTCCAGGCCGTAGCCTACGACGAAGCGGTCCGGAATCTCGAAACCCACGTAGTCGACGGTCACGTCGATCTGGCGGCGTGAGGGCTTCGAGAGGAGCGCGCAGACCCGGATCGACGCCGGACGACGCGAGCGCAGCATGTTCACGAGGTAGTTGAGGGTGAGGCCGGTATCGGCGATGTCCTCGACCACGATCACGTCCTTGCCTTCCAGGGACTGATCCAGGTCCTTCGTTAGCTGCACCTCGCCGCTCGTTCGCGTTCCCTTTCCATAGGACGAGACCGCGAGAAAGTCGAGGGTGACGGGAACGTCGATGTTCCGCGCGAGGTCGGAGAGAAACGTGTAGGCCCCCTTCAAGACGCAGACGAGGTGGACTGTCTTTCCCCGGTAGTCGTCGCTGATGCGGCGGCCCAGCTCCTCGATGCGCGCTTTCAGCCGCTCTTCGGGAATGAGGACTTCGAGTGACATCGGAGTGGGACGGCGGGATCAGCTCTTCGCGTTTCCTTGCGCGAAGATGTCGAAGGTCACGGTGATGATGCCGAGCGCCTCGACCGGCTTTCCCTTCTTGAGCGCGGGCTTCCAGCGCCAGAGCCTGGCATTCTCCTTCGCCGCATCGACGCAATACGGAAGGGACTTGATCACTCGAACCACTTCGGTTGAACCGTCGAGCCGGACCAGAACCTGGAGAATCACTTCCCCCGCGACCATTTTTTCGCGCGCGACCGAAGGATACGGTGGAGAAGGAGGCTCGTAAATCGGCACCGGCTCGATGTCCCAGGCGCCGGGATGGAAATCCCCTCCCCCGGTGCCACCGCCACGGCCGGGCCCGACACCAAAGCCCTCTCCGGTACCAGCACCGCTTCCCCGTCCGCTCCCGATGCCTCCGCCGGTTCCAGAGCTCGGTCGCGTGTCGACGCCGCCCCAATCCTTGGAGTCCTCGGTCGAGAGTCCAGGAAACTCGACCGCATCGGCTGAGAAAACCCCTTCGAAGAGGGACGTGGACTCGGTCGGGAGGTCGGGGACTTCGATATCGTCGAACTTGAGAGCACGCGGTTTTCGCGGCGCTACCGGCGCGCGCTTCTCAGGTGTTTCGAGGGGAGGTCGCGCTTTGACGAGTCGAGTCGGAATATAGGCCGTAGGCCGCTCTCCTCGGGAGCCTCCGCCGCCTCCGCCGCCTCCCGGCCCTTCGCCGCCGGGAAAGTAGTAGCGAACACGGGGCCCAATCGAGTCCGAATCCTCGCCTGAGAACCACTCGGTCGTGCCGAAGAGCATCACCGCGAGGATCAAGAGGTGAATGAGGGCGGAGGCGACGCGTGCGCGGGTCCCGTCTACGGGCTCGCTCGTCGGGCGCGCCTCTTCCAAAGCCTCGGTGATACGGAAGAATTCGGGCTCCGGGCTCACGGCAAGCCAATGTTAGCACGGGGGATCAGAAGCGGCCTATCAGGCGCCCCGAGCTTTCGAGGACGACAACGCGTCCAGTACCGGGGTTCTCCACGACCTCCGTCGCCCCGCCCGGCCAGCGGATCTCTAGGACGCCGGCGGCCCGTTCGTTCCCCGAAGCCCCCAAACCGAAATGGAGCTCGAGGCTTCCCTGGGACAGGTAGCTCAATCCGCTCTTCATTTCACGAATCGCGACCCGATCTAAGGAGCGCCACGTGCCCCGGGCGCCCAACCCGTCGCGGTTCGAGGTACGGCCGACGAGCGCGACCGAAAGCGATGCCGTGCGGTTTCCACCCTCGTTCTCGAGAAGAAGCGCGCCCTCCCCGCACCGGGTGACGAGGACGTCGAGGTCTCCGTCGGAGTCGAAGTCCCCCGGCGCGGCGCCGCGGGCGACGTTTTCCCGCGAAAGCGCATCCCCGACGGAAGCTCCGATCTCGCGAAATACCCCGCCGCCCTGGTTCTCGAAAAGGAAGTTCGGCTCCCGGTAGGCGGACACCGAATTGAAGAGGTGGATGTTATCGATGATGTGTCCGTTCGCGACGAAGACATCGAGAAGCCCGTCGTTGTCGAAGTCGAAGAAGAACGTGCCGAACCCGACGAAGTTCAGCGAGACTTCGGCGACCCCCGACTCATAAGATACGTCGCTGAAGATCCCGAGAGCGCCTCCCCGGTACATCGAGTTGTACTCGAAATCGAGATTGGTTTTGGTGATGTCGAGAAAGCCGTCGCCGTCGTAGTCGGCCATATCGGTCCCCATGCCGGCCTGCGTCTTTCCGTCCTCGCTGTAACCCACCCCGGAAAGAAGCGTCACGTCGGTGAAGCGGCCTTTCCCCTCGTTTCGGAAGAGGAAGCTCCGCATGGAGTCGTTGGCGACGTAGAGATCCGGATCGCCGTCGTTGTCGTAGTCTCCCCAGACGACTCCCAGGCCCTTGCCCTCGTCCTCGACGTACACCCCCGCTTCCCGGGTGACGTCCTCGAACGCTCCATCCCCGCGGCCCCGAAACAGGATCCCCGGAACCGGATCGTACACGTCGGGATGGCAATAGGCCTTGATGTTTTTCGCCTGGTTCCCGCAGAACTTGTGGTTGTCGAGCGCGAAGTCCACGTAGCGCGCGACGTACAGATCCAGGTTCCCGTCGGCGTCGTAGTCGGCGAAGGCGGCGCTCGTGCTCCAGCCTCCCGCCTCAAGCCCCGCTTCCCGGGTTCGGTCTTCGAACGTGCCGTCGCCCCGGTTCCGGTAGAAAACGTTCGCGCCGAAGTTCGTGACGTACAGGTCCAGATCGCCGTCGTTGTCGACGTCGCCCGCGGTCATTCCCATGCCGTAGCCTTTGCCCGGAACTCCGGCCTTCTCGGTGACGTCCTCGAAACGGCCCTCTCCGTCGTTCCGGTAGAGCGCGTTTCGCGGACGCTCGGAGGTCGTCCCCGCGCCCGGCAGAGGTACTCCGTTCACGAGATACACGTCGAGGTCCGAGTCGAGGTCGAAGTCGAAGAACCCACCGCCGGAGCCCATGGTCTCGACCATGTACTTTTCGTCGGTCGCGGCGTTGTAATGGACGAAGTCGATTCCGCGGGACGCCGTCACGTCCTCGAAGCGGATTTCTCCTCTGGGCAAGGCCGCGAGAGCCACGAGGATCCACCGAGCGCGTGCCACACCGCGATCTTATCCCGTGATTAGGTTGCGTCGAAAGGCTTTCACGACGTAGATTGTCGAGCGTGGGGCGGCGAATCGTCACTGGAGAGGAAGTGCGCTCGCTCCCCGAGGGAAGCCTTCTCGATCTTCCTCCCGACGCCATCGTCACCGACGTCGCCCGCGAATGGATCGAGAAGCGAAAGATCCAAATCGTTGCCTCCTCGTCGCAACCGGCTCGGCCCGAGCCGGTACAGCTCGCGATTGGCAGCGACCACGCCGGATTCGAGATGAAGCAGTCGGTCGCGGCCTACCTTCGGGAGATCGGAGCGAGCTTTCTCGACTGCGGCACCTATTCGAAGGACCCGGTGGATTATCCCGACTTCGCCCATCAAGTCGCGCTCGCCGTCGTCCTGGGCCGCGCACGGCGAGGGATCGTAGTGGACGGCGCCGGAATCGGATCGGCGATGGCGGCGAACAAAGTGCCGGGGGTGCGCGCCGCGGCCTGCAGCGACGAGACCCAGGCGCGAAACGCGCGCGAGCACAACGACGCCAACGTGCTCACGTTGGGCTCGCGGCTGATCCCGCTCGAGAACGTGCGCAAAGTCGTGGCCGTGTTCTTGACCGCGGATTTCACCGAGCCGCGCCACCGGGCACGGGTGGCGAAGATCGAAGCCATCGAGAAGAAGTACTATCGCCCTATATGAGCTCAGCATGAGCTGGGACTTGGACCGACTCACGGAAGCCATCACCGACGCGGTCATGCTGCGGCTCGGCGAAGCTCCGAGGACGCTCTGCGGCTGCCATCAACTGGCCGGGGGCTTTTGCCCGGACGCCATGCAGCCCCTGGTTGCCGGGGGCGCGGCACGATTCGGGCTCGAGGCCAGCGCTTCGCACGCCGGTCTCGCTTCGCTCATCGACCACACTCTGCTGAAGCCCGAGGCGACCGAGGACCAGATCCGGAAGCTCTGCTCCGAGGCGGCGGAGTTCCGCTTCGCCACGGTCTGCATCCAGCCGGCGTGGGTGCGCCTCGCGGCCAGACACCTTACGGGAACGGGAGTGGCCGTCTGCACCGTCGCCGGGTTTCCCCTCGGGGCGAACACCACGGACGTCAAAGCCTACGAGGCGAGGCGCGCGGTCTTCGACGGCGCCGCCGAGGTCGACATGGTCATCAACATCGGGGCACTCAAGTCCCGTGACTATCGCACCGTCGAGGAGGACGTGCGTTTCGTGGTGCGCGCGTGCCACGACGGCGGCGCTCTCACCAAGGTGATCCTCGAGACCGCGCTCCTCACTCGAGAGGAGAAGATCAAGGCCTCGACCCTCGCCGCCGCTGCGGGCGCGGACTTCGTGAAGACCTCGACCGGTTTCGGGCCGGGGGGCGCCACGGTCGAAGACGTGGCTCTGATGCGGGAGGTGGTGGGCGAAAAGATCGGCGTCAAGGCCGCGGGCGGGGTTCGCGACCGCGCGACGGCCGAAGAGATGGTCAAAGCCGGCGCCAGCCGTATCGGGGCGAGCGCCGGCATCCGCATAGTTCAGGAAGTCCAGGAAGCCCAGGAGGCCCAGGGGGTGAAGTGAGCCTGGAGAGAAAGCGAAAGGTCCTGATCGTGGACGATCACCCGATCGTTCGCCAGGGGCTCACCCAGCTCATCTCCCAGGAGACCGACCTCGAGGTCGTGGGCGAGGCGGACAGCGGCAAGGCCGCTGTCGAGGCAGTCCAGAGGCTCGCTTCCGACGTGGTGATCGTGGACCTCATGCTCAAGGACTCGAGCGGGATCGAGCTCATCAAAGAGATCAAAGCCAGGAGCCCGGAGGCTCGCATCCTGGTGGTTTCCATGCACGACGAGGCGGTCTTCGCCGAAAGGGCGCTACGCGCCGGTGCTCACGGCTACATCATGAAGCAGGAGGCGACCAACGAAGTCCTCATCGCGCTCCGGAGAGTGCTCGACGACGAGGTCTACGTGAGCGAGGAAGTCGTCTCGAGAATGCTCCGGCGCATGGTCGGAGGCGGCCCGAGCGACGGGATCGATCGGCTGAGTGACCGGGAGCTCGAGGTCTTCCAGTGGATCGGCCACGGGCTGTCGGTGGGCGAGATCGCGGAGAAGCTGAAGGTGAGTCCGAAGACGATAGAGACCTACCGCGCGCACATCAAGGAAAAGCTCGGTCTCGCAAGCGCCACCGACGTGCTTCGGGTTGCCGTAAGCTGGCTCGAGCAAAAAACCTGAATCCTTCTTACACTCCTATACCCTTCCAAAAAACTCTTGCCTCTCGCTGAACATCATAGGCTTTCCCGTACGCTGGTAGCGGACGGCGAGAAGCTCGGCGACGATCGAGATTGCGATTTCCCCGGGAGAGGAGCCGCCGAGGTCGAGCCCGATGGGGGAATGCACGCGCGCGATCTTCTCTTTCGAGACGCCGTCCCGCTCGAGCCTCTTGACGAGCTTCTCGAGCTTGGTGACGCTCCCGATGAGACCGATGTAGGCCGTCTCTTTCCCGATGAACGCCCGGAGCGCTTCCTCGTCTTCCTTGTGTCCGCGAGTGACGATGACGACGTAGGCGTTGTCTCCGTACTCGAACTCGGACGCGAGCTCCGGAATCGGTCCGGCCTTCACCACGTCGGCATCGGGAAACCGTTCCCGGCTCGCGTACTTGACGCGATCGTCGAGCACCACGACCTCGAAGCCCGCGATCTTCGCGACCTGGGCGACGGGCTGGGCGACGTGGCCTGCCCCGACGATGTAGACCCTCGGGGAAGGAAGGATCGGTTCGATAAAGACCTTCATCGAGCCTCCACAGATGAGCCCGTTCTCGTCCTCGTCGGCATTGAAGTCGTAGCTTCCAATCTCGCACTTACGGGTCTCGATCGCGCGCTCCGCGCGAAAGAGGATCTCGCTCTCGACGCAACCGCCGCCGACGGTGCCGCGCATGCGTCCGTCGCGTCCCACCACCATCTTGGCGCCCGCCTTCTGCGGAGTGGATCCGCGCGTCTCCAGGATGGTCACGAGCGCGACGGCCTCTCCTCGCTCGTAGGCCTCCTCGAGCTCGACGAACACGCTTTTTCTCTTGCCAGCTTCGCGCGGACTCACCACCTTAGCCTAGCGTGGTCTTCGGCCACAACCAAAACACGGATTGGCCACAGCGGCACCGAGACGCAG